>BFBZ01000217.1_pt4 | contig 22239 bp, 14 predicted proteins | sample 1888401 | NCBI WGS metagenome assembly BFBZ01 (sample SAMD00112614, study PRJDB3348) | symbiont metagenome | host: Chara braunii | reverse complement strand
GAGATCGTCGAGCTTGCCGATACCGAGACATTGTTCTCCGCGCCCGCGCACGACTACACCCGCGAACTCCTGCGGCTGGCGCCCTCGCTCGACCGTATCCTTTCCAGGGAAGGCAAGAAGGCGATCGTGTGATGGCAGATATTCTGATCAAAAATGGCACCGTCATCGCTGTCGATCCCGAGCGGCGCATCATCGCCGACGGCGCCGTCGCGATCGAAGGCGACCGCATCGTGGCCGTAGGGCCTACGGAAGAGGTCGCGCGCAGCCATACGGCGCGGGAGACGATCGACGCCAAGGGCATGGCGATCATGCCGGGCTTCGTCGACAGCCACGCCCATGCCGGACATGGTCTGATCAAGACGATGGGCGGCGGCCGCGGCGACATCTGGTACCAGGCATGCCGGGGAGCCTATACGGTGGGATCGACGCCGGAATTCTGGCATGCCGAGGCCCAGCTTGCCGCCCTGGAGCGCCTGCGCTTCGGCGTGACGACCGGTGTGTCACTGCTGGGCGGCGGCGACTCGGTGATGCGCACCGACGACCCCGCCTACGGCGATGCGCATATGCAAGGCGTACTTGGCATCGGCACGCGCTCGGTGGTGGCGGTTGGCACCACACGTCCCCCGCATCCCCTGACCTATGCGCGCTGGGAAGGTTCCACGCGCATCGACTACCCGGTGTCATTCGAGCGGCAGCTGGACACCTCGCTGAAGCTGGTCGACCGCTGGCACCGCACGCATGAGGATCGCCTGCATGTCGCCCTGCTGACGCCGACCATCCACCGCGAACATCTCGAAGGCGCAGCCTCCGAGGCAGCCATCGCCCAGTCGCGCGAGGTCAAGCGGATTGCCGAGGACCGTGGCCTGGTCTTCACACAGGACGGCCACACCAGGGGAAGCGTAAAGATCGCTCACGGGGTCGGCATTCTTGGGCCGCGCACGCTGATCTCTCATGCTACCGGTCTTGACGAGGAGGAGATCGCCATCTGCGCTGAGACTGGTACCTGCATCGTCCACAATCCCAGCGCCGTGGCCGCCATCCTGGCGCGCTGCCCGGTCACCGAACTCCTCGACGCCGGCGTCGTGGTGGCCATCGGATCCGATGCGACCGCCCCGGATCGCTCGGCGGACATGTTCCGGCACATGCAGCAATGCATGCACTATCATCGCACCTATTTCCACGATCCGAGCTGGCTCCCGCCCGGCAAGGTCCTGGAGATGTGCACCATCGACGGTGCGCGCGTGCTCGGCCTTGACCATGAAGTTGGATCTCTGGAGCCGGGCAAGAAAGCCGATGTCATTCTGATCGACCTGCGGCGCCCGCATCTCTACCCGGCCAACATGCCTGAATTCCGGGTCACGTATTTTGCCAACGGCAATGACGTCCACACAGTCCTGGTCGGTGGGCGTGTGCTGCTGCGCGACCGCAAGCCGGTCCACGTCGATCAAGACGCTGTTCTCGATGCCGCGCAGCGGGAGACGGAGCTGATGATCGACCGGCTGGGCCTGCGGGAGGCGCTGCGAACGCCTGACCGGTTCTGGCGCTACAGCCGCGACACCGATCTGATCGAATAGCGCCGCGCGATCCTGCAAGGCCCGCCGGAGCTATCCGGCACGTGGCGGTTTCTCGTCCGATCAGTGCCCTCGCGGCGGCAATCCCATTGTCAAACGGCAATGGCGAGAAGCGCACCCGCTTCTCGCCATTGCGAGCATCGACATTTCCACGGGCGCCTCGGCACTCACGCCGAGGCGGTTACTTCAATTTGCCCTCGACCTGCTTGATCGCCGCCAGCGCGCAAGCTTCGTCCAGATTGCCGCCGGGAGCGCCGCCGACGCCGATTGCGCCAATGGTCTCGTTGCCGATCTTGACCGGCACGCCGCCGGCGAGGATCAGGAAATTATCGATGGCAACCAGCTGGGCTGCGGGAGAGCCTGTCTCTTATACACATCTAGATGTGTATAAGAGACAGCCCCAATAGATCAGCACGCCATGACCGATCAGAAACCATCGACCAAGCGGAAGAGCAGAGCAGGCAATCTGGCCGACGGTGTCTATCAGGCCTGTCTCTTATACACATCTAGATGTGTATAAGAGACAGCATATATGGTAATAGTGTATACTAAATGATGCAAGAGAAATATCTGACCCTGAAACGAGCTTAGCTGGACGGTGCGGTGGTTGACGCCCTCGAGACCCAACCCAATAGATCAGCACGCCCCAATAGATCAGCACGCCATGACCGATCAGAAACCATCGACCAAGCGGAAGAGCAGAGCAGGCAATCTGGCCGACGGTGTCTATCAGGCACTGCGATTGGCAATCATCGAGCAGGCGCTGGCGCCCGGAACGAAACTGCCGGAGGATTCGGTTGGCGAAAGCTTCGGGGTGAGCCGTACCGTGGCTGTCTCTTATACACATCTAGATGTGTATAAGAGACAGCTCCTATGTGGCCTGGGAGAGGGCACTTTCGGTGCACCTGAGTCTCCAGCGTCTGGGCGCCGGGCCGGATTTGACAAAATCGGTAATGCACTTTTCGTATTCACATATATGGTAATAGTGTATACTAAATGATGCAAGAGAAATATCTGACCCTGAAACGAGCTTAGCTGGACGGTGCGGTGGTTGACGCCCTCGAGACCCAACCCAATAGATCAGCACGCCCCAATAGATCAGCACGCCATGACCGATCAGAAACCATCGACCAAGCGGAAGAGCAGAGCAGGCAATCTGGCCGACGGTGTCTATCAGGCACTGCGATTGGCAATCATCGAGCAGGCGCTGGCGCCCGGAACGAAACTGCCGGAGGATTCGGTTGGCGAAAGCTTCGGGGTGAGCCGTACCTGTCTCTTATACACATCTAGATGTGTATAAGAGACAGTTCTTATGCCGCAAGGCGAAGTGGTCTACCGGGATGGCGAGATCCTTTACGTCGGCCATGGATTTCCCGGCGAGGTCGATGAGCGGATCCACTGCGGACAAGCGTTAATCGCCCCGGGGTTCATCGACCTCGATGCCTTGTCCGATCTCGACACGACGATCCTGTCCTTCGACAACCACCCGGCATGGCGCAAAGGGCGCGTGTGGCCGAAGTCCTACATGGATGCCGGCCCCTATGAGATGTATACACTTCAGGAGCTGGTCTTTCAGAAGCGCTACGCGTTCACGCAGCTCATTCGAAACGGCGTCACCACGGCGCTGCCGATCGCCTCGCTCTTCTATCGGCAATGGGGCGAGACGGTCGAGGAGTTTGAGGGAGCAGCGGAGGCAGCGGCCGAACTCGGACTGCGCGTCTATCTTGGCCCGGCCTACAGGACGGGCAATTCCTACGTCGATCAGAAAGGCACTATCGAACTTTTCTTCGATGAGCCGCGCGGCCTCAAAGGGCTGGATGACGCGATTGCCTTCTGCGGCCGCATGGAAGGGCGGCATGGCGGGCTGGTCCGCGCCATGCTCGCGCCGGACCGGATCGAAACCTGCACGGCTGAACTGCTGCGCCGTACCGCTTCCGCGGGTCGCGAGCTTGGCGTTCCGGTGAGGCTGCACTGCTCGCAAAGCGAATTCGAACGTGACACGGTGAGACGCCTTCACGGCATGACTTCCATCGAATGGCTGGAAAGTCTCGACTTCCTGACCGACAGGACCTTGCTGCCGCATGGCACGCATGTCAGCCCGTCACGTTTCGCGCCGGGACCCGGGCGGGATCTCGAGATCATTACCGAGAACGGCGCGGTCGTCGTGCACTGCCCGCTTGTTGCCGGCCGCTTCGGCAATGGGTTGGAGAGCTTCGCGTCCTATCGTGCGCGCGGCGTCCGCATCGGGCTGGGCACCGATACCTCTCCGCCCGACATGCTGCTCAACATGCAGATCGGCCTGATGACCTGCCGCATCGCCGAAGGCAGCGCCACTGTTTGCCGTGCCGAGGATTATTTCGATGCCGCGACGCTGGGTGGCGCGGATGCGCTTGGGCGCCCCGATCTTGGGCGGCTCGCACCTGGCTGCGGCGCGGACCTTGTGGTCTGGGATCTCGCCAATCCGGATATCGGACAAGTCATCGACCCGATCCAGACGTTGATGATTTCAGCGTCAGGGCGTGACGCCAGAACCGTGGTGATCGACGGCCGCACAGTGATGCAGGACCGACGGATCACGGGGATCGATCATGCCGCCGACGCTACCCGCGCACAGCGTCAGTTCGATGGCCTGATGAACAAGTATCCGCAGCGCACGTTCGGTCATCCGCCTGTGAAAGAGATATTCTCGTCCGCCTACCGGATTGTCGGAAAAAATGTTCGCTGATGCCTTCGCCCAGTGGCTCCTTCGGAGCGAATGGCCGTTTAGACGGCGGTGGGCGACAATGCGCGACATCATTGGCGGTCGCATTTGACAGCCAAGATTTAAATGTACACTATTCAGAAAAATAGCATACAATTTTGCACCATAGTGTTGCGACTATGGGGAGCGAAGGTTGTGATTTGCGGTCCTTCCCGGATCGATACTAGCCATAGGCGGTGCCCGGATGGTTCACCTGGTCGAGGATAGTGGTTCGGTCGCCGAACGCACAGAAGCGGTGCTGGATGTGCGTGAGCTGCGCATCGAGTTTCCCTTGCGCCAAGGATCGCTTGTCGCAGTGGACGGCGTATCGTTCAGCATAGGAAAGGGCGAAATCCTCGGCGTGGTTGGTGAGTCAGGGGCTGGTAAGTCGCTGACAGGCAGTGCGCTTATTGGACTGCTCCAGCCGCCGGGAATAATTGCCTCGGGATCGATCTATCTGTCAGGACAGCGCATCGACGACCTTTCACAAGCCGAGCAGCGAAGACTGCGCGGGCGGCATATTGGCGCCATCTTCCAGGATCCGCTGACCAGCCTCGACCCCCTTTTCACGGTTGGGCAGCAACTTACGGAGACTATTCGCGCCCACGCGCCAATGAGCAGTCAAATGGCCAGAGAGCGGGCTCTCCAACTCCTTCGGGAGGTTGGCATCGCCGACCCGGACAGTCGCTTTAGTCAGTATCCTCACCAGTTTTCCGGCGGGATGCGTCAACGCATCGTCATTGCCTTGGCAATTGCCGCCGAGCCCGAGTTGATCATCGCGGATGAGCCGACGACAGCACTGGACGTATCCGTACAAGCGCAGATCATCGGACTTCTGAAGCGCTTAGCCACCGCGCATGGCACGGCGATCATGCTCGTAACCCACGACATGGGTGTCATAGCCGAAACAGCGGACCGAGTCGCCGTCATGTACGCGGGCCGCATCGTCGAGATGGGCCCGGTCGATGAAGTAATCCACAGGCCGCAGCACCCTTACACGGCCGGCTTGATGGCTTCCATCCCTTCCTTGAGGCGCAAGGACGAGCGGCTCGCCCAGATCGACGGATCAATGCCGCGTCTGGGTGCATGGCCGGACGGCTGTGCGTTCAATTCGCGCTGCGGGCGAGTTGGAAAACGCTGCACGACCACCGTGCCGACGCTCGCGAGGGTGCAAGGGACATTGGTGGCATGCTTTCTCCATCAAGGCGGCACCGAACTGTAGGTTGAGGCTCAATCTCCGAGACCCAACTCACGACTGGGTAGTGATCTGCCATGCCCGGCTTAAACTGTACACAAAAAATACCAATTTTGAATGCAATAGTATGGACGAATTAGATACAGTATGGAACTATGCCTCCTGTCTTACGTCTTGACGAACGTGGATACGACTGTGCTGGACGCCTCGTCCATCGCCGCGCCGTAGGTCGTCAAGCCGGTAATACGCAAGCAAAAACAACGATCAAAAACTGAGCGGGAACATTCATGAAACACTTTCTGAAACTTGCGTTGCTGGCTTCATGCGCCGGCCTCGCGGTTGGCATCGCCGATGCAAAGACCTTGCGGTTCGCGGAATCCCAAGAGATCAGTTCAATGGATCCTCACGCCGCGCGCGAGGATTTCACGCTAAGCCTTATCGGCAACGTCTACGAAGGGCTCGTGCGCTGGAACAAGGATCTGAAGATCGAGCCCGCGCTGGCCGAAAGCTGGGAAACACTCTCGGACACCAAGTGGCGTTTCCATCTGCGCAAGGGTGTCGTTTTCCACAACGGCGATCCCTTTACGGCGGACGACGTTATCTTCTCGTTTCACCGTGCGGGTTCGCCCGGCTCGCCGTTCGCTGGCCTGCTGGAGCCGGTTGTCGAAGTTACAAAGGTTGACGACTACACGGTCGACATGACGCTGCGGCGCAAGTACGCCTTGCTCCTCAACGATTTCGCCGGCTTGTACATTCTCGACAAGAAGTTCCAGGAATCGATCGGCGCCGGAAAGCCGCTCGATCTGTCCACCAACACCGGTGGCGCCATGATCACCCAGGGTATCGGCACCGGACCGTTCAAGCTCCTCAGCCGTGAGCCGGACGTAAAGACCGTCTTCGTCGCCAACGACAAATGGTGGGACAAGCGCGAGCACAACATCGACGAAATCGACTATACGCCGATCAAGAACAATGCGACGCGCGTCGCCGCCTTGCTTTCCGGCGAGGTCGATTTCATCCGGAATGTTCCTCCACAGGACGTCGACAAGGTGGAGAAGACGTCCGGTATGAAGATCATGCGCGCTCCACATCTGCGCACTATCTTCTTCGGCATGGACCAGCAGAGCAAGGTCCTGGCCGGCAGCGGGCTCAATTCCAATCCGCTGGCGGACGTGCGGGTCCGCAAGGCGATTTACCAGGCCATCGACATCGAAGGCATCAAGCGATCGATCATGCGCGGCAACAGCCGCCCGGCCGCCATACTAATGGCGCCGGAACTCCCTCTTTATGATGCCAGCCTCGAGGTGCGGTTCCCCTATGATCCGCAAGCCTCGAAGGCGCTGCTCAAGGAGGCGGGTTATGACGGCGGCTTTACGCTGCCGATGGATTGCCCGGCCGGTTCGTTCATCAATGACGAGCAGATCTGCCAGGCGACCGTTGGAATGCTCGCGAAGGTCGGCATCAAGGCACAACTGACCATGCACACGCCCGTGCAGATGGACACCGATCTCCCGGCCGGCAAATATTCCTTCTACATGCTTGGCTGGGCTGGCCTGCCGACGATCGACGCCTACAACATCATGTCGGCGACGTTCCACACGCCGACGGGGGATTTGGGTGCCTGGAACCCGAAGGGATACTCCAACCCCAGGGTCGACGAACTCATTCCGCAAATCGGCACAGAATATGATCCTGCCAAGCGCAAGGCGATGATCTCGGAAGTTATGAAGATTCATCGCGATGAGGTCGGCAAGATCATGCTGCACCAGCAATTCCTGACCTGGGGCATGAGCGACAAGGTGCACGCCATCGTTCCGGCCGACGAATATACCCGCTTCTGGTACTACACCATGGACTGAAAAACTTTGGGTGGCCGGGACGAAACCGTCCCGGCCACGGTCCTTTTCAGAGGCTGAGATGATTTCCTTGCTCGCCACCCGCTTGACCAGCGTCGTCCTCGTTATGCTGGTCGTGTCGGCCCTGTCGTTCTCGATCTTCAACTTCCTCGGCGACCCGGTGAACAACATCCTGGGCGTGAACGCCACGCTCGACCAACGGCAGGAATTGCGCGTCCAGCTTGGTCTGGATCAGCCCACGGTCGTGCAGTTCTGGCGCTTCGTCGAAAGGGCGGCGGTTGGCGACTTCGGCGTCTCGTATCGGAACCGGCAGCCCGTAGCCGACCTGATACTGGCGCGCCTGCCGGCGACACTCGAGCTGGTTCTGTCAGCCACCATCATCGCATTGTCGATCGGAATTCCCATGGGAGTCTATACGGCCCTTCGACCGCGCGGTTTGGTCAGCCGCTTTCTGCAGCTCGTCTCGCTCTTGGGGATTTCGATGCCGCAGTTCCTGATTGGAATGCTGCTGATCCTGGTCTTCTCCGTCGAACTACGCTGGCTTTCGGCATTCGGTCGCGGCGAGGTCGTGAAGTTCGGGTGGTGGACGACAGGCCTGCTGACAACATCCGGTCTCAAGGCGCTGATCATGCCAACCATAACGCTGGCTGTGTTCCAGGTGTCGATGATCATGCGCCTGGTGCGCGGCGAGATGCTGGAAGTCGTGCGCGCAGACTTCATCAAGTTCGCCCGCGCCAGGGGCCTCTCCGATCGAGCCGTTTATCTGACGCACGCCCTGCGCAACAGCTTGCTTCCGGTAATCACCATCACCGGCCTGCAGATAGGCTCCCTCATCGCCTTCGCGATCGTCGTCGAATCGGTGTTCCAGTGGCCCGGCATGGGCCTGCTGATCCTCCAGGCGATCGAGTTCGCCGATTTCCCCGTGATGGCGGCCTATCTAGCCTTCGTCGGCTTCAGCTTTGTCATGATCAATCTGATCGTCGATCTGATCTATCTCGCCGTCGATCCCAGGTTGCGCACCAAATGAGCCAGCTTGTCCTCAAACTCAAAGCCTTCGGGAAAAGCGAACTCGCCTGGCGTTTCAGGCATTCGCCGCCGGTGATCTTCGCCAGTGTCGTTCTGTTGCTTCTGGTTTTCTGTGCCGCGGCTGCCCATCTGATCGCTCCCCACGATCCGTTCGATCCGGCCACGCTGAACATAATGGACGCCCGGCTGCCACCGGCCTGGATCGAGGGCGGCGGGTCCAACTATCTGCTTGGCACCGACGAGCAAGGCCGTGATATTCTATCCACGATCTTTTACGGCATGCGCATCTCGATCCTTGTCGGCATCGCGGCGGTCGCGTTCTCGATGACCATCGGCGTGGCGCTAGGCCTCCTGGCCGGCTATCTCGGCGGCTGGGTCGACACCGTCATTATGCGTCTGGCCGATGTCCAGCTCAGCTTTCCGACGATCATGATTGCCTTCTTCATCGATGGCGTTGCCAAGATCGTCATTCCGATGGAGATGCGCGAGGGGATGCGGTTCTATGTCGTCATCCTTGCGATCGGCGTAGCCGACTGGGTCCAGTTCGCCAGGACGGTTCGCGCGGCGACCATGATAGAGCGTCGCAAGGACTATATCGCCGCCGCGCGCATCAGCAACGTCGGCGGCTTGCGTATCCTGCTTACCCACATCCTGCCCAACACAATCGGCCCCGTTCTGGTGCTGGGGACGCTGGGTCTGGGCGTCGCTATCCTAACCGAGGCCATCCTTTCCTTCCTGGGTCTCGGGATGCCTCCTTCCCAGCCGTCACTCGGCACTCTAATCCGGGCCGGCAACGATCTGCTTTTGTCGGGCGAATGGTGGGTCTCGCTGTTTCCGGGCGCCGCGCTGGTGCTGCTGGTGCTTGCGGTCAACATCGTCGGCGACTGGCTTCGCGACGCCCTCAATCCCCGCCTGCGCTAGATGATGGATGGCCTGAAGATGACTGATCTGCTGCTGACCAATGTCCGGCCCAATGCCGGGCCTACCACGAACATCCTGATCGAGAACGGGCGCATTTCTGCTATCGGTCTCGATCACGAACCGAGGCCGGGTCTGGAGGTCGTCGATGGCGAGAATGCGATCGCGATCGCCCCCTTTGTCGAAGCCCACGTCCATCTCGACAAGATCTTGTGGGGTTTGCCGTGGCACAGCATCAAGGTGCCGCGCTCGCTGAGGACGATGATCGACAATGAGGTCGAAATCCNGGCCTCGATCGAGATGTTCGACAACAACACGTTCTGGGACATGATGTCGAAAGGGATGCGCGACGGCACTGGCCTGACGTCGGCTTCGTGGGGGGAAAGCACCTTCGCCTGGCTCGATCAGGTGGTGACCAAGAGCGCGCTGCCGCCGAGCTGCTGCAACTCCGGCTATTACGACAATCCGAAGATCGAGGAGCTGCTCTCAGCCGCGCGTGCATCGGCCACGGAAGAAGACATGAACAAGAAGCTGCACGAGGTTCGCGACATCATCGCCGGCGACATGGCCTTCACGTCCTATTACTCGGCAATGAACGTCGTCGCCGCGGCACCGCAGGTCAAAGGCTTCGTCATGGCTCCGCAGCACTGGTTCGACCTGACGGGTTTGACCAAGCAGTAGGCAAGCTGCCCGGCAGGCTTGTCAGGCCTGCCGGGCGCCTGTTGGAGGCCCACCGATGTCCTTGTTGAGTTTCATTGGAACCCGAATCCTCTACGCCGTCCCGGTGCTGGTCGGCGTCACGGTCATCGTTTTCCTCTCGCTGCAGCTCGTGCCGGGCGATATTGCGCTCACCTTGCTCGGTCGAATGGCGAACGAACAGCAACTGGCGGCGCTGCGCGAGCAACTCGGGCTCGACCAGCCGCTGATCGTCCAATATATCGGCTGGGTCGGCGGCCTGCTGCATGGCGACATCGGCAATTCAATCTCGCAGCAATTGCCGGTTACCCAGATACTCGGCCCCAAGATCGTCAACTCCCTGATCCTGATGGCGGGCAGCCTGTTCCTGGTGCTGACGGTCGGCTTCGTGCTCAGCGTCGCCTCGGCTCCGCGCTTCCGCACATTCACGGATCGCGCCGTGGTTGCTTTCACGTTGGTTCTGGCCAGCCTGCCGGCCTTCTGGCTCGGCATCGTGCTGCTGTATTTCTTCGGCTTCAAATGGAAGCTGTTCCCGATATCGGGGATGTACAACGCGACCGATCCCGGCGGGCTAGGCCAGTTGCTGCACCACATCGTGCTGCCGGCGATCACCACGGCCGCCTCGTCCATTGCGGTCGTCACCAGAGTGACACGGTCACGCATGATCGACGTTCTCGGGCAGCCCTACATCCTGGCGGCGCGTGCCCGGGGGCTGAGCCACAACCAGATCATGCTGAGGCACGCGGTGCGCAACACCCTGCCTGTCTCTTATACACATCTAGATGTGTATAAGAGACAGTCACCAGAGTGACACGGTCACGCATGATCGACGTTCTCGGGCAGCCCTACATCCTGGCGGCGCGTGCCCGGGGGCTGAGCCACAACCAGATCATGCTGAGGCACGCGGTGCGCAACACCCTGCCTGTCTCTTATACACATCTAGATGTGTATAAGAGACAGTCACCAGAGTGACACGGTCACGCATGATCGACGTTCTCGGGCAGCCCTACATCCTGGCGGCGCGTGCCCGGGGGCTGAGCCACAACCAGATCATGCTGAGGCACGCGGTGCGCAACACCCTGCCTGTCTCTTATACACATCTAGATGTGTATAAGAGACAGTCACCAGAGTGACACGGTCACGCATGATCGACGTTCTCGGGCAGCCCTACATCCTGGCGGCGCGTGCCCGGGGGCTGAGCCACAACCAGATCATGCTGAGGCACGCGGTGCGCAACACCCTGCCTGTCTCTTATACACATCTAGATGTGTATAAGAGACAGTCACCAGAGTGACACGGTCACGCATGATCGACGTTCTCGGGCAGCCCTACATCCTGGCGGCGCGTGCCCGGGGGCTGAGCCACAACCAGATCATGCTGAGGCACGCGGTGCGCAACACCCTGCCTGTCTCTTATACACATCTAGATGTGTATAAGAGACAGTCACCAGAGTGACACGGTCACGCATGATCGACGTTCTCGGGCAGCCCTACATCCTGGCGGCGCGTGCCCGGGGGCTGAGCCACAACCAGATCATGCTGAGGCACGCGGTGCGCAACACCCTGCCTGTCTCTTATACACATCTAGATGTGTATAAGAGACAGTCACCAGAGTGACACGGTCACGCATGATCGACGTTCTCGGGCAGCCCTACATCCTGGCGGCGCGTGCCCGGGGGCTGAGCCACAACCAGATCATGCTGAGGCACGCGGTGCGCAACACCCTGCCTGTCTCTTATACACATCTAGATGTGTATAAGAGACAGTCACCAGAGTGACACGGTCACGCATGATCGACGTTCTCGGGCAGCCCTACATCCTGGCGGCGCGTGCCCGGGGGCTGAGCCACAACCAGATCATGCTGAGGCACGCGGTGCGCAACACCCTGCCTGTCTCTTATACACATCTAGATGTGTATAAGAGACAGTCACCAGAGTGACACGGTCACGCATGATCGACGTTCTCGGGCAGCCCTACATCCTGGCGGCGCGTGCCCGGGGGCTGAGCCACAACCAGATCATGCTGAGGCACGCGGTGCGCAACACCCTGCCTGTCTCTTATACACATCTAGATGTGTATAAGAGACAGTCACCAGAGTGACACGGTCACGCATGATCGACGTTCTCGGGCAGCCCTACATCCTGGCGGCGCGTGCCCGGGGGCTGAGCCACAACCAGATCATGCTGAGGCACGCGGTGCGCAACACCCTGCCTGTCTCTTATACACATCTAGATGTGTATAAGAGACAGTCACCAGAGTGACACGGTCACGCATGATCGACGTTCTCGGGCAGCCCTACATCCTGGCGGCGCGTGCCCGGGGGCTGAGCCACAACCAGATCATGCTGAGGCACGCGGTGCGCAACACCCTGCCTGTCTCTTATACACATCTAGATGTGTATAAGAGACAGTCACCAGAGTGACACGGTCACGCATGATCGACGTTCTCGGGCAGCCCTACATCCTGGCGGCGCGTGCCCGGGGGCTGAGCCACAACCAGATCATGCTGAGGCACGCGGTGCGCAACACCCTGCCTGTCTCTTATACACATCTAGATGTGTATAAGAGACAGTCACCAGAGTGACACGGTCACGCATGATCGACGTTCTCGGGCAGCCCTACATCCTGGCGGCGCGTGCCCGGGGGCTGAGCCACAACCAGATCATGCTGAGGCACGCGGTGCGCAACACCCTGCCTGTCTCTTATACACATCTAGATGTGTATAAGAGACAGTCACCAGAGTGACACGGTCACGCATGATCGACGTTCTCGGGCAGCCCTACATCCTGGCGGCGCGTGCCCGGGGGCTGAGCCACAACCAGATCATGCTGAGGCACGCGGTGCGCAACACCCTGCCTGTCTCTTATACACATCTAGATGTGTATAAGAGACAGTCACCAGAGTGACACGGTCACGCATGATCGACGTTCTCGGGCAGCCCTACATCCTGGCGGCGCGTGCCCGGGGGCTGAGCCACAACCAGATCATGCTGAGGCACGCGGTGCGCAACACCCTGCCTGTCTCTTATACACATCTAGATGTGTATAAGAGACAGTCACCAGAGTGACACGGTCACGCATGATCGACGTTCTCGGGCAGCCCTACATCCTGGCGGCGCGTGCCCGGGGGCTGAGCCACAACCAGATCATGCTGAGGCACGCGGTGCGCAACACCCTGCCTGTCTCTTATACACATCTAGATGTGTATAAGAGACAGTCACCAGAGTGACACGGTCACGCATGATCGACGTTCTCGGGCAGCCCTACATCCTGGCGGCGCGTGCCCGGGGGCTGAGCCACAACCAGATCATGCTGAGGCACGCGGTGCGCAACACCCTGCCTGTCTCTTATACACATCTAGATGTGTATAAGAGACAGTCACCAGAGTGACACGGTCACGCATGATCGACGTTCTCGGGCAGCCCTACATCCTGGCGGCGCGTGCCCGGGGGCTGAGCCACAACCAGATCATGCTGAGGCACGCGGTGCGCAACACCCTGCCTGTCTCTTATACACATCTAGATGTGTATAAGAGACAGTCACCAGAGTGACACGGTCACGCATGATCGACGTTCTCGGGCAGCCCTACATCCTGGCGGCGCGTGCCCGGGGGCTGAGCCACAACCAGATCATGCTGAGGCACGCGGTGCGCAACACCCTGCCTGTCTCTTATACACATCTAGATGTGTATAAGAGACAGTCACCAGAGTGACACGGTCACGCATGATCGACGTTCTCGGGCAGCCCTACATCCTGGCGGCGCGTGCCCGGGGGCTGAGCCACAACCAGATCATGCTGAGGCACGCGGTGCGCAACACCCTGCCTGTCTCTTATACACATCTAGATGTGTATAAGAGACAGTCACCAGAGTGACACGGTCACGCATGATCGACGTTCTCGGGCAGCCCTACATCCTGGCGGCGCGTGCCCGGGGGCTGAGCCACAACCAGATCATGCTGAGGCACGCGGTGCGCAACACCCTGCCTGTCTCTTATACACATCTAGATGTGTATAAGAGACAGTCACCAGAGTGACACGGTCACGCATGATCGACGTTCTCGGGCAGCCCTACATCCTGGCGGCGCGTGCCCGGGGGCTGAGCCACAACCAGATCATGCTGAGGCACGCGGTGCGCAACACCCTGCCTGTCTCTTATACACATCTAGATGTGTATAAGAGACAGTCACCAGAGTGACACGGTCACGCATGATCGACGTTCTCGGGCAGCCCTACATCCTGGCGGCGCGTGCCCGGGGGCTGAGCCACAACCAGATCATGCTGAGGCACGCGGTGCGCAACACCCTGCCTGTCTCTTATACACATCTAGATGTGTATAAGAGACAGTCACCAGAGTGACACGGTCACGCATGATCGACGTTCTCGGGCAGCCCTACATCCTGGCGGCGCGTGCCCGGGGGCTGAGCCACAACCAGATCATGCTGAGGCACGCGGTGCGCAACACCCTGCCTGTCTCTTATACACATCTAGATGTGTATAAGAGACAGTCACCAGAGTGACACGGTCACGCATGATCGACGTTCTCGGGCAGCCCTACATCCTGGCGGCGCGTGCCCGGGGGCTGAGCCACAACCAGATCATGCTGAGGCACGCGGTGCGCAACACCCTGCCTGTCTCTTATACACATCTAGATGTGTATAAGAGACAGTCACCAGAGTGACACGGTCACGCATGATCGACGTTCTCGGGCAGCCCTACATCCTGGCGGCGCGTGCCCGGGGGCTGAGCCACAACCAGATCATGCTGAGGCACGCGGTGCGCAACACCCTGCCTGTCTCTTATACACATCTAGATGTGTATAAGAGACAGTCACCAGAGTGACACGGTCACGCATGATCGACGTTCTCGGGCAGCCCTACATCCTGGCGGCGCGTGCCCGGGGGCTGAGCCACAACCAGATCATGCTGAGGCACGCGGTGCGCAACACCCTGCCTGTCTCTTATACACATCTAGATGTGTATAAGAGACAGTCACCAGAGTGACACGGTCACGCATGATCGACGTTCTCGGGCAGCCCTACATCCTGGCGGCGCGTGCCCGGGGGCTGAGCCACAACCAGATCATGCTGAGGCACGCGGTGCGCAACACCCTGCCTGTCTCTTATACACATCTAGATGTGTATAAGAGACAGTCACCAGAGTGACACGGTCACGCATGATCGACGTTCTCGGGCAGCCCTACATCCTGGCGGCGCGTGCCCGGGGGCTGAGCCACAACCAGATCATGCTGAGGCACGCGGTGCGCAACACCCTGCCTGTCTCTTATACACATCTAGATGTGTATAAGAGACAGTCACCAGAGTGACACGGTCACGCATGATCGACGTTCTCGGGCAGCCCTACATCCTGGCGGCGCGTGCCCGGGGGCTGAGCCACAACCAGATCATGCTGAGGCACGCGGTGCGCAACACCCTGCCTGTCTCTTATACACATCTAGATGTGTATAAGAGACAGTCACCAGAGTGACACGGTCACGCATGATCGACGTTCTCGGGCAGCCCTACATCCTGGCGGCGCGTGCCCGGGGGCTGAGCCACAACCAGATCATGCTGAGGCACGCGGTGCGCAACACCCTGCCTGTCTCTTATACACATCTAGATGTGTATAAGAGACAGTCACCAGAGTGACACGGTCACGCATGATCGACGTTCTCGGGCAGCCCTACATCCTGGCGGCGCGTGCCCGGGGGCTGAGCCACAACCAGATCATGCTGAGGCACGCGGTGCGCAACACCCTGCCTGTCTCTTATACACATCTAGATGTGTATAAGAGACAGTCACCAGAGTGACACGGTCACGCATGATCGACGTTCTCGGGCAGCCCTACATCCTGGCGGCGCGTGCCCGGGGGCTGAGCCACAACCAGATCATGCTGAGGCACGCGGTGCGCAACACCCTGCCGACCTTCGCCAACATAGGCGGCCTGCAGATAGGATATCTGTTCGGAGGTGTCATTTTTTCCGAGATCATCTTCAATTGGCCGGGCGTTGGCCTGACGCTGTTCGACGCGATCATGCAACGCGACGTGCCGGTCATCCAGGGCTGCGTGCTGGTCGTTGCCGTCGTTTTCGTCCTCGGGAACCTAATTTCAGACGTGGTCGTCCATGTACTCGACCCGAGAAGGCTATGACCATGAGCACAACAATACTGCCGGGCGCGGGTCGCGGCATCGCGCCAGCACGCCGCTCGAACCTTTACTTCGTCTGGCGGGGCGTGCTTGGCGATCCGGTCGCCCGGGTGGCCGCGTTGGTGATCCTGTTGCTGGCGCTGTCAGCTGTTTTTGCGCCCTTTCTTGCACCTTATCCGCCCAATGACGCTTTTCCTGAATTGCGGTTGCAGGGCCTTGGCACCCCAGGCCACATACTCGGGCTCGACCATCAGGGCCGCGACATCCTCTCGCGCCTGATCCACGGCTCGCTGCTTACCCTGATTTCGGGCGTGATACCGGTCATCCTCGGCGCTGTAATTTCGATTCCGCTCGGCCTTGTCGGAGCATGGTTTCCACGGGTGGGCGAAGCGGTCATGCGGTTGATGGACGTGTTCTTTGCGTTTCCCATGGCCCTGCTGGCGATCATGCTGGCGGCGTTGCTCGGGCCTGGGCTGCCCAATATGATGATCGCATTGGTGGTGACACTGATTCCCTACAACACGAGAGTGGTCTACGCCGCTGCTTGCCAGGAGCGCGAGCTTGCCTACATCGAGGCGGCTCGGGCGATGGCTACATCCGACACGAAGATACTGTTCGTCGAGATGCTGCCCAATGTCGTCGCCGCTTCGGTTGTTTATAGCTGCACCATCATCGGCGCCGTGGTCATTACCGCCGCCGGCCTTAGTTTCCTTGGCCTTGGCGTGCAGCCTCCGAACGCCGAATGGGGCATCATGACGGGAGAGGGCCGCAGCTATGTCTTCGTGGCTCCGCACATCGCGGCGGTTCCCGGCATGGCAATCACAGTGCTGGTGATGGCTTTTAATCTGCTCGGCGACTCTCTGCGGGACTCGCTCGATCCCAAGACCAGGCTGCAATTGGTCAAGCACAAAACTTAATCGGCACGGCCGCCCGAAGAATGACCCGAACGACCGCCGCCGTCCGTAGCTCCCGCCTGCCGACGCTGGACCGCCGAATACGTGTCGACCGACATGGTGTTCCGCGCGCACGGTCGCGTCGATGAAGCCAACCTTGCAACACCAGCCGGATCGATCATGACGACAACACGCGTAAAGGCACGGTACGTTAGCGGCTACGACGGGAAAACCCATCGCATGCTCGAGGATGCCGAAGTCGTGTACCGAGGCGACACCATCATCTTCGTTGGGCACGGCTATGAAGGCGATGTCGACCAGGAGATAGACGGCGGCAATGCCATCCTCGGACCGGGCTTCATCGATCTCAACGCAAGATGTGTATAAGAGACAGGGATTTTGTCGGCGAGAGCTTCGGTGTGAGTCGCACCATTGTGCGAAGTGTGCTGGCGCGATTGACCCTCGAGGGGCTGGTATCGCAACAACCCAACAAGCGGGCGGAAGTGGCTTCGCCCAGTCTTGCTGAAGCGCGCGGCGTCTTTCAGGTCAGGCGTGGTCTGGAGCGCATCGTCGTCGAGACACTTGCCGGGCAACTTACGCCGGGCCAAGTCCGCGAACTGACGGCGCATGTCGCGGCCGAAGAACAGGCCAGGGGCGGCGGTGGACCGCAATCGATCAGGCTATCTGGCGATTTTCACACCCTGCTGGCCAGCATGACAGCCAACGACCTGCTCATACGATACGTGCAGGAAGTGGCCTCCCGTTGCTCGCTGATCTTGGCGCTGTATGGCCGGCCGCATTCTTCGGAGTGCGCGGTCAACGAACATCAAGCAATCGTCGACGCGCTGGTGCGCGGCGATGGGGCGGCAGCCGTCAAGCTCATGGACGAGCATTTAGTGGCCGTTGCCACACGCGGCCTGCTCGACCTGAAGCCGGCGCGCGAGGGCGGTCTCAAGGAACTTCTGGCGGGCTATCGGGAACGGTTGGCCGCCAACTGAAGATTGCCGAGTGGCGCTCGCCACGCAGAGCCGACATGCGCGCGGCATATCACCGACAAGGCGACGTGGGCGTAAACAGCAGAATGCGGCTTTGCCATCAAACGGACGCTCGCTAGAGCATGATGCCGAAAAGTGTGAGCGATTTTCGGACGACATCATGCTCTATCTCTTTGATTTAGAGACGGATTCAGATTTCAGGTCGAATAGACCTGAAATCATCCGGCCCTAGGCCCAACTCGGGCGCAGGGTGCTCGCGCACACGCGCGGCACCGCATCGGATAGCACAGCACCGTCGACCTGCTCGCCCTCGATGAGGCGCAGCAGCGTGGACACGGCGAGCTTCGCCTGCAGCCCCCGGCTGCAGGTCGATCGCGGTGAGGGCGGGATCGTTCCGCTCCGATCCGGGGCTGTCGATGCCCAGAGCGACCAGCACGTCGTCGGGAAAGCGCACCTCGGCGGGGCGATGATCGACGGCGAGTGATCGAGCGAGCCACCCCGGTAGGCTCGGTGGCGAAAATTGCGACTGTGGCCGCTCGGAGAGCGTGCCACGCGCGGCCAAAAAATTGTATACTAAAAATTGCATATACTGTATGTATGCAATCCGTACATGTCAGCGTTATCGGATCGGCGCCTTATGCTCGATCGTTGGGTATCCGTAGCGGAGCGCTTCGAGATATTCATGTAAGCTATTGAAAATAAAGATAATTTAGTGGATTCCTAAAGCGACGGCAGGTCGAGCGCTGCCGCCGCTATTGTTTAAATTATTGGTCATTTCAGTATACCTGTTGACCGATTTTTGTATACATGTATAACTTGAATTGTGATCTCGATGTCCCTGATAGGGAGGATTGTGGTGACCGAGGCCATCAATACCGTGCTCGCGGTTCGCAATTTGAGGACCGCTTTCGTGACTCCGGCGGGCACCGCCGTAGCGGTCGATGATGTGAGTTTCTCTGTTCGCGAGAACGAGGTCCTCGCCATCATTGGCGAGTCCGGCTCCGGCAAGACGGTCACGGCGCTTTCGCTGGTCCGGCTCGTGCAGACACCTCCCGGAAAATATCTCGGCGGCGCCATCGAGATCGGCGGCATGGATATCCTTTCGCTCAGCGAGAAGGAACTCGAGAACGTCCGCGGCAAGACGATTGCTATGATTTTCCAGAATCCGCGCGCCTCGCTGGACCCTTCGTTCACCGTGGGATTCCAACTCATCGAAACGCTGCTCAGGCATGATGCAAAACTCGGCCGCGCCGCAGCGGACACGGCGGCACGTGCCTCGCTCCTCGAAGTCGGCTTCGGCGACCCCGACCGCGTGCTGGCCAGCTATCCCCATCAACTCAGCGGAGGCATGTGCCAGCGTGTCGGGCTGGCCATGGCGTTGGCATGTAAGCCGAAGCTTCTGATCGCCGACGAACCTACCACTGCGCTCGACGTCGGCGTCCAGGCAAAGATCCTGTTGTTGCTGAAGAAGCGCAGCCGCGAGACCGGCTTGCCCATCATCATCATCACCCACGACATGGGCGTGGTGCGCGCGGTCGCCAATCGCGTGTCGGTTATGTATGGCGGCCACATCCAGGAGGAAGGCACCGTCGATGACGTGCTCGCCTCACCCAATCATCCTTACACGCAGGCATTGATCAGCTCCATTCCCGATCCGGACGCGACCCAGGAAGAGCGCATCCATATCCGTGGGGAACCGCCGAATCTTCTTGCGCCGCCACCCGGGTGCCGGTTCGCGCCGCGATGCGACAAGGCTTTCGGCCGCTGTCACGAGGAACTGCCGGCGCGGTACAACCCGGAGCCAGGGCGTTTCGTGCGGTGCCACCTCTTCGATCCGAGTGTGCTGCAATGACGCCTGATAACCTGATCGAGGTGCGAGGCCTCAGCAAGACGTTCACGGTCAACCGCGGCATCTTCTTTCGCAGGGCCGCCGCCAGCACCAGGGCGGTCAACAATGTCAGCGTCGATATCCGCAAGGGAGAAATTCTCGGCTGCGTTGGCGGCTCGGGGTCCGGAAAATCGACCCTCGGCCGAATGATCATCAGGTTGATCGAGCCCGACAGTGGAGAGGTTCGCTACGCCGGCCGGAACCTCGGCTCGCTGTCGCGCGAGGAACTGCGCGGCTTTCGCAAACGCATGCAGATCGTCTTTCAGGACCCGCTCCAGTCGCTCAATCCGCGGCGCACCGTCGCTGAAAACGTCGAGCGACCGCTGCTCAATTTTGGCACGTCCCGCTCTGTTGCCCGTCGACGCGTCGAAGAACTGCTCGATCTGGTCGGCCTAGATCCGACGCAGTCGTATCGGTATCCGCATGAGTACAGCGGTGGACAATGCCAGCGCGTAGCCATCGCGCGGGCTCTCGCACTGGAGCCGGAGTTTCTTTTCTTGGACGAGCCGGTATCGGCACTGGATGTCTCGATCCAGGCGCAGATTCTCAACCTGCTTGCCGACCTGCGCAAGAAACTGAACCTGACCTTCCTGTTCGTCTCGCACGATCTGAAGATCGTGAAGCAGTTCTGCGACCGCACCATGGTCATGTATCGCGGCAACGTGCTGGAGACGGGCGCCAGCGAGGCGGTCTATCGCGAGCCCAAACATCCTTTCACCCGCGACTTCCTGCGCACCGTGCTGCATGTGCGCGGCAATTCGGACTGGGAGCTGGCGGCCGAACGCGCCGAGGACCTCGAAGGGGCTTCCTGTGCCGGAGCTTCGGCATGCGCTTATTCGGGCAATTGCGCGGACCGCTTCGAGCCATGTCGGCGATCGCCGCCACCGCTCATCGACATCGCAGGAGAACGGAAAGTCGCCTGCTTTCTCTATGGCGGGGCCTGAGCACTTCGAGTGAAGACGTCAATCAAAAAAGGGGAATTGAAATGAATGGCATGAGTTTCACCGGGAAATTTGGCGCACATCTGCGCGATACGCTGGCTGGGGCCTCGTTGGCGTTGCTGACGGCAAGCGTTGGGATCACGGCAAGTGTCGGCTCTGCGGCAGCGGCCGGCAATACCATCGTAATGGCTGTCGAATCCGATTTCAGCCGACTGGACCCGCATGCCTCGCGGACCTGGAATACGTTCAATGTCGTGCGGCATATCTTCGAGTCGTTCGTGGAGGAGGATCTCACCAAGGGCGGTCCGGACGCTCCCAAGATCGTGCCGGCGCTCGCCGAAAGCTGGGACGTTTCCCCCGACGGAAAATCCTACACGTTCCATCTCCGCCACAACGTCAAATTCCATGACGGAACGCCCTGGAACGCCGAGGCCGCCAAGTTCAACATGGACCGGATGACCAACAAGGATTTTGAATTCTTCCAGCCGCTTTCGCCGGGCCTGATGGGATGGATGTGGCAGGATCTTGCCAGTTACGAGGTGGTCGACGAATTCACCTTCAGGATCAATCTGAAGCAGCCCAATGCCGAGTTCTTGCGCCGCATGGTCTCGGGAGGATCGGGCGCGCCGCGCATGATCAGCCCGACTGCCGTCAAGACCTATGGCAACAAGAACATCGAGGACCATCCGATCGGCACCGGTCCGTTCAAGTTCGTCGAACGCGTCGTTGGTGAAAAGGTGGTTATCGCCCGCAACGAGGACTACTGGAATGAAGCGCGCAAGCCGAAGGCCGACAAGATCGTCCTGCGCGGAATTCCCGAAGTGGCGACGCGCGAACTGGCGCTGGTCAGTGGCGAAGTCGATCTTATCGGCACGCCGTCCCCGGACTCGCTCGACTTCCTCAAGCAGCAAGGGATGCAGATTCTCAGCGGCGAAAGTCCGACGGTCTACGTCATGTGGATCAACCTCAAGGATCCGCATTTCAAGGACGTGAGGGTGCGCAAGGCCATGTGCATGGCCATCAACCGCGACGACATGGCCAAGTACCAGCGCAAGGGCTTGGCAAGGCCGGCCTACGGCATCCTGCATTTCGGCGGACCGGGCTACGACCCCAACTACAAGGATTGCAACTATGATCCCGAGGGCGCCAAGAAACTGCTCGCCGAGGCCGGATATCCCGACGGCTTCACCACGCGCATGGACTGGACTGTGGGCGCCGGCTCGGACGTCAACACCAAAGGCGACGGCGAATGGCTGCAGCGCGACTTTGAGAAGGTCGGCATCAAGGCCTCGATCGAGATGTTCGACAACAACACGTTCTGGGACATGATGTCGAAAGGGATGCGCGACGGCACTGGCCTGACGCTGTCTCTTATACACA
>BFBZ01000008.1_pt37 | contig 22246 bp, 26 predicted proteins | sample 1888401 | NCBI WGS metagenome assembly BFBZ01 (sample SAMD00112614, study PRJDB3348) | symbiont metagenome | host: Chara braunii | reverse complement strand
GTCATCGTGTTGGGAGCCGTGATCGGAACAGGTTTGGCACAGCGGATCAGCCGTTCTCGGCTGCAGGCGGGCTAGAACTCGGATGCGCAATCTGCTCCGACGCCTTGTCGGCAAGACCGGCGACCGCGAACATGCGGGCGACCAGACCTGCATCTACGCTGTCGGCGATATCCACGGCCACGCCGAGCTGCTGCACGAGATCTGCGCCCGCATCGATGCCGACATCCGCAGGACGCGGCCGGCACGGGCGATCCAAGTCTTCCTCGGCGACTACGTCGACCGCGGACCGGATTCGCGCGAGGTGATCGCGATGCTCGATCAGCGCCGCCGTGCGCGCAAGGTGGTCTGCCTGCTCGGCAACCACGAGGCCTGCCTGCTCGAATTCCTCGTCAATCCCGACATGCTGGCGCGATGGCGGCAGTTCGGCGGCCTGCAAACGCTGATGTCCTACGGGCTGTCGCCTTCGCCCAATCCAGGCGCAGCCGAACGAAGGGCGCTCGCCAAGCAATTGATCCGCCAAATGCCGCCGGCCCATCTCGCGTTCCTGCGCTCGCTCCCGATAACCTACTCACACGGCCGCTATTTCTTCGTGCATGCCGGTGTCAGGCCCGGCATCGCGCTCAAGCAACAGCGCAAGGAGGATCTGCTCTGGATCCGTGACGACTTCCTGGTGTCGGAGGATGATTTCGGCAAGATCGTGGTCCACGGCCATACGCCGGTGCAGGAGGCCGAACTGCTGCACAACCGCATCAATGTCGACACCGGTGCCTATGCGACCGGCCGCCTCACCTGCGTCAAGCTCGAGGGCCCGCGGCGAACCCTCCTGATGACCGGCTCCCCCGCGGCGCGCCATGGCTGACGCGGTCGACCGGCGCACGCGGCAGCTGCCGCCGGCCTTCGTGCCGGCCGTCGTGCTGATCGGCGCCGTGACGCTGGCATTGTCGGCGTGGTGGCTCGTCGCGGATGCGTTGCGCGGCAGACCGGAGCTCGCGGCCGGCATCGGCGTCGCCAGGAGCGAGCTGTGGCTGCGCGACGGCTGGAGCGAATTGCCGGCCTCGCCCGAGGCTGCCGAGGCCGCCTTCACGCGCGCGCTTCGCCTCTCGCCGATGGATGCCGGCGCCTGGTTCGGCCTCGCCTCGGCGACCGGACGGTTCGACTGGCTGAATCCAACCGCGTCGCGGGCGCTGAAGATGTCCTACTACACCGGCTTCAACCGCAGCGACCTGATCGCGCCGCGTCTGATCCTGCTGGCGCAGGTCGACACGGCGCGCGATGTGGAGCTCGTCGATCTGTTGCGCCGGCAGATCCGGCTGATCCTCACCCGCGCGCCGGAGCTGAAGGGCGCGATCGGCCAAGCCTATCGCGTGGCCGGCGACGCCAACCGGCACATCATCGAGCAGGAATTGAAGGACGCCAATCAGAGCATTTCGCCGTAGCGCGTCGGCGCGCGAGCGCGCTTCAGATATCCGTGTGACGCAGCACCTCGCCGACCGTGCGCATCAGGATGCGCAGGTCCAGCATGAAGCTCCAGCTCTTGATGTAGGCGAGGTCGTGCGCGACCCGCAGCTCCATGTCTTCGATCGCCGGCGTCGCGCCGCGCAGCCCGTGCACCTGCGCAAGACCGGTGATGCCCGGCTTGACGTGCTGGCGCTGCGCATAGCTCGCGATCAGCTTCGAATATTTGTCGTCATGCGCCAGCGCGTGCGGCCGCGGTCCGACCAGCGACATGTCGCCGCGCAACACGTTCACCAGCTGCGGCAGCTCGTCGATACTGCGACGGCGCAACGTCGCGCCGATCCCGGTGAGCCGCGGATCGTTCGGGCAGGCCTGCACGATCACGTCGCCATCCTCGAGCACATGCATCGAGCGGAACTTGAGGATGTGGAATGGCCTGCCGTCGAATCCGTTACGGCGCTGCCGGAACAGGACAGGTCCCCTGGAATCGAGCTTGATCGCGATCGCGGTTCCGATCAGGAGCGGCGTGAACAGCACCAGAAGGCCGGAGGCCGCCACGATGTCGAACAGCCGCTTGCCGGCACGCTCGAGCGAGGTCAGCGGCGAGCGCTGCATTTCCAGCGTCGGGATCGGGCCGGTCGCCACCATTCGCAGCGTCAGGAATCGTTCCGCAGTCCGATCCGGCATCAGCCGCACCGGCAGAGGCGACGCCCGGAGCTGATCGGATACGGACTGGATGCGCGGCTCCTGCTGCCAGGGCATCGCCAGCACGATCTCGTCGGCGCCGCATTCGCGCGCCGCGCGAATGGCCGACGCGACCGCCGCCCGGTCGTCCTGATCGTCGAACGGTTCAACAAGCTGGACCCGCCGGATCTCGCTGAGACCGAAATCGCGCAGCAGGCTCGACGGCCGCACCCGTGACAATTCGTCTGCTGTGCCGACCACGACCGCGCGGCGGGCGGCCAGCATGCCGCGGTCGATCGCGCGTTGCAGCGGTGCCTGCAGCAACATCCGTCCGGTCACCAGCCCGGCACCGCCGATCAGACCAAACGACATCACCGACCCGCGCGAGATGCCAGCGCCCACTTTCAGCAAGAAGATGATCAGGGTCATCAGCAGGACGACCAGCAGCCATCCGCCCAGCAGGCTGCTCCAGCGCCGGTCGAGGCCAGCCAGCACCTGCGCGTTGTAGAGCCCCTGGGATTTGGCCACGAACATGAACAGGATCGCGGCCAAGACCCCGATCCCTAGAAAACCCTCGAAGCTGTTGCTATAAACTGTGTGATAGTAAAACAGGTGATAGGCCGCACCGCCAACGATGCTGGACAACACGACGACGATCATCTCGACGGCAACGGCAAACCCTTCAAGGGAGGCAAAAGCGAACGGGACGGCGCCGAAATGAGCCGGTGCCTTCGCCAGTTGAGCATCCGAAAGGTCGGCCATCAGGAATTAACATTAGTGTTAACAATTCACACGTCTATTATCAGGCAGGTCGCCGGCTCGCAAGGCCTGGGAATGTCGGGTAACGAGCATCCGAGAGAGCGCTCATGAGTTCATCGGCTGGCGAAACCGAGGCCGCGCTGGTGGCCCTCCTTCACCTGATCCGCCTGATGGGCGCCGAGCTGGTCGCAGGCAAGCATCGCGACGATGTCGAGATGCTGGTCAAGGCAGCCGAGACAAAGCTGCGCGCCGCCCGTTTCCCGGCTGACATGCCGAATCAGGATGTTGTCAAAGGCCTGGACCTCGCACAGGCCAAGCTCCGCCCGATCTTCGAGGATCTGCGCGCAAGGTCGGAAAAGGCACATCTGAGCGACCAACTGCTGCTGGCTCCCAGGCCTTCACGAATCCACTAACAGGATCAGTCCTTCACAGGATCAGCTGCAGTCAGCTCTGGACTTCGCCGCGGCGGGGCAAGCCGTTGCCGCTGCCGGACCGGAGCGCGAGCTTCTCCTCGATCTTCATCTTCTCGAGCAGCAGGTCAGTCACGATCCGTCGCAGCCGTTCATTTTCCAGCCGCAATTCGTCAATACGGTTTCGGTTAGGGGAAGCCCCATCGCGACCATCGGTGTGAGCAGCGAATTCGGTAACGCTACCATTCGCTTGGTGACCGCGCGCGGCCTCCTGCTTGCGCCAGCGGTGAAATGTCATCACGCTGACGCCCAGCACCTTGCACGCTTGGGCCTGTGATTGCCCCCGCGCCATCAGTTCCTCGGCCTGCTTGACCTTGGAAGTTATTTCCTCAGTAGAATGACGCCTCATTGGTCATCTCATTGCCCCCTAGATTAGCAATAATCGCATGGCCTATAAGCTATGTAAATGCAACAGAAAATTCAAATTGAAGGTTTCCCGGGGGCATTGCGGGGCCTCGAACTTGCCGTCGGCAGCGACATAGTGTGCGAAGAAACAGCGAAGCTGCAAGGTATTACCGAACGACGTGAGCGATAATTCCCGCGCAGAACGCCTCTGATAGGAAAAGTTATACGACCAACTGCGTATGAGAAGTTGATCGGTGTAATTGGCGCACCCTTTGCATGAGCAAATGACAGTATCCAATCGGTCCTCTGACGGATTGCGAGTGCGCCATGCCTTCATACGATATCGACGCGGCAAGCCCACCGAAAGTTTCACAAAATTCTAACAAATTAATCGCGCGACCTTCGCGTCCGACGGCTTGCAGCCGCCGCTGCGCGGCGGTAGGTACATGGATGTTACATGCCGCGAGACCTTCAACATATTTGAGGATCATTCTCGCAAAACCTAACGTACGTAGCTCGTCCCCCAAATTATCGATTAGGCGCTTTCCCACCGATCGCCATCAGGCGGAGCCACAACCGCCCGACTCCAGAACCAAGTCCGCGCCGACACGTATCGGAGCCGGTCTCGGATCAACACTTTTGCGAGGATCGTAGCTATGGCGCGTCTCAAGGTTTTCGAGGGGGACCAAACCGCTTCCAGCGAGGCGACCGACGCCTTGGAACGCCTCGTCGCGGAGAATTTCGAATTGCGGCACACCGCTGTCGAGCTGGTCCTGCAGACCCGGATCCTGCGCGAGCGCCTATGCGAGGCCGTGGCGCACAAGCCTGTGCGGCAGGAGCACTGACCGGCCCTCCCCTCAAGCGCCGATCCGACCGGAGGCCCGTCAGGCGGCGACGCCTGGTGAATCCGGCCAATTCACTCTTCAATCTTAAATTGAGTTTTCCACACCCCGATCACGCTCGCCATTCCGGCGCGACGTGACGCAATTGCCTGGGCACGGAATGCCGACGAATGTCAGCGATGAAGCCGGCGCAACGCGACGCGCGGGCTGGTCTGCTCACGGGACGCACTGAACGAGCGTGACGCAACCGGGCGCTCGTGTATCTCACGCAGCTCAGCGATGTCCAGCATCAGCGCAACGACCTCGTTGCGCAGCGATTGRTTGGTCGCGAGCAACGCCTCTTCGATCGGCTGATGCAAATGTTGAATCTTGTGCTGCTTCATGGCGCGCCCTCGCTCTGCAGTTAACGGTATGAGCGATGTGATTGAAGTTTCGATGACAGAGACGGATCACGCACATGGAAAGGAAATAATGGGGCAGGTTTGCGACCAACATGGCTCCGACAAAAATTTTCCCAATCAGGTTCCACAACCTGATCGCGAAACATTGAATCGATGGCTGTATTGTGTCGTCGCGACGGGAGAAAGCGGCGACGATGCGACACGCGGCGAGTCCATCGCTGCCGGACTGATCACGAGACGCGACCAAGAGCATGAAATCATTTGGCGATCGTTGATCGCCGCCATCTACATTGAAGCCAACCGCAGCATCCGTCCGTCATCGCAATGTCGACACGTCGATGGCATGTGCATTGAAGGCGGGTCGGGATCCCGAACCAGATATTCCACCAAAGACAGCGTGCAGACACAAAATCTGCTGCGGGCGATCAATCGGTCGCGCTCCGCGCATAACAGATTGAACCAAGCGGCATGGATGAGGCAACACACATGGTCTGCCGCACTGATTGAAATATTTCGAACCGTTACGGACTTCGAAACAGCGCCGGATCCGATCGATTCCGATTGAGAGGACGACGCGAAGGAATGTTTCAACGCTCCGCGTCCGATCCTGCACGATGTTATCGCCACGATCGGGGCCAAACCCGACAATGTTATTCTGGTTCACAACGCATGCCGCTGAAACGACCCGGCCTAGGCCGACAGACCGAAGCCTTCGCACCTCGTTCTCCATTTCGGATGCCCTGTTCTTTATCGCGACGGGTCTGCGCGCTTCGACGCCATAAGCATCTCTAATTCGGATCGCGCGTCGCGATCGCGCGCTATTTCGCTTTGGAGGACGTGTCGTCGTCGATCCTGCCGCCATTGGCGAGGCACTTGTTGAAGTAGTCCCGCTGGTCCTTTGCGTTACCGATCGCGCTGCCCGACGCCGGATTACCCTTCTGTCGCGGCCGAAATGCCTTCGCGACCAAGGCGTCGCAGACGCGCGCCGCCTGGGCGCTGATCGCGTGCGCTGGAACGATGGCATTGCAGACGACGATCATGGCTGCAGCGGCGGCAAAACCACATATAACTCTCATTGCGCGCCTCCGTTCCGCAACCGATACAGATTTTCTCGAAGCGATTTCCCGGCGAGATCATCTTCGAACAAGAAGATGAGACCGTGACGCGCTGGCAACGCGTCGTGGCGCTACATCCGATCGACGTCGTGGTAGGCCCGATACCACGCGACGAATTTGGCAATTCCGTCCTCGATCCGCGTCTGCGGCCGAAAACCGATCTCGCGCTCCAGGTCGGAGACATCGGCCGACGTCTCCAGAACATCCCCAGGCTGCATCGGCAACAACTGCTTTTCGGCCTTCCGGCCGAAGCCCTGTTCGAGCAGCGCCACCACATGCAGCAGTTCTTCCGGCCTGCTGTTGCCGATATTGTAGACCCGCCAGGGCGCCTTGCTCGACCCCGGATCGGGACGGGCTCCGGACCAGTTGCCGTCACCCTCGGGCGCGCGGCCGATCAGCCGCACCATGGCCTCGACCACGTCGTCGACGTAAGTGAAGTCGCGCCGCATGTTGCCGTTGTTGAACAGCTGGATCGGCTTGCCCTTGGTGATGGCGTCGGCGAACGCATAGAGCGCCATATCCGGCCGGTACCAGGTCCCATACACGGTGAAGAAGCGCAGCCCGGTTGTCGGGATGCGATAGAGGTGGCTGTAGGAATGCGCGAGCAGCTCGTTGGCCTTCTTGGTTGCGGCGTACAGGCTGATCGGATGGTCGACATTGTCGTGAACCGAAAACGGCAGCTTGGTATTGGCGCCGTAGACCGACGATGAGGACGCAAACAACAGGTGCCGGCACCCGGTATGGCGGCAACCCTCGAGGATGTTGAGGAAGCCCTCCAGATTGGACTCCGCATAGGCATGCGGGTTCTGCAGGGAATAGCGCACCCCGGCCTGCGCAGCGAGATGCACCACGACCTCGAAGCGATAGCGCTCGAACAGCGCCTTCATGCCGGCGCGATCGGCAAGATTGAGTTCCAGGAATGTGAAGCCGCGGTGCTGCTTGAGCAGATCGAGGCGCGCGCGCTTCAGCGCCGGGTCATAGTATTCGTTGAGATTGTCGATGCCGATCACCGGCTGCCCTGCCCGCAGCAGCTGCTCCGTCAGGTGAAAACCGATAAAGCCGGCGCAGCCCGTGACGAGTAGGTTGCCTGCGATCACCACGTCCTGCCTGTACCTTTCGCCGTTCGCCGGGAGCTGCCGTCAGGCGCGATCCGCTGCGGCCTGCGTTCCCGCCGCAAGGCGCGTCAGTTGCCGGCCGCCGGAGGTTTGTAGTCCGGAAAACGGCTCAGCACCGCGGCCTTCATGAACTTGAAGTGCGCGATCTCGGTCGCCAGTTCCTTCAGCCGACGCTGGCCGTTGGATATTTCGGCGTCAAACAGGTCCTGATGATAATTGTCAAGCGCCTCGCGTTCCAGATATTCGTCGGTGCCGTTGCCGAGCGTCACCGCGGCGCGCGCCAGCACATCATCGACCCGGCGGCCGAGGCCGGATTGCTCGCTTTCGGCGGCCTGCAACGCGGCTTCGATCGCCGCCATGATCGATCCGATCCGGGCACGATCGGTCTCGGCGTCCCGCTCGGCCGAGCGTGCCTTGAAACCTTCCCCGCCGCGCCGCGACCTGATCAGGTCATGCGCGCGAGCCCGCAAAAACAGCTGAAACATCGGTCAGGATCCGGTCCGGGCCCAAACATGCAGTATCGGTCGAAAATCGCCCGGTCTTAGTTAAAAAAGGGTGAATTGCCCTGTTGCCCGGCCCTCAGGTCGGCCTTCCATTTGATCCAGGCCTTGTCGTGCTTGTCGTAGAGCTCGAGCCATCGTCCCTCGACCGGCGTCACCGGCCCGACACCCGGCTCGTCCCGGCCCGGCAGCACCGGAAGGGAAGTGTCGAGATCCTCGAACTCCGAGGTCTCTTCGAGCGTAAGGCCGACCAGTACCCGCCGACCACTGACATCGGCGACATAGCGCCTTGGCGACTGCCCCCTGAGATCACGCATGCTGAGCAAGTTCCCTCACCTGCGTCCGTGAACTAGAAGGCGCGGCGCATGTGGCCGAATGCGCTGACCGGCCGCTCCCGTCTGGACGACTTGGCCGGCGCCGGCGCCACACGGGGCGCGTAGGTCCGATAGCGCGCCCGGCGCTGGTACGATCGCCAGGAGCGCGCGGCGAAGCCGGCGAAGAAGCCTGCGACGAACGTCGCCGCAAGAAACAGAACGGGAGTCAGCATCATGATTGTCCATGTTAGTCTTAATGTTATTAACATTCAGAGTTGTGACAACATCATGATGAGGCGCGCCGAAACAATGTTCAGCCGCTGGAATCTTTATGCATTCGGACGGCGCGGCAATGATCAGGCGCCAATACCGGTTGTTCCCCGCGCGGAGACACGCCTCAGGAAAACCACCACAGCATGAATTTCAGGAACAGCGAGCTGAGAAGATAAATCCACCCTGCCATCGCCAGCACCGTCAGTCCGACGAAGACGCCTGAAGCGCTTTTCTCCCTGAGGCGCGCCAACAGCGACGTTTTTTCTTCTTGCCGATAGAACATCTCAAGCTCAAAGCAGATCTGATTCAAAGCAGCTAGCAGTCAATTTCGATGATCTCGTGACGCGGAGCGAGATGGCCCTTCGCCCCCCGCACATCACAGATCGAGATCGCTGATCTTGCGACGTCTCGAACCACGCGGAAAGCTTCCGCGAACGCTCGAGAAAACTTGACGCCGCATGATCACGATCTGACTTCCGGGATTACAGCAATCCGTGCGCTGGAATTTCCTGCAGGCATGATCTCCGGATCGACATTCGACGACAAATGTCGTGTCAGGAACGGCGGCGCAAGGCGCCGCGCGGCAATGCTGCAACTGTGATCGACCGCACACATTCTTGCGTCGCGAGGTCTCACGAACGGGTTTCAGGCGGCTGGCCGATGTGTTGGATGCGGTCCGTTGCGCGGCACGTCGGTTAACATTGGGAGCCTTCTCGCGCGGCGATCAACGATATTCGGGTCAGACGCGGAAGAACGCGAACCAGATGACCCCCAGGATCAGGAACGCGAGCCCCGTCGAGGCCGTCAGCAGCGCGAGAACCGAAGGTCCCGGCTCGGCCTGGCGCGCCTCGGTCGGGGTTTCAATGATCTGACCGTGTCGTTCCGTTGCCATAGCGACCTCTTTGCTTAAGTGCCTGTAATTCCGGCGATTGCTGCTCCTCTTCGCGGAAAGCCAACGCATGATCCGGAGCGATGTTCCGAGCCGTTTGCCCCGTCCGCCCACACTTCCCATCGCGCCAAACCGGCGCCGGGCAAGGCTACGGTTAACGCCGTTGCCAGATTCACCTGGACGCGTTGTTCCAAACTGGGGTTGCCGGTGTTATCTTTGACTGTTCCGTCGGTTGCGTAATCGGAGTTTTCCCTATGGCCCCCCGCGCCAACTGGAAGGGCTTTTTGCGCCTTTCGCTCGTGACCTGCCCGGTTGCCCTGTACCCGGCGACGTCGGATACCGAAAAGGTCTCCTTCAACCAGATCAACCGCAAGACCGGCCACCGCATCAAATACGCCAAGGTCGACGCGGAGACCGGCGAGGAAGTATCCACCGACGACATCATGAAGGGCTACAAGGTCGACACCGACACCTATATCGAGGTCACCAAGGAAGAGCTCGACGACATCGCGCTGGACTCGACCCGCACCATCGAGATCGACGAATTCGTACCGCGGTCGGAGATCGACAGTCGCTATCTGATCCGCCCCTATTACCTCGTCCCCGACGGCAAGGTCGGCCATGACGCCTTCGCGGTGATCCGCGAGACCATCCGCAGCATGGACAAGGTCGCGATCGGCCGCGTGGTGCTGACCAACCGCGAGCACATCATCGCGCTCGAGCCGCTCGACAACGGATTGATGGGCACGCTGCTGCGCTACCCCTACGAGGTGCGCAGCGAGAAGGAGTATTTCGACGACATCCAGGATGTGAAGATCACCAAGGATATGCTCGATCTCGCCAAGCATATCGTCGAGCAGAAGTCCGCCGAGTTCGATCCGGAGGAGTTCGAGGATCGCTACGAGCAGGCGCTGATCGACTTGATCAACCAGAAGCGCAACGGCATCAAGATCGCCAAGCCGGCCGCAAAGGCCAGCGGCAACGTCATCAACCTGATGGACGCGCTGAAGAAGAGCCTCGTCAACGAGAAGCAGGCTGCTCCTGCCAAAGCCGAGGCAAAAGCGGCAAAGGGCAAGAAGCCGAAGAAGCGCATCGAGGGCCAGCGCGAGATGCTGCTGCCGATCTCGGGCAGCGGCAAGCGCGAGCCCAAGGAAGTCGCCAAGCCCGAGCCGAAGAAGGCCGAGAAGGCGACACGCGCGCAGGGCAGCGCAGCCCGCAAGAAGGCGGGCTGACCCGACAAGCCTCACCCGATGATTCCGATCCGCGGTTGCCGAGATGCCCGGATCGACGCCGCTTGACGAACCGATCGTGCTGCATCGCGGCGGCACGCTGGTGACGCCGCAACGGGCCGCCGACTACATCATGAAGCTATCGGAAGAGGTCCAGCAGGAGCAGCGCTGGCAGCCTGCGGTCGAGCATCTGATCAACGCGGCGGAAGCCGGCTGATGTTCACGCGCGTCGCGATGCTGCGCGCGTCGAACAGCGATGGCGGAGGCAGCTGAAGCGGCTCTCGACCAAAGCTGATACGAAGAATACGCGTCAAACAGGAACCTGAGCCCGTACATCAGAGCGCAATAGGCCGCGACGCTCGCTCACTCACTCAAGATGCGTCCTTTGACCGTTGACGTGCGAGCTTTGTGGCGATCTCTTTGCATTCGTCCAACAACTTGGAAGGGTCGGTCCCTTTTGCTGACACGACCTGTCCAAATCGATTCTCTCCCGCTACTTCATAGACTCCAGCCGAAACCTCATCCACATCGAAGGTCCAATCAGGACGCGAGGGAAATGCGTGCTTCATGGGGTTGCTTGCGGATCGCGCACACTCAGGCTCGGCAGAAAGAGCCTGCCGGGGTAGCAGCTTCGACACAAATAGAACGATACTTCAGGCCGGCATATGATCCGACTTCGCAGCGTTTCCGGCGGCGCTTACTTGAATGCCGAACTGACGGCATTGAACTGGCCGCTGACGCTGGTGCCGATGCCCCTGACACCCGCGACGATCACGATGCTGATGCCGCCGGCGATGATGGCGTATTCGATCGCCGTCGCCCCGACCTCGTTACGCAGAAATCTTGCCAGCAACGCGCGCATGAAAAGCTCCTGTCCGGCGCTCGCGGTTTGGTGTCCTGCGCCGTAGCAATATGCCGGCCAAACTAGGCCCCATTGGTTGACGGCCCATTGATGGAAAGGATGAACGAACGCTTAAAGGTTGCGCACGATTTTCCTGCTAATTTCGCCGGCATGTTTCCGCCGCGCAGCGGCGCGCGGCGCCGCGATTGGGCGTAAACGCATATCAGGACTACCTGATCCGGCCGCGGCGGCGCTTTACCCTGGCTGCGGAATCCTGTTCCTTTATCGGACAGGCGATAACGAGGCCGGAACGAACCGGCCGCATCCAGAGGGAGTGACCGTCATGAAGCTCGGCACCGCGATCGCGGAAATCATGAAGCGCGAGGGGATCGAGATCCTCACGGGTTACCCGGTCAACCACCTGATCGAATACGCCGCCAGTGCCGACATCCGCCCCGTGATGGTGCGCCAGGAGCGTATCGGTGTGCACATGGCGGACGCGATCTCCCGTGTCACCTCGGGCGAGAAGATCGGCGCGTTCTGCATGCAGCACGGCCCCGGCGCCGAGAACGCGATGGGCGGCGTCGCGCAGTGCTATGGCGAATCCGTCCCCGTGCTGGTGCTGCCGATGGGCTATGCGCGCCGCCTTGCCAACATCGATCCGAACTTCAATTCCAGCCAGGCGATGAAGGCGTTCTCCAAATCCTCGGAGCCGATCAACATCGCCGCTGAAGTTGGCAACATCTTCCGCCGCGCCTTCACCAAGCTGAAGAACGGCCGCGGCGGTCCCGTGATCGTCGAGATCCCCGCCGACATGTGGAACGAGGAGGTGCCGGAGCCGCTGAACTATACGCCGGTGCTGCGCACCCGCTACGGCGCCGATCCCGTTCACATCAAGGAAGCAGCCGCCCTGCTCGTCAACGCCAAACGTCCGGTAATCTATGCAGGTCAGGGCGTGCATTACGCCAAGGCCTGGCCGCAGCTGAAGCGCCTCGCCGAGCGGCTCGCGATCCCTGTCACCACAAGCCTCGGCGGCAAGTCGTCATTCCCGGAGACGCATCCGCTGTCGCTCGGCTCCGGCGGCCTCGCGGTGCCGCGCGCGGTGCCGAAATTCCTCGCCGAGGCCGACGTGATCTTCGGCATCGGCTGCTCCTTCACCGAGACCTCGTTCGGCATTGCGATGCCGAAGGGCAAGACCATCATCCATTCGACGCTCGATCCGAACCACATCAACAAGGATGTCGAGGCCAAGGTCGGGCTGGTCGGCGACGCCGGCCTCGTGCTCGATGCGCTGCTGGAGGAGATCGGCAAGACCGTGACCTCCGACCGCAATGCCAGCGCGGTCGCCGAGGAGATCGCCGCGTCCCACAAGGAGTGGCTCGCCAAATGGATGCCGAAGCTGACCCACAACGATGCGCCGCTCAATCCCTACCGCGTGCTGTGGGACCTGCAGCACACCGTCGACATCCACAACACCATCATCACCCACGACGCCGGCAGCCCGCGCGACCAGCTCTCGCCGTTCTGGAAGTCGGTCGAGCCACTGTCCTATATCGGCTGGGGCAAGACCACCCAGCTCGGCTATGGGCTCGGTCTCGCGATGGGCGCCAAGCTGGCAAAACCGGACAAGCTCTGCATCAACGTATGGGGCGACGCCGCGATCGGCTTCACCGGCATGGATTTCGAGACCGCGGTGCGCGAGCGGATTCCGATCATGTCGATCCTGCTCAACAATTTCTCGATGGCCATCGAATTGAAGGTGATGCCGATCTCGACCGAGAAATACCGCTCGACCGACATCTCCGGCGATTACGCCGCGATGGCCCGTGCCTTCGGCGGCTACGGCGAACGGGTGACCAAGCCCGAGGACATCATCCCCGCGATTAAGCGCGGCATCCAGAAAACCAAGGAAGGCGTCCCGGTGCTGCTGGAATTCATCACCAGCAAGGAGACCGAGGTGTCGCGTCCGGGGACCTGAGACATCACACAACGGCTCGCGCTGCTCCCCACTTGATTTGAGCTTGCCGGCACAGGCAAGCTCCCTCCGAGAGACGATCGGAGGGAACGATGGCGCACATTCTGGTGCTGGGTGCCGGCTTTGCTGGTTTGTGGGCTGCGCTCGGTGCCGCCCGCAAGCGCGACGAGATCGGTGCGCGCGCGGCCGGCACCGAGATCCTCGTCGTCGATCGCAACCCCTATCACCTGTCTCTTATACACATCTAGATGTGTATAAGAGACAGTTCTGGTGCTGGGTGCCGGCTTTGCTGGTTTGTGGGCTGCGCTCGGTGCCGCCCGCAAGCGCGACGAGATCGGTGCGCGCGCGGCCGGCACCGAGATCCTCGTCGTCGATCGCAACCCCTATCACAACATCCGGGTGCGCAATTACGAGGTCGATCTCGCCGATGTCGCGCTACCGCTCGACGAGCTGCTCGATCCAGTCGACGTCAAGCACAGGGTCGCCGACGTCGCGGCGATCGATCCGGCGAAGCGCGAAGTCGTGGTCAAGACCGGCGCGGGCGAGGATACGCTGACTTATGACCGGCTGGTGCTGACGACCGGCAGCGAGCTGGTGCGCCCCGCGATACCAAGTCTCGCCGCGCACGGCTTCGATGTCGACACCTATCAGGCGGCGCTGCGGCTTGACGCCCATCTCGCGGCGCTCGGCAGGCAACCGCCGTCCAAGGCGCGCGCGACGGTCGTGGTTGTCGGCGCCGGCTTCACCGGCATCGAGGTTGCCACCGAAATGCCGGCCAAGCTCGCTTGTGCTGGCATCACCAGGGATCGCCGCGTCATCCTGATCGATCCCAATCCCGTCGTCGGCGCGACCTTTGGCGCGCATGGCCGCCCGGTCATCGACGAGGCGCTGGCCGCGCTCGGTGTCGAGACACGGCTGAATGTCAGGGTCAACGCCGTCGGCGCCGACAGTATCACGCTAAGCTCGGGCGAGATCATTCCAGCCGCGACCGTGGTGTGGTGCGCCGGGATGCATGCGAGCCCCCTCGCCGCGACGCTGCCGGTCAAGCGCGATGGGCTCGGCCGCCTCGCCGTGGATCATTTTATGCGCGTCGAGGGCGTGGCCAACGTGTTCGCCGCCGGCGATGTTGCCACCTGCCTGATCGACGGCGAGCATCCGACCGTGATGTCCTGCCAGTTCGCACGGCCGATGGGCCGCTTCGCCGGTCACAACGTGGTGGCGGACCTGTTCGGCGAGCCCCTGCTGCCGCTCAATATCGACTGGTACGTGACGGTGCTCGATCTCGGCGCCTGGGGCGCGCTCTACACCACCGGCTGGGATCGCGAGGTGCACACGACAGGCGCCGCCGCCAAGCGCACCAAGCAGATCATCAACCGCGAACGCATCTATCCGCCGCGCAACGGCGATCGCGCCGCGCTGCTCGCGGCCGCAGCGCCGACGATCCAGGCGGCGCCGCCGACGCGCAAGTAGCAAGAAGGGCGGTCACCGCGTGACCGCCCTTCTCATCTCGCGATGGCTCGTGCCGCGATTACTGCGACAGCTTCACAAAATCCGGAAACTTCAGCTTGCGTTCCGCGATCGCCTTCGGCCAGACCGTGACCTGCTTGCCGCCCTGCCACTGGAACACGAGGCCGGTGACGGCGCCCGGACCGGACTTGATGCCGTGGGTGAACTCGTCGTCCTTGCCATAGAACTGGATCTTGCCGATCGTGCCCTCGAAATTGGTCTTCTCGAGCTCGGCCACCATCTTGTCAGGGTCGGTCGAGCCGGCGCGCTGGATCGCCTCGGCGATCATGTAGACCTCGTCATAGGCGGTGTAGCCGGTATAGGCCGGCTCGACGTTGAACTTCGCCTTGAACGCTGCCGCGAACGGCTTGGTTTTCGGGGTCACCGCGACATTCGGCGTCGCCACCGCGAGCGACGGCACGCCTTCGGCTGCACCGTTGGTGTCGCCCCAGAACGACGGGCTCAGCGCCTGCGCGCTGATGCCGAACATCGGGATCGGCACCTGCTGGTTCTTCCATTGCACCGTCGGCTGCACGCCGACATGGGAGATGCCGGTGACGATCACATCGGGCTTGGCGGCTTCCATCTTGTTGAAGATCGGCGTGAAGTCGGTGGTGTCGGGCGAGAAGCGGATGTGCTCGACCACCTTCAGGCCGGCCTTCGGCAGGCAGGCCTCGTAGCCGGCATCGAGTGGCTTGGTCCAGGCCGCGTCCTCGCTCATGATCGCCGCCGACTTGAACTTCAGGTTATCGACGAGCAGCTCCTTGGCGGCGTCGCAAACGATCTGGGCCTGCGCAGCCGAGGTCAGATAGCCGTGGAACGTGTACTTGTTCTTCTCATAGTCGTTGTGAATAGCCTTGGTGATCTCATTCGAGGCGGCGCCCGGCGTGATCAGCGGCATCTTCAGCCGCGACGCCCACGGCTCGAGCGCAAGCACGACCTCGCTGATGTAGCTCGCGATCACGGCGGACACCTTGTCCTCGCTCACCGCGCGCTGGAACGCGCGCACCGAATCGGCCGACGAGCTCTTGTTGTCGTAGGTGACGATCTCGATCTTGCGGCCCATCACGCCGCCCTTGGCGTTGATCTCGTCGGCCGCGATCTGCGCGCCGCCCGGGGTGGCCGCGCCTGCGATCGACTGCACCTCGGCGATCACGCCGATCTTGATCGGATCCTTGGACTGCGCATAGGCCGGCGCCGCGAGGCAGAGCGCGAGCGCCGTCGCCAGCAGGCTCACCCGGGCGGCGTTTGAATATCCTGACATGATCATCTCCCTTTGCTTTGTTGTTTTTCAATCGTCGAACGTCAGAGAAAATCCTTGCCGGCCTCCGCGGCGAAGCGGCCCGGATCGCCTTCCCAGACGATCCGCGCGTGCTCCAGCACATAGACGCGGTCGGCATGCGGAAGCGCGAAGGTCACGTTCTGCTCGCCGAGCAGCACCGTAATCTTGGTGGTCTGGCGCAGCTTCTCCAGCGCCTTCGACAGCAGTTCGAGGATCACAGGCGCAAGTCCCAGCGTCGGCTCGTCGAGGATCAGGATCTGCGGCTGCATCATCAGCGCACGGCCGATCGCCAGCATCTGCTGCTCGCCGCCGGACAGCGTCTGCGCCATCTGGCCCTGACGCTCCCTCAGGATCGGGAACAGCTCAAACAGCCAGGCGAGTTGCTTGGCCCGCGCCGCGTCGTCGAGATGCTGGCCGCCGAGGTCGAGATTCTCCCGCACCGTCATCTCGCCGAACAATTCGCGGGATTCCGGGCACTGCACGAGGCCGGAACGGGCGATCTTGGCAGGCCCGGTGCCGCGCAGTGGCTGCCCGCCGCGCAGGATCTCGCCAGTATAGGGCAAAAAACCTGAGATGGTGTTGAACAGCGTGGTCTTGCCAGCGCCGTTGAGGCCGACGATCGAGACGAATTCGCCTTCATGGACGTGGATCGAGACGTTCTCCAGCGCCTGCGCCTTGCCGTAATGCACGCTGACATTCTCGACCTGCAGCAGCGGCACCTTGTCCTTGAACGAGGTCTCCGGCCGCGCATGGGTCTCGATCGCGCCGCCGAGATAAACCCGCCGCACGGTCTCGTTCTTCATCACGTCCTCGGCGCGGCCGGTCGTGATCTCCTCGCCGAGATACATCGCGAGCACTCGATCGACCAGCGCCGCGACGCTCTTGACGTTGTGGTCGACCAGCATCACCGCGCGACCCTCATCTCGGAAACTGCGGATCAACTGGGAGAACGTGCTGACCTCGGCGCTGGTGAGGCCGGCAAACGGCTCGTCGACCAGCACGACCTTTGGGTCACGCGCGATCGCCTTGGCGAGCTCGAGACGGCGCAGGTCGGCAAATGGCAGCGTCGGCGGACGACGGTCCATTACCGCGCCGAGCCCGACGCGATCGGCGATCCATTTGGCGCGCTCGGTCAGCGCCTTGTCGGGAAACAGCATGAACAGGCTGTCGGGCAGTAGCGCGACCATGATGTTCTCCAGCACGGTCTGCCGGTTCAGCGGCCGCGAGTGTTGGAACACCATGCCAAAGCCCTTGCGCGCGATCTTGTGCGCCGGCAGGCCGGCGACATTCTCGCCCTCGAACAGCACCTCGCCCGCGGTCGGGCGCTCGATGCCCATCACGCTCTTCATCGCGGTCGACTTGCCCGAGCCGTTCGGCCCGATCAAGCCGAGGATCTCGCCGGGGTGCAGCTCGAAGCTCAGGTTCTTCACCGCGGTCAGGCCGCCGAATCTCTTGGTCAGTCCGCGGACGGTGAGCGTTGCAGTGGTCACGGTCTGATCCATTTAAGAGCGCGCCTCGCGTGACAGGGCCGCTCCGAGGAAACCGCCGGGGAAGAACAGCACGACGAGCAGCGCCACCGCCGAGACGATGAAGGTCGCAAGCTCGCCGGTCGGGCGCAGGAATTCGCCGGCCACGATCAGGAAGATSGCGCCSAGCGCCGCGCCSAGCACSGTRCGCCGGCCGCCGAGCACGGCGGAGACGATSACGTTGACGCCGACCGCGACGTCGACCACGGTRCCGACCGAGGCGGTGCCGAARTAGAACACCAGCAGCGCRCCCGACARYCCSGAGAAGAAYGCGCTGACGATGAAGGCCGCGAGCTTGTGCTTGACGATGTTGAAGCCGAGCGCRCCGGCCTGCACCGGGTCCTGKCCGCTCGCYTGCAGCACGAGRCCGACCGGCGATTGCGASAGCCCRTACAGGATCGCSGCGCTGATSGTCATGAAGCCGAGCGCGATCCAGTAATTGGCGCCGGCATTGATGGTGATGACGTCAGGGATGGTGAGYCCGATCTCGCCGCCGGTGAGGTCGGCAAACACCACGATGAARTTCTGCAGCATCAGCACCGCGACCAGCGTGGTGAGGCCGAAATACGGYCCCCTCACCCGCAGCGCYGGYAGCGCCAACACGAARCCCGCGACAACRGAGGCCAGCGCGCCGAGCAGGATGCAAAGATAGACCGACCAGCCGAACTGGGCGTTGAGGATGCCGGCRGTRTAGGCGCCGGTGCCGATCAGGAAAGTCGGGCCGAAATTGACCTCKCCGGCGAAGCCGAACAGCAGGTCCCAGGCCATCGCGAACACGCCGAAATAGAACGCGACSGTGAGCAGMCCGAGGATRTAGCCCGAGACGTARARCGGYAGCGTSGCGGCGACCACSACGCAGACCAGCGAAATGAAGAACAGSCGCGAGGTGAAGAAMTTGGCCATCTCAGCGCCTCCCCAAGAGGCCTTGCGGCCGCAGATACATCACGAGCACCAGCAGCARCAGCGCCGGRATGGTRCGGTAGGCKGGCGAGAYCAGATAGGCSGTCAGGGTCTCGAGRTARCCGACSACGAAGGCSGCGATCAGCGAGCCSGARACGCTSCCGAGRCCGCCGAGCACCACGATCGAGAACGCGCTCGCGGTCAGYGGCCCGACRCTGTASGAGCTGACGCCGAGGAACATGCCGAGCAGCACGCCRGCGATGCCGGCCAGGATGCCGTAGATGCCCCACACCACGACATAGATCTGGGTGAGCTCGAGSCCGAGCARSGTGACGCCGCGCGGRTTCATCGARGCMGCSAGCACCGCCTTGCCGGTCCGCGTGCGRTTGACCAGCAGCCAGAGCAGGCCGATCACGAGACAGCAGACCACCGCGGTGAAGATGTTGTTGCGCGGGGTGCGGTTGCCGAAGATATCGACGACGCCCTCGACGATCGGSAGCACGGTCTTGGCRTTGTTGGTGAAGAAATAGGCGATCAGTTCCTGGATCATGATGCCCCACAGCARGGTGCCGGTGAGGACGAAGATTTCCTTCTCCTCRTTGGGGATCCGCCTCGARTTCTGGATCGGCTTCACSACCGCGAAATAGGTCGCGAACGCCATGAYCAGCGCGACSGCGACGCCGACCARCGCGCCYGTGTARATRTCGAGGTGCAGCACGCTSGCCGCAGCCCAGGCCGCGACCGCTGCGGCCACCATGATGGCACCGTGGGAGAGATTGAGAACGCCGGAGACACCGAAGATCAGGGTGAAGCCGGTCGCGCCGAGTGCATAGAGCGCACTGATGGCAAAGCCATCGATCAGGATTTGTAAGGCAAGCATCTCAAATTGGCCGCGGCAGCTGGCTGCCTGTTGTGGAGGACGCGGAACCGAAAAACCGATGCTCCCGGGAGGACCCGGGAGCATGATCTTCAATCAGTTCGTGGTGACCTTGACGAAGCTCGGGAATTTGAGGTCGCTCTTGGCGACCTCCTTCGGCCAGACCGCGACCTGCTTGCCGCCCTGCCACTGCAGCATCAATCCCGTGATCAGGCCCATGCCGTACTTGATCGAATGGGTGAACGGGTCGTCCTTGCCGTAGAACTGGACGCGGCCGATGGTGCCTTCCCAGTCGGTCTTCTCCAGCGCGTCGACCATCTTGTCGGCATCGACCGAGCCAGCGCGCTTCACCGCATCGGCGATGTAGTAAACCTCGTCATAGGCGGTATAGCCGGCATAGGACGGATAATTGCCGTAACGCTTCTTGAAGCCCTCCGCGAACGGCACCGACTTCGGCGTCACCGCGACGTTCGGACCGGACACGCCCTGATACAGCACGCCTTCCGCCGCGTCGTTGGTGTCCTTGCCGAAGGTCTCGTTGGTCGCCTGCGAGGAGATGCCGAACATCGGGATCGGGACCTGCTGGTTCTTCCACTGCACCGTCGGCTGCACGCCGACATGCGAGATGCCGGTGATGATCACGTCGGGCTTGGTGCCCTCGATCTTGTTGAAGATCGGCGTGAAGTCGGTGGTGTCGGGCGAGAAGCGGATATGGTCGACGACCTTGAGCCCGATCTTCGGCAGGCACTCCTCGTAGCCGACGTCGAGCGGCTTGGTCCAGGCCGCGTCCTCGCTCATGATGACCGCGGTCTTCATGTGCTTCTGATCGACCAGCAGATCCTTGGCGGCATCGCACACCGACAGTGCCAGCGCCGCCGAGGTCAGGTAGCCGTGGAAGGTGTACTTGTTCTTGTCGTAGTCGGCATGAACGCTCTTGCTGATCTCGTTGGAGGCCGCGCCGGGCGTGACGAACGGCGTCTTCAGCCGCGAGGCCCACGGCTCGAGCGCGAGCACGACCTCGGAGATGTAGCTCGCGATGACGACGTTGACCTTGTCCTCGTTGACGGCGCGCTGGAATGCACGCACCGAATCCGCCGAGGATGAATGGTTGTCGTAGCTGATGACCTCGATCTTGCGGCCGTCGATGCCACCCTTGGCGTTGATCTCGTCGGCGGCCATCTGGGCCGCCTGCGGGATCGATGCACCGGCAATCGCCTGCGCCTCGGCGATCACGCCGATCTTGAGGGTGTCGGCGGCCTGCGCCGCGTTGGGCGCGAGCGCCACAAGGCCCAAAGCGGCTGCTCCGGCGAATTGCTGCATCGCATGAAATGGCAGTCGCGATGTTCTTGTCACGCTGTTTCACTCCTCTTTTGTTCGGCTGCTTCGAGCTCTTGGGGCGGGACTATAGCTGCGACAAAATGCGCAGCAAGTGAAACCGCGCGCAGATCGCCATGCACGGACGACAACTAAAGTAGTGGGTCGGCGCAGACCGGCTGAATAAATATGAGGCAGCGGGGAATAAGCGCGCGGGGCGCCAATCTCTCCTCACGTCATTCCGGGGCTCGCGAAGCGAGAGCCCGGAATCCATTCAACCACTTGCTCTGCGGGTCGATGGATTCCGGGCTCGCGCTTCGCGCGCCCCGGAATGACGGGGTGGATAGGGACGCGCGCGGGTGATGACATCACGTGGTTTGAGACGTTGAATCGAGCATCATCAACATCGTCGTCCTGGCGAAAGCCAGGACCCATAACCACCGGTTTGGGTTGTCGTAGGGATCGTGGCCCCCGCGTCGCTCAACAATTCGCAGTCGGGGTAATGGGTCCTGGCTTTCGCCAGGACGACACTCGGGAGGACCCCGTCCTACTCCGCCATCTCAACGGCCGGCCGCGTCGCGGGGCCGGCGAGCGGGCGCTCTTCCATCGTGATCATGCAGATCGCGGCGGTGGTCAGCAGTACGGCGGCGGCGCCGAACACGTAGCGGAACGCGGTGATCATGTCGGCCATCGGAATCGCGTTGACGGTGCCGGCGGCCGCGGCGTGATGCTCGCCGGCGAGCGATATGTCGGTGCCGAGCGTCATCAGCAGGATCGTGGTGAAGGCGGCGACCGTGAAGGAAGCCATCATCGCCCGGAAGAAGTTCATCGCGCCGGTTACGGTGCCGACCTGCGGCCGCGCCACCGCGTTCTGCAACGACACCACGCTGATCGGGAATGTGGTGCCGAGCCCGAGCGCGAACACGCTCATCAAGGTCAGCAGGCCCCACAGCGGCAGCGTCGTCACCGCCATGCCGACGGCGCAGATCGCGGCAACCGAGGTGCCGACGATCGCGACCCGCTTGTAGTGCTTGGCCTTCGCCATAGTCCGGCCGGCGATCGCCGCGCCGCAGGTCGAGATCGCTGCGAGCGGGATCAGCGCCAGGCCGGCTTCGCTGGCGGTGAGGTGATAGACCACCTCGTAATAGAGCGGCAGATGCACGGTGAGCCCGACCATGGCGCCGAGCGCACAGCCGCCCGCGCCCATCGCGAACGGCACCACCGAGCCGCCGAGCAGTGGCAACGGCAGGAACGGCTCGTCGGCGCGGCGGGCGTGCCAGACGAAGGCGGCTGCGAGCGCGATCGAGCCGCCGATCATTGCCGTGATGGTGGGCGACAGCCAGGACAGCCGGGTACCACCCCAGGTCAGCACCAGCATCAGGACTACCGCCGAAGCCATCAGCAGCACGCCGCCGAGCCAGTCGACCTTGCGCTTGCGGTGGAACACCGGGATCTTCTTCATCTTCGGCAGCAGCAAGGCGAGCGCGGCGGCTGCCAGCGGCAGGTTGATCCAGAAGATCATCGACCAGTGCAGGTGCTCTGCGAACACGCCGCCGACCACCGGCCCGAGAATGCCGCCGGCCATCCAGACGCTGGAGAAGTAGGCCTGATAGCGTCCGCGTTCGCGCGGGGTG
>BFBZ01000007.1_pt646 | contig 22264 bp, 5 predicted proteins | sample 1888401 | NCBI WGS metagenome assembly BFBZ01 (sample SAMD00112614, study PRJDB3348) | symbiont metagenome | host: Chara braunii | reverse complement strand
AGCGTTTGTGTGCCAGCCGTACTTTCGATCATCACGATGTCCCTCCCTGTCGATTTTCGCGGAGGATATGATCATCCCGTATCAAGTCAATATATAAGTCTTTATCCCATATACTGGGTCAACCCTGCCAGCACTACAAAGCCCGAGGCCGCCTATGGCAGCCTCGGGCAACGAGATCGAAAAACGACGGCCGCGCTGCGGTTCAGCGCAGCGGATCGATCACTGTGGCCACACCGGGCGTCAGGATGCGCAGGCGATCGGCAAAACCCAGCGCCTTGAACGACACATCGAGATCGCTGCCGGTCTGCTTGAAATGTGCCCAGCTGTCGTAGTGCACGGGAACGATCACGGCGTCGGGAAACGCCCGCGCGGTCTCGATCGCATCATTGGTGTCCATGGTCAGATGAAACGGCCCGCGGGTCTGCGCCGAACCGGCGAACGGCATCACCACGCCGGCCTTGAAGCGCCGCGCCACCTCCGCCACGCCGTCGTACCAGACGGTGTCGCCGGTGACGTAGATCGGCTTCTCCGTCTCGTCGTCGAACGAGAGCACGAAGCCGATGACATCGCCCGACAGCGGCTCGATGCCGGCAGGACCGTGACGCGCCGGCGTCGCTGTGACCCGCAGCCGGCGGCCATCGGCCTTGGTCAAGTCCGTGCTCGCCCACGGCGCAAAGCCCTCGATCTTGCCACCGAGCCGCTTGGCGCCGGCGACGGTGGTCAGGACGCGGGATGCCCTGGCGAGGAAATCGCGGCCGGAGTGGTCGAGGTTGTCGCTGTGCTGGTCATGACTGAGCAGAACGGCATCGACGGGGCCGACCTGATCGGCGGTCAGCGCAGGCCCGGCGGTCTTGGTCAGCGTGACATGCGGCAGCTTGTAGTCACCGGGCTGGTCGAACGTCGGATCGGTGAGAAGACGGAAACCGCCGACTTCGATCAGGGCGGTCGGGCCACCGATCAGGGTGATGCGAAGCGTACTCATGACGCGTGTCCTTTCTTCTTCAAAGCTTTGCCTTCAAAGCGGTGGCCGGCGTGCTGGACGTCTTCTTGGATGTTTTGGCGGGACGCGTGACGAGATAGACGCCGAGCGCCACCGGCACGATGCCCAGAAGATCGCGGGTCGCCAGATGTTCGCCGAGAATCATCCAGCCGAACAGCATGCCGAGCGGCGGCATCACGAAATGCCAGGCGCTGGCTGCGGTGGCACCAAACACGGTGAGCAGGTGGAACCAGAGCAGATAGGCCAGGATCGAGCCGAGCAGCACCAAGAAGGCCAGCGAGGCAAACATGCGCCCGCTCGGCACGATGTCGCTGACGTTGGCGAACATGAATGCGAACGGCACCAGCGCGAGCCCGCCGGAGATGTTCTGCACACCGTTGCCGATCCACAGGCTGCCCTTCGGCGCCAGCACCTTGAACAGGATGGTGCCAACCACGATCGACACCAGTGCACCGACCGAGAACGCGATTCCGATAGTGCTGTCCGATCCGATCGAGATCCGGTGCGCAACGATGAGGGCAACGCCGGCCACGCCGAGCAGCAAGCCCATCACCTTGCGCCAGGTCATCTGCTCGCCGAGGAATACGGCGGCCAGCACGGACGTGAACACCGGATTGGCGCTGACGATCAGTGCGCCGAGCCCGGCCGATATGGTGTGCAGCCCGATATAGCCGAGCCCGAGATAGAGCGCGTTGTTGGCGATGCCGAGCACGGCGAACACCAGCACGTCGCGCCGTGACAGATCCCATGTCTCGCGGCGCAACGCCGAGATCCCCAGAATCAGCACGCCGGCGATCAGGAAGCGCACGGCCAGGAAGATCAGTGGCGGACAGTCGGTGACCCCGATCTTTCCGGCGACGAACGAGCCGCTCCAGATCAGGCAAAAGGCGGCGATGTAGAATGGCAGCGGATTGATCCGGCTGCTGGGGCGCGCAATCGACAGGGCGGACATGGAATTCTCCTTCCATCCCGGTTTAGGCGCACACCTTCACATTTGGAAATTAAATGATAAAATCATGATCATTGGAAAAATGAATGGATTGGCCATGCTCGATCTCGACCTGCTGCGCAGCTTTGTATCCGTCGTCGAAGCCGGGGGGTTCACCCGGGCCGGGGAGCGGGTTCACCGCACCCAATCCACCGTCAGTCAGCAGATCAAGCGCCTTGAGGACGATTTCGGCCGCCCGCTGCTGAACCGCGTCGGCAAGCAGGTGACGCCGACCGAGGATGGCGAGCGGTTGCTGTCGTACGCTCGACGAATCCTGGCCCTGGCCGAGGAGGCCCGCGACGTGCTGGGGCGCCCGGACGCCGAGGGCGCCGTGCGGCTCGGGATCCCGGAAGACTTCGCCGCCTACCGGCTGACCAGGCTGCTGGCGGGCTTTGCCCGCTCGCGCCCCGGCCTGCGGCTGGACGTGCGCGCCGACCAGAGCGTTTATCTGCGGCGAGATCTCGAGCGCGGCGACCTCGATCTCGCGCTGCTCAAGCGCGATGCCGGCGAAAAAGGCGGCATCGCGGTGTGGCCGGAGCGAGTGCACTGGGTGACCAGCAAGACCGATCCCATCGATCCGCAGATCAAATCCGTGCCACTAATCTTCTTCCCGTCCGGATGCCTGTACCGCACCCGCGCCATCCACGCGATCGAGACCACCGGCCGTGCCTGGCACATGGCGTATACCAGTTCATCACTGTCGGGCATTCAGGCGGCGGTCGCTGCGGGCCCTGTCTCTTATACACATCTAGATGTGTATAAGAGACAGTCACGGTGCCGGGGAGCTGATGATGGCGGAGATCCCTCATGTCGCCCGCCTGCAGGACGCGGTCACCGCCGTCGAGCGCATGCTCGAGGATTATGCGCGCACCCGCTCGCGCCCCGGCCTGCGGCTGGACGTGCGCGCCGACCAGAGCGTTTATCTGCGGCGAGATCTCGAGCGCGGCGACCTCGATCTCGCGCTGCTCAAGCGCGATGCCGGCGAAAAAGGCGGCATCGCGGTGTGGCCGGAGCGAGTGCACTGGGTGACCAGCAAGACCGATCCCATCGATCCGCAGATCAAATCCGTGCCACTAATCTTCTTCCCGTCCGGATGCCTGTACCGCACCCGCGCCATCCACGCGATCGAGACCACCGGCCGTGCCTGGCACATGGCGTATACCAGTTCATCACTGTCGGGCATTCAGGCGGCGGTCGCTGCGGGCCCTGTCTCTTATACACATCTAGATGTGTATAAGAGACAGTCACGGTGCCGGGGAGCTGATGATGGCGGAGATCCCTCATGTCGCCCGCCTGCAGGACGCGGTCACCGCCGTCGAGCGCATGCTCGAGGATTATGCGCGCACCCGCTCGCGCCCCGGCCTGCGGCTGGACGTGCGCGCCGACCAGAGCGTTTATCTGCGGCGAGATCTCGAGCGCGGCGACCTCGATCTCGCGCTGCTCAAGCGCGATGCCGGCGAAAAAGGCGGCATCGCGGTGTGGCCGGAGCGAGTGCACTGGGTGACCAGCAAGACCGATCCCATCGATCCGCAGATCAAATCCGTGCCACTAATCTTCTTCCCGTCCGGATGCCTGTACCGCACCCGCGCCATCCACGCGATCGAGACCACCGGCCGTGCCTGGCACATGGCGTATACCAGTTCATCACTGTCGGGCATTCAGGCGGCGGTCGCTGCGGGCCCTGTCTCTTATACACATCTAGATGTGTATAAGAGACAGTCACGGTGCCGGGGAGCTGATGATGGCGGAGATCCCTCATGTCGCCCGCCTGCAGGACGCGGTCACCGCCGTCGAGCGCATGCTCGAGGATTATGCGCGCACCCGCTCGCGCCCCGGCCTGCGGCTGGACGTGCGCGCCGACCAGAGCGTTTATCTGCGGCGAGATCTCGAGCGCGGCGACCTCGATCTCGCGCTGCTCAAGCGCGATGCCGGCGAAAAAGGCGGCATCGCGGTGTGGCCGGAGCGAGTGCACTGGGTGACCAGCAAGACCGATCCCATCGATCCGCAGATCAAATCCGTGCCACTAATCTTCTTCCCGTCCGGATGCCTGTACCGCACCCGCGCCATCCACGCGATCGAGACCACCGGCCGTGCCTGGCACATGGCGTATACCAGTTCATCACTGTCGGGCATTCAGGCGGCGGTCGCTGCGGGCCCTGTCTCTTATACACATCTAGATGTGTATAAGAGACAGTCACGGTGCCGGGGAGCTGATGATGGCGGAGATCCCTCATGTCGCCCGCCTGCAGGACGCGGTCACCGCCGTCGAGCGCATGCTCGAGGATTATGCGCGCACCCGCTCGCGCCCCGGCCTGCGGCTGGACGTGCGCGCCGACCAGAGCGTTTATCTGCGGCGAGATCTCGAGCGCGGCGACCTCGATCTCGCGCTGCTCAAGCGCGATGCCGGCGAAAAAGGCGGCATCGCGGTGTGGCCGGAGCGAGTGCACTGGGTGACCAGCAAGACCGATCCCATCGATCCGCAGATCAAATCCGTGCCACTAATCTTCTTCCCGTCCGGATGCCTGTACCGCACCCGCGCCATCCACGCGATCGAGACCACCGGCCGTGCCTGGCACATGGCGTATACCAGTTCATCACTGTCGGGCATTCAGGCGGCGGTCGCTGCGGGCCCTGTCTCTTATACACATCTAGATGTGTATAAGAGACAGTCACGGTGCCGGGGAGCTGATGATGGCGGAGATCCCTCATGTCGCCCGCCTGCAGGACGCGGTCACCGCCGTCGAGCGCATGCTCGAGGATTATGCGCGCACCCGCTCGCGCCCCGGCCTGCGGCTGGACGTGCGCGCCGACCAGAGCGTTTATCTGCGGCGAGATCTCGAGCGCGGCGACCTCGATCTCGCGCTGCTCAAGCGCGATGCCGGCGAAAAAGGCGGCATCGCGGTGTGGCCGGAGCGAGTGCACTGGGTGACCAGCAAGACCGATCCCATCGATCCGCAGATCAAATCCGTGCCACTAATCTTCTTCCCGTCCGGATGCCTGTACCGCACCCGCGCCATCCACGCGATCGAGACCACCGGCCGTGCCTGGCACATGGCGTATACCAGTTCATCACTGTCGGGCATTCAGGCGGCGGTCGCTGCGGGCCCTGTCTCTTATACACATCTAGATGTGTATAAGAGACAGTCACGGTGCCGGGGAGCTGATGATGGCGGAGATCCCTCATGTCGCCCGCCTGCAGGACGCGGTCACCGCCGTCGAGCGCATGCTCGAGGATTATGCGCGCACCCGCTCGCGCCCCGGCCTGCGGCTGGACGTGCGCGCCGACCAGAGCGTTTATCTGCGGCGAGATCTCGAGCGCGGCGACCTCGATCTCGCGCTGCTCAAGCGCGATGCCGGCGAAAAAGGCGGCATCGCGGTGTGGCCGGAGCGAGTGCACTGGGTGACCAGCAAGACCGATCCCATCGATCCGCAGATCAAATCCGTGCCACTAATCTTCTTCCCGTCCGGATGCCTGTACCGCACCCGCGCCATCCACGCGATCGAGACCACCGGCCGTGCCTGGCACATGGCGTATACCAGTTCATCACTGTCGGGCATTCAGGCGGCGGTCGCTGCGGGCCCTGTCTCTTATACACATCTAGATGTGTATAAGAGACAGTCACGGTGCCGGGGAGCTGATGATGGCGGAGATCCCTCATGTCGCCCGCCTGCAGGACGCGGTCACCGCCGTCGAGCGCATGCTCGAGGATTATGCGCGCACCCGCTCGCGCCCCGGCCTGCGGCTGGACGTGCGCGCCGACCAGAGCGTTTATCTGCGGCGAGATCTCGAGCGCGGCGACCTCGATCTCGCGCTGCTCAAGCGCGATGCCGGCGAAAAAGGCGGCATCGCGGTGTGGCCGGAGCGAGTGCACTGGGTGACCAGCAAGACCGATCCCATCGATCCGCAGATCAAATCCGTGCCACTAATCTTCTTCCCGTCCGGATGCCTGTACCGCACCCGCGCCATCCACGCGATCGAGACCACCGGCCGTGCCTGGCACATGGCGTATACCAGTTCATCACTGTCGGGCATTCAGGCGGCGGTCGCTGCGGGCCCTGTCTCTTATACACATCTAGATGTGTATAAGAGACAGTCACGGTGCCGGGGAGCTGATGATGGCGGAGATCCCTCATGTCGCCCGCCTGCAGGACGCGGTCACCGCCGTCGAGCGCATGCTCGAGGATTATGCGCGCACCCGCTCGCGCCCCGGCCTGCGGCTGGACGTGCGCGCCGACCAGAGCGTTTATCTGCGGCGAGATCTCGAGCGCGGCGACCTCGATCTCGCGCTGCTCAAGCGCGATGCCGGCGAAAAAGGCGGCATCGCGGTGTGGCCGGAGCGAGTGCACTGGGTGACCAGCAAGACCGATCCCATCGATCCGCAGATCAAATCCGTGCCACTAATCTTCTTCCCGTCCGGATGCCTGTACCGCACCCGCGCCATCCACGCGATCGAGACCACCGGCCGTGCCTGGCACATGGCGTATACCAGTTCATCACTGTCGGGCATTCAGGCGGCGGTCGCTGCGGGCCCTGTCTCTTATACACATCTAGATGTGTATAAGAGACAGTCACGGTGCCGGGGAGCTGATGATGGCGGAGATCCCTCATGTCGCCCGCCTGCAGGACGCGGTCACCGCCGTCGAGCGCATGCTCGAGGATTATGCGCGCACCCGCTCGCGCCCCGGCCTGCGGCTGGACGTGCGCGCCGACCAGAGCGTTTATCTGCGGCGAGATCTCGAGCGCGGCGACCTCGATCTCGCGCTGCTCAAGCGCGATGCCGGCGAAAAAGGCGGCATCGCGGTGTGGCCGGAGCGAGTGCACTGGGTGACCAGCAAGACCGATCCCATCGATCCGCAGATCAAATCCGTGCCACTAATCTTCTTCCCGTCCGGATGCCTGTACCGCACCCGCGCCATCCACGCGATCGAGACCACCGGCCGTGCCTGGCACATGGCGTATACCAGTTCATCACTGTCGGGCATTCAGGCGGCGGTCGCTGCGGGCCCTGTCTCTTATACACATCTAGATGTGTATAAGAGACAGTCACGGTGCCGGGGAGCTGATGATGGCGGAGATCCCTCATGTCGCCCGCCTGCAGGACGCGGTCACCGCCGTCGAGCGCATGCTCGAGGATTATGCGCGCACCCGCTCGCGCCCCGGCCTGCGGCTGGACGTGCGCGCCGACCAGAGCGTTTATCTGCGGCGAGATCTCGAGCGCGGCGACCTCGATCTCGCGCTGCTCAAGCGCGATGCCGGCGAAAAAGGCGGCATCGCGGTGTGGCCGGAGCGAGTGCACTGGGTGACCAGCAAGACCGATCCCATCGATCCGCAGATCAAATCCGTGCCACTAATCTTCTTCCCGTCCGGATGCCTGTACCGCACCCGCGCCATCCACGCGATCGAGACCACCGGCCGTGCCTGGCACATGGCGTATACCAGTTCATCACTGTCGGGCATTCAGGCGGCGGTCGCTGCGGGCCCTGTCTCTTATACACATCTAGATGTGTATAAGAGACAGTCACGGTGCCGGGGAGCTGATGATGGCGGAGATCCCTCATGTCGCCCGCCTGCAGGACGCGGTCACCGCCGTCGAGCGCATGCTCGAGGATTATGCGCGCACCCGCTCGCGCCCCGGCCTGCGGCTGGACGTGCGCGCCGACCAGAGCGTTTATCTGCGGCGAGATCTCGAGCGCGGCGACCTCGATCTCGCGCTGCTCAAGCGCGATGCCGGCGAAAAAGGCGGCATCGCGGTGTGGCCGGAGCGAGTGCACTGGGTGACCAGCAAGACCGATCCCATCGATCCGCAGATCAAATCCGTGCCACTAATCTTCTTCCCGTCCGGATGCCTGTACCGCACCCGCGCCATCCACGCGATCGAGACCACCGGCCGTGCCTGGCACATGGCGTATACCAGTTCATCACTGTCGGGCATTCAGGCGGCGGTCGCTGCGGGCCCTGTCTCTTATACACATCTAGATGTGTATAAGAGACAGTCACGGTGCCGGGGAGCTGATGATGGCGGAGATCCCTCATGTCGCCCGCCTGCAGGACGCGGTCACCGCCGTCGAGCGCATGCTCGAGGATTATGCGCGCACCCGCTCGCGCCCCGGCCTGCGGCTGGACGTGCGCGCCGACCAGAGCGTTTATCTGCGGCGAGATCTCGAGCGCGGCGACCTCGATCTCGCGCTGCTCAAGCGCGATGCCGGCGAAAAAGGCGGCATCGCGGTGTGGCCGGAGCGAGTGCACTGGGTGACCAGCAAGACCGATCCCATCGATCCGCAGATCAAATCCGTGCCACTAATCTTCTTCCCGTCCGGATGCCTGTACCGCACCCGCGCCATCCACGCGATCGAGACCACCGGCCGTGCCTGGCACATGGCGTATACCAGTTCATCACTGTCGGGCATTCAGGCGGCGGTCGCTGCGGGCCCTGTCTCTTATACACATCTAGATGTGTATAAGAGACAGTCACGGTGCCGGGGAGCTGATGATGGCGGAGATCCCTCATGTCGCCCGCCTGCAGGACGCGGTCACCGCCGTCGAGCGCATGCTCGAGGATTATGCGCGCACCCGCTCGCGCCCCGGCCTGCGGCTGGACGTGCGCGCCGACCAGAGCGTTTATCTGCGGCGAGATCTCGAGCGCGGCGACCTCGATCTCGCGCTGCTCAAGCGCGATGCCGGCGAAAAAGGCGGCATCGCGGTGTGGCCGGAGCGAGTGCACTGGGTGACCAGCAAGACCGATCCCATCGATCCGCAGATCAAATCCGTGCCACTAATCTTCTTCCCGTCCGGATGCCTGTACCGCACCCGCGCCATCCACGCGATCGAGACCACCGGCCGTGCCTGGCACATGGCGTATACCAGTTCATCACTGTCGGGCATTCAGGCGGCGGTCGCTGCGGGCCCTGTCTCTTATACACATCTAGATGTGTATAAGAGACAGTCACGGTGCCGGGGAGCTGATGATGGCGGAGATCCCTCATGTCGCCCGCCTGCAGGACGCGGTCACCGCCGTCGAGCGCATGCTCGAGGATTATGCGCGCACCCGCTCGCGCCCCGGCCTGCGGCTGGACGTGCGCGCCGACCAGAGCGTTTATCTGCGGCGAGATCTCGAGCGCGGCGACCTCGATCTCGCGCTGCTCAAGCGCGATGCCGGCGAAAAAGGCGGCATCGCGGTGTGGCCGGAGCGAGTGCACTGGGTGACCAGCAAGACCGATCCCATCGATCCGCAGATCAAATCCGTGCCACTAATCTTCTTCCCGTCCGGATGCCTGTACCGCACCCGCGCCATCCACGCGATCGAGACCACCGGCCGTGCCTGGCACATGGCGTATACCAGTTCATCACTGTCGGGCATTCAGGCGGCGGTCGCTGCGGGCCCTGTCTCTTATACACATCTAGATGTGTATAAGAGACAGTCACGGTGCCGGGGAGCTGATGATGGCGGAGATCCCTCATGTCGCCCGCCTGCAGGACGCGGTCACCGCCGTCGAGCGCATGCTCGAGGATTATGCGCGCACCCGCTCGCGCCCCGGCCTGCGGCTGGACGTGCGCGCCGACCAGAGCGTTTATCTGCGGCGAGATCTCGAGCGCGGCGACCTCGATCTCGCGCTGCTCAAGCGCGATGCCGGCGAAAAAGGCGGCATCGCGGTGTGGCCGGAGCGAGTGCACTGGGTGACCAGCAAGACCGATCCCATCGATCCGCAGATCAAATCCGTGCCACTAATCTTCTTCCCGTCCGGATGCCTGTACCGCACCCGCGCCATCCACGCGATCGAGACCACCGGCCGTGCCTGGCACATGGCGTATACCAGTTCATCACTGTCGGGCATTCAGGCGGCGGTCGCTGCGGGCCCTGTCTCTTATACACATCTAGATGTGTATAAGAGACAGTCACGGTGCCGGGGAGCTGATGATGGCGGAGATCCCTCATGTCGCCCGCCTGCAGGACGCGGTCACCGCCGTCGAGCGCATGCTCGAGGATTATGCGCGCACCCGCTCGCGCCCCGGCCTGCGGCTGGACGTGCGCGCCGACCAGAGCGTTTATCTGCGGCGAGATCTCGAGCGCGGCGACCTCGATCTCGCGCTGCTCAAGCGCGATGCCGGCGAAAAAGGCGGCATCGCGGTGTGGCCGGAGCGAGTGCACTGGGTGACCAGCAAGACCGATCCCATCGATCCGCAGATCAAATCCGTGCCACTAATCTTCTTCCCGTCCGGATGCCTGTACCGCACCCGCGCCATCCACGCGATCGAGACCACCGGCCGTGCCTGGCACATGGCGTATACCAGTTCATCACTGTCGGGCATTCAGGCGGCGGTCGCTGCGGGCCCTGTCTCTTATACACATCTAGATGTGTATAAGAGACAGTCACGGTGCCGGGGAGCTGATGATGGCGGAGATCCCTCATGTCGCCCGCCTGCAGGACGCGGTCACCGCCGTCGAGCGCATGCTCGAGGATTATGCGCGCACCCGCTCGCGCCCCGGCCTGCGGCTGGACGTGCGCGCCGACCAGAGCGTTTATCTGCGGCGAGATCTCGAGCGCGGCGACCTCGATCTCGCGCTGCTCAAGCGCGATGCCGGCGAAAAAGGCGGCATCGCGGTGTGGCCGGAGCGAGTGCACTGGGTGACCAGCAAGACCGATCCCATCGATCCGCAGATCAAATCCGTGCCACTAATCTTCTTCCCGTCCGGATGCCTGTACCGCACCCGCGCCATCCACGCGATCGAGACCACCGGCCGTGCCTGGCACATGGCGTATACCAGTTCATCACTGTCGGGCATTCAGGCGGCGGTCGCTGCGGGCCCTGTCTCTTATACACATCTAGATGTGTATAAGAGACAGTCACGGTGCCGGGGAGCTGATGATGGCGGAGATCCCTCATGTCGCCCGCCTGCAGGACGCGGTCACCGCCGTCGAGCGCATGCTCGAGGATTATGCGCGCACCCGCTCGCGCCCCGGCCTGCGGCTGGACGTGCGCGCCGACCAGAGCGTTTATCTGCGGCGAGATCTCGAGCGCGGCGACCTCGATCTCGCGCTGCTCAAGCGCGATGCCGGCGAAAAAGGCGGCATCGCGGTGTGGCCGGAGCGAGTGCACTGGGTGACCAGCAAGACCGATCCCATCGATCCGCAGATCAAATCCGTGCCACTAATCTTCTTCCCGTCCGGATGCCTGTACCGCACCCGCGCCATCCACGCGATCGAGACCACCGGCCGTGCCTGGCACATGGCGTATACCAGTTCATCACTGTCGGGCATTCAGGCGGCGGTCGCTGCGGGCCCTGTCTCTTATACACATCTAGATGTGTATAAGAGACAGTCACGGTGCCGGGGAGCTGATGATGGCGGAGATCCCTCATGTCGCCCGCCTGCAGGACGCGGTCACCGCCGTCGAGCGCATGCTCGAGGATTATGCGCGCACCCGCTCGCGCCCCGGCCTGCGGCTGGACGTGCGCGCCGACCAGAGCGTTTATCTGCGGCGAGATCTCGAGCGCGGCGACCTCGATCTCGCGCTGCTCAAGCGCGATGCCGGCGAAAAAGGCGGCATCGCGGTGTGGCCGGAGCGAGTGCACTGGGTGACCAGCAAGACCGATCCCATCGATCCGCAGATCAAATCCGTGCCACTAATCTTCTTCCCGTCCGGATGCCTGTACCGCACCCGCGCCATCCACGCGATCGAGACCACCGGCCGTGCCTGGCACATGGCGTATACCAGTTCATCACTGTCGGGCATTCAGGCGGCGGTCGCTGCGGGCCCTGTCTCTTATACACATCTAGATGTGTATAAGAGACAGTCACGGTGCCGGGGAGCTGATGATGGCGGAGATCCCTCATGTCGCCCGCCTGCAGGACGCGGTCACCGCCGTCGAGCGCATGCTCGAGGATTATGCGCGCACCCGCTCGCGCCCCGGCCTGCGGCTGGACGTGCGCGCCGACCAGAGCGTTTATCTGCGGCGAGATCTCGAGCGCGGCGACCTCGATCTCGCGCTGCTCAAGCGCGATGCCGGCGAAAAAGGCGGCATCGCGGTGTGGCCGGAGCGAGTGCACTGGGTGACCAGCAAGACCGATCCCATCGATCCGCAGATCAAATCCGTGCCACTAATCTTCTTCCCGTCCGGATGCCTGTACCGCACCCGCGCCATCCACGCGATCGAGACCACCGGCCGTGCCTGGCACATGGCGTATACCAGTTCATCACTGTCGGGCATTCAGGCGGCGGTCGCTGCGGGCCCTGTCTCTTATACACATCTAGATGTGTATAAGAGACAGTCACGGTGCCGGGGAGCTGATGATGGCGGAGATCCCTCATGTCGCCCGCCTGCAGGACGCGGTCACCGCCGTCGAGCGCATGCTCGAGGATTATGCGCGCACCCGCTCGCGCCCCGGCCTGCGGCTGGACGTGCGCGCCGACCAGAGCGTTTATCTGCGGCGAGATCTCGAGCGCGGCGACCTCGATCTCGCGCTGCTCAAGCGCGATGCCGGCGAAAAAGGCGGCATCGCGGTGTGGCCGGAGCGAGTGCACTGGGTGACCAGCAAGACCGATCCCATCGATCCGCAGATCAAATCCGTGCCACTAATCTTCTTCCCGTCCGGATGCCTGTACCGCACCCGCGCCATCCACGCGATCGAGACCACCGGCCGTGCCTGGCACATGGCGTATACCAGTTCATCACTGTCGGGCATTCAGGCGGCGGTCGCTGCGGGCCCTGTCTCTTATACACATCTAGATGTGTATAAGAGACAGTCACGGTGCCGGGGAGCTGATGATGGCGGAGATCCCTCATGTCGCCCGCCTGCAGGACGCGGTCACCGCCGTCGAGCGCATGCTCGAGGATTATGCGCGCACCCGCTCGCGCCCCGGCCTGCGGCTGGACGTGCGCGCCGACCAGAGCGTTTATCTGCGGCGAGATCTCGAGCGCGGCGACCTCGATCTCGCGCTGCTCAAGCGCGATGCCGGCGAAAAAGGCGGCATCGCGGTGTGGCCGGAGCGAGTGCACTGGGTGACCAGCAAGACCGATCCCATCGATCCGCAGATCAAATCCGTGCCACTAATCTTCTTCCCGTCCGGATGCCTGTACCGCACCCGCGCCATCCACGCGATCGAGACCACCGGCCGTGCCTGGCACATGGCGTATACCAGTTCATCACTGTCGGGCATTCAGGCGGCGGTCGCTGCGGGCCCTGTCTCTTATACACATCTAGATGTGTATAAGAGACAGTCACGGTGCCGGGGAGCTGATGATGGCGGAGATCCCTCATGTCGCCCGCCTGCAGGACGCGGTCACCGCCGTCGAGCGCATGCTCGAGGATTATGCGCGCACCCGCTCGCGCCCCGGCCTGCGGCTGGACGTGCGCGCCGACCAGAGCGTTTATCTGCGGCGAGATCTCGAGCGCGGCGACCTCGATCTCGCGCTGCTCAAGCGCGATGCCGGCGAAAAAGGCGGCATCGCGGTGTGGCCGGAGCGAGTGCACTGGGTGACCAGCAAGACCGATCCCATCGATCCGCAGATCAAATCCGTGCCACTAATCTTCTTCCCGTCCGGATGCCTGTACCGCACCCGCGCCATCCACGCGATCGAGACCACCGGCCGTGCCTGGCACATGGCGTATACCAGTTCATCACTGTCGGGCATTCAGGCGGCGGTCGCTGCGGGCCCTGTCTCTTATACACATCTAGATGTGTATAAGAGACAGTCACGGTGCCGGGGAGCTGATGATGGCGGAGATCCCTCATGTCGCCCGCCTGCAGGACGCGGTCACCGCCGTCGAGCGCATGCTCGAGGATTATGCGCGCACCCGCTCGCGCCCCGGCCTGCGGCTGGACGTGCGCGCCGACCAGAGCGTTTATCTGCGGCGAGATCTCGAGCGCGGCGACCTCGATCTCGCGCTGCTCAAGCGCGATGCCGGCGAAAAAGGCGGCATCGCGGTGTGGCCGGAGCGAGTGCACTGGGTGACCAGCAAGACCGATCCCATCGATCCGCAGATCAAATCCGTGCCACTAATCTTCTTCCCGTCCGGATGCCTGTACCGCACCCGCGCCATCCACGCGATCGAGACCACCGGCCGTGCCTGGCACATGGCGTATACCAGTTCATCACTGTCGGGCATTCAGGCGGCGGTCGCTGCGGGCCCTGTCTCTTATACACATCTAGATGTGTATAAGAGACAGTCACGGTGCCGGGGAGCTGATGATGGCGGAGATCCCTCATGTCGCCCGCCTGCAGGACGCGGTCACCGCCGTCGAGCGCATGCTCGAGGATTATGCGCGCACCCGCTCGCGCCCCGGCCTGCGGCTGGACGTGCGCGCCGACCAGAGCGTTTATCTGCGGCGAGATCTCGAGCGCGGCGACCTCGATCTCGCGCTGCTCAAGCGCGATGCCGGCGAAAAAGGCGGCATCGCGGTGTGGCCGGAGCGAGTGCACTGGGTGACCAGCAAGACCGATCCCATCGATCCGCAGATCAAATCCGTGCCACTAATCTTCTTCCCGTCCGGATGCCTGTACCGCACCCGCGCCATCCACGCGATCGAGACCACCGGCCGTGCCTGGCACATGGCGTATACCAGTTCATCACTGTCGGGCATTCAGGCGGCGGTCGCTGCGGGCCCTGTCTCTTATACACATCTAGATGTGTATAAGAGACAGTCACGGTGCCGGGGAGCTGATGATGGCGGAGATCCCTCATGTCGCCCGCCTGCAGGACGCGGTCACCGCCGTCGAGCGCATGCTCGAGGATTATGCGCGCACCCGCTCGCGCCCCGGCCTGCGGCTGGACGTGCGCGCCGACCAGAGCGTTTATCTGCGGCGAGATCTCGAGCGCGGCGACCTCGATCTCGCGCTGCTCAAGCGCGATGCCGGCGAAAAAGGCGGCATCGCGGTGTGGCCGGAGCGAGTGCACTGGGTGACCAGCAAGACCGATCCCATCGATCCGCAGATCAAATCCGTGCCACTAATCTTCTTCCCGTCCGGATGCCTGTACCGCACCCGCGCCATCCACGCGATCGAGACCACCGGCCGTGCCTGGCACATGGCGTATACCAGTTCATCACTGTCGGGCATTCAGGCGGCGGTCGCTGCGGGCCCTGTCTCTTATACACATCTAGATGTGTATAAGAGACAGTCACGGTGCCGGGGAGCTGATGATGGCGGAGATCCCTCATGTCGCCCGCCTGCAGGACGCGGTCACCGCCGTCGAGCGCATGCTCGAGGATTATGCGCGCACCCGCTCGCGCCCCGGCCTGCGGCTGGACGTGCGCGCCGACCAGAGCGTTTATCTGCGGCGAGATCTCGAGCGCGGCGACCTCGATCTCGCGCTGCTCAAGCGCGATGCCGGCGAAAAAGGCGGCATCGCGGTGTGGCCGGAGCGAGTGCACTGGGTGACCAGCAAGACCGATCCCATCGATCCGCAGATCAAATCCGTGCCACTAATCTTCTTCCCGTCCGGATGCCTGTACCGCACCCGCGCCATCCACGCGATCGAGACCACCGGCCGTGCCTGGCACATGGCGTATACCAGTTCATCACTGTCGGGCATTCAGGCGGCGGTCGCTGCGGGCCCTGTCTCTTATACACATCTAGATGTGTATAAGAGACAGTCACGGTGCCGGGGAGCTGATGATGGCGGAGATCCCTCATGTCGCCCGCCTGCAGGACGCGGTCACCGCCGTCGAGCGCATGCTCGAGGATTATGCGCGCACCCGCTCGCGCCCCGGCCTGCGGCTGGACGTGCGCGCCGACCAGAGCGTTTATCTGCGGCGAGATCTCGAGCGCGGCGACCTCGATCTCGCGCTGCTCAAGCGCGATGCCGGCGAAAAAGGCGGCATCGCGGTGTGGCCGGAGCGAGTGCACTGGGTGACCAGCAAGACCGATCCCATCGATCCGCAGATCAAATCCGTGCCACTAATCTTCTTCCCGTCCGGATGCCTGTACCGCACCCGCGCCATCCACGCGATCGAGACCACCGGCCGTGCCTGGCACATGGCGTATACCAGTTCATCACTGTCGGGCATTCAGGCGGCGGTCGCTGCGGGCCCTGTCTCTTATACACATCTAGATGTGTATAAGAGACAGTCACGGTGCCGGGGAGCTGATGATGGCGGAGATCCCTCATGTCGCCCGCCTGCAGGACGCGGTCACCGCCGTCGAGCGCATGCTCGAGGATTATGCGCGCACCCGCTCGCGCCCCGGCCTGCGGCTGGACGTGCGCGCCGACCAGAGCGTTTATCTGCGGCGAGATCTCGAGCGCGGCGACCTCGATCTCGCGCTGCTCAAGCGCGATGCCGGCGAAAAAGGCGGCATCGCGGTGTGGCCGGAGCGAGTGCACTGGGTGACCAGCAAGACCGATCCCATCGATCCGCAGATCAAATCCGTGCCACTAATCTTCTTCCCGTCCGGATGCCTGTACCGCACCCGCGCCATCCACGCGATCGAGACCACCGGCCGTGCCTGGCACATGGCGTATACCAGTTCATCACTGTCGGGCATTCAGGCGGCGGTCGCTGCGGGCCCTGTCTCTTATACACATCTAGATGTGTATAAGAGACAGTCACGGTGCCGGGGAGCTGATGATGGCGGAGATCCCTCATGTCGCCCGCCTGCAGGACGCGGTCACCGCCGTCGAGCGCATGCTCGAGGATTATGCGCGCACCCGCTCGCGCCCCGGCCTGCGGCTGGACGTGCGCGCCGACCAGAGCGTTTATCTGCGGCGAGATCTCGAGCGCGGCGACCTCGATCTCGCGCTGCTCAAGCGCGATGCCGGCGAAAAAGGCGGCATCGCGGTGTGGCCGGAGCGAGTGCACTGGGTGACCAGCAAGACCGATCCCATCGATCCGCAGATCAAATCCGTGCCACTAATCTTCTTCCCGTCCGGATGCCTGTACCGCACCCGCGCCATCCACGCGATCGAGACCACCGGCCGTGCCTGGCACATGGCGTATACCAGTTCATCACTGTCGGGCATTCAGGCGGCGGTCGCTGCGGGCCCTGTCTCTTATACACATCTAGATGTGTATAAGAGACAGTCACGGTGCCGGGGAGCTGATGATGGCGGAGATCCCTCATGTCGCCCGCCTGCAGGACGCGGTCACCGCCGTCGAGCGCATGCTCGAGGATTATGCGCGCACCCGCTCGCGCCCCGGCCTGCGGCTGGACGTGCGCGCCGACCAGAGCGTTTATCTGCGGCGAGATCTCGAGCGCGGCGACCTCGATCTCGCGCTGCTCAAGCGCGATGCCGGCGAAAAAGGCGGCATCGCGGTGTGGCCGGAGCGAGTGCACTGGGTGACCAGCAAGACCGATCCCATCGATCCGCAGATCAAATCCGTGCCACTAATCTTCTTCCCGTCCGGATGCCTGTACCGCACCCGCGCCATCCACGCGATCGAGACCACCGGCCGTGCCTGGCACATGGCGTATACCAGTTCATCACTGTCGGGCATTCAGGCGGCGGTCGCTGCGGGCCCTGTCTCTTATACACATCTAGATGTGTATAAGAGACAGTCACGGTGCCGGGGAGCTGATGATGGCGGAGATCCCTCATGTCGCCCGCCTGCAGGACGCGGTCACCGCCGTCGAGCGCATGCTCGAGGATTATGCGCGCACCCGCTCGCGCCCCGGCCTGCGGCTGGACGTGCGCGCCGACCAGAGCGTTTATCTGCGGCGAGATCTCGAGCGCGGCGACCTCGATCTCGCGCTGCTCAAGCGCGATGCCGGCGAAAAAGGCGGCATCGCGGTGTGGCCGGAGCGAGTGCACTGGGTGACCAGCAAGACCGATCCCATCGATCCGCAGATCAAATCCGTGCCACTAATCTTCTTCCCGTCCGGATGCCTGTACCGCACCCGCGCCATCCACGCGATCGAGACCACCGGCCGTGCCTGGCACATGGCGTATACCAGTTCATCACTGTCGGGCATTCAGGCGGCGGTCGCTGCGGGCCCTGTCTCTTATACACATCTAGATGTGTATAAGAGACAGTCACGGTGCCGGGGAGCTGATGATGGCGGAGATCCCTCATGTCGCCCGCCTGCAGGACGCGGTCACCGCCGTCGAGCGCATGCTCGAGGATTATGCGCGCACCCGCTCGCGCCCCGGCCTGCGGCTGGACGTGCGCGCCGACCAGAGCGTTTATCTGCGGCGAGATCTCGAGCGCGGCGACCTCGATCTCGCGCTGCTCAAGCGCGATGCCGGCGAAAAAGGCGGCATCGCGGTGTGGCCGGAGCGAGTGCACTGGGTGACCAGCAAGACCGATCCCATCGATCCGCAGATCAAATCCGTGCCACTAATCTTCTTCCCGTCCGGATGCCTGTACCGCACCCGCGCCATCCACGCGATCGAGACCACCGGCCGTGCCTGGCACATGGCGTATACCAGTTCATCACTGTCGGGCATTCAGGCGGCGGTCGCTGCGGGCCCTGTCTCTTATACACATCTAGATGTGTATAAGAGACAGTCACGGTGCCGGGGAGCTGATGATGGCGGAGATCCCTCATGTCGCCCGCCTGCAGGACGCGGTCACCGCCGTCGAGCGCATGCTCGAGGATTATGCGCGCACCCGCTCGCGCCCCGGCCTGCGGCTGGACGTGCGCGCCGACCAGAGCGTTTATCTGCGGCGAGATCTCGAGCGCGGCGACCTCGATCTCGCGCTGCTCAAGCGCGATGCCGGCGAAAAAGGCGGCATCGCGGTGTGGCCGGAGCGAGTGCACTGGGTGACCAGCAAGACCGATCCCATCGATCCGCAGATCAAATCCGTGCCACTAATCTTCTTCCCGTCCGGATGCCTGTACCGCACCCGCGCCATCCACGCGATCGAGACCACCGGCCGTGCCTGGCACATGGCGTATACCAGTTCATCACTGTCGGGCATTCAGGCGGCGGTCGCTGCGGGCCCTGTCTCTTATACACATCTAGATGTGTATAAGAGACAGTCACGGTGCCGGGGAGCTGATGATGGCGGAGATCCCTCATGTCGCCCGCCTGCAGGACGCGGTCACCGCCGTCGAGCGCATGCTCGAGGATTATGCGCGCACCCGCTCGCGCCCCGGCCTGCGGCTGGACGTGCGCGCCGACCAGAGCGTTTATCTGCGGCGAGATCTCGAGCGCGGCGACCTCGATCTCGCGCTGCTCAAGCGCGATGCCGGCGAAAAAGGCGGCATCGCGGTGTGGCCGGAGCGAGTGCACTGGGTGACCAGCAAGACCGATCCCATCGATCCGCAGATCAAATCCGTGCCACTAATCTTCTTCCCGTCCGGATGCCTGTACCGCACCCGCGCCATCCACGCGATCGAGACCACCGGCCGTGCCTGGCACATGGCGTATACCAGTTCATCACTGTCGGGCATTCAGGCGGCGGTCGCTGCGGGCCCTGTCTCTTATACACATCTAGATGTGTATAAGAGACAGTCACGGTGCCGGGGAGCTGATGATGGCGGAGATCCCTCATGTCGCCCGCCTGCAGGACGCGGTCACCGCCGTCGAGCGCATGCTCGAGGATTATGCGCGCACCCGCTCGCGCCCCGGCCTGCGGCTGGACGTGCGCGCCGACCAGAGCGTTTATCTGCGGCGAGATCTCGAGCGCGGCGACCTCGATCTCGCGCTGCTCAAGCGCGATGCCGGCGAAAAAGGCGGCATCGCGGTGTGGCCGGAGCGAGTGCACTGGGTGACCAGCAAGACCGATCCCATCGATCCGCAGATCAAATCCGTGCCACTAATCTTCTTCCCGTCCGGATGCCTGTACCGCACCCGCGCCATCCACGCGATCGAGACCACCGGCCGTGCCTGGCACATGGCGTATACCAGTTCATCACTGTCGGGCATTCAGGCGGCGGTCGCTGCGGGCCCTGTCTCTTATACACATCTAGATGTGTATAAGAGACAGTCACGGTGCCGGGGAGCTGATGATGGCGGAGATCCCTCATGTCGCCCGCCTGCAGGACGCGGTCACCGCCGTCGAGCGCATGCTCGAGGATTATGCGCGCACCCGCTCGCGCCCCGGCCTGCGGCTGGACGTGCGCGCCGACCAGAGCGTTTATCTGCGGCGAGATCTCGAGCGCGGCGACCTCGATCTCGCGCTGCTCAAGCGCGATGCCGGCGAAAAAGGCGGCATCGCGGTGTGGCCGGAGCGAGTGCACTGGGTGACCAGCAAGACCGATCCCATCGATCCGCAGATCAAATCCGTGCCACTAATCTTCTTCCCGTCCGGATGCCTGTACCGCACCCGCGCCATCCACGCGATCGAGACCACCGGCCGTGCCTGGCACATGGCGTATACCAGTTCATCACTGTCGGGCATTCAGGCGGCGGTCGCTGCGGGCCCTGTCTCTTATACACATCTAGATGTGTATAAGAGACAGTCACGGTGCCGGGGAGCTGATGATGGCGGAGATCCCTCATGTCGCCCGCCTGCAGGACGCGGTCACCGCCGTCGAGCGCATGCTCGAGGATTATGCGCGCACCCGCTCGCGCCCCGGCCTGCGGCTGGACGTGCGCGCCGACCAGAGCGTTTATCTGCGGCGAGATCTCGAGCGCGGCGACCTCGATCTCGCGCTGCTCAAGCGCGATGCCGGCGAAAAAGGCGGCATCGCGGTGTGGCCGGAGCGAGTGCACTGGGTGACCAGCAAGACCGATCCCATCGATCCGCAGATCAAATCCGTGCCACTAATCTTCTTCCCGTCCGGATGCCTGTACCGCACCCGCGCCATCCACGCGATCGAGACCACCGGCCGTGCCTGGCACATGGCGTATACCAGTTCATCACTGTCGGGCATTCAGGCGGCGGTCGCTGCGGGCCCTGTCTCTTATACACATCTAGATGTGTATAAGAGACAGTCACGGTGCCGGGGAGCTGATGATGGCGGAGATCCCTCATGTCGCCCGCCTGCAGGACGCGGTCACCGCCGTCGAGCGCATGCTCGAGGATTATGCGCGCACCCGCTCGCGCCCCGGCCTGCGGCTGGACGTGCGCGCCGACCAGAGCGTTTATCTGCGGCGAGATCTCGAGCGCGGCGACCTCGATCTCGCGCTGCTCAAGCGCGATGCCGGCGAAAAAGGCGGCATCGCGGTGTGGCCGGAGCGAGTGCACTGGGTGACCAGCAAGACCGATCCCATCGATCCGCAGATCAAATCCGTGCCACTAATCTTCTTCCCGTCCGGATGCCTGTACCGCACCCGCGCCATCCACGCGATCGAGACCACCGGCCGTGCCTGGCACATGGCGTATACCAGTTCATCACTGTCGGGCATTCAGGCGGCGGTCGCTGCGGGCCCTGTCTCTTATACACATCTAGATGTGTATAAGAGACAGTCACGGTGCCGGGGAGCTGATGATGGCGGAGATCCCTCATGTCGCCCGCCTGCAGGACGCGGTCACCGCCGTCGAGCGCATGCTCGAGGATTATGCGCGCACCCGCTCGCGCCCCGGCCTGCGGCTGGACGTGCGCGCCGACCAGAGCGTTTATCTGCGGCGAGATCTCGAGCGCGGCGACCTCGATCTCGCGCTGCTCAAGCGCGATGCCGGCGAAAAAGGCGGCATCGCGGTGTGGCCGGAGCGAGTGCACTGGGTGACCAGCAAGACCGATCCCATCGATCCGCAGATCAAATCCGTGCCACTAATCTTCTTCCCGTCCGGATGCCTGTACCGCACCCGCGCCATCCACGCGATCGAGACCACCGGCCGTGCCTGGCACATGGCGTATACCAGTTCATCACTGTCGGGCATTCAGGCGGCGGTCGCTGCGGGCCCTGTCTCTTATACACATCTAGATGTGTATAAGAGACAGTCACGGTGCCGGGGAGCTGATGATGGCGGAGATCCCTCATGTCGCCCGCCTGCAGGACGCGGTCACCGCCGTCGAGCGCATGCTCGAGGATTATGCGCGCACCCGCTCGCGCCCCGGCCTGCGGCTGGACGTGCGCGCCGACCAGAGCGTTTATCTGCGGCGAGATCTCGAGCGCGGCGACCTCGATCTCGCGCTGCTCAAGCGCGATGCCGGCGAAAAAGGCGGCATCGCGGTGTGGCCGGAGCGAGTGCACTGGGTGACCAGCAAGACCGATCCCATCGATCCGCAGATCAAATCCGTGCCACTAATCTTCTTCCCGTCCGGATGCCTGTACCGCACCCGCGCCATCCACGCGATCGAGACCACCGGCCGTGCCTGGCACATGGCGTATACCAGTTCATCACTGTCGGGCATTCAGGCGGCGGTCGCTGCGGGCCTCGGTCTCAGCATCCTGCCCGATATCGCGATCCAGAAGGAGCATCGCGTGCTGACCGAGAAGGACGGCTT
>BFBZ01000010.1_pt356 | contig 22279 bp, 24 predicted proteins | sample 1888401 | NCBI WGS metagenome assembly BFBZ01 (sample SAMD00112614, study PRJDB3348) | symbiont metagenome | host: Chara braunii | reverse complement strand
GGGCATCGTGGTCATAACTCCCGCCTCGGCGTTCCTCGGCATCCTGGCGGCGGCCGCGGTGGTCGGCAGTGCCGTGCTGTTCGGCAAATGGCAGGCGCTGCGGCGCGCCGAATACATCCGCACCTTCGCTCTCCCGCGTGGCCTGCTGGCCCGGCTCGAGAAGCAACATCCCGGCTTCACCCGCAAGGACAGCGCGCTGGTCTCGCGCGGCCTGCGGCAGTTCTTCCTCGCCTATCTGATGAGCGGCAAGCGTTACGTCGCGATGCCGTCGCAGGCCGCCGACGACCTCTGGCACGAATTCATTCTCTATACCCGCGAATACGACGCGTTCTGCCGCCGCGCCTTCGGCGGCTTCCTGCATCACACGCCCGCGGTCGTGCTGGTGAAGGAGCGGCGGCAGAGCAATGAGGGATTGCGGCGGGTCTGGTGGTACTGCTGCAAATACGAGAATATCGATCCGGTCAGGCCGACGCGGCTGCCGCTGCTGTTCGCGCTCGACGCGAAACTGAACATCGCGAACGGCTTCATCTATCACACCGACTGCGAGGCGCTGCGCCGCAGCGGCATCGGCGGCAGCAGTCCGTATTGCGGCGGTGATTTCTCGGATTCATCGATCGACGGCTCGTCGGCCGGCTTCGGCGATGCCGGCAGCGACGGCAGCCACAGCGGGGATTCCGGCGGCCATGGTGGTGACGGCGGTGGTCACGGCGGCGGCGATAGCGGAGGTGGCGACGGCGGCGGAGGTGGCGACAGCGGAGGCGGCTGCGGTGGTGGTTGCGGCGGCGGCGGAGGGGGCGATTAGGACAATCGCACCTGCCTGAGCTCGCGAATGCCGTCGTGATCGCCGAGGCCGCGCACGGTCTGCTCGCAGCGCCAGGCATTGCCGTCTCGCTCGATCGAGAACAAATTGTAGGCTGCTGCCGGATAGTGCTTGCGCGCCAGCGCCGATGCCGACGGCACCCCGATCGCGGGAATCTTCCGCTCGGGGCCGTCGAACCACATCGTCGAATGGATGTGGTCGTGGCCATGCAGCACCAGCTCGACGCCGTGCCGCTTGAGCAGCGCGAGCAGCTGGTGCGAATCGGTCAGCCGCTTGGCGCGGCCGTCGGAATGCAGCGGGTGATGCACCAGCAGAACGCGGAACGCATCTTCCCGCGACAGCTGCGCGAGGATCGTCTCCAGCGCGCCGAGCTGGGCATGGCCGAGCCAGCCGGTTGCCATCAGCGGCGGCGTCGGCACCGCCGAGGAGACGCCGATCAGCGCCACGGGACCACGCCGGCGCACGAACGGAAAGTGAGCCGTTGCGCCATCGGCGTCGCCGCGCAGATAGTCACCGAACATGCCGACGAAGCGATGCCGGGTCGCGCGCACATAGGCGTCGTGATTGCCGGGAACCACGGTCACATCGGAAGGCGCGCCGACGCCCTCCAGCCATTGCCGGGCGGGAGTGAATTCGGCGTCCAGCGCCAGGTTGACGAGGTCGCCGGTGACGGCGATATGGTCCGGCTGCTGCGCCTGCATGTCCGACACCAGCGCGTCGAGCACGTCGCGGCGGTGATATTTGTGACGGTTGCGCGTCCAGTTCAGGTAACCGAGCGCGCGCTTGCCGGCGAGATCGCGCAGCCGCGCCGCCGGCAGCGGCGGCAGATGCGGATCCGACAGATGCGCGAGCCGGAATGCTGCGGCCATCCTGCGATTCCCTTAAGGATTGTCCGTGAAAACTGGCCGGCAATCGGTCATGTCGTGCTATCCCGAACGTCCTGCCCTGTATTGGCAAGAGCTGCGCGGGCACGCAAGGATCAAAGCAAGGATCAAACACCGGATGGCGAGGGCTCAGTGACGATCCCTGAGGATTTACGCAAGCGCTTCGAGCCGCAGATCAGGTGGGTGTTTCATTTCTACTGGCGGCTGGTCCGCAGCATGACGCTCGGGGTCCGCGCCGTGGTGCTCGACGCCGACAACAAGGTGTTCCTGGTCAAGCACAGCTACGTCCAGGGCTGGTATCTGCCTGGCGGCGGGGTCGAGGTTGGTGAAAGTTTTATCGAAGCACTGCGGCGCGAGCTCGAGGAGGAGGGGCGGATCGAGCTCGACGGCACGCCCGTATTGCATGGCATCTTCCACAACAGCCACGTCTCGCCGCGCGATCATGTCGCTGTTTATGTCGTCAGGAACTACCGGCAGGACCGGCTGCCGGAGCCGAATCGCGAGATCGTGGCGTGCGGCTTCTTCGATCCGGCTGATCTGCCTCACGACACCACCCCAGGTACGCGGCTGCGGATATCGGAGGTGCTCGACGGCAAGCCGCCGATCGCCACATGGCGGTGATGGACCGCGCCCGCGCCAGATGCTATCCCGCGCCCCACGATGACCGAACTGACCCTGACCATCCTGCCCGAGACCCCGAAAGACGCCCAGGCGATCGAGCGCCTGCACGAGCGTACCTTCGGGCCCGGCCGCTTCGCGCTCAGTGCCTACCGGCTGCGCGAGCATGTCGAGCATCTGCTCGATGTCTCCTTCACGGCGCGGATCGGCACGCTGCTGGTCGGCTCGGTACGGCAGCTGCCGGTGTGCATCGGCGAGACGCCGGCGCTGATGCTCGGGCCGTTGACGGTCGAGCCGCCGTTCCGCAGCCGCGGCGTCGGCCGCGCGCTGCTCGAGCGCGCGATCAATGATGCCCGCGCCAAGGGCCATCGGATCATCGTGCTGGTCGGCGACGAGCCATATTATGCGCGCGTCGGCTTCAAGCCGGTCCCGAAGGGGCGGATGACGATGCCCGGCCCCGTCGACTATAGTCGCCTGCTCGTCATGGAACTGGTCGATGGCGCATGCGAGGGCGTATCGGGGCCGATCCAGCCGGACTGGAGCAAGGCGATCTGACATTCCCGCGAGCGCCGCCGGACCGGTTGCGCACTCTCGGAAACTGAAGCACAGTTGAGGCAAGCGCCGGGACGAGACCGGCGCATGCCATATCAACAGGGAGAGTGCGCGCCATGATCAAGGTCAGTGTGATGTATCCGAACAACCCCGGCGCGCGCTTTGATCACGACTATTACCGCGACAAGCACATGCCGCTGGTGAAGGCGCGGCTGGGCGACGCCTGCAAATACTACACTGTCGACAAGGGGCTCGCCGGCGGCGCCCCGGGGCAACCCGCAACCTATGTCGGCATGTGCCACATCTTCTGCGACTCGGTCGAGGCCTTCGGGGCCGCGATGGGCAAGCACGCCCCGGAGATCATGGGCGACATCCCGAACTACACCGATCTGCAGCCGGTGATTCAGATCAGCGAGGTCGTCGTCGGCCACTGAAGCCCGTAGCCCGGATGGAGCGAAGCGAAATCCGGGATTGGTGATCGCGGACGCAGAGTCCCCGGATTGCGCTTCGCTCCATCCGGGCTACGCACGATCAAGTCCCTCTGCCGCTGACGGCAGAGGGACTGGCTTGTCTTAGAACTTCAAGTTCGCAAACGCCCGCACGCCGAGGCCCGGCATCAGCACCTCGTCCTTGGTGTAGGAGACGGAGCTGCGGATGTTCTGGTTGAGCAGATTGTTGCCGACCAGGCCAAGCGTCATCTCGCGTGCGCCGATCCATGACTGATTGAGCTTGGTGTTGTAGGTGATCTCCGCGTTCAGGAGATTGTAGCCTGCGGTCGGGGTCTCGCCGATGTCGGCGATGTTGCTCTGCGCGAAGGCGTGCACCAGATTGACCCGGGTGAACCAGTTGCTGTCGCGCCAGTAGACGCCACCGCCGAGCCGCACCGGCGGAATTCGTGGTACGTTGCTGCCGTCGGTGAAGGTGGCGCGCACCACGTCGAACTGGTTCTCGATGCCCCAGATGCCGCCGTTGAACGCGCCGATGTCGAACTGGCTCTGGAACTCGGCGCCACGGAAGATCGCATCGCGCTGCGAATAGACCGCCTGACGTCCCTCGTTGCCGGGATCGCCGTTGCCGCAGGAGTCGAAATCCTCGCCGCACATCACCCCGGTCAGGCGGCGATAGATGAAGTTGCTGAAGCGGGTGTAGTAGGCGGTGGCCTCGAACCGGAACGGTCCGGTCGCCTTGCGCAAGCCGATCTCGACCGATTTCGCGGTCTCGATGGTCAGGTTCGGATTGCCGATGTCGAAGGTCGCGGTCGCATCATGCGCGCCGCGCGAGAACAGCTCGGCGGGCTTCGGCGCGCGCTCGACATATTGCGCGGTGAGGCTGCCGACGAGTTCGCCGGGCAGGTTCTGGATCAACCCGACGCTGCCGCTGACCGGCGTGTAGGACGGGTTGCGCGTGATCGAGCTCTGCGCCGCGCCATCGGGCAGGAAGTCGGCCGGGAAATCCGGCGTCGCGCCGTGCAGTTCGATATGCTCGATGCGGCCGGCGAGCTGCGCCTTCGTCGAGTCCGTGAACTTGAGTTCGTTGAACACGTATCCCGCGACGCGGTTGTTGTTGTTCGGACTCCACAGGCCGTTGAACAATGCGCCGGGATCGTCCGGGCTCGGTGCGGTCAGCTCCTGGTGGCCGGCCTGCAGGCCGAACGCAGTGGTCACGGTGGCGAAGCGCGCGTTGAACGGCATCATCTGCACCTCGACGCGAGCCTCCTGCTCCTTGTTGGTGAAGGTCTGGCGCACACCGTCGCTGAACAGGTCGGTCGGATCGGCAAGGCCGAGCTCGTTGTGGCGGTAGTCGGTCGCGCCGACCCAGAACCGCACCGCGTCGATCGCGGCAGCGTCGGGCCGGTATTCGCCCTTGACGGCGATCTTGGTCTGGTGCGCATCGATCCGGGTCTTGTGATCGGAGCCGTCGATGCCGGGGATGTGGTAGAGCGAGTCGTTCTGGGTGATCGCCGCGCCGATATAGCCGCCCTGGAAGAAATACGACGCGCCGACCGAGGCACCGTCCGACTGCGTCGCGGAGTTCGGCTGGCGGCCGTTCACCGGCCGGGTCTGGTCGAACAGATACGGATAGCTCGGGATGCTGTAGTCGCTCGTGCTGCGGCCATAGACGTCGGCATGCACGGCGACATTGTTGCCGCCGGCGTCGAGCAGCATGCCGCCTTCGACACCGCGATTGACCGAGCTGACCGACGTGCGGGTCTCGACATTGAGGCAACCCGGGCCGCCGGCATCGGCAAGCGGCGCCTTCACCGGCAGCCCATAGCTCTCGAACGGCGTTGCCGTGCAGGTCGGCAGCGCGTCGGGAATCCGGTTGTTGGTGGCGCTGACCACGCCGCCGATCGAGGTCGAGCCGTAGCGCAGTGCGGCGGGGCCACGCACCACCTCGATCTGGTTGGTCGAGAACGGATCGATCGGCACGAAATGATCTTCGCCGAGATCGGACACGCCGCCGCCGCCGAGACCATTCTCGACGATGCCGACGCGGTTGACGTCGAGGCCGCGGATGATCGGGCGGCTGGATGCGCCGGGCGCGAAGCTCGAACCGGTGATGCCGGGCTTCGAGAACAGGAGATCGCCGAGCGTGGCGCCGCCGGAGCGCCGCAGTTCCTCGTTCGGCACCACGGTGACTGTCGCGAACTGGTCGGTGACGACAGGCAACACACCCTGTTGCGGCGCCGGCGCCGCGGGCGCCGGTTGCACGGCTGCCGCGCGTTCGCCGTTGCGGCTCGGTGCGGCCCGGACCGCGCGGGTCGGCGTGCGCGTTGACACAGTCCGATGCCGCTGGATCGGGCTCGGCGCCGTCACGGTGATGTCAGGCAGTTGTGTCGGCGTGTCGTCGGCCCGCGCACCGCCATGCATTGCGCCAAGCAATAGGCAGCTCACGCCTCCGATGTGGAGTGCTCGTTTCTTCTGAAGTGTCATTGTCCCGATCCAGGTCGTCCGTCGACATGACGGATCGATTCCGATTTGCCCCGCTGGAACGGGCCGCGCATGCGACGCGGCGCTCGTCAGTCAGCTCAGGGCGTGCAGCAATCAGCGGATGTCAGGACAGGGGAGGTGCGCGGGAGTGGAAGGCCGCTGGTGCCGACTTCAGATGGAGGAATTCGGCACTGGTGGTACGAAACAGAAGCTCGACGGCTTCGGGGAGCAGCAGGACCGGCGGTGCCGTGAACAGCATGCTGCTCGCGAGCGAGACGACGGCGCAGATCGCGCAATGATCGGCCGGATGCCGGTCGCGATCCTGTTCGGTGGGCGGCTGCGTCCCGGTGACCTGGACCGCGAGGTCCGGCGTCGCCGAGGTTCCGATATAGGCGAGATCGGCCAGCGTGAGACCGTTCTGGATCGCAGGTGCCGCCTGCGCGGCCGCGATCGGATGGAAATGCCCGAACGACAGCACGAACTGGACGGCGAGCGCGAACAGCGCCAGCCGCGAGCCAGTCCTGATGTGTCGCCGGAACCAGTCCATGCCGATTGAGCCCCATCGATCGGGGCGGCGCTCATCACCCCAGCCGCCCGATGTTACATTATAACATCGGAGGCAGGCCGCGATGTCAACGGTGGTTCAGACACACTGTGTCGATCCGTTGCTGGTGTGTGATTGCAGCAACGGCGTGTCGTTGGACGTCGGGAGGTCTCAGCGCCCTTCACGCAGCCAGGTGGCCGCGAACGCACCGAGCAACAGCAAGAGGCCGACCAGGCCGGCGAACATCGGCAGCACGCCGACGCCCTTGACCACGCTGGCGTCGCGCATCTTGACGCCGAGCCAGCCGTCGCCGCGGAAGATCGAGGACGCCCGCACCGGTACGATGCGCGGCATGTCGAGGCTCGATCCGTCGACGATGCGCCGCGCGTCGCCGCCGGTCGCTTGCGTCAGCGGCTTCAGGGTCTCGGTCGTCGAGGTGACTTCCGAGAATTCCTTCGGATTGGTCGGGCCGACATTGATCAGCGCCTTCAGCGTACCGTCGGTGGCTTGCCAGAGACCAAGCTCGCTTGCCGGCAGCGTAGCGCGCCATTCGCCGGGATCGCCGGCGGTGAGCGTCAGCTCATGCGTGGCGCCGCTCGGCGACGTCACGGTGACCGGAGCGACGGTGTCGGCCATGGTCTGGCGCACCACCATCAGGTCCTTGCCCTGCACCTGCATGCGCAGCGCCTCTTCGTCGAGGTCGGGCTGCTTCATCAGCCAGTGCGACACCCGCCGCAACAGATCGAGATGCGGACCGCCGCCTTCGTAGCCGCGTGCCCATAGCCAGATGTGGTCGGAGAGCAGCAGCGCGACGCGGCCTTCGCCGAACCGCGACAGCAGCAGCAATGGCTTGCCGTCGGCGCCGGTCATGACCGGTGGGGTCACCGCGTTGCGGGTATCGACGGTGCGGAAGAACCGGCTCCAATGCGGCGGCTCGGCGTTCGAGCCTTCGAGCCCGCGCGTCACCGGATGGCGTTTCCCGGCATCGCTCAGATGCGCGTAGAACGGCTTCTCGGTGACGCCGACCGGTTCGGCCGGCAGCACCGAATCCAGCGGCGTGCGCCAGATGCTGGTGGTCGAGGCGTAGTCGGGGCCGGCGGAGACCAGCACCGCGCCGCCGGAGCGGACATAGCGCGCGATGTTGTCGAAATAGGCGATCGGCAGCACGCCCTGGCGGGCGTAGCGGTCGAAGATGATCAGCTGGAATTCGTTGATCTTCTGCTGGAACAGCTCACGGGTCGGAAATGCGATCAGCGACAGCTCGTTGATCGGCGTGCCGTCCTGCTTCTCCGGCGGACGCAGGATGGTGAAGTGGACGAGATCGACGCTGGGGTCGGACTTCAGCAAGTTGCGCCAGGTGCGCTCGCCGGCATGCGGCTCGCCGGAAACCAGCAGCACACGCAGCTTGTCGCGCACGCCGTCGATCGAGACCACGGCGCGGTTGTTGACCGGCGTGAGCTCATTCTCGAGCGGCGAGGCCTCGATCTCGACGATGTTCGGGCCGGCATGCTTGATGTCGATATCGACGCTTGAGGTCTGGCCTGAGGTCAGGGTGCGCTCGTTGATCACCTCGCCGTCGCGGCGGATGGTGACCTTGGCGCGCTCGCCGGTGACGCCCTGGTCGTCGAGCCGGTAGGTGATGGTCTGTGTCTGGCCTACGATGCCGAACCGCGGCGCCGCCGTGATCGCGATGCGGCGGTCGCGCTCGTCCTTGCGACCGGTGATCAAGGCGTGCACCGGCGCCTGGAAGCCGAGCGCCTGGGTGTTGGCCGGAATATCGTGCACGCGGCCGTCGGTGATCATGAACGCGCCGGCGACGCGCTCGACCGGAACATCAGACAGCGCCGAGGTCAGCGCGCCGAACAGCTTGGTGCCGTCGGTCTCGCCGTCGGCCTGGCCGGCTTCGACGACACGGACCTCAAGGCCCTTGACCTGCTTCAGGCTGTCCACCAGCGCCTGCCGCGCCTTCTCGGTCTCCTGGTTGCGCGTGCCGAAGTTCTGGCTCGGGCTCTTGTCGACCACGACGACGGCGACCGAGGACAGCGGTTCGCGGTCCTCGCGGGTGAAGGAGGGATTGGCCAGCGCGAGCAGGATCAGCGCCAGCGCGGCGACGCGCACCGCGGCGCCGCGCGCGCGCGACACCAGCAGCAATACCGCGATGACGACGATCGCGCCGAGCGCGAGCCACAGCACGAGCGAAGGAACCAGCGGTGTGAACGCGATACCGTAGTTCATGTTATTGTCCCAGCCGCTCGATCAGGGCAGGCGCGTGCACCTGGTCGGCCTTGTAGTTGCCGGTCAGCGCGTACATCACGAGATTGACGCCGGCGCGCAGCGCCATCTCGCGCTGGCGCGGATCGGAGCCGGACATCGGCACGAGCGCCTCGCCGCGCCGCCCGACGGCCCAGGCGGAGGCGAGGTCGTTCGAGGTGATGATGATCGGCGAGACGCCATCGCCGCCGCGTGCCGGGCGCTGCGCGGCCTCCTCGTCGTCTTCGCGTGGCAACGCCTCGACCCAGGTCTGGCCGGTGGTGAAGCGGCCGGGGAAGTCGCGCAGCAGATAGAACGTCTTGGTCAGCACGTGCTCGCGCGGCACCGGCTCGAGCTCGGGCACGTCGAGGGTCGACAGCAATTCGCGCAGCGTTTGCATGCCCGGTGTCTGCGAGGCACCGTTGTCGCCCGGTGGAGCTTCGACGGCGTCGCGGGTGTCGAAGATCACGGTGCCACCCTGCTTCATGTAGGCGTCGATCTTGTTGATGGCGTCCTGCGGCGGCTTCGGCGCGCCCGGCACGATCGGCCAGTAGATCAGCGGGAAGAACGCCAGCTCGTCGCGCGTCGGATCGATGCCGACAGGATCGCCAGCTTCCAGCGCGGTGCGCTGCCCGAGGAACAGCGTCAGTCCGGACATGCCGGCCTTGACGATGGAATCGACGTCGGCATTGCCGGTGACGACATAGGCCAGCCTCGTCTGCGACACCGCCTTGATGGCGAAGTCGTCGGCGCTGCTGTTCTGGGCGCGTGTCGGCGACGGCACCATCGTCGTGGCGAGGACGAAGGCGAGCGCGAGCACCGCCGGCGCGGCGCGGCGCCGGATCAGCGCCGCGAGGCCGCCGCCGAGCATCGCCACCACGATCGCATCGAGCAGGAACAGCGCCAACGCCGTCGAGAGCGTGATGCCGCGCAGGTCTCGCGGTTCAGCGTTGGTGTAGCTTGCATGCTTGGCGCGCAAGGCGGAAGTGTCGAGCGGCGCGATGCGATCGGCGGAGGCGAGCGTATTGACCGCTATCGGGCTTTCAGCGGTGCCGTAGAAGCCGGGCGGATGCTCCGCGGTGCCGCGGTCGCGATAGTCCGCCGACATCGGCCGCGCGGTCGAGGGCGGCGGCCCGAAGGCGCCGAAGCCATCGAGCGTGCGTAGCGGCGCGACCGTCTCGGCGTTGGGATCGCTGGCGACACCGGGGCCGGGCTTCGAGGTGTAGCCGGACATGTCGATCAGCCGTCGCAGCATCTCGACGAAGGTGCCGGACATCGGCAGATCAGACCAGCGCATGTCGGCTCCGACGTGGAACAGGCTGACCACGCCCTTGCCGCGACGCTCGCCGGTAACGAGCGGCGTGCCGTCCTCGAGCGAGGCCCAGCTCTTGGTCGCGAGCACGGCATCGGGCTCGGCCAGCACCTGGCGGTTGACGGTGATGTCCTTCGGCACATTGAGGCCGGCGAACGGGCCGTCGGCTGCGAACGAGGCCATGTGCTGTGGCTTCTCCCAGGTCAGGCTGCCGCCGAGCGTGCGGCCGCCGCGGCGCAGCTTGACCGGAACGAGGTCGTCATCGGCCTGGGCGAGGCGGGGACCGGCGAAGCGCACCAGCACGCCGCCTTGCTCGATCCAGGCGTTGAGGCGGTCGCGGATCTCCGGTGACAGCGTGCCGACGTCGGCCATCACGATCATCGGCAGCCGCTGGTCGAGGAATTGCGCGATCACCTGCTGCGGCGCGCCGCGATCGCCTAGCCTGACATCGGCGAACGGCGACAGCGCGCGGGACAGGTAGAAGGTCGAGGCCAGCAGCGGCTGTGCGGTGTCGCTGCTCGATCCCGAGACCACGCCGATGGCGCGGCGGCGCCAGCGCCGGTCGAGCAGTTGCACGGCACCGGCCGAATGCTCGCCCGCAATTTCGAGCCGCGCGATGTCGTTGCGTAGTTCGACCGGAAGATCGAAGGCGGCTTCGGTCTCGCGCTCCTGTGGACCGAAATTGTAGCGCGCCTCGCCGATCGGCGAGCCCTTGGCATCGACCGCGCGCACCGTACCGGTCGCGAGGCCGTTCTCTGTGCGCAAGACCTTGACAGTCATCTTGGCGGCGGCGTTCTCGGCCGCGACCAGCGCCTGCGCCGGCTGCGCGCCGCCCGCATAGATCGTCAGATTGCGGTTCTCGATCACCTTGCCGAGCCCTTCGGTGAACTCGCTGCCGCGGCCGGTGTCGACGCCGTCGGACAGCCAGGTGATGTCGCAGTCGCCGGTCGATTTGAGGAAACGTTCCAGCGTCGGCAGGGTGTCGACGCGGTCGACCGAGTACGGCTTCGGCGCGAGCTGGCGCAGTGCGACGCGCGCGGCGCCGGCGGGCATCAGCGTGATGTCGCGCGCCGGCTCGGACAGCGGCACCAGCGCGACGCCGCGGCGGTCGCTGTCGGCATTGGCGATCAGCTCGTCGGCCGCCCTGACCCGCGCATCCCAGCTCGAGGCCGCGCTCCAGCCATCGTCGAGCAGGATGACGAGCGGCTGCTTGCCCGCGGCAACGCCGGTTTGCGGATTCCAGATCGGCCCGGCGGCTGCGAAAATCACCAGCGCGGCGGCGGCGAGCCGCAGCAGCGTCAGCCACCATGGCGTACGCGACGGCGTCTCTTCCTTGGGCGCGATGTCGAACAACAACCGCGTCGGCGGGAATTCAACCCGCCGCGGCCGCGGCGGCATCACGCGCAGCAGCCACCACAGCACCGGCAGGCTGACCAGCCCCAGCAGCAACAGCGGTTCGGCGAAGGAGAGCGGGAGGCCGGCGATCATGCGCTGCGTCCCGCTTTGACCGGCGAGCGGCCGCCACCCTTGCTCACCATCATGCCGGCATGCAGGAACAGCAGCAATTCGGCGGCGGACCGGCTGGTGGTGTGGGTCGAGAACAGCCAGTCGAGCCGGTTGGTCTCGGCCCTGATCTGGTCGCGATGCAGCGCGACCCGGGCGACATAGTCGCTCGCCCAGCTTTCGGCGCGGCCCGCGGTGATGACGCTGCCGGCCTCGGGCTCGACGAATTCGACGCGGCCGGAATAGGGGAAGGTTTCTTCGGCCGGATCGACCACCTGGACCATCGTGCCATGCGCGCCTGACGAGGCGAGCCCGGCCAGCATGGTGGTGATCTCGGTCAACGGCGACCAGAAGTCCGACAGCACCACGATCTCGGCGAGCGACGACGGCACGAATGAAGGCGGCAGGCTGGCGCGCGTCGTCTCGTCATGCAGCATCGCCTGCGCCATCTTGTCGATCACGGCGCGGCTGCCGGTCGGGTTCATCAGGCCGGGAACGCCGACCCGCTCGCCGCCGGCGACCAGCAGTTCGGCCAGCGCRAAGGCGACGATCAASSCGCGCTCGAGCTTGCTGTCGCGYGCCTCGCGCGARGCAAASGCCATCGACGGCGAGCGGTCGGGCCARATCCACACCGTGTGCGCGGCCTCCCACTCCTGCTCGCGGACATAGAGATGATCGTCACGCCCGGAGCGGCGCCAGTCGACACGCTGCGCCGGCTCGCCCGAGACGAAGCGGCGATATTGCCAGAAACTCTCGCCGGTGCCGGCGCGACGGCGGCCATGCAGGCCATGGATGACGTTGGCGGCGATGCGGCGGGCTTCGAGCACCAGGCGCGGCAGCGATGCGGCGAGCGTGCGGCTTTCGCCATCTGCACGTCGAACCGCAAGGATCTCCCCGTTCTGTTGCCTGGTGTCAGCGGCCATCAACCAATCCGCGTCTTCAATTGCTTGATCACGTCGGGAATGGTGCGGCCCTCGGCGCGCGCCGCGAAGGTCAGCGCCATGCGGTGCTTGAGCACGGGCTCGGCCAGATCGAGCACGTCGTCGATCGACGGCGCGAGCCGGCCGTCGAGCAACGCGCGGGCGCGCACCGCGAGCATCAGCGACTGGCTGGCGCGGGGGCCCGGTCCCCAGGCGATCAGCTTGCCGGCGTCGCCACCCTCNGACGGCGCGAGTCGGCCATCGAGCAATGCGCGGGCGCGCACCGCGAGCATCAGCGACTGGCTGGCGCGAGGACCCGGTCCCCAGGCGATCAGCTTGCCGGCGTCGCCGCCCTCGGTGCCGGGGCGCGCGGCGCGAACCAGCGTCAGGATCGCTTCGACCACGGAATCGCCGACCGGCAGGCGCCGCACCAGGCGTTGTGCCGTGAGCAGCGTCTCCGCGTCCATCGACGGCTTGGCCGTCGCTTCCTCGGCGCCGGTGGTCTCGAACAGGATGCGCCGCTCGGCGTCGCGATCGGGATAGTCGACGTCGATTTCCATCAGGAAGCGGTCGAGCTGCGCCTCGGGCAGCGGATAGGTGCCCTCCTGCTCGAGCGGATTTTGGGTCGCGAGCACGTGGAACGGCGCGGGCGTATCGTGGCGCTGGCCGGCGACGGTGACGTGATGCTCCTGCATCGCCTGCAGCAGCGCCGACTGCGTGCGCGGGCTGGCACGGTTGATCTCGTCGGCCATCAGGAGCTGGGCGAACACCGGACCTGAGATGAAGCGGAACGAACGCTTGCCGGCCGAACTCTCGTCGAGCACTTCGGCGCCGAGAATGTCCGACGGCATCAGGTCGGGCGTGAACTGGATGCGCTTGGCATCGAGCCCGAGCGTGACGCCGAGCGTCTCGACCAGCTTGGTCTTGGCGAGACCGGGTACGCCGATCAAGAGCGCGTGGCCGCCGGACAGGATCGTCACCAGGGTGTTCTCGATCACCTGGTCCTGGCCGAAAATCACCGTGGAGACCGCTTCCTTGGCGGCCTTGATCTGGCCAGCGACCTGTTCGGCCGAGCGGACGATCACATCCTCCAGTTTTTCGACGCTGTCTGCACCAGCCATTCGGTCCGCTCCTTCTCGACGATCCGCGCGATTCCCGCGTCGCCGTCTGTCGTCATCGCTTGGCCCACATGCTAAACCTACGCGAAGGCCATGTATTCGTTGAATTAAACTATCCCCACCTTATCGGCATTTCAGGGTATCAACGACATCACGATGTGGCGAGAATGACATCCCGACCACATCTCAGGATACGTGCACCAAATGTGCCAGATTGAGGGTAGGAAACTTTAAGGCAAACAATGGCGAAGCAAGGGCAGAACGATTCCGGCGGTGAAACTACGGGTCTCGGAAAGACGGGTCTCGAAGGGCTCACCACTGCCGCCAATCAAGCTGCGACATCCGGTACGGCCGGACGCAAGGGCCTGCCGCCGGTTCATTTGTGGAATCCGCCATTCTGCGGCGATCTCGACATGCGAATCGCACCCGACGGCACCTGGTTCTACATGGGAACGCCGATCGGCCGGCCCGCGCTGGTGCGGCTGTTCTCGACGATCCTGAAGCGCGAGGACGGCAAGCACTTTCTCGTGACGCCTGTGGAGAAGGTCGGCATCCGCGTCGACGACGCGCCGTTCCTTGCGGTGGAAATGCAGACCGAGGCAGACGCGCGCGGCCGGCTGCTCAAGTTCCGCACCAATGTCGACGATTGGGTCGATTGCGAGAAGGGCCACGGCCTCCGATTCGAGGCGGCAGAGGATGGCGGATTGACGCCTTATCTGCATGTCCGCGCCGACCTGTGGGCCAAGGTCACCCGCGCGCTTTATTATGATCTGGTTGACATGGGCGAGGAGCGGATGGTCGATGGTCAGCAGATGTTCGGCATCGAGTCCGGCGGCGAGTTCTTCGCGATGGCCGATGCCAGCCAGGTGAGGGACGCACTTTGAACGAGCCGTTGCTGAAGGTGAAGCCGGCGACGATCAACTCGACGGAATTCTTCGCGCGGGCCCGCACGCGGCTCGATTTCGAAGTGCCGCCGGGCCTGTTCGATCCGCATATCATTCCGCGCACCGGCGATTCCGGCAACGATCGCATGCTCGAGATCGTGGCGCAGGAGCAGCCGGTGCGGCCCGCCGCGGTGCTGATCCCGGTGGTCGATCATCCTGAGCCGACCGTGCTCTTGACGCAGCGCTCGCCGCATCTGTCGAGCCACGCCGGCCAGATCTCGTTTCCCGGCGGCAAGATCGATGCCACCGATGCCTCGCCACTCGACGCCGCGCTGCGCGAAGCCTGCGAGGAAGTCGGGCTGAAGCGGGAATTCATCGACCCGGTCGGCTATCTCGACCTCTATGGCACCGCGTTCGGCTTCCGCATCTTGCCGACGGTCGCCAAGGTGCAGCCGGGATTCGCCTTGAAGATCAATGAGGCCGAGGTCGTCGATGCGTTCGAGGTGCCGCTCGCATTCCTGATGAATCCCGAGAATCACCAGATCCACACCAAGGAATTCCGCGGCATGGACCGCTCCTACTATGCGATGCCGTTCGCCGAGCGCTACATCTGGGGCGCGACCGCCGGCATCCTGCGTGTGCTCTATGAGCGGATCTATCTGTCATGATCCGCACGGTGTTGACCGAGATCGGAGTCTTTCTGATCCCTTTCGCGGTCTATGCCATCTTCCTCATCGCGACGCGGTCCGGCGTGACGCTGCCGGCATCCTGGCCGCTCGATACGCTGGCGAAGCTGACGCTGGCGGCGCTGGTGCTGGTCATCATCAGCTTCCTGCTGCTCGCCGAATTGACCGGCGCGCCGCCGAACTCGACCTACGTTCCGGCCCATATCGAGAACGGCAGGCTGGTGCCGGGAGCTGAGAGATGAGCGAGGTGGGCCTGCTGTCCGACGCGCCATGGCTCGCTTCGGGGCCCGCCGCGCGCGTGCTCGGCCTGCTCAATGCCGACGGCGAGGAGGCGCGGGTGATCGGCGGCGCGGTGCGCAACGCGCTGATGCGGATTCCGCTCGCCGACATCGACATCGCCACCACGGCGCTGCCGGAGGAGGTGATCCGCCGCGCCAAGCGGGCGGGCATCAAGAGCGTGCCAACCGGCATCGAGCACGGCACCGTGACCTTGGTCGTCGACGGCCAGCCCGTCGAGGTCACCACGCTGCGCGAGGATACCGAGACCTATGGCCGCAAGGCCAAGGTGGCGTTCGGGCGCGACTGGGTGCGTGACGCCGAGCGGCGCGACTTCACCATCAACGGCCTGTCGGTCGATACCTGCGGCGTGGTGCACGATCACGTCGGTGGCCTTGCGGACATCGAGGCGCGGCGGGTGCGCTTCATCGGCGATCCGGCGCAACGGATCGCCGAGGATTACCTGCGCATCCTGCGCTTCTTCCGCTTCCACGCCGCCTATGGTTCGGGCGAGGTCGATCGTGCCGGCTATCTCGCCTGCGTCAGTGGCCGCGCCGGCCTGGCCGGCCTCTCGGCCGAGCGCATCCGCATGGAGATGCTCAAGCTCGTGGTCGCGAACGGCGCCGCGGACGCGGTGGTCGCGATGGGAGATGGCGGGCTGCTGCTGCCGTTGTTCGGCGGCGTCGCCTATGCCGGGCCGTTCGCGGCGATGATCGAGATCGAGAGCCTGCTGGGGCTCGCGCCAAACGCGATGCGGCGGCTCGCCGCGCTGACCGTCGCCGTGACCGAGGACGCGCGGCGCATGGCGAGCCGGCTGCGGCTCTCCAACGCCGAGGCCAAGGCGCTCGATTCGATGGGCCATCGCTGGTGGCGCCTGCCCGGCATGGACGAGGCGCATGCCAGGCGCCGGCTCTACCGGCTCGACGAGGGGCCCTATCGCGATCGCCTGCTGCTGGCCTGGGCGCGAACCGGCGCGGGCCGCGATATCGAGCGGTGGCGCGCGCTCGCCACGCTGCCGCAACGCTGGCGCGCTCCTCACTTTCCCTTGAGGGCGTCGGATTTCATCGCGCGCGGGATTGCCGAAGGACCGGCGCTGGGGCATGTACTGACCTTGGCCGAGGATGCTTGGCTAGCCGCGGATTTCCCGCTGGATCCGCAGGTGTTGTCTGGCATCGCCGACCAGACCGTTTCCCGTTTCACCCGCGACCATCGGCTTTGAATTTCCTCTCCGGCTTCTCAGACATCTCGCTCCTTCAAATTGTTCTGGTTGCTGCCGTAGCGCTGTTTGCTTCCGTGATCGGAGGCCTCGCCGGCTACGGCACCGGCGCGTTGATGCCGCTGGTGCTGGTGCCGCTGGTCGGCGCCGAGCCGGTGGTGCCGATCATTGCGATCTCGTCGATCTTCACCAATACCAGCCGCTTCGTCGCCTTCGTCAGGTTTGCCGACCGCCGCAAGGCGATCATCGTGATCGTGGCGGCGTTGCTCACCACGGCGCTCGGCGCATACGGCTACTCGCGGCTGACCGGCGCCGGCGCATCGCTGGTGATCGGAAGCATGCTGATCCTGAGCGTGCCGCTCAGGCGGCTGCTGCGCAAGCACAGCGTCAGGATCGGCGAGCGCGGACTTGCGGCCGGCGCGGTCGGCTATGGCGTCGTGGTCGGCGGCACCGCGGGCTCCGGCGTCATCCTGCTGTCGCTGTTGATGGCGGCCGGCCTTGAGGGCGCGGCTGTAATCGCAACCGACGCGGTGATCTCGCTCACGAGCGCTGCGGTCAAGATTTCGGTGTTCGGCTTGACCGGCGTCATCACAGCGCAGGTGCTGGCATTTGCGCTTCTGATCGGCCTTGTCGCGATTCCCGGCGCGTTCCTGGCCAAGGCCTTTGTCGAGCGAATGCCGGTGCATATCCACACCGCGATCCTCGATGCCGCCGTGATCATCGGCGGCGTGGCGATGATCTCGAGCGCACTGCGCGCATTCTGACGCGAAGCGAAAGCGATGCCGCCGACACCCGACGGCAGCATCGCCTGAAGAGTTTCACGCCGCCTTGCGCTTCTTCTTGCGGTCGCCGTCGTCGTCCTCGTCCTCTTCTTCCTCGTCGTCGTCCTCTTCTTCGTCATCTTCCTCTTCGTCGTCTTCGGGATCGAGCGATTCGAGTGCGACGAGCGGCAGGGTTTCGCGAAACAGGTCGCCCTCCGTGCCCATCCACAGGCACTCGACCTTGTCTTCGTCGACTTCCACCACCGTGATCGGATGGCCGCCGGATTTCAGCATGACGACATCGCCTGGTTTCAGTTCCATAAGAATCCCTCCGCGCTTGATGACGCGGACGGCAAGCTAGCGACCGGTGATGACAGTCAAATCACGGCCGGCGCCGGCTTCGATGGAATTGGCGTGGAAAACGATCGCGCAGCGTTATTTGGACGCGGCAGGAACCAGTTCGGTCAGCGAGCGGATGATGCGGTCGGGCTTGATGGTCGATCCCGGCGGCAGCCCGACACCGTGCACGTCCATCCAGATCGCGTAGATGCCGAGCCGCTGCGGCGCCACGACTTCCCACTCCAGATTGTCACCGATCATCCAGGTATCCGCTGCGGTGACGCCGAGCGCGTCCATCGCGTGCAGATAGGCGCGCTCCTCGGGCTTGCCGAAGCCGTGCTCGCCCTCGATCTGGATATGATCGAAGCGATGGCCGAGCGCGAAACGCTCGACCTTGGCGCGCTGCATGTCGGCGGCGCCGTTGGTCACCAGCGCGAGCTTGATGCCGAGCGCCTTGAACGCATCGATCGCGTCATGCGCGCCAGGGAACACGAACATCTCCTCCTCGCGATAGGCGGTGAAGCGATCGGCGATGCGGTCGGCGAGATCGTCCGGTAGCGCGCGGTGGCCGGCCGCGGCGAGCTGGGCGAAGCCGCCCTTCACGGTCAGCCGGCGCGCCTCGCCGAGCTTGATCCGCCAGATCGGCTCGGCGGTCGACCAGAATTGCCTTGCATAGGCCAAGAGCGCGGTGGCGACCTGATCCGGGGGCAGGGGCGCGAGCTCCGCGGCGAATTCGGTGGTGATTGTGTTCCAGGCGATCTCGGGGCGTCCATAGGCCGACAGGATGGTGTCATCCATGTCGATCAGCATCGCGCGCGGCAGCTTGGTCACGGCCATTTCACCTCCGGCGGCAGCGACGACAGGATCGAATCGACATTGCCGCCGGTCTTCAGGCCGAAGATGGTGCCGCGATCGTAGAGCAGGTTGAACTCGACATAGCGCCCGCGACGGATCAGCTGCTCGTCGCGATCCTCCGCGGTCCAGTCGGCTGCGAAATTGCGCCGCACCAGCTCGGGATAGATCTTCAGGAAGCTGCGGCCGACGTCCTGGGTGAAGGCGAGATCGGCCTCCCAGTCGCCGCTGTCGTGCCAGTCATAGAAGATGCCGCCGACGCCGCGGGCCTCCTTGCGGTGTGGCAGATAGAAATAGTCGTCGCACCATTTCTTGTACTTGTCGTAGTCGGCGACGCCGTTCGGCCCGGTGCATGCCGCCTTCATCGCAGCATGGAAGGCGACCGTATCGGGGTCCTCTTGGGTGCGCCGCCGATTCAGCACCGGCGTCAGGTCCGCGCCGCCGCCGAACCACGCCTTGGTGGTGACCACGAAACGGGTGTTCATGTGCACCGCCGGCACGTTCGGATTGCGCAGATGCGCGATCAGCGAAATGCCCGACGCCCAGAACCTCGGATCATCGGCGGCACCGGGAATCTGGGCGCGAAATTCGGGAGCGAACTCGCCATGCACGGTCGAGCAGTGCACGCCGACCTTCTCGAACAGCCGGCCCTTCATGATCGACATCACGCCGCCGCCGCCGGGCTTGCCGCTATGGTCGGTGCGGTCCCAGGGGGTGCGCACGAACCGGCCGGCATTGCCGGGATAGAGCGCTGCGGGGGCATCGTCCTCGAGCTGCTCGAAGGCGGCGCAGATCTGGTTGCGCAGCGTCTCGAACCAGCTGCGCGCACGCGCCTTGCGGTCTTCGATGATGGCGGGGTCTGTTGGCAGCATGACTAACCTTGCGGTCCGAAATAGGTGCAGCTCTCGTTGCAGCTGTCGCGATGGACGCTGACGCGGGTCAGCTTGCCCGCGTGCTGCAACCGCTCCCAGATGAAACGCGACAGATTCTCCAGCGTCGGCACGCCGATCGCCTCGATCTTGTTCAGGAACTTATGATCGAGCGTCTTCTGCACCTCGGCCATGGCGCGTTCGAGCAGGCCGAGATCGATCACCATCCCGGTTTTCGGGTCGGGTGTCCCGCGCACGGTAATTTCGGCTCGAAACGAGTGACCGTGAATCTCCTCGCTGGCAGTGCCAAAGGTCGTTCCGGACAGCGCATGCGCAGCCTCGAACCGAAACGCTTTCGTCAATTCCCACATCTCGTTCAACAATCCAGTTCTTGAAGAGCATGATCCGATTCAATCGGATCATGCTCTTATCTTGGTTTGGTCGCGCTTTCTCGACGCGAACCGGTTTCCACTTCGCTCGAAGACGCTCCGGTCATCTAATGCCGAGCGTCTTGTGCGTCTGCACGCTGAGGCGCCATTGCGGGTGCTTCAGGCAGTATTCGATCGCACGCTCGGTATTCTTGATCACGTCGGGGCCGTCCATCGGTTGCAGCGAGAATCGCTCGAATGACAGCCCCGCGAAATCCTCGGGTCTATTTTCCGGCTGCGGATAGACCAGTTTGAGTTCGTGCCCCGTGCGCACCACGAGTTCGGATGCGGCCTTGGGGCTGACGCAAATCCAATCGAGCCCGTTGGGCGGCGCGATGGTGCCGTTGGTCTCGATCGCGATCGTGAAGCCGTGCCCGTGCAGGGCCTCGATCAGGGCGGTATCAACCTGGAGCAGCGGCTCGCCGCCGGTCAGCACCACGTAGCGGTCGGTCTCGCCCCCGGTCCATTGCGCCGCGATGGTGCCGGCGAGTTCGGCCGCGTCGGCATAGCGGCCGCCGAGCGTGCCATCGGTGCCGACGAAATCGGTGTCGCAGAACCGGCAGACGGCCCCTGCGCGGTCCTGTTCGCGGCCGCTCCAGAGGTTGCAGCCGGCAAAGCGGCAGAACACGGAGGCGCGGCCTGCATGGGCGCCTTCGCCCTGCAGGGTGAGAAAGATCTCCTTGACCGCGTAGCTCACCAAAAATCCCTTAAATTGCCGAACCGGCGGACAGTGATCCGGTTTGCCGCAGCGCCTCGCCGACCGCCATGGCCGCCGAGACGGCCACATTGAGTGAACGCATGGTCGGCCTGATCGGAATTACCAGCCGCGCATCCGCGGCTGCGACCACCGCGTCGGTCACGCCAGCCGTTTCGCGCCCGAACAGCAGCACATCGGAGGCCGAATAGGCGAAATCAAGGTATGATTTCGCGGCCCTGGTCGTGAACAGGACCAGCCGGCAGCCGGCCTCGGCCCGCCACTCCTCGAATTTCGACCATGAGTCGTGACGCTTCAACCGCACATGGTCGAGATAGTCCATACCCGCCCGGCGGAAATTCCGGTCCGAGGTGTCGAATCCCGCCGGTTCGATGATATGGGCTGCCACGTCCAGGCAGGCGCAGAGGCGCAGAATCGTCCCTGTATTCTGGGGGATGTCGGGCTGGAACAGCGCGATCTGCATGGTGCGGACGACCTGTGAAATCCGGATGAAATTGTCTCAATAAAACATCGCCCGGCGCGGATTTCGTGCATTGCACGTGTGCGAGCCGATAGCGGGCTTGCGCTCGTCCGGCAAGGGTGCCAATAGAACGATTCTGGACTGCTGTTCCGCCATTTGGGGTGGGGAATAGCAGTTTTCTGCCGCCGCGGGGGCCGCGGGCGCCGGCAGCCTTTCTTGGGGCGCTCTCCGCGTCTCCGGGGCGGTTCCACCGGCTGCAGAAAAGAAAGGGCTAGGAATCGTGACGACAGCGTCTTCGGCGGACCATCCGACACGCCGTGATTTTCTTTACGTAGCAACCGGAGCTGCCGCCGCCGTAGGCGCAGCCGCCACCGTATGGCCGCTGGTTGCCCAGATGAACCCGGACGCCGCGACGATCGCGGCCGGCGCGCCGATCCAGGTCGACCTGACGCCGATCGCCGAGGGCCAGGACATCAAGGTCTTCTGGCGCGGCAAGCCGATCTACATCAGCCATCGCACCAAGAAGCAGATCCAGGAGGCCCAGAGCGTGGCGCTCTCCAGCCTGCCCGATCCGCAGCCCGACTCGGCGCGCGTCAAGGCCGGCCACGACCAGTGGCTGGTGGTGATCGGCATCTGCACCCACCTCGGCTGTATCCCGATCGCCCATGAGGGCAATTACGACGGTTTCTTCTGCCCCTGCCACGGCTCGCAATACGACTCCTCCGGTCGTATCCGCCAGGGGCCGGCGCCCGCCAACCTGGCGGTGCCGCCCTACGCCTTCCTTTCCGACACCAAAATCCAGATCGGCTAAGTCCCGGACCCTCCGGGACTTCGGCTTCCCCTTGGACCCATCGCGTCGTTTTTCTTCTTCAGGATCGCATCAATGAGCGGACCATCTGATTTTCAACCGAGCAACCCCGCCTTGAAGTGGATCGAACGGCGCCTTCCGATCTTCGGCCTGATCCACTCTTCGTTCGTGGCCTATCCGACGCCGCGCAACCTGAACTACTGGTGGACCTTCGGCGCCATCCTTTCGATGATGCTGGGTCTGCAGATCCTGACCGGCGTGATCCTGGCGATGCACTATACGCCGCACGCCGACCTCGCCTTCAAGTCGGTTGAATTGATCGTCCGCGACGTCAACTACGGCTGGCTGCTCCGCAACATGCATGCCTGCGGCGCGTCGATGTTCTTCTTCGCCGTCTACATCCACATGTTCCGCGGCCTGTATTACGGGTCGTACAAGGAGCCGCGCGAGGTGCTCTGGATCCTCGGCGTCATCATCTACCTCCTGATGATGGCAACGGGCTTCATGGGCTACGTGCTGCCGTGGGGCCAGATG
>BFBZ01000930.1_pt1 | contig 22325 bp, 21 predicted proteins | sample 1888401 | NCBI WGS metagenome assembly BFBZ01 (sample SAMD00112614, study PRJDB3348) | symbiont metagenome | host: Chara braunii | reverse complement strand
CCCGCCGTTCACTTCCATTTCTGTAAAATACCGGCCGCTTTCTATCTCAAAACTTTTGATGTTACCATAATCGAACGAGCAGCCTGATACAATGGCGTTCTCCACCGTATTGTTCTGCCGCTTGATGGTTTTGCGGGTGCTGATCCTGTAGGCCACATATTCTGCGGCGGATGTTTTTTTCGACAGGTCGAGCATCTCATAATACTGCGGCTGTGGCCTGTTCATGTATTTCCACCAGGGATAGTCGGGCCCGAAGGTCCAGGGCCATTTCATCACAAAGATCACGTTCTCGCCGAGGCTTTGCACGCTGCTGCGGATGTTGCGCTCGAGGCTGTCTACAATGGTAAACACAGTGATGATGGCAAAGATGCCGATGGTGATGCCTGTGAGGCTCAGGAAAGTGCGTAGCTTATTAGCCACGAGCGCCTGCCAGGCAAAGCCGATACTTTCTTTTAACAGGGAGATCACCATGGTGTAAAGATAAGCGAAGAAAGGCTTATTTCAGATGTTTTGTACAAGCGGTAGCATGGGGCCCATAAGTGCTATCGCACAATGGCGGGCGGCAGGTGCTGCAGCGTTTTGTAATTGATGAATTGCAGCCCGCCCGGCGACTGGATGCTGAGAGAGTCTGTTCTCACCTGCCCGTTTATCCCGGTCATGGTAAGTTTCAGGGTGTTCTGGCCCTTGTTGAGCGGAATGCGCGTATACAGGATCTCCGAAGGCAGGCTTTGCCAGTTGCGGGTATCCGYTTTTTCTAYCACAAGGCCCGCCACACCCACCAGCGCGCCGGCCAGCTCATTCTCCTTGCTGATCTCAAGTTCCGCTATTTTGCGGAGTATCACGCGTGATGCCGTGTAGGTCATTTCCTTGAGGAAACGCTCCCGCAGGTTGATGCGGGCAATGTAGGCCACATTTTCCATCAGTTGGGGTGTGTAGGTATGGGCGCCGCTCTGCACCACCATCTGGTTGAAGAACACAGGCACATCTATGTATTTTGGAAAGGACACGCGCACAGTGGTGAGGTCTGAGAGCTTTGCGGCCTGTCCCTGCTTTTCGGGCGGCAGCACTACCGGGATGTTGATGGTGCCCGATTTGTCCGAGAAGCTCAGCGTGCCGCCGGCGCCCTTTACCAGGAAGAGAAAAATATCCTCCTGCTGCTTGATAGGTGCCAGGCCATTCTCCCAGATAAACACGAGGCTTGAGCTGGCTGTATCTTTCACGTCGTTAAAAGACAGGTTGAATTTACGGCAGTATTCATCGCGTTCGGTGTAGAATCCCGTTTTGTTGGCGGCATTGATCAGGTCTATTTTGAGCTGCATAGGCACACTTGAGCCCATGTATTGGGTGCCAATAGAATCGTTTTTGGTATACAGCTCATAGGCATTTCGGTAGGCGATAAAGGCATCGTTGTAGTTGTTCAGTTTTTCGTACACGAGGCCCTGAAGGATATGTGCCAGCGCGTCTGATTTGTATTTACGCCCGCTGAAAGCCTGCTTGTCGCCCAGCTCGTTGAGACGGAGGTTGATGCGCTTGGCTTCCACCAGTGCCTCGTTGGGCTGGTTGAGGTAAAGGTAATTGAGGGCCTTGTAATAATGAATGAGCACCCTTTCAAAATCCTCGCCCTTGTAGCGCGTGATGGCCTCGTTCACCAGCACAGATTCAGAAATATCGGCTACCGTGGTACGTTCGTCCATCAGCAGGTCTGCCTCGTTGAGGTAGTAATTGCTGGAGTCGTAATCCTGTCGCAGGTGCAGGGTTTTGCCAAGTTCCAGGTCCAGCAGGATCCTGTTGCGTTTCTTTTTCAGGAAGCGGCTCCTCAGCAGGTTTTTTTCCGCACCCTTGTAATCGTTCGCATCCAGGTCCTGGTGATAGTCCTGCACCACATCGTAATAGGTACGGCAAGACATGAGAACGGCCAGGCAGAGAATTATGTAGCAGGTTCTTAGCATATAAAAAATATCCATACAAGTGATGTTGTATGGATATTTGGTATGTTACAGCGGGAGATTAGTTTTTGACATACTTGGTGATCTTCTTATCACCGATCCACACCACTTCGTTCGATTGAAGGTCTGTAAGCTGGAGATTGATCTGGTAGTATACTACCTTTTTGTTTTTATAAGAGTCTACGATGGAGTTGATGTCGCCCTGCAGCATATAGTCGGCGCCCATTTCGAGCCCGAAGCTCTTCATGGTGCTCTGGCTGGCATTGTCCTGCTGGTCGGCACGCTCAGCCCTAATCTGGCTGCGTTTGTCGCCACCCTGCACCAGCTTCACCTGCCCCTGGTTGATGAATGATTTTTCGAGGTCCTGCATGAAGGTTTCTGCATCAATATGCTCGTGGCTTTTGTTGGTGACGAAGCCCACGATCACAACAGGCTTTTTGTTGTCATGGTTCTGGAGGTGGTTGGCGATCCATTTGCCGGAGTTACATTCCTTGATGATCTCCTCGGCGGTGAGCCGCGAGTCGGTATTGTTCCAGCGGCCGCTCAGGTCCACTTCTTTCTTTTCGCTGATGCGTGTTACTTTTCTGTTACAGGACACTGAGCCCAGCAACAAGAGTGCACCTAATGATGCTACAACTACTTTGTTCATATACGAGACGTGTTAGGTTATTTTTTAAGGATAGACCACAATGTCAGGCCCAGCAGGGCGGTGTTGAGAACGGAATTGACATTGCCATAGATATTGTTACCGTAGTAATACGGGTGGTAATAACCGTAAGGGTTTGAATAACCGTTATAGTAATTGGGGTTATAGCCGCCCTGGTTACCATAATAGTTATAGGTTCTGCGGCGCGACTGGATGCGGGCCATGCGCCTGTCCTGCCTGCGTTGTGCAGCAAGGGCTTTCCTGTCCTGCTTGGCCTGCATATCGTCAATGGCTTTGTAGGTTTGCTGGATGGTCTGGCCTTCTTTGGCAGTAAGCTCATCGCTTTTGCCTACATACTTATCCCGGCTCCTGGCGTAATTCGGATTCTGATCAGGCAACAGGGTGGCAGTGGTAGTTGTGGTTTGGGCCTGTACTCCCAACAGGGAGGTAAACAGTGCTGCAACAAACAAAATGGTTTTCATGATTTCCTTGGGTTTTAATGTGGCTTGGATAAATCCGGTTTTTCGGGGGGCCAACAGGTGTATGCCAATTCTTGTACCAAATTTACGAATTTAAAGACGTATCTCCTGTTTTAACAAATTTTACGAATCGTGGTACGCCATCCTGACAGGCTTTTGTTAGCAAAAAAGCCGTGGCATTAATTTGGTAAAGCTAAAGCAACAAGTACATTTGTTTAACATTAAAAAAAACCAGATTTTATGTTTGATAACAACGAATTCCGCAAATATGCCACGAAGCATGCAGGCATTAACAGCCTCACCTTCGACAGCTACACTTCCAGGATCAGCTCATCCATGACGCCTTATATCATCGAGGAACGTTCGCTGAACGTAGCCCAGATGGACGTGTTCTCACGTTTGATGATGGACAGGATCATTTTCCTGGGTACAGGCATCAACGACCAGGTGGCCAACATCGTGCAGGCCCAGCTCCTGTTCCTTGAGTCGGTAGACGCTAAAAAGGATATCCAGATCTATATCAATTCGCCGGGTGGTTCTGTATACGCGGGTCTTGGCATCTATGATACCATGCAGATCGTGAAGCCAGATGTGGCTACCATCTGTACAGGTATGGCGGCCAGTATGGGTGCCGTGCTGCAATGTGCCGGTGCCAAAGGCAAGCGTACTGCCCTGAAGCACGCGCGCATCATGATCCACCAGCCGTTGGGCGGTGCCGAAGGCCAGGCCTCTGATATCGAGATCACAGCCCGCGAGATCCAGAAACTGAAAAAAGAACTGTATACCATCATCGCTAACCACAGTGGCCAGTCGTACGACAAGGTATGGGCCGACAGCGACCGTGATTACTGGATGATCGCCGAGGAAGCCAAAGCCTATGGCATGATAGACGAGGTACTGGTTAAAAAATAATCACCAGGGCCATATATCGTAAAAGCCTTCCGGGAATACCGGAAGGCTTTTTAGTTTTGGTGACGAAGAAAAACCTCCGTGAAATATGCAGGAGGTTTTTTGTAAATGGCTTTTTCAATTAGGGCATCAGCACAGTATCCACCACGTGGATGATGCCATTGCTCTGGTAAACATCTTTGATGGTCACCATGCACATGCCGCCTTTGGCGTCTTTGAGCATGAGCTTACCGGCTTTCATTTCGGCGGTTAATTTTTCGCCGTTCACGGTTTTCAATTCTGTTTTGCCGCCGCCTTTTTCCACCATTTTGGCCAGTTCTTTCGAATCGAGCTTGCCCGATACCACGTGGTAGGTGAGGATGTTGGTGAGGGTGGTTTTGTTCTCAGGCTTCACCAGGTTGTCAACAGTTCCTTTCGGGAGCTTGTTGAACGCTTCGTTTGTGGGCGCAAACACGGTGAAAGGCCCGGTGCCCTGCAGGGTTTCCACGAGCCCCGCTGCTTTTACGGCGGCCACCAGGGKAGTGTGGTCTTTAGAGTTCATGGCGTTCTCAACAATGTTTTTGGAAGGATACATGGGGGCGCCACCCACAGATACGGTTTTTTCCTTGCTTTCCATGTTTTGGGCAAAGCCCACGTTGCCCAATAAAGCGGCAACGGCTACAATAGCCATTAATTTGATCTTTTTCATGATGTGAGGTTTTTTGGTTATAAGCTGTTTGCATACATAAACGAGTATCCGCGGCGGCCGGATTTAGAGAAATGAAAATTTTATGGGGAGGTTTTATTTTACGCGATGATCACTCATTGTGCTCATACCTGTTAAAGGCATTATGATATTTATTTTTTATCTTGGCGGAACCAAAAACCAAACACATGAAAAAAATTTTACTTTCTATGGTTGTGATCGCGGGCAGCCTTACACACGTCGCCGCGCAATGTACCATTACMCCGGGTTGTTCTGTTACGGCATCGGGTTATTGTACAACGCCMCCCGCCAGCAGCAACCTGCCTGCGGCTACAGTGGCAGCTACTTACACTACAGTGATCCAGGTAAGCATGGGTACATCGGCAGGGCCGGCTACGATCAACAGTGCTACAGTAACCTCTGTTACGGGCATGCCAACAGGTCTTACTTATTCTACAAACCCTACCAATGGGGTGATCAATGGTGGTTCTAACGGTTGCATCCTTTTTACAGGCATACCGGGTGCTGCTACCGCGGGAAGCTATACTATCACGGTGAATTTAAGCGTTTCCACAAATTTTGGTACCCAGCCGGCTTCGGCATCATGGTACCTTACGGTGAATCCTGCCACCACCACCGGCATCAAAACAGAAGCCATGAACCCGGCCCTGCTGGTGATGTCGCCGAACCCTGCCAAATCGGAATTAAACGTTGCGGCTGATTTCAATATCGGGAAAATGCAGATCATCGATGCCCTCGGAAAAGTGGTATTGCAGCACGATGCCAATTATGCCAACCAAACGGTGATAGACCTGCACCAGCTCAACAGCGGCATCTATTTCCTGCAGATCAATGATGGCAGCCGTGTCATCTCCCGCAAATTTATCAAGGAATAAACTCTTACTTTAATATCAAAGGCCCTGTACCGCGAGGTGCAGGGTTTTTTTATTGGGTTGCCGGGATGCTGAAGTCGAAACCAAAGGTGCTGCCTTCGCCCGGGCTGCTTTTCACCCAGATAGCGCCTCCCTGTGCTTCTATAAAATCCTTGGAAATGGCCAGCCCGAGCCCGGCGCCATCCTGCCGGCTGCTTGGCGCCCTGAAATATTTATCGAAGATCTTGTCCTGGTAACCGGCGCTGATTCCTGCGCCGGTGTCGCGCACGGTAAACGATACAAGGCTTTGTGTTGCCGATACCCTGATAAAGACCTGGCTATTCTCCGGCGAATACCGGATGGCATTGCCAATGAGGTTGACCATCACCCAAGCGGTTTTGTCGGGGTCTATATAGAGCTGTGGCAATGACTCACTATAAGAAGCATCGATGCGGATACCTCTTTGCGAGGCCTGGAGTTTTGTAGCATTCACGGCATAGTCCACAACCTGCCATGGGTCTGTGAGCTGTTGCCTGATCTGGATCTTGCCTGTTTCCACCTGTGCCATGTTCAGTACCTCTGCGGTGATCTTCAGCAGGCGCTCCGAATCTTCTTCAATATGGTTGATCAATTGTTGCTGTTCGGGGTTGAGCCCGCCCACGCGGTCGTCGTGCAGGAGCTTTGCACTTAGCTTGATAGAAGCGATAGGAGTTTTGAGCTCGTGCGATATGGTAGCGATCAGGTTTGTTTTTGCCAGGTCGAGCTCCTGGAAATAGGTCACGTTCCGGAGCAGGATCACCTCGCCTATAGGCTCTTCGCCGGAAGTCACCGCGATGATGTCTTTGGTGAAATACGACTCCTTGTGATCTGCAAAGATCTTGATGGGCTGCTTTGTATGCACAGGCGTGATCAGCATTTGCATCAGGTCGTTCTGCAGGGCCACTTCCTGCGCTGGCCGGCCAATGATGTCTTTTTCGCTGAGCCCCAACAGCTGGGTGGCTTCTTTGTTGGCAAACAGGATGATTTTTTTTTCATTGAGCCCGACAATGGCATCCTTCATGTTGTTGATGATGGTGTCGATGCGTTTTTTTTCGAACATGATCCTTGCCAGGTTGCTGTTCTCGTACTGGTCGAGCTCGCCGGCCATGGTGTTAAAGGCTTCTGCCAGCTCCCCGAATTCATCGTTCGATTTGAAATGCAGGCGGCGCTTGTAGTTCTTGCCGGCGATCTGCCGGATGCTTTCTGTCATCTCGCGGATGGGGTTGGCAATGTAGCCGGGAAAATTAACCATGAACACAATGACCACCAGGAAGCAAATACCCCCGATGAGCCCTATATAGCTGAGCACATCGTCGGCGGAAGCCTGTGCCTGCCTGCTTTTGCGCACAATGGCCTGCATGTTGAGGTCCATGATCCGGTAGAGGGATTGCCGCACCTGCTGTTGCAACGCGGGGGCCGCTTTTTTTTCAAAGGCCTCTATCTCTGTACGCAGGGCTACCGTGAGCTCCTTTTCCCCGGGTTCCGTAATGTTATGTTCCTGCCTGGCCAGGTATTGGTAAAATGCCTGCCGGCTGGCAGGGTCGTTGATGTTATCGGCCAGTTGTAGCATCAGCCGGGCGTATTCGATCGATTCGTAATTATCTTTGAGCACCTCTTTCGATTCGCCCGCGATCCGGTGAATGTATATGGCGCCCATGCTGCCGATCACGATAATGACCACGAACAGGAAGCAAAGGCCCAGGCTGATCTTGGTTTTGATGCGCAGTTTTATCATGATAATATCACGAGGTCGATATCGGATGATGAAAGCTTGTTGAGGAGCTGACTGAACCTGTTGCCGTGCAGGATAAAGGTGATGAGGCGGAAGTGCGGCTTGCCCATGCACACGGTGGTGATCTCCTTTTCTTCGGCTGCCTGCATGATGGCACCGGGAATGTTATTGCTTTTTACGCGGATCACCTCCGCACCCAGCTCCGTGGCCAGCTTAAAATTGTTGATCAGGTGGCGCTGCGTGGCCAGCGGAATTTTGTCGGTGTCTTCGGCGGATGTCTGCACATACAGCACGCACCATTTGGAATGGTAGTAGGAAGCCAGCCGCGCGGTTTTCCTGATGATCTGCCGGGCCGTGGTATCGTTGGAGCTGATGCAGGCCAGGAAGCGCTCCGGCCGTAGCTTCAGGGGCTTGGGGATCTCCGTTTCTATTTTTCGCTCTACCTGCGAAGCCACTTCCCTTAAAGCCAGCTCGCGCAGCTGTAATATTTTTTCGGACTGGAAAAAATGGCGCATCGCGGTCTCCACTTTCGAAGGCTCGTAAATTTTACCTTCCTTCAGCCGCGTGATGAGCTCATCGGCCGTCAGGTCAATGTTCACCACTTCATCAGCCTGCTTCAGCACCCTGTCGGGGATCCTTTCCATCACCTCTATGCCGGTAATACTCTGCACGTCGCGGTTCAGGCTTTCGATGTGCTGGATGTTCACCGCGCTGATCACCGAGATCCCGCTTTCGAGGATCTCGAGTACATCCTGCCAGCGCTTCTCATTTTTAGATCCAGGAACGTTGCTGTGCGCCAGCTCATCCACGATCACCACTTCCGGCCGCAGGTTGATGATGGCCTGTATATCCATCTCTTCGAGCGCCTTGCCTTTGTAGAAAATGGTTTTGCGGGCTATCACCGGCAGGCCGATGGTAAGGCTTTCTGTTTCGGGCCGCTTATGGGTTTCAATAAAACCTATTTTGATATCGATGCCGTTCTTTAGCAGACTATGCGCCTCCTGCAGCATGCGGTAGGTCTTGCCCACGCCCGCGCTCATGCCAATGTAGACCTTGAACTTTCCAAGCCTCGATCTTTTGATGAGGTCAAGGAAATATTCTGCGTTCTTTGTTTTATCGGCCTGGTCGGGCATGCGCTGCAATGATTTATAACCTGAATAAAACGGCGAAGATCATGCGGTCTTCAAATTTTACAAGGTCAGGTTTCCAATTGGGATCAAGGGTTGAAGTGCTATAGCCGGTTTGCGAAGTTACGCCGCCATGGCCTGCAAAATAAGGCACGCTTGACTGGCGGTGCACATATTCAACGCGAAAGGCAATGTGCTGGTTTGGAGCCCACTCAAAATTGGTTGACCAGTCCCAGGCCTCAAATTGGTCGCCAGGGTTGGCACTGAAAGGATAGGCGCCCTCGGTACTTGTTGGGTTGCTGGCATTAGGCAAAGGGCTGGCCTGGCCGGTTGGATATAGCACTAAGTAACGGCCGGGGTTTTTCATGTAGCCGCCGCCAAAGGTCCAGGCCAGCTTATTTTTCAAAAACCAGATGCGGTTGTAGAACATCACACTGGCAAAATACTGTGCAGGGTTGGATGGGCCGCCATCTGTAAAACCGCTAACACCGCCACCCTTTTCATTTCCAATATCACCTGTAAGTGAAAAGGCCATCTGACTGATGCCCTTTGAATGTGGGCGCTTAAAGTATCTCACCAGCAAGCTGTTGTCGGAGTGAAAACGTTTCCTGCCCGGGATCAGCGCTGCATCGGCACCGTAATAATCGTTAGTAAGCATTTTAATATTTTCATTCGGACACCAGGTGATGTTGCCCCCCACGCCAGGCTGCTGGTTGAACATACCATAGCTCTGCCAGCCATTGATGAGCCATGGCTCTATTTTTAATTTTTTGGTTACAAATAATTGCACGCGCATGCCGCTGAAAAACCAGGGTGTGTTATCGGATGTGTAGGAAGCCTGGTATTCCCAGTTCTCCACCTGGTAATAAGAGTTGAGCCCGATATAGGACATAAATAAGCCAAAGTCAACGTTAATCCCATACATCTTGTTAAAGTGGTAACCTGCGTTGGCTTCGGCAAGATATCGGTAGGCATCGGCCAGTCTGTACTGCCCGCGGTAAGGGCTGTAATCGTTACGTGGCACAACAATGGAGCGGGTGCCAAACTGTGTTACCACGTGCGCCCTTGCGTTTCGGTAAGTAAAATCACCACCAACATAAACGCCCGATACCTGCATTTCGTTATTTCTCGACAGCGTTGTGGAACCCACAACGGTATTATCAATCGGGTTGGCAAAGGAGTAGGTGCAGTTGGCATCCACCATCACGGTGGGCGTAAAATATTTGCCGGCCAGTGTTGGTGTTGAGCGGCGGTCGCCACCATTGAGCCATGTCATGTCCATGCCTTCGAGTGGCTCACCCTTTTGTTTGTTTGGGGTTACCGTGGTGTCTTCCTGTGCGAAGGCTATCCAGCCATTGGTAATAAGGGTTAGAGCGAGTAGTACTTTTTTCATAATTGATATAGTGTTATGGGGTTTAAAGTAATATGGTTGGTGATTTTAATGGCTGTTTTCCTGCAGGCTGTCGAGCGCAATATTCAGCTTTAAGATATTGATTTTTTCAGGACCAAGCACACCCAGCAATGGTTTTTCGGTGAGCTTGCCGATGAGGTTGAACAGGGTCTGCGGGTTCATCTGTCTTGCCCTGGCAATGCGTGGCACCTGGATGCGCACAGCTTTCAGGGAGAGATGCGGATCGAGACCGCTGCCGCTTGCCGTCACCAGCTCGGCCGGGATCTCTGCTTTGGTGATGCCGGGGTTGTGGGCCATGAATGTATCGACACGCGCTTTCACCAGCGCCAGGTATGCGGCATTGGAAGGGCCTTTGTTGGAACCTCCTGATCCTGCGGCATTGTATGCTACCGCCGAAGGCCGGCCCTGGAAATATCTGTCGGCAGTGAAGCCCTGCCCGATGTTTTCGTAGCCCACTACTTTTCCATGGGATGTGAGGGTAACGCCTTTGCCACCACCGGGTGCCGCTTTGGCAATGCCGGCGATCAGCAGTGGATAGAGCGCTGCACACAGGAGCAGCAGCACAGCGGTGAGTTTGATGGAAGGCCAGATGTATGGTTTCATGTTGTTGGCGTTTAAAAAATAAATCCTACCATAAGGTCAATGAGCTTGATGCCGATAAATGGTACCAGCAATCCACCCAGCCCGTATACCAGCAGGTTGCGCCTCAGCAGCGCACCGGCGCCGAGGGGTCTGTATGCCACACCCCGCAGGGCCAGCGGAATAAGGACCGGGATGATGATGGCGTTGAAGATAACGGCCGAAAGGATCGCGCTCTCGGGGCTGTGCAGGCGCATGATGTTGAGGCCCTGCAGGGCCGGCACTGATACAATGAACAGGGCGGGTACAATGGCAAAATATTTGGCCACGTCGTTGGCAATGGAGAATGTGGTGAGCGTGCCACGGGTGATGAGCAGCTGCTTGCCGATCTCCACGATCTCGATGAGCTTGGTGGGATCATTGTCGAGGTCTACCATGTTGCCTGCCTCCTTGGCCGCCTGTGTACCGCTGTTCATGGCCACACCCACATCCGCCTGGGCCAGGGCTGGTGCGTCGTTGGTACCGTCGCCCATCATGGCCACCAGCTTGCCGGCGGCCTGCTCCTGCCTGATGTAGTTCATCTTGTCCTCTGGCTTTGCTTCCGCAATAAAATCATCCACGCCGGCCTTTTGCGCAATGTATGCCGCGGTGAGGGGGTTGTCGCCGGTCACCATCACGGTTTTCACGCCCATTTTGCGCAGGCGCTCAAATCGTTCGCTGATGCCGGGCTTGATGATGTCCTGCAGCTCGATCACGCCGATCACTTTTTCATTCTCAGACMCCMCCAGCGGTGTGCCGCCGTTACCTGAAATAACCTTAACCCGGTCGTCAACATCGGCCGGGAATGTGAACCCGCCGGCCGCGCTCAGTTTTTTGATGGCATCAGTAGCACCCTTGCGGATCCGTGTGTCGCCAACGTCAATACCCGAGCACCTGGTTTCGGCGGTGAACCTGATAAAGGTAGCACCGCTCACCCTGAGGTCCGTATAGTCCTTGCCTGCCAGCTCCAGGATGGATTTTCCTTCGGGGGTTTCATCCGCCACTGAGCTCAGCGCGGCGCACCTGGTGAAGTGCTTTTCGTCCGTGCCGGCCGCCGCGTAAAAATGGGTAGCCTTGCGATTACCGATCGTGATGGTGCCTGTTTTGTCGAGCAGCAGTACATCCACGTCGCCGGCCGTTTCAACGGCCTTGCCCGATTTCGTGATCACGTTCGCGCGCAGGGCCCTGTCCATGCCGGCAATGCCAATAGCGGAAAGCAGACCGCCAATGGTGGTGGGGATCAGGCACACGAACAGCGAGATGATGGCGGCAATGGTTACGGGGGTATTGGCGTAATCGGCAAAGGGCTTGAGCGTAACGCACACAATGATGAACACAAGTGTGAAAGCGGCCAGCAGGATGGTGAGCGCCACCTCGTTTGGTGTTTTCTGGCGGCTGGCACCTTCCACCAGCGAGATCATCCGGTCGAGGAAAGACTCACCGGGCTGGGTGGTTACACGCACCACTACATGGTCGCTCAGCACTTTGGTGCCGCCGGTGACGCTCGAACGGTCGCTGCCTGCCTCACGGATCACAGGTGCCGATTCGCCGGTGATGGCCGATTCATCGATCGTGGCCAGGCCCCGCACGATCTCCCCGTCTGAAGGAATGATATCGCCGGCGCTGCATACAAAGAGATCACCTTTTACCAGCTGTGAAGATGGGACAACGTTGAATTGATCGTTATCGACGCTTGTTAATTTTTTTGCTGGTGTTTCGGAGCGGGTCTTGCGCAGCGATTCTGCCTGCGCTTTGCCGCGTGCTTCGGCAATGGCTTCGGCAAAGTTGGCAAACAGCAGGGTGAAAAAGAGCACGAGGAAGATGCACAGGTTATAAGCCAGGCTGCCCTGTGTATGGTTGTGGAAGAAGAGGATGCTGCCGCACACCACGAGCATCACGGCTGTACCGATCTCCACGGTAAACATCACCGGGTTTTTGATCAGCTGCCCGGGATGGAGCTTCACGAACGATTGCCTGAGGGCGGTTTTTACCAGGTCTCCGCGGAACAACGATTTGCTTTCAACTGTTTTCATCATGTGGTGTTAGTGGTACAGGGTAAAATATTCTGCCAGCGGCCCCAGTACGAGGGCCGGGAAAAAGGCGAGGGCGGCCACGATCATGATCACGGCATAGGTCATGAGCCCGAAGGTGCCTGTATCGGTACGCAGGGTACCACCCGACTCAGGAATATATTTTTTATTGGCAAGGATGCCCGCAATGGCTACCGGCCCGATGATAGGCAGGAAGCGGCCCAGGAGCAACACAAAACCCGTGGTAATGTTCCAGAATGGATTGTTATCGCCCAGGCCCTCCATGCCGCTGCCGTTGTTGGCAGCGCTCGAAGTGTATTCGTACAGCATTTCCGAAAAGCCATGATAACCGGGATTGTTGAGCCAGCCAGAAGAAGGGTCGTGCTGCAGCATGTAGGAAGAAACAGCTGTGCTCACCAGGATCAGGAAAGGATGCAGCAGGGCAATGAGCGTGGCGATCTTCATTTCTCGGGCCTCCACTTTGCGGCCCATGAACTCGGGCGTGCGCCCCACCATCAGCCCCGAAATAAACACGGCGATGATAATGAAGATGTAATAGTTAAGAATCCCCACGCCGCAGCCTCCATAAAAAGCGTTGGTCATCATGCCCAGCAATTGCATGGTGGTAGACAGGGGCATAAAACTATCGTGCATGGCATTTACAGAGCCGGTTGAAATGACCGTGGTCATGATGCTCCAGTAGGCCGAAGCGGCCGCACCGAACCTTACTTCTTTACCTTCCATACTGCCGTTACCTTGGTCTATACCCAGCTGCGCCAGGGCGGGGTTTCCATGTGTTTCGGCTATGAGGGTAGGGATCATCAGCGTGAGCATGCCCACGGTCATCACGCCAAAGATGACCCATGCCAGCTTTTTACGGTTGAGGTAAAAGCCCAGTGTGAAGATGAGCGCGATGGGAATGATGGCCTGCGCGATCATCTCTACCATGTTGGTAAAATAATCCGGGTTTTCGAAGGGGTGCGCGGAATTGGCACCAAACCAGCCACCACCGTTAGTTCCCAGGTGTTTGATGGCGATCATGCCGGCAGCTGGTCCGCGCGATACATGGATCGTATCGCCCTGCAGGCCCGTGATGGTGTCCTGCCCGTCGAAACTGGCAGGCACGCCATGCAGCACCAGCAATACGGCTATTACTATGCCCAGGGGCAGCAACACGCGTGTGATGGCCTTGAGGAAGATCACGAAAAAATTACCCAGCTGGTCGCGTCCTTTTTCGAGCATGGCGTTGAACACTACGATTAGCGCTGCAATGCCCGTGGCTGCCGATACAAATTGCAGAAAGGTGATCACAGCCAGCTGTGTTAGATAGGTGAGGCCTGTTTCGCCGGCGTAGTGCTGCAGGTTGCAGTTCACCACGAAACTGATGGCAGTATTGAAGCTGAGATCAGGGCTCATGGATGGGTTGCCGTCGGGGTTAAGGAACAGTCTGCCCTGCACCAGCAACATCACAAAAGCGTAGACAAACCAGAGCAGGTTGAGGCTGAGCAAAGCCGCCAGGTGCTGCTTCCAGTTCATCTGCCTGTTGGGGTCGATGCCACACAGGCGGTAGATCAGGCGCTCGAGAGGCGCCATGATGTCGAGCCAGGTGCGCTCGCCTTTAAAAACCCTGGCCATGTACCGTCCCAGTGGCAGGGCCAGGAGCACTGTGAGTAAAAAAGTAACGGTGATGCCGATCGATCCGGTGTTCATAGGCTCAGAATTTTTCAGGGTTCATTAATACATATAACAGGTATATGAAAACGGCGATGGCTAAGATGAGCAGGACTGTCATAATGATGTTGATCAAATATCTTCAAAAAAGTCAATACTTTTAAAGAACACCCAGAAGCAGGTGATGCCCGCGGCGACTAAAGTGATGATGGCCAGTGTTTGCATCAGATGCCTCCTGTGTTTATCTGTTTACGGTATTCTGTTTTCAATGCCTGTGGCAACAGCTTTCTCACTTCATCGTTGAAGGCAGCCACCGAGGATACCGAGAACAGGAATACATTTTCAATGGCATTCTGTACCACTGAGTTTCCCTGCGCCAGGATCTTATCGGCTACAACAAAGCAACGCTTTACCTCCGCCAGGCGATGCCCGCGGATCAGCATTTTGGTATGATCGGCAAAGCATTGCACCAGCCTGTATACGTTGTGCGGGTCAGGCACTTTTTCAAGTGACTGGTTCATGGCCGGGAATTCGGTGCCGAGCAATTCCAGCACTTCGTTTTCGGCCATGGCATGCGACCTGAGCAACAGGTCTGTTTTTGTTTTGATGAGTTTGGCGCTTGGGCTCATGATGATCTGTATTGGTAGATGAGTGGTATAACGGCATGGGCTTACCCAATTTACGCTCCACGATTTTGTGCCAGGCTTTAGTTGCTGATAATAAGTTGTTTACAGAACCGGGAGAAAATGGGTGCAGAATAAAACCCTTTCAAAATGACAGGGTAGTTTTTCATTTTGGAAAACAGAACAGGTGCCCTGTAAGTTTACACGGGGCTCAGATATTGTACTCTTCTATCTTGCGGTACAGGGTGGTAAGCCCTATACCAAGCAGGTCGGCGGCTTTGGTCTTGTTACCTTTGGTATGCAGGAGCGTTTTTTTGATGTGTGCTTTTTCAACACAGCTGAGGCTTGTGCCCGGCAGGCTCTCGGGGCTGCTGTTCATGATCTCCGGGGGCAGCAGGTCGCAGGTCAGGATGCTGGTGTCGCACAGGATCACGGCCCGTTCAATGATATTTTTCAGCTCGCGGATATTGCCCTTCCAGGTATAATGCTTCAGCGCTTTGATAAAACCCTTGTCCATGCCACTGATGCGCTTTTTGATCCTGATGGCGGATGCGCTCATGAAATGATGGGCCAGCGCTTCTATGTCTTCAGACCGTTCGCGCAGTGGAGGGATGATGATGCTGAAGGTGGAGAGCCGGTAATAAAGATCGGCCCTGAACCGCTCCTCGTCGCTTTCCTGTTTGAGGTTGCGGTTGGTGGCAGCAATGATCCGCACATCGGCTTTGGTGGGTTTTGAATCGCCCAGCTTGATGAAGGAGCGGGTTTCGAGCACGCGCAATAATTTGGCCTGGAGGTCGAGCCCCATCTCGCCCATTTCGTCGAGGAACAGCGTGCCGTCCATGGCTTCTTCAAAGAGGCCTTTCTTATCAGTAAGCGCCCCGGTAAAGGCGCCTTTTTTGTAGCCGAATAATTCGCTTTCCAGCAGGTCTTTCGGCAGGGCGCTGCAGTTCACTGCCACAAAGGGCTTGCTTTTCCTGGGCCCGGCATAGTGCAGGGCCTGTGCAAACAGTTCCTTGCCTACGCCCGTTTCACCTTCCAGCAATACAGTGGAGTCGGTGAGGGCCACTTTTTCGGCCATACGGATGGTGGCCTTGATAGCTTGCGACTGGCCAATAATGGTATCGAAGCCGTGCTTTGCTTCCAGTTTCTTTTCGAGCGCCTGCACCTTTTTTTGCAGGCCGGCCTTTTCGGCAGCACGGTGAATGGTAGGAATGATCTGGTCGTTGTCGTCGCCCTTGGTAAAATAGTCGAAGGCGCCTGCTTTCATGGCTTTCACGCCATCGTGGATGGTGCCATAAGCGGTCATCACGATCAGCTCGCTGAGCGGCGACAACTGCTTTACCCGGGCCAGCATGTCAATGCCATTGCCATCGGGCAGTTTCACATCGGTGAGCACCACATCGATATCGTTTTCCTGCTCCAGGATCCTGAGCCCCTCTTTGATAGTGGCCGCCTGGAATATGGTGTAACCCTCCAGGCTGATGATCCGCGACAGCAGCTGCCGGAATGTTTCCTCGTCGTCTATGATCAGTACCGATGGTTTCATCCGCTGTAAAATTACAGAATAAAATCATGCGGCACGACGACCCTTTTGTCGCGGGAGCAGGCTTACCCTCAACCGTTGCGCTTCTCTACTTTCAGGAGGTTGCTGGTGCCCCTGGCCAGCAGGCGGGTCTTACCGGCGTTCCAGATCTCGCATTGCGCGTTGATGATCTGCCGTCCTCTTTTGATAATGCTGGTGTCGGCAATAATCACGTCGTTCTCTGCTGCGGGAGCAAAGTAATCGATCACATTGTTGATGGTGGTGTGAAAGCAATCCTCGTTCAGCGAGAACATGGTGGCACCGATCACATCGTCGATAATGGCCGCGGTAMCCCCGCCATGAAGGGTTCTCATGGGGTTGATCATCTCGGGCCTCACGAGATATTGAAACGAGAGCCTTCCTTCCTCGGCCGACAGCACAACCGGTTTCAGCCAGCGCATAAAAGCGGAAGGGGAGGCTGTGAACTCCCTGCCAATGTACGATTGCAGTACGGCCAACTGGTTGATATGCCCGGTGATTTTTTCCTGTTCCATGTGGTTTCGTGTTTAAATGGCTTCGATCACAATGGCCGAAGCGCCACCACCACCATTGCAGATAGCTGCCAGGCCATATTTGCCGCCTTCCTGTTTCAGCACCGAAATAAGGGTAGTGATGATGCGGGCGCCCGAAGCGCCGATGGGATGGCCCATGGCCACGGCTCCGCCGTATACATTCACCTTGTCGAGGTTGAGCCCGAGGATCAGCTGGTTGGATAAAATAACAGAGGCATAGGCTTCGTTAAGCTCCATGTAATCGATATCGGACAGGCTGAGGCCGGCCAGCTGCAGGGCTTTGGGAATGGCCAGCGAAGGCGATGTGGTGAACCACTCCGGCACCTGCGCGGCATCGGCATAACTGATGATGCGGGCAAGGGGCTTCAGGCCATAACGCTCTACCGCTTCTTTGGAAGCCAGGATCAAAGCTGCCGCGCCATCGTTGAGGTTGCTGGAATTGGCCGCTGTCAGCGCGCCGTCCTTTTCGAAGGTTGGTTTTAATTTTGATACCTTATCCGGGATGATCTTGTCGATGTCTTCATCGTTGCTGATGGCCACCTGCCCGTTTTTCTGCTCTACTATTATGGGAATGATCTCCCGGCCAAATTTTCCCTGCTGTGTGGCGGCAGCGGCTCTCTGGTACGATTGCAGGGCATATTCGTCGAGCATGGCGCGCGTGAGACCATATTTGCGGACGCCTATTTCTGCTGCGTTGCCCATGTGGAAATTGTTGTATACGTCCCACAGGCCGTCTTTGATCATGCCATCCACCAGGCTCGTATCGCCCGATTTGTGAGGCTTCCGGATGCTGGCGTAGTGTGGCGCATTGCTCATGCTTTCCATACCGCCCGTCACCACAAGGTCTTCAAATCCCATCTGGATCTGTTGAGCGCCCAGCATGGTGGCTTTCATGCCAGAGGCGCATACCTTGTTGATGGTGGTAGCGTCTTTGGTGTCGGGGATGCCTGCAAAGATGCCTGCCTGCCGGGCCGGCGACTGGCCTGCATTGGCGCTGAGCACATGCCCCATATACACGCTGTTGATGGATGAAGGATCGAGGCCAATGCTTTCGTAAGCATTTTGGATGGCGATAGCACCCAGGCGGGTGGCCGGCAGGTGCGACAGGCTGCCGAGAAAACCACCTATCGGGGTTCTCTTTGCGGCGACAATGAATACTTCTTTCATGGTTTTGTATGTATTAAAATAATTATACCGTTCGGTATATTTTTGTTTAAAAAAATCAGCGCACCAGGTCCTCCTCGATCATTTTCACGGCCCTGTCGAGGGCTGTGAACAGCAGCTCGTGGTCGTTCATGATCTTGCCGAGCATGATGCCGCCCTCAATAAGGGTCATGATGATATACGCATAATCGCCGGCCACGATCTTTTTTCTGAACTCGCCGTTCCGCTGGCCTTCTTCTATAATGCCTCCTATGCCTTTCACCCATTTTTTGATGCTATGCCGGATATGCTCTTTTAAAAAATCGAGGTTATCGTCGGCCTCCACAGAGGCATTCTGGATGGGACAGCCCCCTTTTTCGAATACCTTTTTCCAGTTGGTGCGGTAGTATTCGGTAATGCCGATCAGCTTTTCCCTGGCGGAAGTTTTATCCTGGACAAAATCTGACAGTTGCCGGTTGATAAGGTAAATGTTGTACCTGAAGACGGCTACGGCTACCTCGTCCTTGCTTTTGAAATTCCCGTAAATAGAGCCTTTGGTAAGCCCCGTGGCTTTTGTGAGGTCTGCCAGGGAGGTACCGGCGTAGCCTTTTTTGTTGAACACCGGTGCAGACCTTTCAATGATGTATTGGCGTGTATATTCGGCTTTTGACAATGCTATAAACAATAACTATAGCAAAGATACACAGAAAATATACCGATTGGTATATTTTCTGTGTTAAATTTTCAATTTGCCTTATTTGATGCTTACAGGCACCTCCAGGTTCTCCCACAGCAGGGAAATACCGGTGCCGGTAACCTTGTATGCCAGGCGCTCGTTCATGGCCGCCGATTTTTTTGGTTTTACCTCTACGCGCAGGGCATCTTCCTTTTCTTTGTACTCGTAGGCACCCCACTGTTTGGCTGTTTTATTGAAGATCACGGTCCAGCTGTTCTCGCCGGGCACCAGGAAAAAGGCATATTTCCCGGCCGGCAGCGCTTTGCCTTCCACCTGCAGGGGCTGGTCTGTGGTGAACGTGGTGGCCTCGTTGGCACCGGCCCGCCAAACCTTGCCGTAAGGCACCAGCTCGCCCCAGATCTTGCGGCTTTTTACCGAAGGGCTGCCGTAGTTGATAGAAACGCTGGCTTTGCCGATCTTGCCACTGGCGCTGTCGCGCGGGCTTTCCAGCTTTTTTTGTGAGAAGCCTGCCAGCGACAGGCACAGCGATAATACAACGATCGCCGCTGATCTTAATGTAAGAACTGTTGTTTTCATGGTGTGAGATGATTTAGTGATTTGATAAAGATGGGTTTTCTCCTGGATCTAAATTACAGAATTATCTTTAGACCCTGGGCAGGCTGTAAATGCCTTTGTGCCTGCGTTTATTTCCGAATGGCAGGCTTAATTTTTATATTTATGGCCTGCAGAATGTGTATGATGCGGATCATTAAGAAAATACTGAAATACTTTTTCCTCACCATCCTGGTATTGTGCCTGCTGCTGGTGTCTCTCCCATTCCTGTTCAAAAACAAGATCAAGGCCGTGGTGCTCGAAAATATCGACAAGAACATCCATGCGAAGGTGTATTTCAAGGACCTGACCTTTTCATCCTTTAAGAACTTTCCTCATTTTACCCTGTCGCTCCACGATGCCTGTGTGAACGGGGTGGACCATTTTGCGGGCGACACACTGGTGTCCGCCAAAGAGATCAGGGTGTCGTTCAATGTCTATAAGCTCATCAATGGCCATGATTTCGAGGTCAATGGTATTCACCTCGAAGAGCCGCTGATCTACGCGCGGGTGCTGCCTTCCGGCGAGGCCAATTACAATATCGTGGCGCAGGATTCGTCGAAGGACAAATCGTCGCAGGGCTCTTCGTTCAACATCAATATCGACAAATGGTCTATCAACAAGGGGCGGATCATTTATGACGACCGCCTGCAAAAAACCTATATAGAGGTGGGAGGTCTTTACCACAGCGGCTCAGGCGATTTTGAGCAGGAGATCTCGGACCTCGATCTCACCACCAGGGTGTCTGACCTCACGCTGGTATACAACGGCATCCGCTATTTCAATAAAAAACTATTCGAGGCCGACCTGCTGATGGAGATGAACCTGAAGGAAAAGAAATTCATTTTCAAGGATCACACCTTCCGGCTCGGCGATTTTAAATTCGGCTTCAATGGTTTTTTCAAATTACTGGACCATGGCTACGATACCGATCTCAACTTCGTGGTGAAGGAAACCTCTTTCAAAAACCTGTTGTCGTTATTGCCGGGAGTGTACCAAAAAGACATGGAAGGAATCCGTACCAAAGGTGACTTTTCGTGCAAGGGCTTTATAAAAGGGATCTATGATGTGAAGGATCACCTGGTGCCTACCTTTCACCTCGACCTGAAAGTGAATGATGCCATGTTCCGGTACGCGCACCTGCCAAGGGCGGTGGAGCATATCAATTTTCACCTGGTGGCCGAAAATCCTGATGGCGTGGCCGAGCACTCGATGTACGACCTGAAGGTGTTTCATTTTGAAGTGGATAAAAAACCGGTGCATGGCAGCATCTCCGTGAAAGGACAGAAAGACCTGCACCTGAACGCCGATATCAAGCTGGAGGCCGACCTGGCGCAGATCGAAAAAATTTACCCTGTTGATGGGCTGGTGCTCAAAGGCCTGCTGAACTCGGAAGTGAAGATCAAGGGCCGCTACAACGATTCGTTGAAATTGTTCCCGAAGGTGGATGCTTCCCTCACGCTGGAGAATGGCTATGTGAAATCGAAAGCGGCGCCGCTGGATATGGACAGCATCCGCCTGGACGCCGAAGTGTATAACAGCACCGGGCAGCTGGCCGATACGCGTGTGAGCATTAACCACATGACCTTCCTGCTCGATGATGAGCCTTTTGTGATGAGCGGTACCATCGCCGATATGAAAGACTACCATTACAACCTGCGCGTGGATGGGTTGGTGGATCTCGACAAGCTCACGCAGCTTTATCCTATTGAACACACCAGCCTGAAAGGTACCGTGGATGTGGATGTGACCACCGAAGGCAGCCTCACCGAGATAGAGGCGAAGCAGTACGCGCTGCTGAAAACAGCGGGTACGGTTGAGATGAAGAACGTGGCGTATAAAAGCACAGACCTTGCCCGCCCCGTGCACGTGGACGATGCCCTGTTTACCTTTACACCCGATAAGATCGTTCTCAGCAGGTTCAGCGCGGAGTTCGGCAAAAGCAATGTACAGATGAGCGGCCACCTCTTTAATTATATTCCTTACCTGCTCAGGCCCGAAGCGCCTATCAACGGCGACCTGGCCATGACCTGCGACACACTCGACCTGAACGAGTGGTTCCCGAAATCTGTGGCTGCCGGCAGCAGCCCGCAGGCAATAGGAAAAGACTCTGCACATGCGCCGGCCAAAGCCGAGGTGCTGGTGATCCCGGGCAATGTGGGCTTTACAGTTGATTCGGATATCGGGATGGTAAAATTCGGCACCATGGATATTGCCGACCTCAAGGGAGAGATCAGGATCCGTGACGGCGTGCTCACCCTAAACGAAACCGGGTTCAATGCCCTGGATTCGAAGTTTACGATGAGCGGCGATTATAATACCAGAGATATCAAACACCCTTCGTTCGACCTGAAAATTGATGTGGACGCGCTGGACATCAACAAGGCTTACCAGACATTCATTGACCCCAAAGGTACAGCGCCTGCCAAAGGTAATTTTTCAACAAGCTATAACCTGAAAGGGGAAGTGACCCCCGATTTCTCGCCGGTGCTCTCTACCCTCGAAGGTAAAGGCAAGATCACTGTTGATAAGGTGTCTGTGAAGGGCATGAAATTGTTCAACCATATTAAGAATGTATCGCGGAAAGAGGAGTTCAATAACCCTGAGCTGAACGATATTGTGATGGATACGGAGATCAGGAACAACAAGTTTCTGATCTATCCGTTCTCCTTTAAGGTGAGTCGCTTCCTGACGGAGGTGGAAGGCTCGCAGGGCTTCAACGATACCATGAACTACCTGATCAAATTATCTGTGCCGCCTTTCAACAAGCTGAAGATCCCGATCACCATCAGCGGCACTTCGGACAAGCCGGTGATCAAAACGGGCAAGGGATTCGATAATACGGATTTCGAGAAGCTGTAAATGATGGTGTCTTATTGCGTTGCCCGCGACGCGTTATTTTTTTCCTTCATGGGCTTGGTGCCGCATTTAAAACCCAGGCCGGCCACGATGTAACCCGGGATGTAATTTTTCAGCGGCAAGGGATTGCGCTCATAGCCCGTTTTCACATAT
>BFBZ01000929.1_pt1 | contig 22338 bp, 19 predicted proteins | sample 1888401 | NCBI WGS metagenome assembly BFBZ01 (sample SAMD00112614, study PRJDB3348) | symbiont metagenome | host: Chara braunii | reverse complement strand
CCCCTCGGCATCGACGGTCGCGCCATCTGGCCCGGATCCGAGCGCCGCCGTATCGATGAGCACCCGCGGCGGGCCGACCCGATCGCCCGACACGTCATAGTCGAAGGCCAGGATCTCTCGGCTGAGGCTGTCGGCGAAATACATGACGTCACCGGCCGGGCTGAAGCAGAGCGTATTGGCGATCCGGATGCCCTCCATCAGGCGATCGGCGCCGCCGTCGGCGCGCAGGCGATAGAGGCTGCCGAGCGGCTCGGCATGCAGGCCCATGCTGCCGCAGAGGAACCGGCCGGACCGGTCCATCTTGCCGTCATTGAAGCGCACGCGTTCGTCGCCCGGTTCCGGCCGCCACAGCGGCGCGATCGCACCGCTGGCGAGTTCCAGACCGTGGAAGCCGTCGCGCAGCGCCAGGATCAGATGGCCTGGCCGGCCGAGGCCGATCGAGCCGACCCAGCTCGGCGTCGGCCAGGAGCGCTCCACGCCCGAGCCGGGGTGGAAGGAGCGGACCACCGAGCCGATCGTGTCGACGAAGAACAGCGTCGACAGGTCGGGATCCCAAAGCGGGCTTTCGCCCAGCAGGGCAGGGGCGAGATCGAGCTTGCTGATCCGCACGGCATTGATCCGAGGCTTGGCGATGGCAGGGAAGGAGCCGGCCGGCGCCCTCTCGGATGAGGGCGCCCGGGGCCGGCCGTCGACGCGTGGCGGTCAGGTCCGCCGCAGCAGGGTGCAGGCGCTTTCGGCCGCCGGCCGCCAAGCCTGTTCGGCCGGGATCGTGCTCTTGATGGTGTAGTAGTCGTAGGGGTATTTCGAGGCTTCCTTCGCCTTCACCTCGGCCAGATACATCGGCCGCATCACTTGGCCGTCCTCGCGGATGCGCACGTCCTTCATCGAGAAGTCGTTGATCGGCAGTTCGCGCATCTTGGCGACAACCGCCGGTCCGTCGGTCGAGCCGGCCGCCTCGACGGCCTTCAGGTAATGCAACACCGCGCTATAGGTGCCGGCATGGGCTTCGTTCGGCGGACGTCCGCCGAAAGCCGCCATGAACCGCCTGGCGAAGGCGCGGGTCTCGTCGTTCTGGTCCCAGTAGAACGGCGTGGTGAGCGTCAGTCCCTTGGCAGCCTCGAGGCCGAGCGAATGGACCTGGTTGATGAACAGGCCGAGCGGCGCCAGCGTCTGTCCGCCCTGGGGGATGCCGAATTCCTGGGCCTGTTTCACCGCATTGCCGAAATCCGAACCGGAATTGGCGAGCGCGATGACCTTGGCCTTGCTGGCCTGGGCCTGCAGCAGGAAGGACGAGAAGTCGGTGGTGTTGAGCGGGTGCAGCACCGATCCGACCACGCGGCCGCCGGCCTCGGTGATGAACTTGGTCGTGTCGAGCTGCCACTGCTTGCCGAACGTGTAGTCGACGGTCAGGAAGAACCAGGTGTCCCGGCCCTGCTTGATCAGCGCCTGGGCGGTCGCCTTGGGCAGGGAATAGGTGTCGATCACCCATTGCTGGCCCATCGGCGAACAGGCGCCGTTGGTCAGGTCGGAGCTGGCGGTGCCGGCGAGCAGATAGGGCTTGTTGCGGCGCTTCATCACATCCTGGGTGGCGAGCGCGATGGACGAGGCGGAACCGCCGGTGATCATGTCGACGCCGTCCTGATCGACCCAGCGCAGCGCGAGGGAGACGCCGACATCCGGCTTGTTCTGGTCGTCGGCGACCAGCAGTTCGATCTTCCGGCCGAGCACGCTGCCGCCGCGATCCTCGATCGCCATGCGCGCGGCGAGCACCGAGCCTGGCCCGCCATTGTCGGCATAGGGGCCGGACTGGTCGGCGATGACGCCGACCTTGACCGGGCCGCGCGATGCCTGCGCCAAGGCCTTCGGCATGACCGACATGGCGAGGGTCGAGGTGGTCATGGCGAGCAGGCCGCGCCTGTCGAGCATGGGAATAGTGGATGTCATGGTTTCCCCCTAGCGAGTGTCCGGCAGGTCTTTGCTGCCTTTGGCGGATCGGCCGGGCCCCCTGGGGGGCCCGGCCGCAGGTCATGAGAAGGCGTAGGTGATGCCGCCATCGACGAACATCATGTCGCCGGTGACGAAGGCGCTTTCGTCGCTGGCGAGGAAGACCGCCGCCTTGGCGATGTCTTCGACGGTGCCGAGGCGGCCGAGCGGCGTGCGTGCGCGCCGGCGTTCCCAGGCGGCCTCGTTGACGACGAGATTGGCCCCCTCGGTCTCGGTCGGGCCCGGCGCGATGGCGTTGACCCGGATGCCGCTCGGGCCGAACTCGGCGGCGCAGGCCCTGGTGACGCCGAGAACGCCGGCCTTGACGCCGCAATACATCACGCCATTGGCCATCGCGAGGACGGCCGAGGGCGAGCCGATATTGACGATCGCGCCGCCGCCCTTGCCCCGCATGTCGGGCACCACCGCCTGGGTCGCCCAGATGACGCCCTTGAAGCCGACGTCGAGCATGCGGGATACGCTCTCCTCGGTCGCCTCTTCCAGCGGGCCGTAGCGGTTCCACATGGCGTTGTTGACCAGGATGTCGATCGCGCCATAGGCGTTCCGGACAGCTTCGGCCGCTGCGAAGACCTCGGCGCGCTTGCCGACATTGGCGACGACCGCGATCGCTTCGCCGCCGGCCGCGCGGATCTCGGCGGCGGCCTTGTCGGCCACCTCCTGCTTGATGTCGAGTACGCCGACCTTGGCGCCTTCGCGCGCGAAGGCGTCGCAAATGGCGCGGCCGATGCCTCGGCCGCCTCCGGTGACCAGCGCAACGCGCCCTTTCAAACGTTCCGCCATGGCCCGATCAACCGACCTTGGCGGCTTTGGCGAAGGTCTCGCGATTGGCCATCGGAATGGCGCCGCCGCGGGTCGGATCGGCATAGACGCCGCCAGCCGAGGCATAGTCCTTGCCGGCGCGGCGCTCGAGCACGATGCCGATGGACTCGATATTCGGGATCTCCTCGGCCTTCAGCGCCGCCATGCGCGGCTTGCGGGCCAATGCCGCGTCGATGAAGGGCGCCAGGTCCTCGGCCTTCTTCTTCTCGCGCTCGGCTTCCCGCTCCTTCAGGCCGGGCATGACTTCGCGCGAAAACAGCTCCATCGCCTCGCAGATATGCTCGTGACGGTTCATGCCGGATTGCTGGATGAAAATCATCTGGTCGACGCCGACATCGGCATAGCTTTTGAGGTGCTCGAAGACGCTCCTGGGCGTGCCGATGCTCCCCGAGCCGGGCGTTTCCTTCATGTCGCCCTTGATCGCTTGGAACCGCTCCCAGAGATTGGTCGCGCCCGGTCGGTGCTCGCCATAGACGGCGTAGTGGGCGATCGAGAAGCCGAAGAACTTGAAGCCGTCGAGGCCGCGCCGGACCGCCTCGTCATGGTTCTGATGCACCATCATGCCGTTCAGCGTGGCGAAATTGGCATTCACGGTGTGGCCGATCGGAACGCATTCCTCCGACTTGATGATCTGGTAATATTCGTCGCGCCAGACCTTGGCCTGGGCGGCGTCGACAAAGCCGAAGACCAGGGCGCCGACGCCGTTGCGGGCCGCCCGCAGGATGCTTTCGCGGCGCGAGCAGGCCATCCAGATCGGCGGATGCGCCTTCTGCACGGGCTTGGGCACGACATTGCGCGTCGGCATGGAGAAGAACTGGCCCTGGAAACCGGGATAGGGCCGCATGGTCATCATGTTGGCGGCCTGCTCGACGCCTTCGCGCCAGGCCGCCGTCTTCTGCTCCGGCTCCAGGCCGAAACCATGCATCTCGATCAGCGATCCGGATTCGCCGGTGCCCCATTCGACGCGGCCGTTGGAGACCAGATCGAGCGTCGAGATGCGCTCGGCGACGCGGGCGGGATGGTTGTAATTGGGCGGCGCCAGGCAGATGCCATGGCCGAGCCGGATATTCTTGGTGCGCTGCGAGCAGGCGCCCAGGAAGACTTCCGGCGCCGAGGAGTGCGAATATTCCTCGAGGAAGTGATGCTCGACCTCCCAGGCGGTATCGAAGCCCAGGCGGTCGGCCAGCTCGACCTGGTCGAGCGCATTCTGGAACAGGGTGAGCTCGGCGTTCTCGCCCCAGGGCTGCGGCAGTTGGTGCTCGTAGAAAATGCCCAGTTTCATGCGTATTCCTCCGAGAATTCATCGTCTCGACGGCCGAGATGCCATCGAGAGTGCGTTTTTGCTTCGGGAGGAAACCTGCCACCGGGGCCGCTTGTGCGGCAACGAGTTTTCATAGATGAAGAGGATTATCACATATATGGAATTCAGACTTGAACGGAGAGTCGGCGACCATGGGCATTCTGGCGGTCAAGTCGGCGGCGCGCGCGGTCGAGGTTCTGGAATTCTTCGGCACAGTGCGCGAACCGAAATCGCTGAAGGCGATTTGCGAGAGCCTGCAATATCCGCAGTCGAGCACGACCGTGCTGCTGAAGACGCTGACGTCGATGGGCTATCTGAACTATGACCGGCGCCTGCGCGTCTATTTCCCGACGCTGAAGGTCACCGCACTCGGCGACTGGGTGCCACAGGCCCTGTTCGGCAATGGCCGCGCGCTGGAGGCGATGCGGGACGTGCACAGCGCGACCGGCGAGGCGGTCTCGATCGCGATCAAGAACGACATCTACTTCCAATACATCAAGGTCATCCAGTCGGTGCACGCGCTGCGCTTTCACGTGGCCGAGGGAACCATGCGCCCGCTGACCCAGTCGGCGGTCGGCTGGCTGCTGATGTCGACCTTGAAGGGCGACGAACTCGACAATGTCATCCGCCGCGCCAATATCGCCGCTGGCAAGGCGGAGGCGGTGAAGGTCTCCGACATGGTGGCGCAGGTCTCCGAGGTCCGCCGGCTGGGCTATTCGGCCGCCGAGAACGTGCCCTTCCTCGGCGGCGGCACGCTCTGCGTGCTGCTGCCGATGACCATTCAGGGCCAGCCGGTGGTGCTGGGGCTCGGCGGTTCGCTGGAACGCATCCGCGCCAACCGCGCGCGCTACCTCGCGGTGCTCAAGCGCTGCGCCAGGGAACTGCGCGGCAATGGCGACGGCGAGGGGACGATCGACATCGAGTTTTAGGGCGAATGGCGAGTGGCGAATGGCGAATGGCGAATGGCGAATGGGGCATGATGCGAAAAGCGTCGTGAAATCAACGTTCAGCGCGACACTCCGAGAACCCCCTCCCTTGGGAGAGGGGCCCGCGGAGCGGGCGGGTGAGGGGTCGCACGCGCGAAGGATGAGGGCCTTATCCGCCGATGGACGTCCCCTCATCCGGCGGCTCCGCCGCCACCTTCTCCCCGTGGGAGAAGGTTATTCGCGCGGCCTTTCGCATCATCCCCATTCGCCATTCGCCATTCGCCACCAGGGCCTCAACCGGCCCGCGGCCGATCCCATTGCTGGGCCGCCGGCCGGTCCAGCTGGCGCGTGCCGGCGACGCGGCTGTCGGGATGGACCTTGGCGAAGCCGGTCCAGTTGTTCGGCCGGGCCCGGATATATGGGGCGGGATAGCTGATCTCGTGACCGAGGGCCGCGGCGGCATGCCAGCCCCAGCGCGGATTGTCGAGAATGGCGCGGCCGAGCGCCACCATGTCGGCTGAGCCAGACGCGACGATCGCCTCGGCCTGGCGCGGCTCGACGATGAAACCGACCGCCATGACCGCGATGGCCACCTCCTGCTTGATCCGTTCGGCGAAAGGCACCTGGTGGCCGGGGCCAGCGGGCGGGATGCGGGCGCCGGGCGCGATATTGCCGGCCGACATGACGACATAATCGACGCCGAGCCGCGCCAGGGCGGCGACGAACTGGACGGCGTCTTCCAGGGTCGAGCCATAGGGATGCCAGTCGGTGCTGTTGACCCGGACGCCGAGCGGCTTGCCCGCCGGCCAGGCCGCGCGCACGGCCGCCACGACCTCGAGCGGAAAGCGCATGCGGGCAGCGACGCTGCCGCCATAACGGTCGACCCGCCGGTTGGTCAGGGGCGAGAGGAAATTGTGCAGGAGATAGCCATGCGCTGCATGGATCTCCAGAAGATCGAAGCCGGCGCGATCGGCTCGCATGGCGGAGCCCACGAAAGCCCGGCGGATGCGGTCGAGGCCGGCCTCGTCGAGCTGTTCGGGCTGCTGCCAGCCATCGTCATAGGCGATGGGCGAGGGCGCCACCGGCCGCCAGGCGCCTTCCTCTGGCGGCAGCGGCTCGCCGCGCCAGCGCTCGGCGATGGAACGCGTCGCGGCGCGCCGGCCGGCATGGCCGAGTTGCAGGCCGATACGGGCTTCCGACAGGGGCCGCATGTCGGCGACGAGCCGGGCCAGCGCCGCCTCCTGGGCATCGTCATAAAGGCCGAGGCAGCCATGGGTGCCGCGACCGGCCGCCTCGACGGCGGTGGCCTCCAGGATGACCAGGCCGGCGCCCGACATCATCAGCGAGCCGGTGTGGATCCAGTGCCATTGCCGAGCAATGCCGTCGACGGCGCTGTACTGGCACATGGGCGAGACCACCAGGCGGTTGGCCAATGTGCAGCCGGCGAGCGAAACGGGGGAGAACAGCGCACTCGACATCGAAATTTCCACGACAAGGGGCAGCCGTGGCCCTCCGGGGACATGCGCGTGGGCAACCGGCCGACGACTGCTCCGGTGTCGTCGGCGCGCTGTCAATCGAACCGCGGATGCGTGGCACGAAATTCACATACGAAATATTCCCCATCACAAACTTTACATCCATCGACTGGTCGATGGAGTGTCGCGACAGATAAGCAAGAAGACGTTTTGGAGGACACGTGCTCGGATTGATGCAGCAGCGACCGCTCCTGATCTCATCTTTGCTCAGCTATGCCGAGACCTATCATCCCGGCACCGAGATCGTGTCGCGGACCGGCGAGGGGGCGTTTCATCGCTACGACTACCGCGGACTGGCGGGCAGGGCGCGGCAATTGGCCAATGCGCTGACGGCCCTCGGCGTGAAACCGGGCGACCGGGTCGCCACACTCGCCTGGAACGGCCATCGCCACCTGGAGCTCTATTTTGCCGTCTCCGGCATGGGCGCGGTGCTGCACACGATCAATCCGCGGCTGTTCGCCGACCAGATCGAATATATCGCCAACCATGCCGAGGACAGTTTCGTCTTTTTCGACCTGTCGTTTACCGCGCTCGTCGCGGGCATGGCTTCGCGCCTGCCTGGAGTGAGGGGCTATGTGGCGCTCGCCGACAGCAGCCAGATGCCGGCCGCGGCCTTCGGTCCGCTGCATTGCTACGAGGATCTGATCGCGGCGGCCGATACCGCCTATGACTGGCCGGAACTCGACGAGAACACCGCCTCGTCGCTTTGCTACACCTCCGGCACGACCGGCAATCCCAAGGGCGTGCTCTACAGCCATCGATCGACCGTGCTGCATGCCTTCTGTGCCTGTGCCCGCGACGGCCTGAGCCTGTCGAGCGGGGACAGCGTCATGCTCATCGTGCCGCTGTTCCATGTGAATGCCTGGGGCATTCCCTATGCCGCGGCCATGTGCGGGGCCAAGCTGGTGCTGCCGGGCCAGGCGCTCGACGGCAAGAGCGTCTTCGAGCTGATGGCGGCGGAAGCCTGCAACTTCTCGCTCGGCGTGCCGACCGTCTGGCTGAACTTCTTCAGATATGTCGAGGAGACGCCCGGCCTGCCGCTCGCGGCCATCAAGCTCGAGCGGGTGGTGGTCGGCGGCTCGGCGGCGCCACGTGCGATCATCGAGAAATTCCACCAGCTCTTCGGCGTCTTTACGATCCAGGCCTGGGGCATGAGCGAGACCAGCCCGCTCGCCACCATCGGCAATCTCTTGCCCAAGCATCGGAACCGGCCGGTCGATGAGATCGTCGATGTCCAGGTGAAGCAGGGCAGGGCCGTCTATGGCGTCGAACTGCGCATCGTCGATGCCGACGGCAACCGGCTCGCCCATGACGGCGCCGAGGCCGGCGATCTCCTGGTGCGCGGTCCCTGGGTCACCTCCGGCTATCTTCGCGGCGAGGGCGGCGATGTCCTCGATCAGGACGGCTGGTTCGCGACCGGCGACGTCGCCAAGATCGACGCGGACGGCTATGTCCGCATCACCGACCGCTCGAAGGATGTCATCAAGTCGGGCGGCGAATGGATTTCGTCGATCGACCTGGAAAATGCCGCGGTCGGCTGTCCGGGCGTCCAGGAGGCCGCGGTCATCGGGGTCAGGCACGACACATGGCAGGAGCGCCCGCTGCTGATCGTCGTGCGCAAGCCCGGCCATGACGTGAGCGGCGCGGCGATCCTCGGCTTTCTCGCCGACAAGATCCCGCGGTGGTGGATGCCCGATGACGTCGTCTTCGTCGACGAGCTGCCGCACACAGCCACCGGCAAGCTGCTGAAGCTGAAACTCCGCCAGCAATTCGCCGACCATGTCCTGCCGCAGGGTCGGGACCGGTCGACCGGCGGCGCGGCGTCATCAGTCGCGACGGCCGGCTGATCCATTCCATGCGGGCCCGGCCTCGAGCCGCCGCGGCCATGCCAGCTCTCATCCCTTCGGAGGACCTAATGCCTCAGATCGCGCTCAGCGACGACGACGGCACGCTCGCCATGCTGCGCGACAGCGTGGCGAGCTTCTCACGGCAGAATCCGGGGCCTGCGCGTTTCAGGCGCCGGCGCGACGCGCGCGCCATGGATCGAGGCCTCTGGCAAGACGTGGCGGAGGCCGGCTGGGTCGGGCTGATGGTGCCGGAAGCGGCCGGCGGACCGGGCCTGACGATCCGCGAACAGGTCGTCGTCTCGGAGGCGCTCGGGCGTGAACTCGCGCCCGAACCGCACGCCGTCCTGTCGGTCTTCGCGCCGCTACTGCTGGGACGCTGCCCGGCCTCGCCGGCGCGGGACCGGCTGTTGGCCGGGCTGATGTCGGGCGAGCGCATCGTCACCGCCGCCTGGCAGGATCGGCGCGGCGACGGTGGCGTGACCGCGCGGCGCGACGAGACATCCGACGACTGGCTGCTCGACGGTAGCAAGGCCTTCGTCGAGGCCGCCAGCGAAGCGACCGACATGCTGGTCGTCGCGGCTGACGGCGCCGAGATCTGCCTGTTCGCGGTCGATGCGGCGGCACCCGGGATCGTGCGCTCGCCGCGCATCGGCGTCGATGGCGGCATGCTCTGCGAGATCCGCTTCTCGGGCGTCCGCGTGGCGGCGGCGCAGCGGTTCGCGACAGCCCAGTCGCTCGACGCGCTGCTCGGTCAGGCGGTCGCCGAGACCCGGCTCGCCATTGCGGCGGAACTTGCGGGACTGGCCGGCAAGGCGCTCGAAATCACCATCGACTATGTCCGGCAGCGGGTGCAGTTCGGCAAGCCGATCGCCAGTTTCCAGGCGATCCAGCACCGTCTCGTCGACATGTGGATGCAGGCCGAACTCGCCTGCGCCGCCGTGCGCAATGCCGTGGAGATGCGCGGGCGGCCGGCCTCGGACCGAGCGGCGGCCGTCGCCGTGCTGGCGGCCAAGGCGCGCGCCGGCGATGCCGCGGCGATGATCTGCCGGAACGCGATCCATCTGCACGGGGCCATGGGCTACACCGACGAGTGCGACATCGGCCTCTACCTGAAGCGGGCGATCAGCCTGGGAGCGGCACTCGGCAATGCCGACGCCATGCGCCGGCTGTTCATCGAAAACGATCTCGACACGCGTCACTGAAAGCGGGGAAACGCCATGGAACAGCTCATCAAGCGCGAAATCATCGACCATGTCGCCGTGGTCACCATGGATGCGCCGCCGGTCAACGCGCAGTCCAGGGCCTTCATGGAGCAGCTCACCGTCTGCTTCGACGAGATCAACGACATCAAGGAGGCCCGGGTGGTGGTCTTGACCGGCAAGGGCAAGATCTTCTCCGCCGGAGCCGACATCAAGGGCCGCATGGCCGGCCATCCGAATCCCGGCGACACCTATGCCCATATGCGGCGCGTGCGCGAGTCGGCGAATTGCATCATGGAGTGCAACAAGCCGGTGATCGCCGCGATCAACGGACCGGCGCTCGGTGCCGGGCTTGGGCTGGCGATCTGCTCGGACATCCTGATCGCCTCCGAGAATGCCAGCGTCGGCCTGCCGGAGATCGATGTCGGGCTGATGGGCGGCGCGCGTCACGTCATGCGGCTGTTCCCGCACTCCATCGCCCGCGAGATGATCCTGACCGGGCGGCGCATTTCCGGGCCGGAGCTCTACCGGCTCGGCATCGTCTCGGCCTGCGTGCCGCTGGACGAGCTGATGACCGCGGCCATGGCCATGGCCCGCAACATGGCGCGCAAGAGCCCGGTGGCGCTGCGCCTGGCCAAGCGGGCGATCAATACGGTGGAGACCATGGGCCTGCGCGAAGGCTATCGCTTCGAGCAGAACCTGACCGCCGAGATCACCAAGCACGAGGATTCCAAGGAAGCCATGCGCGCCTTCGTCGAGAAGCGCGAACCCGTGTTCAAGGATCTCTGAGCATGGTCGAGGATCTGAACGGCCTGAGCGACGAGGCGTTTCGCCGGGTCTTCGTCGATTGGGTGGAGGCCAACTGCCCGCGCGAGCTGCGCTGGCTGCGCAAGCAGCGGCCGCTCTACGACGAGGTCAAGGACTGGTACCAGGCCCTGTCGGCCAAGGGCTGGCTGGCGCCGACCTGGCCGCGCGAGCACGGCGGCATGGGCCTCTCGCCGGCCAAGCACATCATCTATGTCGAGGAATGGGGGCGGCTCGGCTGCCCGCGCATTCCCGATCACGGCATCGGCCTGGTCGGGCCGCTGCTGATCCGCTTCGGCACGGCCGAGCAGAAGGCGACCTATCTGCCGCGCATCTTGACCGGCGAGCATGTCTGGTGCCAGGGCTATTCGGAGCCGAATGCCGGCTCTGACCTGGCGAGCCTGCGCACCGAAGCCCTGGTCGAGGCCGACGGCTTCGTGGTCACCGGCCAGAAGATCTGGACGACGCTGGCCAATTGCGCCAACTGGATCTTCGTCCTGGTGCGCACCGACAAGACCGCGAAATCGCGCCAGCAGGGCATCAGCGTGCTGCTGCTCGACCTGGCCTCGCCGGGCGTCAAGGTGCGGCCGATCCCGAATATCCGCGGCGAGGAAGAGTTCTGCGAGGTCTTTTTCGACGCGGTCAGGGTGCCGCGCGAAAACCTGGTCGGCACGCTCAATGACGGCTGGACGCTGGCGAAATCCGTGCTCGGCCACGAGCGCATCTTCCTCGGCGCACCGACGCGCGCGGAATATGCCTTGAGCCGCCTGGAAATCCTGGCGCGCGGCCTCGGCCAGTTCGGCGAGGCGGATTTCCTTTCGCGCTACGCGCAATTGCGGCTCGATACCTATGATCTCGGCTCGGCCTTCGAACGCTTCGCCGACGTCTTGCGATCGGGTGGAGAACTGGGCGCCGACGTCTCCATGCTGAAGATCCTGGCGACCGAGCTCTACCAGCGCATCACCGAGGAAATGATCCGGATCGCCGGCGACGAGGCGCGCTTCGGCGACGACATCATGATCGGCGACCAGGCGGTCGACGCGATGAACCTGTTCCTGGATTCGCGCGCGCCGGCCATTTTCGGCGGCTCGAACGAGATCCAGCGCAACATTCTGGCCAAGGCCGTGCTGCAACTGCCGGGCTGAACGACAGGCGACAAGAGCCGGCGGGCGAGGGCGGTTTCGCCCCCCTCGTTCAACGACCGTGCCCGCTTCTGGGAGGACGACATGAGATTGGCCACCGCTCCGGCGGGCAGGCAGGGCACGGGCGGCGACCATATCCTGGTCGCCGAGGGCCTGTCGAAACGGTTCGGCGGTTTCGCCGCCGTCGACGACGTGACCTTGAAGGTGGCGCGCGGTTCGATCCACGCGCTGATCGGCCCGAACGGCGCCGGCAAGACCACCTGCTTCAATTTGCTGACCAAGACCCTCGCGCCGAGCGCCGGCCGGATCACCTACAATGGTCAGGATATCACCGGGCTCGCCTCGGCCGAGGTCGCGCGGCGCGGCCTCGTCCGCTCGTTCCAGATTTCCGCGACCTTTCCGAACCTCACGGCGCTGGAGAATGTCCGCGTCGCGCTGCAGCGCCCGTTCGGCCGCTCGTTGCAGTTCTGGCGTTCGCTCGCGGCGGTGCGCGAGCTCGACCCCGAGGCCGAGGAGCTCCTGGAAAGGGTCAATCTGCAGGACAGCCGCGACACGCTGGCGGGCGATCTCTCCTATGGCAAGAAGCGCGCGCTGGAGATCGCCACCACGCTGGCGCTGAAGCCCGACATCATGCTGCTGGACGAGCCGACCGCCGGCATGGGCCACGAGGATGTCGGGCCGATCGCCCAACTGATCCGGGAGACCGCGCGGGGCCGCACGGTGCTGCTGGTCGAACACAATCTCTCCGTCGTCGCCGATCTCTGCGACCGGATCACCGTTCTCCAGCACGGCCGCATCCTGGCGGAGGGGACCTATGCCGAGGTCTCGTCCGACGCGCGTGTCGTCGAAGCCTATATCGGGGCCACCGATGCTTGATCGACCGACACCTCATCTCGCGGTCAAGGATCTCCGCGCCTGGTATGGCAGCGCGCAAGCCCTGCACGGCCTGGACTTCGACATGCGGCGCGGCGAGCTGGTCACGCTGATCGGCCGCAACGGCGCCGGCAAGACGACGACGCTGCGCGCGATCATGGGCATCGTCCGCAACCGCCGCGGCTCGGTGCGCCACGAAGGCCAGGAGATCATCGCAAGACGAACCTTCGAGATCGCCCGTCTCGGCATCGGCTATTGCCCGGAGGATCGCAGCATCTTCGCCTCCCTGACGGTGGCCGAAAACCTGTCATTGCCGCCGGTGCTGCAGCCCGGCGGAATGAGCGAGGCCGAACTCGGCGCGGCCTTTCCGAACCTCGAGGCGCGCCGCGCCAGCCCGGGGACCAAGCTGTCCGGCGGCGAACAGCAGATGCTCGCCATCGCCCGCATCCTGCGCACCGGCGCCACCTTGCTGCTGCTCGACGAGCCGACCGAGGGACTGGCGCCGGTCATCGTCCAGGAGATCGGGCGGCTGATCGGCAAGCTGAAGGAGCGGGGTTTCACCATTCTGCTGGTCGAGCAGAACATTCGCTTCGCCAGCCAATGGGCCGACCGGCATTTCGTCGTCGAGCACGGCCGGGTGGTGGACCAGGTCGACGGCGCCGAGCTCGGCGCCAATCTCGGCCGGCTGCAAACCTATCTCGGCGTCTAGGGAGCAATGGACCAGACCATGTTCGATGTTCTCGGCATTTCCCCGCAGCTGCTGTTCGGCCAGATCCTGCTCGGGCTGATCAACGGCTCGTTCTACGCCATGCTCAGCCTGGGGCTGGCGGTGATTTTCGGCCTGATGAGCGTGGTCAATTTCGCACATGGCGCGCAGTACATGCTGGGCGCCTTCGTCGCGTGGCTGCTGCTGACTTGGGCTGGCATACCCTATTGGGGGGCGCTGGTCGTCGCGCCGGTGCTGGTCGCCGGCTTCGGCATGGCGGTCGAGCGGGTCTTCCTGCGCCGGCTGCAATCGCTCGACCATCTCTATGGGCTTCTGGCGACCTATGCGGTGGCGCTGATCGTCGAGGGGCTGATGCGCCATCGCTATGGCGCCTCCGGCATTCCCTATGCCAATCCGATGCCGGGCGGGGTCAATCTCGGCTTCATGTTCCTGCCTTACTATCGGGTCTGGGTGGTCGGCTTCTCGCTGGTCCTGTGCCTGGGCACCTGGCTCCTGATCGAGCGCACCAAGCTCGGCGCCTATCTGCGCGCCGCCAACGAGAAGCCCGATATCGTCGAGGCCTTCGGCATCAACGTGCCCAGGATGATCACGCTGACCTATGGTTTCGGCGTCGGGCTGGCGGCGCTCAGCGGGGTGCTGGCCGCGCCGATCTACCAGGTCTCGCCCTCCATGGGCTCCAACCTGATCATCGTGGTTTTCGCGGTGGTGGTGATCGGCGGCATGGGCTCGATCTCGGGCGCCATCGTCACCGGCTACCTGCTTGGCCTGGTCGAGGGCCTGACCAAGGTGTTCTATCCCGCCGCCGCCCATCTCTCGATCTTCGTGATCATGATCCTGGCCCTGCTGATCCGCCCGTCGGGTCTCTTCACCAAGTCGCATTGAGGAGGCGCGGGATGCGTTTCACCGCCATCGTTCTCGCGCTGACCGCTGCCGCCGCGGCCGTCGCGGCGCCGTTCTTCGTCTATCCCGTGCTGCTGATGACGGTGCTCTGCTTCGCGCTGTTCGCTTCGGCCTTCAACCTGCTGCTCGGCTATGTCGGCCTCCTGTCGTTCGGCCACGCGATGTTTTTCGGGGGCGGGGCCTATGTCGCGGGCTACCTGATCAAGGACCTGGGCTGGCCGACCGAACTCGGCCTTGCCGGCGCCGTGCTGGCCGCCGCGGCCGTCGGCGCATTTGTCGGCGCGGTGTCGATCCGCCGCCACGGCATCTATTTCGCCATGATCACGCTGGCCTTTTCGCAGATGATCTTCTTCATCTTCCTGCAGGCGCCGTTCACCGGCGGCGAGAACGGCATGCAGGGCATTCCGCGCCGCCCGCTGCTCGGGCTCGTGGCGATCGAGAACCCGTTCGCCTTCTATTACGTCGTCCTGGCGGTGACCGGCGCCGGCCTGTTCCTGGTCTACCGCATCGTCCATTCGCCCTTCGGCGAGCTCCTGAAGGCGATCCGGGACAATGAGGCGCGGGTCGATTCACTCGGCTACGACGTCAACCGCTACAAGCTGCTCGCTTTCACGCTGTCGGCGGGACTTGCCGGGCTCGCCGGCGGGCTCAAGGCCCTGGTCTACCAATTCGCGACACTTTCGGACGCCTCGTGGGCGGTCTCCGGCGAGGTCATCCTGATGACCTTGCTGGGCGGTCTCGGCACGTTGACCGGGCCGTTTTTCGGGGCAGGGATCATCATCCTGATCAACGACCTCCTGGCCGGTACCGGCGAATGGGCGCTGGTCCTGCAGGGCGTGATCTTCCTGGTGGTGATCCTGTTCTTCCGCAAAGGCTTTGTCGGCCTCGTCGGCGGCATCGCGATGCGCCTGGGCTGGCGACGACCGCTTCCGGCCTCCTAGAGCGCGCTCGCATGCGTCGGCCTTGCCCCGCCGCCAAGGCCATGGCCGCCCGATGTTCCGCGGCGACGGCGGCGCGGTCGACGGCAGGCAGCGCCGGGATCGGGCAGGGCGCGCCACTGGAGTTCGGGAGGATGAGCCGTGACATGAATGCGTGCATTCCCAAGAATGCGCAGCTTGTGCTCATATTCCATCGATCAGCAGGAGACGACATGGATAAGAGCCCTCCGCCTATCGCTCGCCTGAACCCGCCGGAACTCGGCCCACCGCCGGGCTACTCACAGATTGTCGAGGTCCGGGCTGGTCGTATCGTCTTTATCGCTGGACAGACAGCCCTCGACAAAGATGGCAATCTGGTCGGAAAGGACGATTTCGATACTCAGGTCGATCAGGTCTTCCGCAATCTGGATGTGGCGCTCGGCGCAGTTGACTGCACCGCCGCCAACCTTGTGAAGCTGACAGTTTTCCTGCGAAACATGGGGGATCTTGCCGCATACCGTGAAGCCCGCAATCGCTTCTTTGGACGCGTCAGCCCGCCAGCCGCACCTGCGGTCACATTGATAGAAGTATCGAAACTCTACGGTCCGGATTTTCTCATCGAAATCGAGGCGGTAGCAGCAGCCTAGCCACGGACCAGCATCAGTGTGGGAGGCAAGACGTCACGCAGTGGGGCCTCCCGCCGCCGCGGCCAAAATGCTGCGGGCGCATCTGCCGGGGCGCCGCATAAGTCTTCCTCTCCAGCTTCATGTCGGCCAGAGCCAGAGACACGAAGGTGGGGGACTGTCGCATCGGCATATTGCTCTGACGCCCATCCTTGATTCGCATAAGACATATTATGGAACCTAAACGGATCCCGGAAAATGGCCGCCGAGGGCTGATGCCAGCGCTCGCCGGTACCTTCCGGCCTTGCTCCCGGTCTTGGCCGGCATCTGAGCGACCGCTTCCAAGTCACTCAGATCATTGATCATTGGCCTTCGTCACAACCTCTCGACGCGCAGCCGCAGCGCATTGCCGATGACGCTGACCGAAGACAGCGCCATGGCGGCCGCCGCGATGATCGGCGACAGCAGGATGCCGAAGACCGGATAGAGCACGCCGGCGGCGACCGGTACGCCGGCGGCGTTGTAGATGAAGGCGAAGACCAGGTTCTGGCGGATATTGGCCATGGTGGCGCGCGACAGCTGGCGCGCCTGGACGATGCCGTTGAGGTCGCCCTTGAGCAGAGTCACGCCGGCGCTCTCGATGGCGACGTCGGTGCCATGGCCCATGGCGATGCCGACATCGGCCGCGGCCAAGGCCGGCGCGTCATTGACGCCGTCGCCGGCCATGGCCACGACACGGCCTTGGCGCTTCAGACGCTCGACCACGGCGCTCTTCTGGTCCGGCAGGACATCGGCCTCGACCTCGGCGATGCCGAGCCGGCGCGCCACGGCTTCCGCGGTGACCCGGTTGTCGCCGGTCAGCATGACGATGCGCAGGCCGGCCTCCCGAAGGCCTTTCAAGGCTTCCGGCGTGGTCGGCTTGACCGGGTCGGCAATGGCGATGGTGCCGGCGATCCGGCCGCCGATGCCGACGAAGATGGCGGTGGCGCCGTCGCCGCGCAGGCTGTCGGCAGCGGCGGAAGCCGGCCCGAGATCGACGCCTTCGGCGCCAAGGAAGGCGGCATTGCCGATCGCCACGGAGCGTCCCTCGACCATGCCCTTGGCGCCTTTGCCGGTGGGCGAATCGAAGTCGCTGACCGGGGGCAGGGCAAGGCCCCTGCCCTCGGCTGCCTTGACGATGGCGAGCGCCAGCGGGTGTTCGGAGGCCCGTTCGACCGATGCCGCGAAGCGCAGGACATCAGCCTCGCCGAAGCCCTCGGCGGGCACGATGGCGGTCACCGCGGGCTTGCCCTCGGTGAGCGTGCCGGTCTTGTCGACGACCAGGGTGTCGACCTTCTCGAGCCGCTCCAGCGCCTCGGCATTCTTGATGAGTATGCCGAGGCCGGCGCCGCGGCCGACGCCGACCATGATCGACATGGGCGTGGCGAGGCCGAGCGCACAGGGACAGGCGATGATCAGCACGGCGACGGCGGCGACCAGACCATAAGCCAGGCGCGGTTCCGGCCCGACCATCGCCCAGGCGGCAAAGGCCGCGGCGGCGATCGCGATCACCAGCGGCACGAACCAGCCGGCGACCGTATCGGCCAGCCGCTGGATCGGCGCGCGCGAGCGCTGCGCCTCGGCGACCATCTGAACGATGCGCGCCAGCATGGTGTCGCGGCCGATCTTTTCGGCGGTGATGACGAGACCGCCGGATTGGTTGAGCGTGCCGCCGATGACAGCGGCGCCTTCACCCTTGGTGACCGGCATGGATTCGCCCGTCACCATGGATTCGTCGATGGCCGAGCGGCCTTCGATCACCCGGCCGTCGACCGGCACCTTCTCGCCCGGGCGGACGCGCAACCGGTCGCCGACGGCCACCAGGTCGAGCGAAATTTCCGCTTCGCCGCCGTCGGCGCCGATGCGGCGCGCGGTCCGGGGCGCGAGATTGAGCAGCGCCTTGATCGCGCCCGACGTCTGGTCGCGGGCGCGCAGTTCCAGCACCTGACCGAGCAGCACCAGGACCGTGATGACGGCCGCGGCCTCGAAATAGACCGCCACGGTGCCGTCGGCGGCCCGGAAGGCCGCCGGAAACACGCCCGGCGCCAGCGTCGCGACCATGCTGTAGAGCCAGGCGACGCCGGTGCCCATGGCGATCAGCGTGAACATGTTGAGATTGCGGGTGACCAGCGATTGCCAGCCGCGCACGAAGAACGGCCAGCCGGCCCAGAGCACGACAGGCGTCGCCAGCACCAGCTGGATCCAGACCGAGGTCGTCGGCGGCACCAGGTGATGCAGCGCCGGCACCAGATGGCTGCCCATCTCCAGGACGAAGACCGGCAAGGCCAGCGCCAGGCCGATCCAGAAGCGCCTGGTCATGTCGGCGAGTTCGGGATTGGGCCCGCTATCGGCGGTGGCGATGGCGGGTTCCAGGGCCATGCCGCAGATCGGACAGGATCCGGGGCCGACCTGGCGGATCTCCGGATGCATCGGGCAGGTAAAGACGGTGCCTTCGGCGACCGGCTCCGCCGCGCTGGCCTTGCCGGCCGAGAGGTAGCGCTGCGGATCGGCCTCGAACTTGGTGCGGCAGCCGGCCGAGCAGAAATGATAGGTCTCGCCCGCGTGTTCCGTCCGGTGCTTGGACGTGGCGGGATCGACATCCATGCCGCAGACCGGATCTTTCACCAGATGAGCGGCCTTCGTTGCGGCCGCGTGACCATGAGCGGCATGACCGCGGTGGGCGTGCCCATGGGCTGCATGGACGTCAGTTGCATGATCATGGCCAGCCGGCTTGGCGCCGCAGCAGCTGCCGGCTTTGGCCTGATGGTCGTGATGATCATGCGTCGCCATGCCCTCGCCCTTCCGATCTGCAGCTGACCAACTACCCGTGGGGGGTATATGTCGACTTGTCTTGTATACCCACATGGGGTATATGGCAAGCATGCAGAACGACACCAAGATCTCCTGCCAACAGCGCCTCAACCGGATTGAAGGCCAGGTGCGCGGCATCGCCCGCATGGTCGATGAGGACCGCTACTGCATCGATATCGTCACCCAGATCTCGGCCGTGCGCGCGGCCCTGAAGCGGGTCGAGGAAGAGGTGCTGAAGGATCACGTCGGGCATTGCGTCGAGCATGCCATCGCCTCGGGCGACAAGGACGAGCAGCGGCGCAAGGTGGCCGAACTGATCGACGTGTTCAGGCGCCTGCAGGCTTAGGGGTTTTCGAAAAGCTCAACGCCGCGTGAGTATTTTGCGTGAAACATATACGTCACCCCCGGCGGAGCGAAGCGACGGGAAGGGGGTCCAGGAGTCGCAGCGCGCGACCTCAACCTTGGGAAATCACCTCGACGGCATGAGCTGAAAGCGCCGATGAGGCCGCCCTGGACCCCCTTCCCTCGCTTCGCTCGCCCCGGCAAAGCAATTGCTTTGCCTTGGGGTGACGTACGCCACTACTCCACCGCGACGACCATGCCGTCATAGGCCGGAACAACTCCCTCCGGCAGGCGCGCGGCGAGCGTCTGATAGTCCAGGTCCGAATGGAGATTGGTCAGGATCGTGCGGGCCGGCTTGAACCGCGCGACCAGGCCAAGCGCCTCGTCGACGGTCAGGTGGGTCGGATGGCGGGTGAACCGAAGCGCGTCCAGGATGAGCAGGTCGCAGTCTTCGAAATAACTTGAAGATTCATCCAATAATATATTTATATCAGGGCAATACACTGTCTTGTTGAAGCGAATTCCGAGGGCCTGGTAGGGCGCCCCGTGCATGACCGGGAAAGGCCGGGCCGTGATGCCGCCGCCGGGCCCCTCGATCGTCAGCGGCGTATGTGCGGCCAGCGGATTGAGGTTGATGATCGGTGGGTAGTCGCTGCCGGCGGGCGAGGCGAAACAATAGCCGAAGCGGGCCTCCAGCGTCGTCCGTGTCGCATCGTCGGCATAGGCCTCGACGCGCCGCCGCATGGTGAGCGCCAGCGGCCGGAGGTCGTCGATGCCGTGGGTATGGTCGGCGTGGTCGTGGGTGTAGATGACCCCGTCGACGCGGGTCACCCCGGCCGACAGCAGCTGCTCACGCACGTCCGGGCCGGTATCGACGAGCACCGTGGTGGCACCGCCGGGCCCGGTCGTCTCGACCAGCAGCGCGCAGCGGCGGCGACGGTTCCTGGGATCGGCGGGATCGCAGGCGCCCCAGCCCTGACCGACGCGCGGCACGCCGCCCGAGGAGCCGCAGCCGAGGATGGTCAGGGTCAGCGTCATGAAGCGTTCCTAGCCGGCCTTGAGGCGCTGACCGCGATCGGCCTTGGCGAACAGCCGGTAGAAATTATCGGTGGTCTGGCGCGCCCAGTCCTCCGGCGCGACGCCACGCGCTTCGGCGACGACCTTGCCGGTCTCGACCACGAAGGACGGCTCGTTGGTCTTGCCGCGGTACTTGCCGGGGGCGAGATAGGGCGCGTCGGTCTCGACCAGGATGCGATCGGCCGGCAGCAATGCCGCGATGCGGCGCAACTCCGGCGCGCTCTTATAGGTGACGATGCCGGAGAAAGAGACATAGAGGCCGAGCGCGACACCGGTCAGCGCCAGCTGTTCCGAACCGGTGAAGCAGTGCAGGACGGCCTTGAAGGCCCCCTTCCCCATTTCCCGGGTCAGGATTTCAGCCACCCGGTCATCGGCCTCGCGGGCATGGATGACCAGCGGCAGGCCGGTCTCGCGCGCCGCGGCGATATGGGTCAGGAAGCCCTGTTCCTGGGCCTCGCGCGGCGACATGTCGTAGTGATAGTCGAGGCCGGCCTCGCCGATGGCGACGACCTTGGGATGGGCCGCCAGCGCGACCAGCTCGGCGGCGGTGACGTCGAGTTCCTCATGGGCATTGTGCGGATGGGTGCCGACCGAGCACCAGACGCCGTCATGGGCTTCCGCAATGGCGCGGATCGCCTGGAAGCGGCGCACCCGGGTGTTGATCGTCACGACCGTGCCGACGCCGGCCGCAACGGCGCGCTGCAAGAGCGCGCCGTGGTCGACGGCGAGTTCGGGAAAGTCGAGATGGCAGTGGCTGTCGACCCACATCAGGCCGACCCCTCCGGCTTTTCGACATAGCGCGGAAACACGCCCTCCGGCGCCGGCAGGCTGGTGCCGGGCACGAGCGCCTTGTCGAGATCGGCGAAATCGCGCGCCTCCGCCGGCACCGCCAGGAGGTCGAGCAGCTTCGGCGCCGCCAGCGGCACGGCCGGCTGGGCCAGGATCGCCACCTTGCGGATGATCTCGGCGGTGACGTAGAGCACCGTCTCCATGCGCGCGAAATCGGTCTTGCGCAGCGCCCACGGGGCCTGGCCTGCGAAATAACGGTTGGCCTCGGAGACGACCGCCCAGACGGTTTCGAGATAGCGATGGATCTGCTGGCTCGCCATGGCCTCGCGGGACGGCGCCAGCATGCCGTCGGCGAGCGCCAGGATCGCCTTGTCCTCGTCGGTCAGGGCGCCCGGCTTCGGCAGCACGCCGTCGCAATTCTTGGCGATCATCGACAAGGAGCGCTGCGCCAGGTTGCCGAGATCATTGGCGAGATCGGCATTGGTGCGCGCGACGATGGCCTCGTGCGAATAGGAGCCGTCATTGCCGAAGGCGACTTCGCGCAGCAGGAAATAACGCATGGCGTCGACGCCATAGGCTTCCGCCATGGCGAAGGGATCGACGACATTGCCCAGGGATTTCGACATCTTCTCGCCGCGGTTGAACAGGAAACCGTGGCCATAGACGCGCTTCGGCAAGGCGATGCCGGCCGACATCAGGAAGGCCGGCCAGTAGACCGCGTGGAAGCGCACGATGTCCTTGCCGATGACATGCAGGTCGGCCGGCCAGCGCTGCCACATGGGATTGGCCGTGTCGGGATAGCCGACCGCGGTGATGTAATTGGTCAGGGCGTCGACCCAGACATACATGACATGGCCGTCGGAGCCGGGCACCGGCACGCCCCAGTCGAAGGTGGTGCGCGACACCGACAGGTCGCTCAGGCCGCCTTTGACGAAGCTGATCACCTCGTTGAAGCGGGTGTCCGGGCCGACGAAATCGGGATGGGCCTGGTAATGCGCCAGGAGCTTGTCCTGGTATTTGGACAGGCGGAAGAAATAGGTTTCCTCCTTGGTCCATTCCACCGGGGTGCCCTGCCCACCGACGCGCACGCCATCAGCACCAACCGAGGTTTCGTCCTCACCGTAAAAGGCCTCGTCGCGAACCGAATACCAGCCCTCGTAACCGCCGAGATAGATGTCGCCGGAGGCGACCATGGCCTCCCAGATCGCCTGGCTCGCCCGGTAGTGGCGCGGCTCGGTGGTCCGGATGAAGTCGTCGTTGGAGATCGCCAGCGCCTTGGCCATGGCGCGGAACGCCTCGGCGTTGCGGTCGGCCAATTCGCGCGCCGTCATGCCCTCGCGCGCGGCGGTCTGCACCATCTTCAGGCCGTGCTCGTCGGTGCCGGTCAGGAAGAACACGTCATGGCCGTCATGGCGCATGAAGCGCGCGATCGCGTCCGTCGCAATGACCTCGTAGGCATGGCCGATATGGGGCACGCCGTTCGGATAGGAGATAGCTGTCGTGACGTAGAAGCGCGGCTTCGCCATGATGATCGATCGGTGCTTTGGGGTCAGGTCCGGCGCCGGCCAGCTTCGGCGAGCCAGCCGAAAACCTGGAAAACGAAGGGCTTACGTTCGAGATTGAACGTACGCACCTGCGCCGCGGCAATGTCGATCTTCTCCCAT
>BFBZ01000025.1_pt83 | contig 22342 bp, 22 predicted proteins | sample 1888401 | NCBI WGS metagenome assembly BFBZ01 (sample SAMD00112614, study PRJDB3348) | symbiont metagenome | host: Chara braunii | reverse complement strand
AGGCTCGTGAATTAACCGCGCCACGGCAACGCCGACCAGCGCGGAAATGGTGTTGCCGCCGATGATCGACCACGGTTGGGCGAGCGGGCTCGATGGAACGGCGAACAACAACACCGCTGACGCGCCCATCGGCGCGACCAGCAACGGCATATCGAAGCTTCGGCCATAACCGATCGCACACAACAGGCCCGTCAGGCCGATTCCGACCAGCGCGCCGCAGCAAGCCAGCAGCCGATCACGCAGTGTGGCGCCCGCAAGAATTGGCACGAAGAGTTTGAATGGACGATTCCGCCGCAACTTTCGCGGCATACCGGATTGGTGATCAGCAGGCACGATAGTCCGAAACGGGCAAGAGGGTGACTTTCGCGATGGCGGCGAACATATCGCACAGCGATATAGCGACCGAAACCTCTTTCACCCATTCCGCGGACGCAATCACAAAGACTGTCGGCATTTGACTGAAATCTTCTGCGATCGGCCTTGCCGGGAGAAATATATTGTCCGGCAGGGGTCCACCCGTTTCGGCGGGCAGTTCTTGCCAAGCTCAAGTCGACAGGAAATCGTTGCTGCGTTCCGAACCGGATCTTCGTCGATCCGACATCACCTGCACGCCCCTCCATCCCCAGCACTGAACAACTCACTATTTGGGATCAGCCCGCCCAACGTGACGACGCACCACCACGCGCTGCGATCAGCACGCCCTGGCCACGCATCTGAAACGCGAGGCAGCGAGAAACGAAAGTGTGAAATCAACGGCACCGCCGCGATGCCGGCAACCGTCGCCAAAAAAACATCAAGAAGATCTGCAAGACTGCTCTGCAAGAAATCTGGAAGGCCTCCGCTGGACGGCCGCCAAGAAGAATCTGGAAGGCAATGAGACCAGCCAGACAACCGGAGGAAGCAACGATGACCACACTGCCTGAGACGCTCGACGAGACTTCGCAGCCGCAGCATCGCAGCATCGATCGACGCGGCCTGCTGCGCACGGCCGGCACGCTGGCCGCAACGGCGGTGCTGGCTTCCCCGGCGCTGGCCCGGGACTTCGGCCGCAACGCCGAACCGCAGCGTTATCCCGATCCCGACATCGTCGTGATCGATCCGAAGCGCTTCAAGGCCAAGGTCGGCAACACCGCGATTCAACGGCTCTACACCGGCTGCCTCTGGGCGGAAGGCCCGGCCTGGAATGCACAGGGACGCTATCTGGTGTGGAGCGACATTCCGAACAATCGCCAGCTGCGCTACCTCGACGACGACCGCCACATCTCCGAACGCTTCCGCTATCCTTCCAACGAAAGCAACGGCAACACATTCGACACCGAAGGCCGGCAGATCACGGCGCAGCGCACACAACTGGTGCGTTTCGAGCACGACGGCTCGACCACGGTGCTCGCCGAGCAGGCCAACGGCAAGCAGCTCAACGGACCGAACGATATCGTGGTGCATCCCAACGACAAGTCGATCTGGTTCACCGATCCCGGCTATGGCGCGGTCAGCCTTTATGAGGGACAGAGGACCAACACCGGCTCGAATTCGCCGTATCAGAAGGAAGCGGTGTACCGCATCGACGCGCAATCCGGCCAGATCACCAAGGTGGCGGACGAGCCGTTCAAACCGAACGGCATCGCCTTCAGCCACGACTACAAGAAGCTGTACGTCTGCGATACCGGCATCACCCACTACCCGAATGCCAAGAACATCGTCTGGCAATACGATATCGACGGCGCCAAGCTTTCCAATCCACGCACGCTGTTCGATGCGGCGCTCGACGGCAAGTCCGGATTCCCGGATGGCATTCGCGTCGACACCGAAGGTAACATCTGGGCAGGGATCGGCTGGGTCGGCGACGGCTATGACGGGGTGCACATCTTCGCCCCCGACGGCGCGCGCATCGGCCACATCAAGTTGCCGGAAATCTGCGCCAATGTCTGTTTCGGCGGCGCCAAACGCAACCGTTTGTTCATGACTGCAAGCCAGTCGTTGTATGCGGTCTATGTCGAGACCCAGGGCGCGCATTTCTGCTGACCGACACAGCGCAAACAACAGCGCTTTGCTGTCAACTGCCATGCCCGGCTCGATGCCGGGCATGAGCACTCCCATTTAACGTCGTGCCGGCGGAACGAAGCCAACGTTTTCCCTTCGAATCTCCGAGGCTTTGCTGTACAATCAAGCCTGTACTCTTCAGAAAAGTGCATTTGCACCGCGTGCCCTTGGCCGGTGCTTGACGCGCCCAAACTAGACAGTCTCGCCCGCCGCCTTGCCGCGACGGTTGCCGATGTTTGCCGACAAGGAAGGTCGATATGAATCTGGCGTTGAAAATCCCGTTTGCGCGCGCCGTGCAGGAATACGCCTTGTGGCGCAGCATTCCCGACGACGAGCGATCCGGCGCACCGGCCTGGTGGTGGGACACCGCAATGGCTCTGATAGATACGACCGAAGCGATGGCCGCCAGCGATTGCACGACCCTGCAGCTTCGCGCAGGATCCAGCTACTCTGCCGCGGCGACGCTGCTGATGGAATCGATGAACGGTCAGGATTTTCTGGTCTATCCGGAGAATTTTCCGCGCAAGCCCAAACCGAAGCACGAAGATGACGGAAACGGGCCGACGCCGGAACAGCTGATTCAACTGCCTTAGCGCGTTTTCCAGCGAAGTGGACACCGGTTCGCGTCAAGAAAACGCGTCAAAACAAAAAGCTAGATGTGAGCTCCGTTCCGATTCCATCGGAACGGAAACGGCTCTAGCGCGTATAGAAAATGACACCGGCGATGAGCACCATTGCTGCAACAGCAAGCACATGCGCGAGCAACCCCGAGGCAGCCTGCCTGGTGGCTTCCTTCATGCTCCCCCCCTTCAATTTGGGCATGAGTCATCGCGGCCCGTAACGGCACGACAACTCGAATTGATGTAACGCGGAACACCCCAAAACGACTTGAAGCGTGGATATTCGCGGCTTCGAGTCCCCACTCGACGAATATCGACAGTCGGAAGACTCGACCATCAATGCGGCATCAATTTGTCGCGAGTTGCCCAAGTTCGCGGCACGACTGGACGTCCAGGCTTACCTCGTCGCGGCGATGTCGGAAGGTCACGTCCGCGCTTCAGAGATCGCTCACGCCCGCGATCCAGGTCGCAAGCACATCCAACACCTCAGTGAGAACTTGTGCATCCTTGCGACCGCTACGGGCCGGCACGTGGAACGAATGATCGGCCTCCGCAAACAGCTTCAGTGTCGCGCGCGTTCCGAGGGCCTTGCAGACCGGGTTGAGATGATCGAGCTCCGCCAGCTTGTCGTTGGTCCCCTGCAGAAACAGCATCGGGATTTTGACATCGAACAGATGCTTGCCGCGATCCTGCGACGGCTTGCCGGCCGGGTGCAGCGGAAAGCCGAGAAACACCAGCCCGCGCACGCCGGGCAGCGGCGCAGCCGCCTGCGCCTGCGACGTCATCCGGCCACCGAAAGATTTGCCGCCGGCAAAAACCGGAATTTTCGGCAGCAGCCCGACCGCGTGCGCCGCTGCGGCACGCACAGCGGCGTGAGCGATGGCCGGTGAATCCGGCCGCTTGCTGCCGCGTTCCATGTAGGGAAACTGATAGCGCAGGGTTGCGATGTCGCGTTGCGCCAGGCCCTCTGCCACCGCCGCCATGAATGGATGCGCCATGCCGGCTCCCGCGCCGTGCGCCAGGACATAGGCGGCCCGCGGGCGCGCCGGCGATTGCAAAAGACCAGAGACATGAACGTCGTCGGCGACGGCGATGCTCACGGGCTTGATCTGGGAGGACGACACGCGACTGCTCCGGGACGACAGGGATCACACGCCGCTCTGTATATACGACCCCAGCCGTTTCCTGGATGATTTTCGTAGGGGGCACCGCGACCCTTGCGCGCCGCTCAGGCCCCGTCGTGATCGTCGCGGGGACGCTCCGGCGGCGGCCCCGGCCAGAACGTAAAGAAAGCGGCCGGTATGGCAAAGGATGCCGCCGACATCAGCTCGTTCTTCGCTTGTGGTGCAGCAGCGGCCACATCGGCTTTCCCGTCCGCCGGAACCGCCGCATCGGACTTCCGCTCGCGATAGGCACGGAGATCATAGATGTTGGCGATACGATAGGTCATGGGCGCCCTCGTCGATCCAGGTCGCGCCGTCGTCATGCCGGCACTTCGCGAATGCTGCTGCAGACGCGCGCCCTTGGCAACGCACGGCGCAACAAAACGACAGACATTACGCCGGGAACCGGTGACGCAGCATGTTCTTGCCGTGATCGCGGCAGCCGCAGATGAAAGGCTCGCAGCCAGCGACCTCCGTTTGTTGGTCACGTCCATGGATGGAATGGTTCCGCGGGGCACTGCAGTGGTACGCGCGCAGCGCATGACGATACACTTTCGCCATCGTGACCGGCAATGCAAGCAGAGCCGTTACGAGACCACGACAACTACGAAATTCCATTTCCTTGACCGGGCCCGTAGCGACCGGTCCAATCATGACCGCAGGAATTGTTCACAGCGCTGGAGCGCAAGTCATGGCCAAGGCAAGCAACACGTACGACCAAGTGATTTCGGCCAACACCGACTACGTTTCGAATTTTGGCGACAAGGGACAACTGGCGCTGCCGCCGGCGCGACACTTTGCGATTCTGACCTGCATGGACGCACGGCTCGATCCCGCGAAATACGCAGGACTTGCCGAAGGTGATGCCCATGTCATCCGCAATGCCGGCGGGCGCGCGTCCGACGACGCCATCCGATCGCTGGTGATTTCCCACAAGCTGCTGGGGACGCGGGAATGGTTTGTGATCCATCACACGGACTGCGGCATGCAGTTGTTCACCGGCGAAATCATCGGCGATCTGCTGGAAGACAATCTCGAAACCGCGCAGTTCGACGGCAAGTCGTGGTCGAACCCGAAGCATGGCGGCGGGTCGGTGGCCGGCCACTATGTGCACTGGCACACGTTCGACGACAACGCGAAAAGCGTGACCGAGGACGTCCGGCGCATCCGCAACCACCCGCTGGTGCCGAACAGCATTCCGATCTACGGCTTCATTTATGATGTCAAGACCGGCAAGCTGAACGAAGTCGCCGAGGCGACGGCAGCGGGCAAGGTCGCGGTATGACCGCTCCATCATCGCCGCGACCACGAAATGGGTAGCCTGCACGAGCGAAGCGAGATGCGGGAGAGACCCGGATATCGCGCTTCGCTCTCGTCCGGGCTACGGCTTGTCTCGGAGCCGCATCGCGGGCTTGTCGCTGAGAACGACGAACGTGTCGCCATCGAGCGTGAAGCGCGCGACCTCGATCATCCCGAGTTTGGCGTGGGCCCGCAGTGAACGGGGGTTGCTCGCCTTGATGAACAATACGGCTTCGCGGCCCGGCCGGCGCGCGACGAGATCGGCGTAGAGCGCCTGCAGGACTCCCCGGCCGCGCGCGGCCCGATCAATGCAAACCGGGCCATAGACATAGGCATCGACACGCCCCGGCCACGCCTTCAGCATCGCAATCACCGGCGGCGCCTTGGCGCGCGCCTTCTCGGACGTGAACAGCACACCGGCGAGCTCCACCCCGTTCATCGCAACGATAATCAGTTGCCCATCGGCGAAGCAGCCGCTTACCGCACGCAGCGACCAGTCACCATACAATGTTCCGCCGCGCTCGGCCGCGTTGGCCATCAGCAACGCAGAGATCGATTCGGTGTCCTCGGGCGTGGCGGGACGGGTGGTCAGCGGGATTCTGGCACCCTCGCTCATGCCGTTGGCGACCCGGTCTGTACGCGCCCCTCGCCTGGCGCCCTGATCCGGAACCAGGTCACATACAGCGCCGGCAGGAACAGCAGCGTCAGCACGGTGCCGACAATGATGCCGCCCATCATCGCGTAGGCCATCGGGCCCCAGAACACCTCGCGCGCGATCGGGATCAGCGCAAGACTTGCAGCCGCTGCGGTCAGCATGATCGGCCGCATGCGATGTTCAGTAGCTTCGACCACCGCCTCCCAGGGTGGCCGGCCCTCCTCGCGCAGATGCTCGATCTGCACGATCAGGATCACCGAGTTGCGGATCAGGATGCCGATCAGCGCCAGCACGCCAAGGATGGCGACGAAGCCGAGCGGAGCACCGCTGGGCAGCAGCGCCGCGACCACGCCGATCAGCGCCAGCGGCGCCACCGCGAACACCAGGAACAGCCGCGTGAAGCTCTGCAGTTGCACCATCAGGATGGTTGCCATGATGAACAGCATCAGGGGCACCACGGCAACGATCGGCGCCTGGCTCTTGCCGCTCTCCTCGACGCTGCCGCCGATGACGACGTTATAGCCGGGTGGCAGCTTGGCATCGAACGCGGAGATCTGCGGCTTGAGCTGATCCACCACGGTGTTCGGCTGCACGGCATCCAGGATGCCGGCCTTCAAGGTGATGGTGGGCAGCCGCGACCGCCGCCAGATGGTCGGCTGCTCGAGCTCGTAGCGCAGGGTCGCGACAGCCGCGAGCGGCACCGACTGGCCGCCGCTGCCACCCAGTTGCAGGTTGCGCAGGGTCTCGATCGAGTTGCGCTCCTTGGCGGTGGCGCGCCCCAGCACCTTGACCAGATAGATGTCGTCGCGCACCTGGGTGACCGAAGTGCCGTCAAGCACACCGTTCAGCGTCGAGGCGATGTCTTCCGATGTCACGCCGAGTTGCCGCGCCTTGTCCTGCAGCACATCGACCTTGACCACCCGTGCCGGCTCCATCCAGTCGAACACCACGTCGCCGAGATGCGCATTGCCGCGCAGCACGCCCGCCAGCTGCTGTGAGTACTCGCGCACCTGGTTGATGTCCGGCCCGCTGACGCGATATTGCACGGGACGGCCGACCGGCGGGCCGATGTCGAGCAGCTTCACGAAGGCGTCGGTGCCGGGGAAGGTCTTCTTCAGATAGGCCTGCAACTGATCCTTGACGCGGTCGCGCTCCTTGAGCCCCTTGGTGACGATGACGATCTGGCCGAAGGAGACGTCGGCCGGCTGCACGTCGAACGACAGCACGAATCGCGGCGCGCCCTGCCCGACATAGGTCGACCAGTGGTCGATGCCGTCATTGCCCTTCAGCGCCTCCTGCTCGAACCGCGCCATCTGCGCATTGGTTTCGGCGATCGAGGCGTTCTGCGGCAGGTTCCAGTCGACAACCAGCTCGTTGCGGTCGGACGACGGGAAGAACTGCTGCTGCACGAAGCCCATGCCGCCGAGCGAGAGCAGGAAGACGGCCAGCGTCACCGCGATGGTGATCCAGTGGCGCCGCATGCAGACATCAAGGATGCGGGAGAACGTCCGGGCGAAGCGCCCCTTCTCCTCGTGATGGCTTTTCATCGTCTCCGGCAGGATGGTGACGCCGAGCAGCGGCGTGAACAACACCGCGACGATCCACGACACCACCAGCGAGACGGCGATCACCACGAACAGCGTGAAGGTGAACTCGCCCGCGGCGCTGTTGTTCAGTCCGATCGGGATGAAGCCCGCCACCGTCACCAGCGTTCCCGTCAGCATCGGGAATGCGGTGGACGTATAGACGTAGGTCGCCGCCTTTTTCAGCGAGTCCCCGACTTCCAGCCGCGCCACCATCATCTCGACCGCGATCATGGCGTCGTCGACCAGGAGGCCGAGCGCGATGATCAGCGCGCCGAGGGAAATGCGCTGCAGCGAGATATCGGCATAGGCCATCACGACAAAGGTGATCGCAAGCACCAGCGGGATCGAGATCGCAACCACGAGGCCCGCCCGCAGACCAAGGCTGACGAAGCTGATGGCCAGCACGATGACCACGGCCTCGAACAGCGCCCGGGTGAAGCCGCCCACGGCTTCTTCCACGATCTGCGGCTGGTCCGACACCAGGTGCACGCCAACCCCGATCGGCAGATCGGCGACGATCGCAGTCATTTCCTTTTTCAGCGCCTCGCCGAATTGCAGCAGGTTGGCGCCCGCTTTCATGCCGATGGTCAGCCCGATCGCCGGCTGGCCGTTGAAGCGGAACAGCGAGGTGGGTGGGTCGGCATAGCCGCGGGTGATGGTGGCGACATCGGTCAGCGGAAAGAAGCGGTCGTTGACGCGCAGATTGATCGTTTTCAGACTTTCTTCGGAAGTAAACTGGCCACTGACGCGGACGCTGATCCGCTCCGGACCGGCCTGCAGCACGCCGGATGGCGCGATCGCGTTCTGCGCCTGCAGCGACTGCACGATGGAACGGCTGTCGAGACCGAGCGCGGCAACCTTGCGGGTGGAAAATTCAAGGTAGATGACCTCGTCCTGCGCGCCGACGATGTCGACACGGCCGACATTCGGCACCGTCAGCACCTTGGCCCGCACGTCCTCGACACGATCACGCAGTTGGCGCTGGCTCAGCCCGTCGCTGGTGAAGGCATAAATGTTGCCGTAGACGTCGCCGAACCGGTCGTTGAAGCCGGGACCGACCACGCCCTGCGGGAAATCGCCCTTGATGTCGGCGATCATGTTGCGAACGCGCACCCAGGTCGGGGCCACGTCACGCGCCTTGGTGGTGTCGCGCAGGTTGACGAAGATGGTGGTCTGGCCCGCGACCGTCAGGCTCTTGGTGTAGTCGAGCGACTCCAGTTCCTCGAGTTTCTTTTCGATGCGGTCGGTGACCTGGCGGGTCATCTCCTCGGCGGAGGCACCGGGCCACTGCGCCTGGATCACCATGGTCTTGATGGTGAACGCCGGATCCTCCTCGCGGCCGAGCTGCAGATAGGAGAACAGCCCCGCCGCCATGAAGGCGATCATGAAATACCAGACCAGCGAGCGATGCTCGAGCGCCCAGTCGGAGAGATTGAATGATTTCACGGCTGAGCTTCCTGATCGATGCGGACCTTCTGGCCCTCCTTGAGACTGTGCACGCCGGCGGTGACCACGCGCAGGCCGGCGTCGAGTCCGGCGGTGACGCGCAGCGCGCCGCCGTCATCCCGGCTGCCCTGGACTTCACGCARGGCCACGGCGTGCGTTGTGGAATCGACCAGCCAGACGAACGTCYTGCCGTCCTTGTCGAGCACCGCGGTGGRCGGCAGCCGCAACGCCGCCRRATGATCGCCGGYGAGYGCGGTGATGACGGTGGTGCCGAGCCGGAACGTRTCCGGCGGATTGTCGAGCGTGATGCGCACGCGGCGGGTGCGGGTGACGGGATCGGCCTGCGGCGCGATCTCGCGCACCTTGCCGGTGGCCGAGATCGCCGGATCGAGCTGCAGGCCGACYKTGAACGRCATGCCGATCCGCARACCGGCGGCGATATCGTCGCTGACGTCGATCACGGCCTCGCGGATRTCGGGKCGCGCCACCGTCACCACRCTCTGGCCSGGTGAGACCACCTGGCCRACYTCGGCCCCGACCGCGGTGACGACTCCGGCGAAATCGGCCTTCACCTGCGCATAACCGAGCTGCTCGCGCGCCTTGGTGAGATTGGCCTGGGCGCGCACCACCGAAGCTTGKGCCGCGGCGCGGCCCTGCTCGGCAGTCTCGAAGGTGGCGCGGCTGGTGGCGTCGGTYTCCAGCAGMGTCCGCTGGCGRCCCTCGGCGCCGGAGGCGTTGGTCAGTTGCGCCTGGCTGTTGGACACTTCGGCCGTGGCGGATCGCACGGCAAGCTCCAGCGCCGCCGGATCGATCGCCGCGACAACCTGGCCCTTCTCGACGGTGTCGCCGATATTGACCGGACGCGCGATCAGCCGCCCGAGCACGCGAAAGCCGAGGTCGGTCTTGAACTGGGGCTGCACGGTGCCGACGATGACGGCATTGCCGCTCTGCACCGGCTTGACCACCATCGACATCACCGGCCGCACCGGCTCGGGCGCCGCGGCCTTCTCATTGCATCCGGCGAGCACGGCGCAGGCGCCGAGCAGCGCGGCGAAGCGAAGCCGCATCATGATGCGCTCTCCCCGTTGAAGGTGACGCTCTGGCCGGGGCTGAGCATCTTGCCGCCCTCGGTGACGATGCGATCGCCCGGCTGCAGCCCGCCGGACACCACGATGGCACCGGTCTCGTAATCCTCCACGGCGATGGTCTTCAGCGACACCGTCTTGCTGCCGGCGTCCACCACCCACACCGCGGGCGCGGCGCCGACCGCGGCCAGCGCACTCCATGGCACGACGATCCGCGACTCCGGCTTCCATGTCGCGGTGCCGGTCACCGCGCTGCCAAGCGTCATCGCCGCCGGCGGATTCTCGATGGCGATCTTGACCCGCACCGTCGCGCTCTTCGGATCGATGGTGGGCGACACCTCCCGCACATGCCCCTGCGCCGTCACCGAGCGGTCGGAGACCAGCGCCAGCGCCACCTTGTCGCTGGACGGCTGACGGAAGAAAATGGATTCATAGACATCGAACACCGCGTCACGATCGCCGTCCTGCGCCAGTGTGAACGCCGACTGCGCGGCCTGCGCCACCTGCCCCACTTCGAGATTGCGCGCGGTGATGACGCCGGCCGCGCTGGCGCGCAGCTCGGTATAGGTCAGCGCATCCCTGGAGGTGCCGAGCTGGGCCTTGGCGGTCTCGAGCGAGCCTTCCGCCGTGCGCTGCGCCTCCTGGGCCTGATCATAGGCCGCCCGCGTGGTGAAGCCGTTGGAGAGCAGCGTCTTCTGCCGGTCGAAAGTCGCGGCCGCAACGCGCACCTGGGATTCGGCCGCGGCCACCGCCGCGGTCGCCGCATCGAGATCGGCCTGCTGCTCGGTCGGGTCGATCCGGGCCAGCACGTCGCCGGCATTGACATGGGCGCCGACGTCCACCAGCCGCTCGGTCACCCGGCCGCTGACGCGGAACGAGAGTTCGGCGCGCACCCGGGCCTGGACGTCGCCGGTCAGCGTGACCGAGGTCCGGCGTTCAGTGAGCTTCACGGTTTCGGTCCGCACGAAGGTCGCGGGCTTCGATGCCGCAGCCCGCTGGTCGCAACCGGCGAGCAGCACGGCCGCCGGCAACAGGCAAACGATCCCGAAAACGGGGCGCAAACCGGTTCCAGACCGGGTTCCAGAAACAAGGCCGGATAGTCGACCAAGGCGGGATCGGAGAGGGTCACTCATGACGTCACGCTCGGGGTTGGCGGGCAGGCCGGATCGAACCGGCCCCATCGTGGCACAGGATATTTTCCTGGCGGACGAATATTATTGACTAACTCGTAAGTCAATAATAAAAGAGCCTCTATATAGGGAGGCCGAAAGGGACAGCGGCACATGGACGCTCCGACCAGAACCAGGGCCCGCCGCAAGGCGGAACGCCCCGGCGAGATCCTCGATGCGGCGTTCGAGGAATTCGTCAGGAATGGCTATGCCGCGACCCGGCTCGAGGATGTGGCCAAGCTCGCCGGCGTCACCAAGGGCACGATCTATTTCTATTTCGAGACCAAGGAGCGGGTGTTCGACGAGATGATCCGCCATGTCTCGCGCCCGGTGTTCGCCGAGCTGAACAGTTTCGTCACCACCCTCGAGGGACCGTTCCGCGCGCGGCTGCGCGCGCTGATCGGCTTCCTGTACGGCCGCGTGGCCAGGGACCGTGTTTCACGCGAGACATTGCGCTTCCTGATCGCGGAAGGCGGCCGTTTTCCCGATCTGGTGGAGCGGCAGTATCAGGAATTCATGGAGCCCTTCGTCGAGCGGTTGCGCGAGGTGGTCGAGGCCGGCATCGCCGCCGGCGAATTCCGCGCCACCCTTGCGATCAACTTCCCGGAGGTGATCTTCAGTCCGGCGATCCTGCTGGATGTGTGGTGGCTCTTGTTCGACGAGCGGCGCAAGATCGATATCGATGCCTTCGTCGACGCCCATTTTGATTTGCTGATGAACGGGCTGTCGGGGACGGGGGGTGCCGTCGCCTGAGACATGGAGCCATTTTCGGATGGGCCAGCGGCTGGCGCCAGGCCGTCGTGAGCAAGAGCGCCGGCGTTGCTGCCAACACCAGGCGGGCTCAAATCGAGGACTCGCAACAGCGGCCCCACAGACTAGCGCCGATAGTGATTTCATTGAGTCTGTCGAGACGTAAACACGCCCGATCTGCCACGTTTCTGGAAGTAGACGTTGGCCGCAGCCCTCAGAAGACACTCAAAGGCCGGATGCGAACATCGCAGCATTTAGGGAACTTTCCTCCACCGAACCGCCTGCCAAATCTCGCGAAGGTCCTCTTCGGTCAAGCAATCCACGTCTCTAACTACAGCTGCCCTGTAACCCACCTGAGTCACCATCCGCCACCATCGCCAGACGTACTCTCCTAGTTCCGGGTGAGCCGCGTAAAACAATTCGGCCTCAGGCCCTCCAGGGCGAAAGTCGCCTAGCTTCCTTCCCAGCATCATCCAGCGATCAGGGTCGTACCGATCGTTTAGATCACCTTCCATATGCAAGTTCTCTTATTAGAACGGCGACGCCCGCCTTGGGTCAGTTACCGCGATAGCGGCAAGCAAAAACACACCCAAAGCGGCCGTCTGTCGACCAGAGTTTGAAGGAATGTGTAAGCAAGGTCGGCAAGGCGAAATCCGTCCGGTTCTCCTCTATCGAAACAGCAAGCATCGCCGCCCTCGAAGTGGCCGGAAAAATACCATACATTTGGGCAAGGAGATGAAAATGGCCCAGAAGCCTGCTCATTCAATCCGGCTTGAAGCGCGCGTCTCACCGGACGCTCTCACAATCCTGAAACGGGCTGCCGAGATTCAGGGCCGCAGTCTCAGTGATTTTGTTGTGGCCGCAGCCCAAGAGGCGGCACAGAAAATCATTGCCGAAACGCAGATTATCCGTCTCTCGGTCGATGACCAGCGCACGCTGACGCAATCGCTTCTCAATCTGCCTGAGCCAACGGCCGCGTTGCGTCGCGCCCGTGATGCCCATCGCCGCCTGGTGCGGGACTCGCAGTGACGACGCAGCTCGCCGCCGCCGCGCGGGTCGAGCTTAGGTCCAGGCCTGCGGTTAGCCCTTCGGGGCCGTGGGCCTTCCACGCCTTGATCCAGTCATGCAAAATCTTGCGTGATATCCCGAGCTCGCGTGCGGCAGGCAGAACGCCGTCGCCTCGTTCAACACGCTTGATCGCCTTCAACTTAAAAGCCGTCGGAAACTGACGGTTCTTTCCTCGTGCTGCCACAGGTCATCCTCGAAATGCCTGTCACCGCAATTAGCGTGTCTCACTTAAGGGGTGCAGTCCAAGTCCAGTGCACTAAATCGACAAGGCTCTCTCATGATGCCGCACGATTTACGTAATCGTGCCGAGCATTAAGTGCAATGTCACCGCAGTTCCAAAAGAGCCAGCACGGTAGCTTTACGACCGCACGCGCCGATCTCAAGCTAGGTGCTTTCACCGAGCAGCTTGTTGCGTACGGGCAGAGGCACCAATTTGCCGCGTCGCTGGATTCCGCCCCAGCTAAAAACGAAACCACCCCACGCATTCGATAGCGAGAGAATTGATCTATCCGGATCTCGATCAGGACAAGTTCCATATAGGCTTGCCGGGCCCATTTGATCCTGGAAATTGATAGCCTAACTGCGTTACGCTATTCACGACTGCACAAGCCAACTCGGCAACATGCCGCTGCAATTGCTTTAAGGCCGCGATGTCGATTGAGGTTTCAAAGATGCCACGCTTTTTATCGACGTAGAGCGGTAGAGAATGTCCTTGCTCGTCAGGCGCTCTCCATGAACCGTGGCAAATCGTGTTTCGCCAAACGGTAGCTTTACGGAGTTGTGCTAGCAAATCATCCAGATACGGAGGCGCGTCTTGATGTTTGCGTGCTGAGTTGCCGTAGGAATCAATGAGGCCACCCAGCGGATCTTCGAGCGCCCGCTCCAAAGTGGAAAGCCATTTTGCGTATTCGGATTCGATTTGATCTGGAGGGATTTGGCGTGTTGCAGTGAAAGCAAATATCGCCTTTCCAAGTGTCTCTTCAAGGAATCCGAAAGTACCGACGGCGCGTCCTAGCGCCTCCCAAAACGCTTCGTCGTGCCGATGGGTTGGAAAATTCGCAGGTATCCGATCGATATCGACAGCGAACCTTTTGATTTCAGCTTCGTTTGTCACACTGAGCAATCCCTTATCCGCCGCGGTTCTAAACCAATTCCATCCTCAGATGGCGGCCTCAGAAGAATGGGCAGTTCAACAAGCCCCGCGAAAAGAAATAATCTTCGCTTCTTGCCCTCATGGCGAAGTTTACTTCCGCAAGGTTTTTCTCGGTAATCATCCCGTCTGGTGCGGACTGTATGAGCGCGAGCTGCGGCGTAAGGGGAATAACGCCGTTCATTGGCACATCCGGCACGATGAATTCACCGGATTGCGTCGAGATAACTCCCCATCTTCCAACGCTATTTTCCAGTTCACGCACGAAATCTCCTGTACGCATCTGCAGTTCGGCTCCGTTGAGTTGCCGGGAGGGTATTTTTCCACTCTCTCTGACGAACAAGTAGCCGTTGGCCTCCAAATTTTCTTCCTGCTCCTTCGTAAGATTGGCTCCGCGAACTTCGTTCAGTTGAAATTCTTGAGAGTCAATCTCTCGAAGGCGAGCCCGTATGTGCCAAAGTGCATACATCGCATCGACTGCAGCCTTAGCTTCCGACGGTAAGGCTTGCAGTTTCCCGTCAATAATCGGGACGACGGCCTTTTGAAATTTATCCTCGATACGCTTCATGTAGACAGATTCTGTCTGCTGGTCCCATGCGCGGCGGGCCTGAAAAAGAGGATTTGTTGGCTTTGCGCGAAACGTTTTGCCCCGACGAAGGTCATGCACCGACACCCGCCCGCTTTGGTCCGAAAATCGCGCCATGCTCATCAACGGGAAAACGTGCTGATTGATTGTCAGACGGTTCGGGTTGTTCGGCCTCGTCTTCTCATATTTCGCCTGCTGGTGCCGCGACTGCGTTCGAAGTGGCTGAGAGAGCCGCGCGAGAGTCACAGCCATGACCGCGGCCGCAAGATGCGGTCCCCGCTCTTTAGAACTGTGAACTATGATGACGGGCATCGACTGCCTTGTTTAGCTTGACAAAACCTAGGTCGCCAGGCGCGTCGGCGCAAAGCACCCCACCTGGATATTTTCATCAACGCAACGGTGAAAGGCCCCTCAAACTCATCCACCTTTAGCACAGACCGGTTGCGATAGTCTGTATATTGACGCAATTACAAGAATCGGGGGATTCAATGGAGTGACTTGGCGTTGTCATTATCGCTGCAGCGGCATTTTTTTTGGGGCGGGCCTCAAGGTCATCAAAAGCGGAAGAATCTATCCCTACGGGCTCTGGCCTTAACTCGGCGTCAGATCGGGACCTTTTGCTCAGCACCTTCCGCCGGGAACTGGCGAACTACTTGGTGCGAGTCGATCCCGACCGATTTCTTCGCTTCTACTGCAAGGCGCGGTCTACCGAAACCGCCCTTGAAAAGGTGAGCAAGGAGGAGCGCGCGGCCGAACTTCTTCTGATCACTAAGCGTTACCCCATGTATGAGGACTTTGATTTGGTTGGCACGCGGGCGCATGTCCTCTACGCCGACGCCTTAAGTGGGTATGAGCTCGAAGATATTGAGGAGCACTTCCTCAATTTTAGTGAAATTTCACGCCATTCAACGCGCAGATAAGAAGGACTGGGTATTTAGAAGCTCCGCGACCAGTGACCAGGACCTTGAGCATCTGCGCGAGTACGTTCAAAAAATCAAAGATACTCGGTTCTTCCAACGGCTCCGCGCCGCCACCACCGAGTTTTTCGGGCAAACCCGAGCGATTGATTTCAAGCCCTCGAACGGACAGGTGGTCTACGAAACGACAGCGCTAACCGTGTTTCAGCGCCCACATATCGCCGAAAGCCGATACGGGTTTCATTTCAAAGATACAAATGAGTACGGCATATACAGCGCTTTTTACGCAGATGGGCGGGATCGGCCTTACCAAAGCTACTACCGCTCAGACCGAATGTTTGAGGCCGAGCATGGTCTCAATTATCTTCGCATTGATGAGAGAATTTGAATCGCTTGGAAGTACGGCGACCACGACGTGGCAAGAGCGCTGACGGCGGGCAAGGCTGACGAAAAAGGACTGCGGCTGAGGGGCGCTGACATTTCAGCCCTTGAGTAGCGCGAGGCCACCTATGATTTACCCGGTACTATCCACGCCGAGTTAGCTTCTTGATGCGCTGCCGGGTCGGTTGAATCAATTGGCCGGTCTCTCCTGATTCTCTTGAGGCCACCATGCCAACCAAACAACGTTTAGCGGTTCGTGTGTTCCGCATAATAGAAGGCGAAGCTGAGGGGCCGCTGGCAATCTGGGCGTTCGTTATTGTTGCAGTTGTCGCCATCGGGTTTACGGCTTGGGGTCTGCGATCATAGTCATTTGAACTTGTTTTGTGGCTCTGGCGGATTTCGTAGAGCCTTGCGAGCAATAGATACAACGTGGGCAGGTAATCGCCGGCTCAACTGAACGATGGGAGAAATGTCGTGGCAGTGGATTTCGGGCGGCGTTTTGATGATCTCTGCAGGCAGACACAATTGATAGCTCGAAACAATACGAAAATGGGGGCGACAGCGAGCTGGATCAGGCAACCGAGCTGCTGTCTTCCAGCTACGCAACCGCCGCAGCTGTCATTGCAGGCGTTGTGCTCGAATGCGGCGAGCACCCTTCTCTTCTATTGGCTTGGCCAAGCCAGATTTCGGCTTAGCCAATGACCAGCCCTGACTACACCAAGCCGGACAGGTAAAGGCCGCATAGCGCCCGCGGGGCTTGGCCTTGAGGCGTCTGGAATGGTGGGGTTTCTACGATCTAGAAAAAACGAAGTATGTCCGTAGCGCAGCGAGGACCATTCTCCGGCCTCGCATCTCCGGCCTCGCAGACCGGTTAAAAAGGCACCCGCAGGAGCATCAGTGATAGCGATCGCCGCAGGCGGATGCGGGACCGAGTGCTTCCGGCGAGAGGCGCATGATCCAGCGTGAGGGATTGTTACCCGCACGCGCAGAGACAACGCACATCTCCGGCGGAGATCCGCGTAGCCCTAGCAACGCCTAAAGCCTGACCATTTCGGGCGCACCAATAGCGTCGCTTAACTTAAGCCTTGCGCCACTGATCGGGCTTGCCGACGTTGGTGTGCTTGACCCGTTCAACGACCGGACTGTGACCGGGATTGAGTTCGCGGGCACGTTCGATCGCCTCGCGTTGGGTCGGCAACACGTCGCTGGCACGCTCGGAGCCGCCACGACGAACGGCGTAGTCCCCTTGGTCGCGGCGCTCAACGTAGAGTTTATCCTTGTTCTGGCTCATCGGAATATCTCCTCTCAGATGACCGTGCCGAACAGATAGGGGGCGATTCGGCGCCAATTTAGGGGCAAGCCGAAAAAGAATCCGGTTGCGCTGGGCGCGACTCGGCCGACGTAACGCACGCAACCATTCCGCAGGAGCCTGCCGTGTTGCTTCGACCGGAATCTCCACCCGCCAATCTCAGCCGGCCTGTGCCTCCGGCAACGGCGTCGCCTCCCCCTGCCCGTCCGGCTGCCGAACTGACTCCCGCCGCCCGCCAAGGCGCTGCTCGGGCGACACCGCCACCATGAGGCAGGCGAGCGCAACGACCACCGCCGCGGTGAAAAACGTGGTCGCCAGCGCGTGGCGATAGATCAGCACCAGCGCCGTGTCGGTCACCGAGGGCATATGGGATGTCACGGTCTCGACCTTCATGCCCTTCGGCATCAGCGCGTGAAGGCGCGCGGTGAGCACAGCGCCGGCAATGGCCACACCGACGGCACCGCCGAGGGAGCGGAAGAAGGCGGAGGTCGCTGTCGCTACGCCGAGATCCGCGCGGCCCACCGCGCTCTGGATTGCCGTCGTGAGATTCGGGAAGGACACCCCGATCCCGAAACCCAGCACCACCAGAATGCCGATCCCCATCGCCGCGCCCTGGCCCGTCATGGCCGTCACGCCCAACGCCGAAAAACACGTCGCCGCCAACGCCAGTCCGCCGGTCACCAGCCATTTGTAGTGACCGGTGCGCGACACCAGCCTGCCACCGCCCACCGACGCGACAATGACGCCGCCCATCATCGGCGCCACCATCAGGCCCGCCGCCGTCGGGCTCGCGCCCTGCACCAGCTGGAAATACAACGGCAGGAACACCGCCGCGGTGAACAGCCCCATGGACGCGAGGCCGATCACCAGCACGCTCGACAGGAACGTCCGGTTGCGAAACAGATGCGGCGGCAGCAGCGGTTCGGCGGCGCGGCCCTCGTTGACGACCAGCAGCGCTAGTGCGCCGATCGTCACCGCGCCGAGGCCGAGGATGACCGGCGAGGTCCATGGATAGGTGGTGCCGCCCCAGCTCAGGGCCAGCAACGCGCAACAGGTGGCAACGCTGAGCAGCAGCGCGCCGGCATAATCCAGCCGATGCGCGATGCCGCGCGGGCGATGCTTCAAGGTGATGCCGATCAGCAGCATCGCCAGCGCGCCGACCGGCAGGTTGACGTAGAAGATCCAGCGCCATGACAGATGGTCGGTGATGACGCCGCCGAGCAGCGGCCCGGTGACGCTGCAGACGGCGAACACCGCCGCGAACAGCCCCTGATAGCGGCCCCGCTCCCGCGGCGGCACCAGGTCGCCGATCACGGTTTGCGCGAGCGTGATCAATCCGCCGGCGCCGAGCCCCTGGATCGCGCGATACACGATCAGCGACGTCATGCTGTCGGACGCCCCGCACAGCACCGAGCCGATGAGAAAGATCGTGATCGAGGCAAAAAACGCAGGCTTGCGCCCATAGGTGTCGCTCAGCTTGCCGTACAGCGGCGTGGTCATGGTGGAGGCCACCATGAAGGCGGTAACCACCCACGACAGGTGCGCAAGGCCGCCGAAATCGCTGGCGATGCGCGGCAGGGCCGTGGCGACGATATTCTGGTCGAGCGCGGCAAGAGCGAGCGCCATCATGATCCCGGTGAAGATCAGCCAGAGTTCCCGTCGGGTGGCGCCCGGTTCGGCCGCCATGGGTTCGGCAACAGATGTCATCTCGTGATCTCGCTGAGTGGCTGGATTGGTTTCTACGCCTGATTCGCTTATCCGGCTGCGCGCGAAACCGTTATCTGTCCCGCGCCAGCCGACGGCCAGCGGCCGGAACCGTGCGCGACGGTAGCGGCCGGTTCGCCATGCAAGCCGGACGCCGGCAGGGTCAGGTCGAGGATTCCCTTGTATTCGTCGAGCACCGCCTGAATGCGCGCGCACTGGGCCTCATCGACCGAACTTTCAATCCAGCCCTGCTGCGGAATGAACACGCGCCCGCTGCGCGCGCCCTCCGCGAAGCCCTGCTTCAACCGAACCTTGTCGCCATCCGACAGATATTGATCGAGGTCGGCGAGGATGGCCGCCACCTGCCCCTCCGAAGTTAGCTTGCGCCGTTCGCAGGCCTGCGCGGCGGCAAAGAAAGATCCGGCGCTCAAGGACGTGGATCTGGACAACATGAATCCGGACGTCCCGGCGCCGGCCGCGCCGGTCAGGCCCAGCAGCACCGGGAGAATCAGGCACAGAGATCGGCCATATCGCGTGATCATGAGGGCTTGCTCCTGTTCTTTGTCTATTCAGCGGCGCGCGGCACCGCACCGAGCCTCGCCGTGTCGATATCGCTGATGTCGTCTCCGGCCGCAGCCTTGGAGTGATCCGCCGCCAGCAGGATGTAGAACGCCGGCACCACGAACAGGGTGAACAGCGTGCCGATGGCAAGGCCCGAGGCGATCACCAGCCCCATGTTGAAGCGCGAGGCCGCGCCCGCGCCCGAGGCAATGATCAACGGCACCACGCCCAGCACCATAGCGGCGGTGGTCATCAGGATCGGGCGCAGCCGGATCGACGTCGCCTCGATCACGGCGTCGCGCCTGGAGCGGCCCGCATGCTGCAGTTCGTTGGCGAACTCCACGATCAGGATGCCATGCTTGCTGATCAGCCCCATCAGGGTGACGAGGCCAACTTCGGTATAGATGTTGAGACTCGCGCCCTTGATGCCGAGCATGATGAAGATCAGCGCGCCGGCAATCGACATCGGCACCGAGACCAGGATGATCAGCGGATCGCGGAAACTCTCGAACTGGGCCGAGAGCGCCAGGAAGATGATGATCAGCGCGAAGCCGAAGGTGGCGGCGAAACCGGAGGATTCCTGCACGAACTGCCGTGACTGCCCGCCATAGTCGATGGTGTAGCCCTTCGGCAAGGTCCGCTCAGCGATCTCCTTCAGGGTGGCGAGCGCTTCGCCGGTGATGATGCCGGGTGCTGCGACGCCGGAGATCGTGGCCGCGTTGATCTGCTGGAAGTGGTTCAGCGATTCCGGCACCGTGGTGGTCTTCAGCGACGCCACCGTCGACAGCGGGATGGCCGTGCCGTCGGAGGTCTTGATGTAATAGTCCAGCACCTGATCGGCATTGAGCCGATAACGCTGCTCGACCTGGGGGATGACCTTGTAGGACCGGCCGTCGAGGCCGAAATAATTGACATAAGCGCCGCCAAGCAGCGTGCCGAGCGCGCCGCCGACATCGCTCAGCTTGAGCCCGAGCTGCGCGGTCTTCTCGCGGTCGATCACCACCGAGGTCTGCGGCTGGTCGATCTTCAGGTCGTTGTCGAGAAAGATGAACTTGCCGCTTTTGAGCGCCTCGGCTGTGAAGGCCTTGGCAACGCCGTCGAGCCGGTCGAACGGATCGGTGGTCTGGATCACGAACTGAATCGGCAGGCCGGAGGATCCGGGCAGCGGCGGCTGCTGGAACGCCACGATCCTGGCGCCGGCGATGCCGGCCATCTCCTGCTGGATCACCGGCTGCAGCACAGCTGTGGTCTTCTCACGCTTGTCCCAGGGTTTCAGCACCCAGCCCGCGATCGAACTGCCGACAACATCGAGCTGGAACACGCCTGCGGTTTCCACATGCGCGGCGAACCGCCGGTAGACCTCGGCCGAATACAGCAGTTTCTGCTGCAGCGTCGCGTTCGGTGCCAGGGTCGACTGGGTGAGGATGATGCCCTGGTCCTCCTGGGGCGCCAGTTCGTTCTTGGAATTCGAATACAGCCAATAGATGCTGGTCAGCACCAGCGCCGCGAACACCACCGTCACCGGAATGGTTTTCAGGCTGCTGTCCAGCAACCGCTGATATCCGTGCCGCAGCCGTTCCATCCGCGCATCGATGAAGGCCACGATGCGATCGTCCAGCGTCGGCTTGCCCTTGTTCGGCGGCTTGAGAATGAAGGCGCAGCACATCGGCGTCAGCGTCAGTGCGATGACGGCCGACACGGTGACCGCACCGGCAAGGGTAAAGGCAAACTCGGTGAACAGCGCGCCGGTCAGGCCGCTCTGGAACCCGATCGGCACATAGACGGCGATCAGCACGATGGTCATGGCGATGATCGGACCGGCGAGTTCGCGGGCGGCCAGAAGCGCTGCCTGCAGCGGTTTGACGCCCTCGGCGATGTGACGGTTGACGTTCTCGACCACGATGATGGCGTCGTCGACCACCAGGCCAATCGCCAGCACCAGCGCCAGCAGCGTCAACAGATTGATCGAGAAGCCGAGCGCCAGCAGCATGGTGAAGGTGCCGACCAGCGACAGCGGAATGGCGATCACCGGGATCAGCACCGAGCGCCAGGAGCCGAGAAACAGGAACACCACCACGGTGACGATCGCCAGCGCTTCAACCAGGGTGTGGATCACCTCGCTGATCGAGCTGTTCACGAATTCGGTGGAGTCGTAGATGATCTCCGAGTTCAGCCCATCCGGCTGCTGCGCCTTGATGTCCGGATAGACGGCGCGCACGCCCTTGATGACATCAAGCAGGTTGGCGGCCGGCGCAACCTGGATGCCGATATAGACTGCGCGCTTGCCGTTGAAACCGACCGAAGATTCATAGTCTTCCGACCCCAGCGTGACATTGGCGATGTCGGAGAGCTTGATGTTGGCGCCATTGACCTGCTTGACGACGAGGTCGCGGAACTCCTGCAGCGATTGCAGGTTGGTCGCTGCGGTCAAATTGACCTGCACCATCTGGCCCTTGGTGGTGCCGAGGCCTGCGATATAGTCGTTGCTGGACAGCGCCGTCGACACGTCGGTCGCGGTCAATCCGTAAGCGGCCAACTTGACCGGATCGAGCCAGGCGCGCAGCGCAAAGGTCTTATTGCCGATCAGTTCGGCGGTCTGCACGCCGGTGACGGCCTGCAGTTTCGGCTGCACCACGCGGATCAGGTAATCGGTGATCTGATTCGGCGCGAGCACATCGCTGTTGAAGCCGATGTACATGGCATCGATGGTCTGGCCGACCTTGACCGTCAGCACCGGCTGCTGCACGCCGCTCGGCAACTGGTTGAGCACCGAATTGACCTTGGTGTTGATCTCGGTCAGCGCCTTGCCGGAATCGTAGTTCAGCCGCAGGTTGATGGTGATGGTGCTGGTGC
>BFBZ01000928.1_pt1 | contig 22371 bp, 16 predicted proteins | sample 1888401 | NCBI WGS metagenome assembly BFBZ01 (sample SAMD00112614, study PRJDB3348) | symbiont metagenome | host: Chara braunii | reverse complement strand
TTACGCAAGGCCTCATCAAACTGGCTCGGCAAGACCATCATGGCGGTGGTCATGGGCGTTTTGATCGTCAGTTTCGGCATCTGGGGCATCGCCGACATCTTCCGCGGCTTCGGGCAGTCGACGGCTGCAACCGTGGGACGCACGGAGATCTCGGTCAACGAGTTCCGGCAGATCTATACCGACCGGCTGCAGCAGATCGGCCGCCAGCTCGGTCGTCCGCTGACCACCGAGCAGGCCCGCATGTTCGGGCTCGACCGCTCCGTGCTGCAGCAGACGATTGCGGAAGCCGCCCTCGATGAGCAGGCTCGCCGTCTCGGTCTCGCCCAGTCCGATGCGGAGACCATGCGGGTGATCCTCAGCGATCCCAACTTCAAGGGCCCGAACGGGGCGTTCGACCCGCAGCGCTTCCAGGCCATCATCCGCAATTTCGGCTTCACCGAGCAGCGCTACCTGGCTGACCAGCGCCGACAGTCGCTGCGGCGGCAGATCACCGGCACGATCGCGGCCGGGCTGGAGCCATCCAACACGATGCTCGAGGCGCTCGGCCGCTTCCAGAACGAGCAGCGCTCGATCGATTACATCAAGCTCGACGCGGCGCAGGCCGGCACCATCGATGCGCCCTCGCCCGAGGTTCTCGCGTCCTATTTCGAAGAGCACAAAGCCCAGTTCAAGGCGCCGGAATATCGCAAGATCTCCTTCGTCGTGGTGACGCCCGAAGAGATCGGCAAGTGGACCGACGTATCTGACGAGGACGCCAGGAAGCTGTTCGACCAGCGCAAGGCGCTGATGGGCACGCCGGAGAAGCGCCAGGTCCAGCAGATGACCTTCCCCACCATGGAGGAGGCGCAAGCGGCGCGCGCCCGGATCGCCGCGGGTGAAGTCACGTTCGACGAACTCGCCAAGGAGCGCAACCTCAACCCAGCCGATCTCGATCTCGGTCTGGTGACGAAATCGGCGATTCTCGACCCTGTCGTTGCCGATACCGCCTTCTCGCTGCCGACCGGCGAGGTCAGCCAGCCCGTCAAGGGCGCATTCAACGTGGCGCTGGTCAAGGTCAGCGCGATTCAGCCGGGCCAGCAGCCCGAATATGAGAGCGTCGCTGCCGACATCAAGAAGGAGATCGCAGCCGACCGCGCCAAGTCGCAAGTCGCCAATCTTCGCGACAAGATGGAAGACGAGCGCGGCGGTGGCGCCAGCGTCGCCGAGGCCGCCAAGAAGCTCGGTCTCAATGCCATCACACTCGAAGCCGTCGACAGGTCCGGCAAGCAACCCAACGGCCAGCCCGTTTCGAACATCCCGCTTGGCCTGGATGTCGTTGCGCAGGCCTTCACCAGCGACGTCGGTGTCGACAACGAGCCGATCTCGTTCCGCGGCGGCTATGTCTGGTTCGAGGTTCTCGGCATCACCCCGCCGCGCGATCGCCCCCTCGACGAGGTCAAGGATCAGGTCGCCGCGCGCTGGCGCGACGACGAAGTCGCCACCAAGCTGCGCGCGAAGGCCACCGAGCTGGTCAAGAAGCTCAGCGAGGGCGGCAAGCTCGCCGACGAGGCGGCATCGCTCGGCGTGAAGGTCGAGACGGCCAGCGCGTTCAAGCGCGACGCCTCGGTGCCCGGCGTCCCCACCGGCGCGATCACCGCCGCATTCCGCACGGCGAAGGACGGCGTCGGCCAGACCGAGGCTGATGGCGGCCGGCGGTGGATTGTGTTCCGTGTCACCGACATCATCGAGCCGAAGGTCGACCTCGCGTCCGAAGACACCAAGAAGCTGAAGGACCAGTTGCAGCGCGCGCTCGCCGACGAGCAAGGCACGGCCTATGTCATGAAGCTCGAGAAGGACATCGGGACGACGATCAACGAGGCTGCGGTGGCCCAGGTGGTCGGCGGCAACAATCAGTGACGGGTTTGCTAGGGGCACGCGTGATGGACGATCTCAAGTCGATCATTGGCAAGGTGGCGACCGGCGCGCCGCTGTCCCGCGAGGAGGCGGCGTCCGCCTTCGACAGCATGATGTCGGGCGAGGCGACGCCGTCGCAGATGGGCGCGCTGCTGATGGCGCTGCGCGTGCGCGGCGAGACGGTCGAGGAGATCACCGGCGCCGTCAGCGTGATGCGGGCGAAGATGCTGCGCGTCGATGCGCCGGCGAGCGCGGTCGACATCGTCGGCACCGGCGGTGACGGCTCCGGCTCGGTCAACGTCTCGACCTGCGCCTCCTTCATCGTGGCCGGCGCCGGCGTGCCGGTCGCCAAACACGGCAACCGCGCACTGTCGTCCCGCTCCGGCGCCGCCGACGTGCTCGCCGCGCTCGGCGTCAAGATCGACCTGAAGCCTGACCAGGTCGGGCGCTGCGTGCGCGAGGCCGGCATCGGCTTCATGTTCGCACCCGCGCATCATCCGGCGATGAAGAACGTCGGGCCGACCCGGGTCGAGCTCGCCACCCGCACGATCTTCAATCTGCTCGGTCCCCTGTCCAATCCGGCCGGCGTCAGGCGCCAGATGGTCGGCGTGTTCTCGCGGCAATGGGTCGAGCCGTTGGCCCACGTGCTGAAGAATCTCGGCTCGGAGGCCGCCTGGGTCGTGCACGGCTCCGACGGGCTCGACGAGATCACCTTGACCGGCCCGACCTTTGTCGCCGCGCTGGAGAACGGTCATATCCGCACCTTCGAGGTCACGCCCGAAGAGGCCGGGCTTGGCCTGTGCGGCAGCGACGGTCTGAAGGGCGGCGACGCCGAAGCCAACGCGGTGGCCCTGCAGAGCGTGCTGGACGGCCTGCCGAGCCCCTATCGCGACGTGGCGCTGCTGAACGCCGCGGCGGCGCTGGTCGTTTCCGGCCGCGCCAAGACGCTGAAGGAAGGCGTCGCAATCGGCCGGGATTCGCTCGACAGCGGCGCTGCGGCGGCGCGGCTGAAGCAGCTGATCGAGGTCTCCAACAGCTGATCCACCGGAGCGTGCCATGTCGGACATCCTGACCAAGATCGAAGCGTATAAGCGCGGGGAGATCGCGGCAGCCAAGCGGGCATGCCCGTTGCCGGAGCTCGAGGCCCGCGCGCGTGACGCTTCGCCGCCGCGCGGCTTCGTTGCCTCGATCCGAGCCAAGCATGCGAACGGTGACTACGCGCTGATCGCCGAGGTGAAGAAGGCCTCGCCGTCCAAGGGACTGATCCGCGCCGATTTCGATCCGCCGGTGCTTGCCAAGGCCTACGAGGCCGGCGGCGCGGCCTGCCTGTCGGTGCTGACAGACACGCCGTCGTTCCAGGGCCATCTCGACTTCATGGTCGCCGCGCGGGCCGCGACCGCCCTGCCCGTGCTGCGCAAGGACTTCATGTTCGACACCTACCAAGTGATCGAGGCGCGTGCTCACGGCGCCGACTGCATCCTCATCATCATGGCCGCGCTGGACGATGCCGCCGCTGCGGACATCGAGGCTGCCGCGCTCGCCCACGGCATGGATGTCCTGATCGAAATCCATGATCGCGCCGAGCTCGATCGCGCGCTGAAGCTGCGCTCGCCGATGATCGGCATCAACAACCGCAACCTGCGAACCTTCGAGACCACGCTGGCGACCTCCGAAGCGCTGGCGCCGCTGGTCCCGGTCGAGCGTCTTCTGGTCGGCGAGAGCGGCATCTTCACGTCGGCCGATCTCGCGCGCCTGGCGCGCGTCGGCATCCAGACCTTCCTGGTCGGCGAGAGCCTGATGCGGCAGGCGGACGTCACGGCGGCGACGCGCGCGCTGCTTGCGCGCAATGCCGCCTCCGCCAGCGCGGCTGAGTGACCATGTCCGACAAGTCGCCCGACGCTCCCGCCCTCACCCACATCGACGCCCGCGGCGAAGCCCGCATGGTCGACGTGTCGGACAAGGCCGCGACCGAGCGAACCGCGACCGCCGAGGGCCGCGTCGTCATGAGCCCGGCGACGCTCGAGCTCATCCTGTCCGGCAACGCCAAAAAAGGTGACGTGCTCGGAACTGCCCGCATCGCAGGCATCATGGCCGCCAAGCGGACCTCCGAGCTGATTCCTCTGTGCCACCCGCTGGCGCTGTCCAAGGTCTCCGTCGACATCACGCCCGATGCCGCGCTACCCGGCTGCCTCGTCAGCGCCACCGTCAAGGTGACCGGGCCGACCGGCGTGGAGATGGAAGCCCTGACGGCCGTGTCCGTCGCCTGCCTGACCATTTACGACATGATCAAGGCGGCCGAGCGCGGCGTACGCATCGAAGGTATCCGCTTGACCGAAAAGATCGGCGGCAAGTCCGGGCACTATCGCGCCTGAAGAGATTACCAAGCCAAATACAACTTCGAATTAATTGTTCGCTAACTCAACTTCCTAACCTCACTTCCATCGCGGACCGATAGCAATGGTTGTGGGAGGGACATCGTAGCGGTCCATCCCGAAGCGCCGATCGCAAGCGTATTCAGGACCGATGACGACCGATACCACCAGTCCAGGGAATGCCCTCAGAGCTTCGACCGACCGCGGTGGACCGATCCGCTGGCTGGTCGGCGGAGGCCTCGTGCTGATTGCAGCCATCGCGATCGGTACGACCATCATGGCCGACAGTTTCCGGGAACGCGCGCTGAACAGCGCGACGCGCGAGCTGGAGAACACCGTCCTCCTGCTGGCGCGCCATTTCGATCAGCAGATGGAGGATCTCGGCGCGATCCAGCGCGATCTCGCCAACTACGTCCGACAGAACCACATCGACAGCGGCGCCCGCTTCAAGGAGCAGATGGGAAGCGCCGCCGTCAATGCCATGCTGAAGGACAAGCTGAGCGCGGTGACCTATGTCGGCGGTTTGAACATCTTCGACTCCGACGGCAACCTGATCAACTCCGGAGCGGCCTGGCCGGTGCCGCCCGTCAACATTGCCGATCGCACCTTCTTCAAGCGGCTGAAATCCGATCCGACCGCGCCGCAACTGCTGATCGAACCGGTGGTGGGCCGGATCACCGGCACATATGTCGCAGTCATTGCCCTGAAACTGACCAGTCCCAACGGCGAGTTCCTGGGCATCATCAGCCGCAGTCTCGAACCCATCAATGTCGAGCGGTTCTTCGCCTCGGTCGCGCTCGGTCCCGACGCGGCGATCTCGATGATGCATCGCGACGGAACCCTTCTGGCCCGCCATCCACGCCATGAGGGCATGCAGAACCAGAACTACAAGAACGCGCCGATCTTCCGCCAGATCCTGGCCGGCGATGGCAACACCACGGGCATTTTCAGCAGCCCCGTCGACGGCGAGCACCGCATCGGCGCATCGCACCGGCTGACGAGCTATCCCTTGATCGTGACTGCGACGACGACGGTCTCGGCGGCGCTCGCCGACTGGCGCGAGCAGATGCGCTTCCTGATCGCCGTCGGCGTGACGTCGGTGCTGCTGATCGCCGGCATGCTTTACGTCGTGGTGCGCCGGCTGATCAGCGACCACGACGCCTCCAGCCGCCGCTTGACGCTGGAGAAGGAACGGCTCGACAAGGCCGTCAACAACATGACCCAGGGCCTCTTGCTGTTCGATGCATCGGAGCGCCTGGTCATCAGCAACCAGCGCTACGTCGACATGTACGGCCTGTCTGCTGACGTCGTGAAACCAGGCTGCACGTTTCGCGCGCTGATCGCGCACCGCAAGGCCACCGGCTCGCTGGCGGGCGACGACGTCGAATATGCCGATGCGGTGCTGCGCGACATCGGCCGCAAGACCTCGCAGATCATCGAGACCACGGACGGTCGCTGGATCCAGATCGTCAACGAGCCGATCGCGGGCGGCGGCTGGCTCGCCACCCACGAGGACATTACCGAGCGCAAACGGTCCGAGGAGCAGATCACGCATCTGGCGCACTACGACGCCCTGACGGATCTGCCGAACCGCACCCTGTTTCACGAGCGCCTCAAGGAGGAGCTGACCGGCGTCCCCCACGGCCGGCGCCTCGCGCTGCACTACATCGACATCGACGAGTTCAAGGGCGTCAACGATTCGCTCGGCCACCTCATCGGCGACGAGCTGTTGAAATCCGTCGCGGCGAGCCTGAGCGCCTGTGTCGGCACCGCGGGGTTCGTCGCCCGCCTTGGTGGCGACGAGTTCGCCGTGGTTCAGACGGCGATCCGCAACCGGGAGGATGTCGAACAGCTGATCGAGGATATTCTCGGCGCGATCCGCGCTCCGCGTGACTGCCTCGGCCATCAGCTCACCGCCGACGCCTCGATCGGCGTGGCGTTGATCCCCGAGCACGGCACCGATCTCGACCAGATCATGAAGAACGCCGATCTGGCGATGTACGCCGCCAAGGCCGCGGGACGCCGCACCTGGCGCTTCTTCGAGCCCGAGATGGACGCCCAGATCAAGGCGCGCCACCAGCTCGAGGTCGACCTGCGCCAGGCCATGGCCGACGATCGACTCGAGGTCTACTACCAGCCTTGTCTGAGCCTGCAGGACGACCGCATCGTCGGTTGCGAGGCGCTGGTGCGCTGGAGGCATCCGACCCGCGGCGCCGTCTCGCCGGCCGAGTTCATTCCGATCGCCGAGGACACCGGCCTCATCAACCTGCTCGGCGAACGCGTCCTCCAGGTCGCCTGCACCGAGGCGGTGAGCTGGCCGGACGACATCCGGCTCGCCGTCAACGTCTCGCCGGTGCAGTTCAAGAGCGGCACCCTGGCGCTCAAGGTCGCCAATGCACTTGCGACCTCCGGCCTGCCGCCGCATCGGCTGGAACTCGAGATCACCGAAGCGGTGCTGATCCGCGACGACGACGCGCTCGACACCCTGCACCAGTTGCGCGCGCTCGGCGTCCGCATCGCGCTCGACGATTTCGGCACCGGCTATTCGAGCCTCAGCTATCTCCAGCGCATTCCGTTCGACAAGATCAAGATCGACCGCTGTTTCGTCAAGGACATCACCGATAGCGAGGGTTCCGCGGCGATCGTCCAGGCCGTGGTCAACATCGCCGCCATCCGCAAGATGTCGACGACCGCCGAGGGCGTCGAGACCGAGGCGCAGCGGCAGGTGCTGAAGCGGCTCGGCTGCTCGGAGATGCAGGGCTATCTGTTCAGCCCTCCGAAGCCCGCAGCCGACGTGCGGCAATTGTTCGCCGCGCAGCGCGCCAATCCCTCATCCGGCCGCCGTTCGCGCTCGGACGCCGCCTGAGCCGGTTCCGAACCGATAAATACCGTTGCAATTTGAGGCTTTTCCGCAAGCCAGATTCAAACCCTGCCGACCGGTCGTGCCTTGAAGTCCACGGCTCCGCCATGATCTACGGGACACAGACGGACATACTCCGTGTTCGCCTGTACACGCTGGTCGAAAACCACGGCGGGACGGCCTCAGGGCCGCCCCGTCGGGTGTGAGCATCGCAAGCCGCGCACCCGCCCGCTTCGCAGATCAGTTCGGCACCGCCGCCTTGGCGCGGACGTCGGCGTTCACCGTGACGCCCCGCAGCACGTTGAATGCGGCGTGCAGCGCCTTGTCGTCCTTCTCGTCGGGCGGAACGTAGGACTGCGAGCCGGTCTGCTCGGTGCCGTCGGGCGCCGAGAGATGGCCGCGCATGCCGGCCTCACCCTTGAGATCGCCGCGATCCTTCAGCTCGTCCGGCACGTCCTGCTTCACCTCGATGTCCGGTGCGATGCCCTGTGCCTGGATAGAGCGGCCCGACGGCGTGTAGTAGCGCGCCGTGGTCAGCGCCAGCGCGCCGTTGCCAGCGCCGAGCGGAATGATGGTCTGCACCGAGCCCTTGCCGAACGAGCGCGTGCCGACCAGGGTCGCACGCTTGTGATCGTGCAGCGCGCCGGCCACGATCTCCGACGCCGAGGCCGAGCCGCCATTGATCAGCACCACCAGCGGCTTGCCCTTGGTGAGGTCGCCGCCGCGCGCGGTGAAGCGCTGCGTCTCCTCCGGATTGCGGCCGCGGGTGGAGACCACCTCGCCCCGCGGCAGGAATGTGCTGGAGACCGACACGGCCTGATCGAGCAGCCCGCCCGGATTGTTGCGCAGGTCGACCACGTAGCCGGCGAGCTTCTCCTGCGGGATCTCCTTGGAGATGCTGGCGACAGCCTTGCGCAGACTCTCGGTGGTCTGCTCGTTGAAGGATGTGATGCGGATATAACCGATGTCGCCGCCTTCGGTGTGATAGCGCACCGGGCGCACCTTGATGATCTCGCGCGTCAGCGTAACGTCGAGCGGTGCGTCCTTGCCCTTGCGCATGATGGTGAGCTTGGTCTTGGTGTTGACGCCGCCCTTCATCTTGGCGACGGCCTGCTCGAGCGTCAGTCCCTGCACCGCCTCGCCGTCGATCTTGGCGATGAGATCGCCCGAGAGAACGCCGGCCTTGGACGCGGGCGTGTCATCGATCGGCGCGACGACCTTGACCAGGCCCTCCTCCATGGTGACCTCGAGACCGAGTCCGCCGAACTCGCCGGACGTGGTCTCCTGCATGTCGCGCCAGGACTTGTCGTTCATGTAGCGCGAATGCGGATCGAGCGAGGACACCATGCCGTTGATGGCGCCTTCGATCAGCGCGGGATCGCTCGGCTTCTCGACATAGTCGGCGCGAACACGCTCGAACACCGCGCCGAACAGATTGAGCTGCGAATAGGTGTCGGCCATGCCGGCCGCGGCCTTGGCCTTCGCAACGAGTTGCGCGCCGTCGGGACCCGTGACCATCAGGGTCAGCCCGACGCCGGTCATCGTGCCCGCCAAGAACAGCCAGTTTTTTCGCATTGTTTGCTTCCCGAGCGTTTGTTGGATGGCCGGCCGATCAAATGGTCCGCACGCATCGCCGGCGCGATTTGTGTTGCGAACACACACCACATTTCCGGTTTCTTCAAGGCCGATATTGCGCCGCCGTACCGGGGCCCGACCGCCGGCGCTCGCATCCGAAATGGACGTTCACAGGCTGAAATCAAGCTCAAGGCTGCGCCGGCGCCGGGCCCGGCTGAACATACCCCGGCTTTCACGGACACCCATGATCACAATTCGACGAGCCGTGTACCACGCCGCGATTTGATGGCCTGGGCCTGCGGGGCGCCGCTCCCCGCGCGCGCCCGGGAAGCTCGAGTTCGGAATGGCTTGCTCCCGGCCCGCTCGATGGGCAATGCTCCGCAGCAAAACCGCAAGCATGACAGTCGCTGGGAGGCAAACATGAACCAACGGACCCCGATCGAGGCCGGGTGGCGGAACATCGAACTCGGCTCGAGCGACGAGAAGTTCCAGAACCTGCACGAGCTCATCCGCAAGGCGCGCGCCCAGCTCAACCAGAACGCCTGGGACTACATCATCGGCGGGGCCGAAACCGAGACCACGCTGCGCCGGAACCGGATGGCGCTCGACGAGATCGCGTTCCGTCCGCGCGTGCTGCGCGACGTGTCCAGGGTCGATGCCTCGGTCGAAACTTTCGGACGCAAGCTGCGCCTGCCGGTGGTCATGGCCCCGGTCGGTGCGCTCGAAATCTTCGATCCGGCAGGGGCGGCCAGCGTGGCCCGCGGGGCGGGCCGATTCGGAGCCGCGCACATGCTGAGCTCGGTGTCGGAACCCGGGCTGGAGAAGACCGCCGAGGCCGCGCCCGACGCGCTGCGAATCTTCCAGCTCTATGTCCGCGGCGACGACGCCTTCGTCGAGGACTATGTGAGCCGGGCGGTCGCCAACAGCTACACCGCGTTCTGCCTGACCGTCGACACCGCCCATTACAGCCGGCGTGAGCGCGACATCGCCAAGCGATACGTCCGCGAAAGCCGGCTGCGCGCAACCGGCGGCGACCACCAGAAGGCGCTGAGCTGGCACACCGTCAAGCTGATCAAGGACAAGTTCAAGCTGCCGCTGATCATCAAGGGCATCGCGACCGCCGAGGACGCGCAGATTGCGGTCGATCACGGCGTCGACTGGATCTACGTCTCCAACCATGGCGGCCGCCAGCTCGACCATGGCCGCGGAGCCATGCATGTGCTGCCGGAGATCGTCGCCGCCGTGAAGAGCCGGGCAAAGATCATGGTCGACGGCGGCTTCTGCCGCGGCACCGACATCGTCAAGGCGATCGCCTCCGGCGCCGACCTCGTCGGCATCGGCCGGCTGCAATGCTGGGCGCTCGCCGCGGCCGGCGAGGACGGCATCCTGCGCATGCTCGAGCTGCTGGAGGACGAGGTCATCCGCACGCTCGGCCTGCTCGGCGTCACCTCGTTCGCGGAGCTGAACGCGTCCTATCTGCATCCGGCGGCCGCCACCAACCCGCCGAGCGTGGTCAGCGCGTTTCCGCTGGTCGACATCGAGCCCTACCGGTATTGAGGAGGCGCCGCTTCCGTCCCACGCAAGGCATCGTCGACCCGCCCCATGCCCGCCTCCGCTCTCCGCCCCGGCGTCGCCGACGCGCTGCTGTTCGATCTCGGCCGCGTCGTCATCGACATTGATTTCGTCCAGGTGGTCTCGCGCTGGGCAGCGCATGCCGGCTGTCCGCCGGAGCGCGTCGCCGCGCGCTTCGTGCGCGACGAGATCTATCACGGGCACGAGCGCGGCACCGTCTCCGATGCCGCGTTCTTCGCCAACCTGCGCCGGCAACTCGGCATCGACATCACCGACGCGCAGTTTCTCGAGGGCTGGAACGCGATCTTCGTCGGCCCGATGCCGGGCATCGCCCCGCTGCTTGCACGCGCGGCTTCGAGACTGCCGCTCTATGCCTTCTCCAACACCAACAAGCCGCACATCGATCACTTCTCGCCGCGCTATGCCGACCTGCTTGGTCACTTTCGCGAGATCTTCCTGTCGTCGTCGATCGGCCTGCGAAAGCCGGATGCCGAGGCGTATGATCACGTCGTGCAGGCGATCGGCGTGCCCGCCGAGCGCATCGTATTCTTCGACGATCTCGCTGAAAACATCGACGGCGCGCGGACGAGCGGGCTGCAGGCGGTGCTGGTGCGCTCGACGGCCGACATCGCCGCGGCGCTGGAGGCGCTCGGGATCTGATCGCGTCGCGCAAGAGTGCGTCATGGCCAGCGGCGTAACGTTCTGAAAGGCTGCGCTCGCAATGACGGTGCCCACTCGTGCAAAATTGTTCTCGCGACACGATGTGCCCGAGCTTTGCTGCTCTCATTTCACCCTCCTCCAATCGGAGGGCGCAGGGAATGCCGGGCTGCAGGCCGCAACCCATGGCCCGCCTGCAGAAAAAAAGCAGGCGGCAGTCACCACAGGTCCAGCCGACATCCGGCATTCCCTGCGCGATGGTCTTCACGCTTATACGCGATCTCCCCGGTGCTCGGCTTGTTGGCCACCGTCGCCGACGGGATCATCAGCACCCGCCGGCTTGGCATCAGCTTCGGGATGCCAGGACCACGCGACTTCACGTCCGCGCCATGCCGTTCGTCCGCGCGCCATCAGGGCACGCTGCGACACGTCGCGGCCACCGCATCCCGCGCTCCACGTCCGTGACGATCGCGAAGCGCCCCTCCTGTCGAGCACGGGACCAAATCAGCATAGCAGCTTTTTCCGAAAAAGCGAATCTTAAATGCGACCGCCGGCAACGGCGCCATCCGGCCCGTCTCCCGCCACATCCGCTGGTCGCAGACGAGCCGGCGCCTAAGCGCATCGGCATCGGCGGCGAGATCGTCAAGATCGCGCCGTGCTCGATGACCATCGTCGGCACGCTCGCCGATTGGTCGCAATGGACCGGCGTGACCTTCGATCGCTCGGGTGAGATCGAGGTCCCCGGTGCTCTCGTGCCCGTGCTCGCGGCGGTCGAGCACGACCATGCCGCCTATGTCGAGCCGAATGTCTGGATTCGGCATCCGCTCTGACGCGGTGCAGGTCGTCCGCGCGACGATCAACGCGCCGGCACGACGCGCTCGTTGAGAAATCCGATCACCACGTCGAACGCCTGCCGTTCGATTCCGCTCCATCAGGATCATGTGCGTGCCCTGCCCGATCTCGACCAGGCGCTTGTATGGCGCGCTCACGAGGCGAACGAACAGGTCGTGCGCCATCCCGAAGCGGACATCCACATCCCATTCCGCCGCGAGCACGAGCACCGGGCAGTCGATCGTGCTGGGATCGTAGATCGGCTGGTCCACGGTCCAATGCTCGTCCATGTGGCGCGCGCAGATCGAGGGCGTCGCGGCAGCGCATATGACGATCGCCTATGACCGGCGCGGATTTGGTGAGACGGTCGCCTATGAGGAAGCTCATTCTCCGGTCGAGGACCTGCTCGCCGTCGTCGACGCGCTCGCGCCGGGGCGGCCGGCGACGCTGATTGCCTGCTCGCAAGGAGGCCGCATCGCGCTCGACTTCGCGCCTCGCCATCCGTCACGTATGGCATCGCTGGTGCTGATCGCACCTTCGATCAGCGGCGCGCCGGAGCCGGTCTATCCACCGGAGATCAAGGCGCTAACGGCGTCGTTGGCCGCTGCCGAGGCCGCACAGGATTGGGATCGGGTCAGCGCTATCAAGACGCATCTGTGGGTCGACGGTCCCTTGCAGCGCGAGGGACGCATCTCCGGCGAGCCGCGCGAGACGTTCCTGAAGAAGAACGCCGCCGCACTCCGCGCGCCGCCAACCGGCGCGACTCTCGATATGGCACCAGCCTTCCCGCGCCTCGCGGAGATCGTCGCGCCATCGCTCGTCATCCGGGGGGACTTGGACTTTCCTCACATCCAGCAGCGAAGCAGGCTGCTCGCCGCAACAATGCCGAACGGGTCAGGACATGAGCTGGCCGGAACGGCGCACCTGCCGAGCCTGGAACGTCCGCAGGAGGTCATGCGGTTGATTGCAGACTTTCTCGCGCGATCGTGAGGCAGCGGCCCGGAAACGGCCCACAGCAGACGGTCAGAACGCAGGGAGCGGCCTAGGCCCTTGGCCGCGCCGTGCGCGTTCGGTTAGAAGGCGATTCATTCGATCTGCCGTCTCCGTCCGAAGGAAATCCCATGGCCCTGATGCCGGTGTCTGATGCGTTGTCCGCCGTGCTCGCCGGCGCCGAGCCGCTGGCCGAGGAGCAGGTCGGGCTGGACGAAGCGTTTCACCGCATCCTGGCGCGGGACCTCGCGGCGCTGCGGACGCAGCCGCCCGAGGCAATGTCGGCGATGGACGGCTATGCCGTGCGCGCGGCGGACGCCGCCCAGGCCAAGGCGCGGCTGAAGGTCATCGGCGAGGTTGCGGCAGGGCGGCCGTTCGATCGCGTGGTTGGACCCGGCGAGGCGGCGCGGATCTTCACCGGTGGCGTTGTTCCGGAGGGCGCGGACGCGGTGGTGATCCAGGAGGACACGATCGCCGAAGACGGCCACGTCGTGATCACCGAGGCCGCGATCAAGGGCCGGCATATCCGGCCGGCGGGCGTCGACTTTCACCAGGGCATGGTGCTGCTGAAGTCCGGGCGCCGGCTCAGCGACCGCGACCTGTCGCTGGCGGCCAGCATGAATCATCCGGCGCTGCCGGTGCGGCGCCGGCCGAAGGTGGCGCTGCTCGCCACCGGCGACGAGCTGGTGATGCCGGGCTCGACGCCCGGCCCGGGCCAGATCGTCTATTCCAACGGCTACGCCTTGCGGGCGCTGGTGCGCAACGAGGGCGGGACACCGATCGATCTGGGCATCGCCGCGGATACGATGCAGGCGACGATCGCCGGCATCCGCCGGGCCCGCGAGGCCAAGGCCGACATCCTGATCACGACCGGCGGCGCCTCGGTCGGCGATCACGACCTCGTCAAGCAGGCGCTCGAAGCCGAGGGCGTCGAGATGGCGTTCTGGAAGATCGCGATGCGGCCGGGCAAGCCGATGATGCACGGACGGCTCGGCGACATCAGGGTGATCGGACTGCCCGGCAATCCGGTGTCGTCCTATGTCTGCGCCATCCTGTTCCTGGTGCCGCTGATTCGGCGGCTGCTCGGCCGTGACGAGGCCGTGATGCCGCGCGAGACCGCCCTGCTCGGCCGCGAACTGGGGCCGAACGATTCGCGCGAGGACTATCTGCGGGCACAGCTCGAAGAGCGCGCCGACGGCACGCTGGTCGCGACCCCGGTGAGCCAGCAGGATTCGTCGCTGCTCGGCAATCTCGCGCTCTCGCAGGCTGTGGTGATCCGGCCGGCGTTTGCGCCGAAGGCGCCTGCGGGCAGCCCGTGCGAGATCCTGCGCCTGCCGAACTGAGCCGCTTCCCCGGTAAAGCCCGGTCTGTTCATCATATTTTTAGGATTGCGGAACACACATCGAACATATAGTGTCCGTTCATGATTTGTTTTTAGTATGTTGCGGGCGACGCGATGACGGTCCGACTCCAGGGCGCTCTCAGCCGGTTTGTGCGCGAGGCGCAGCTCCTGGACTCGGACGACAACAAACCGGGGACCAGGTCGAGATGCTGACGCGCAAACAGTACGAACTTCTGCGGTTCATCAACGAGCGGCTCAAGGAAGCCGGCGTGCCGCCGTCCTTCGACGAGATGAAGGATGCGCTCGATCTGCGCTCGAAGTCCGGCATTCATCGCCTGATCACGGCGCTCGAGGAGCGCGGCTTCATCCGCCGGCTGCCCAACCGCGCCCGCGCGATCGAGGTGATCAAGCTGCCCGAGCTGTCACAGGCCGCCAACAACCGCCGCGGCTTCACCCCATCGGTGATCGAGGGCAATCTCGGCAAGGTGCGCACCAGCACTCCCGCGCTGGACGATGGCGAGCGCCCCGTCGCAGTGCCGGTGATGGGCCGCATCGCCGCCGGTACTCCGATCGAGGCGCTACAGACGCGCAGCCACACCATCAGCGTGCCTGCCGACATGCTCGGCAACGGCGATCACTATGCGCTTGAGGTGCGCGGCGACTCCATGGTCGATGCCGGCATCCTCGACGGCGACATGGCGCTGATCCAACGCAACGAGACCGCCGACACCGGCGACATCGTGGTGGCGCTGATCGACGATGAGGAAGCGACGTTGAAGCGCTTCCGCCGCCGCGGCGCATCGATCGCGCTGGAGCCGGCCAACACCGCCTACGAGGTACGCATCCTGCCGCCGAACCGGGTGAAGATCCAAGGCAAGCTGGTCGGGCTGTACCGCAAGTACTGATCGCGAATGGGATCGGTCGATGGGCGGCGGGCGCACGCGCTTTCGCCGCCGATCGGAGGCTGCCCAGCAAAATACGTCACGCGCGAATGCACCTCATGATGTGCAGCGCGGCATGCTCAAACGCTTGTGATCGGCCGCGGGCACACGCGATGCAGATCAGCGCAGAATTGCCGCGAAGCGCGCGCTAACATCACCATCGATGTCCACTCTGATAGAGGCCTGCGCCTGTCCGGGGGGAGCGTGGGTCGGCTATCTCTCAACGAGGAGCGATCCGATGTGTGACTACAGCCTCCATGCGGTTGCGTCCCGTCCCGCCAAGGTCGGCGAGACGTTGATCTCGATGACCTTCCGTGGCACCGCCACCCGCGGCTTCGCGCTGGAGAGCGAGCCGACCGTCGCAGTCTGCATGCTGCCCGGCACCGAGTTGGCCTTCGCCGAGGACGTCCGCTACGACAGCCGCTGGCTCTGGACCCGGACGATCCGCGAGCGCGTCGCAAAGTTCAACAGCATCGAGACTCACATTCCCGATCGCCATCACGACGCGATCGAATTCGCCGATGGCCGCCACGTGCTGGTGACCCAGCTCTGCGAGGGCCAGCGCGTCACCGTGCTGCAATTGCCGGTCAGCAAGCAGCCGGCGGAGCGACGCCCGGACATCGCCGAGGACGTGCCGCCTTCGCAGGCCACACCGATTCGCCGCATCAGCATCACCTGAGGGGTCTCCGCATCGGCATTTCTCTCGGTCGTGAGCGAGCTTTCGACCGTGGGAGATTTGGGTTCTGCAAGCGCAAAGTCCTCTCGGGCGAACCTTACGCCCCGGCATCGCATCGGATAGGAACGACATCCCTCGGCCGCCATGATGTGCCGGGGGAGCCTGCCGCCGTGGTCAACAAGATCGATTGGAACAAGGCCGCCGGGATCACCGAGCCCGGCTGCAATATGCTTGTGTTCGGATGGCTGACAGTCACGGCTGACGACATCGCCATCTGGCAACGCTATCCGCGCGCTGCGTTCACGCTGGCCGAAAGCCCCTCGCTGTTCGATGGACTTGGCAACATGGACCTGGCGACACCGAGTATCATCTCGGCACGTTCGAGCTGCCCGGCACTCAGTCTTCCTCGCCCTGCTCCGTCTCCGGCGGCGTCGCGTCCTGAGGCCGCACGGCCGGCGCGCGCGGCGTCAGCGTCGTGTCGAACTCGCCGGCCTCGGCGGGCGCCGGCCACCATGGGCGGTCGGTGCCGCCGGCGCGCGCCGGCGTGACGGCGAAGCTCCTGCCCCGCTGCACCAGCATCAAGGCGCCCTGCTGCCGCAGCCGCTCGCGATCGATGACGGCCGCCGCGCAGGATGACGGCGCGGCGCGCGCGGTGACGATGAGCGCAGCACGGGCGCAATCATCGGCGAGCGCCTCGGCGCGCAGGGTCACGGCGGCGAAGCGGCCATCGGCCATCGCGACCACGCAGCCCGCCTCGTCGCAGGAGACGCCATCGGCGAGCGATGAATCCGCCGGCAGCCGGGCATCGGCGTCGGCCGCGAGCCACTCCTTGGTGGCGAACACGTCCTTGCCGGTGCGCATCACATGCAGGCGCCCGTCACGGCCGCGCACCGCCACCGCGCGCCCATCGCCGGCGATCAGCACGTCGGGCAGCGGCGTCGCGGCGGCCCACGCGGTGGCCACCACGAGCCCCACGGCGCCCGACCACCGCAGCGGGGTGCGCAGCAGGCCGATCAGGATGACACCGAGGCTGGCCAGGATCAGTGGACCGATGCCGAAGGCCGGGATGCGTCCGACCGCGCCGGGCAGCGCTGCCACCCAGCGCGTCACCGCGATCATCCAGTCGATGCCGAGGCCCATCAGGGTCCACCAGGGACCGTCGAGCCCGAACGGCGCCGCCACGAGGCCCATCAGGCCGGCCGGCATCACCAGCGCCGAGACGACCGGCATCGCCGCGAGATTCGCGAGCACGCCATAGGGCGTGACGCGATGGAAATGGAAGGCGGCATAGGGCGTGGTCGCGAGCCCCGCGATCAGCGAGGCCAGCAACAGCATCGCAAGCTCGCGGCCGCCCCACAGCGCGATGCGCTGCGTCGTGGAGCTGTCCGGCGTCGCAAACAGTCTGGGCAGCCCGAACTGCACCAGCGCGACCAGGCCGAGCGTCGCCGCGAACGACATCTGGAAGCTCGGATGCACCAGCGCTTCGGGAGCTGCGACCAGCACGATCAACGCGGCGACCGCGAGCGTACGGAAGGTGACGGCGCGGCGGTCGACCATGACCGCGATCAGCACCACGGCCGTCATGAAGAACGACCTTTGGGTCGCGACCTCCGCGCCTGAGAGCAACAGATAGAACGCCGCCGCGACCAGCGCTGCGGCCGCCGCCCATTTCTTGATCGGGTGGCTGATGGTGAGGCCGGGGATCAGCGCCAGCAGCGCGCGCACGGCGAAGAACACGACACCGGCGACGACCGCCATGTGATAGCCGGAGATCGACAGCACGTGGCCGAGACCGGAGACGAACATCGCGTCGTTGACATCGGGCGTGATGGCGTCGCGCCGGCCGGTCAGCAGCGCGGTGGCGATGGCGCGTTCGTCGCCCGACAGGCGGCCGCGGATGCGTGCGTCGATCGCATCGCGCAGACCCTGCATGGCCGCCGCATAGCCCAGGCCGAAGCCGGCGGCCTGCGGCGGCGTCGCCGTCGTGATCGCGCCCATCACGAAGCCGGAGGCGCCGATGCCCTGGAAGAACATGTCGCGCGCGAAGTCGTAGGATCCCGGCCGCACCGGGGCCATCGGCGGCAGCAGCCGCGCCTTGAGCTGCACGAAGCTGCCGACCTCGGGCGCCGCGCCCTTGCGCACCGCGAGCCTGACACGCGCGATGGTGACGGCGTTGCGCGGGCTCTCCATCGACGTCACCCGCAGCACGATGCGGTCGCTGCGCTCGCGGATGTCGCGCGCCTCGACGAAGCCGGACAGCGCCACCGAATACAACGGCCGCGCCAGCACCGGATGCGCGACGCGCGCGGTCTTGACAGTCGCCGCGGCGAAGCCGCACGCCGCCGCCGCAATCATCACGGCAACCGGAAACAGCCGATGCCGCCGCATCATGATGGCGACGATGCCGAGCAGCGCCGCGGTGGTGGCGGCAATCCAGAGCACGGGCTCGTGATCGGCGGTGAAGTACAGCGCGATGCCGGCCCCGAACGCCACCGGCACCCAGGGCAGCAGCCGGCCCGCCCCGGCCTCCTCGGCCGCCCAGCTCTTCAGGCGAGCGGCGAACACCGACGACGCACCGGACCCGATCGCGGGCCAGCCGCCGGCCAGCGCGCCGCGCGGCGGCCAGACATCGGCCATCACGCCCGCGATCCCGCGACGCCCTCCCGGCGGCCTGACCGGCTCCGCCATTGCCCCCACACCAACCCGTTACCCGACGGGCGGAAAGGCTACCGGAAGCTGCGCGAGCGCGCCTAGCAGAACGGAACGGGAATCCTGGAGATCTGCACGGCCGCTGCGGGGGAACTTTTTGCGCCGCACGTGCTTTTCAGGGGATGGACGCCCACGACCCTGAAGACCCCTTCGCCGACCTCGCGCTCGAGAAGGCGATCCACCTGCGCTGGACTCTCCGGGACATCAAGGCCCACCGGCTGACGCTGTCCCCTGTCGCCGACGAAGATCTTTCGCTGCTCACCGAGCGCGGCCTCGTCGAACTCACCGACGGCGTGCCGACGCTGACCGAGGCCGGGCAGGACGCGATCAGCTGAGCCACACGCGTCCCGCGGTCTCCGCTTGCCTCACCCCTTCGCGACTTCCTTGGCGAAGGTGTCGCGCAGGCCGATGGTGCGGTTGAACACGAGCTTGTCGGCCGTCGAATCCGGATCGCGCACGAAGTAGCCCTGCCGCTCGAACTGCATCGGCGCGTCGGAATTGCTCTCGGCGATCGCTGGCTCGATGCGCGCGTCGGTGAGGACCTCGAGCGAGTTGGGATTGAGATCGGCGGTGAAGTCGGCCGCGTTCGGGCTCGGATTGGCGAACAGCTGGTTGTAGATGCGGATCTCGGCAGGCAACGACTCCGCCGCGGAGAGCCAGTGCATCGTCGCCTTGACCTTGCGTCCATCCGGCGCGTTGCCGCCCTTGGTCGCCGGATCATAGGTACAGCGCAGCTCGACGATCTCGCCGGCGTCGTTCTTGATGACGTCGCGGCACTTGATGAAATAGGCGTAGCGCAGCCGCACCTCGTTGCCCGGCGACAGGCGGAAGAACTTCTTCGGCGGATTCTCCATGAAGTCGTCCTGCTCGATATAGAGCTCGCGGCCGAACGTGATCCTGCGCGTGCCGGCCGAGGGATCGTCGGGATGGTTGATCGCCTCGAGCTCCTCGACCTGGCCTTCTGGATAGTTCTCGATCACCACCTTCAGCGGCCGCAGCACCGCCATCCGGCGCAGCGCCGTGCGGTTGAGCTCCTCGCGGATGCAGAATTCGAGCATGCCGACGTCGACGATGCTGTTCGCCTTGGCGATTCCGATGCGCTTGATGAACTCGCGCACCGCCGCCGGCGGCACGCCGCGCCGCTTCAGGCCGGCGATGGTCGGCATGCGTGGATCGTTCCAGCCGGCGACATGGCCGTCCTGCACCAGCCGCGTCAGCACGCGCTTGGATAGCAGAGTATAGGTGAGATTGAGGCGCGCGAACTCGTACTGGTGCGGATGCGACGGCACCGGCAGCTTGTCCAGGAACCAGTCGTAGAGGGGCCGGTGATCCTCGAACTCGAGCGTGCAGATCGAGTGCGTCACGCCCTCGATCGCGTCGGACTGCCCGTGCGCGTAGTCATAGCTCGGATAGATCTTCCAGGCGTCGCCGGTGCGCGGGTGGTGGGCGTGCAGGATCCGATACAGCACGGGGTCGCGCAGGTTGATGTTGCCGGCGGCCATGTCGATCTTGGCGCGCAGCACGCGCGCACCGTTCGGGAATTCGCCGGCCTTCATGCGCCGGAAAAGGTCGAGATTCTCCTCGACCGAACGGTCGCGGAACGGGCTGTTCCTGCCGGGCTCGGTCAGCGTGCCGCGCGACAGCCGAATGTCTTCCTGAGACTGGTCGTCGACATAGGCCAAGCCGGCCTTGATCAGGCCCTCGGCCCAGTCGTAGAGGCGCTCGAAGTAATCCGAGGCGAAGAACAGGTTGTCGCCCCAGTCATAGCCGAGCCAGCGCACGTCGGCCTGGATGGAATCGATATATTCCTGCTCTTCCTTGGTCGGATTGGTGTCGTCGAAGCGCAGATTGCAGCGGCCGCCGAACTCCTGGGCAATGCCGAAGTTGAGGCCGATCGACTTGGCATGGCCGATATGCAGGTAGCCGTTCGGCTCCGGAGGGAACCGGGTGACGACCGTCTTGTGCCTGCCGCTGTCGAGATCGGCCTGGACGATGTCGCGGATGAAGTCGCGCCCTGCCTCTGCCGTCGCCGCCGTGTCTGTCGTCGTGGTCATCAAGAATATCCTGCTCCGGAATTTGGCAGCCTATCTGCCAAATCCGCTTCCCCCAAGGAAGGCTTTAGTTATGCGATAGGCCTGCTATACACCCCCCGCCCTCTTGAGCCCCTGCCTGGATTTCGTGCTGCCGCCCATGACCACCCCGATCGTCACGCGCTTTGCCCCCTCCCCGACCGGCTTTCTCCACATCGGAGGCGCCCGGACGGCCCTGTTCAACTGGCTGTATGCGCGCGGCCGCGGCGGCAAGATGCTGCTCAGGATCGAGGACACCGACCGCGAGCGCTCGACCAGTGCGGCGATCGACGCCATCCTCGACGGCCTGAAATGGCTCGAGCTCGATTGGGACGGCGAGGTCATCTACCAATATAGCCGCGCCGCGCGCCATCGCGAGGTCGCCGAGCAACTGCTCGCCAGCGGCATGGCGTATCGCTGCTATGCCACCGCCGAGGAGCTGGCCGCGATGCGCGAGAAGGCACGCGCGGAAGGCCGCACCCGGCTCTACGACGGCATGTGGCGCGACCGCGATCCCAAGGAGGCGCCCGAAGGCGTCAAGCCGACGATCCGGCTGCGCGCGCCGCTGACCGGCGAGACCGTGATCGAGGATCAGGTGCAGGGCCGCGTGGTCTGGCAGAACGAGAACCTCGACGACCTCGTGCTGCTGCGAGGCGATGGCAATCCGACCTACATGCTGGCGGTCGTCGTCGACGACCACGACATGGGCGTCACCCACGTCATCCGCGGCGACGACCATCTGACCAATGCCGCCCGCCAGACGCAGATCTACCAGGCGCTCGGCTGGAAGGTCCCCAGCATGTCGCACATCCCGCTGATTCACGGGCCCGATGGCTCGAAGCTGTCGAAGCGCCACGGCGCGCTCGGCGTCGACGCCTACCGTGCGATGGGATATCTGCCGTCGGCACTGCGCAATTACCTGGTGCGGCTCGGCTGGAGCCATGGCGACCAGGAGATCTTCTCGACCGAGGAGATGATCAAGGCGTTCGACCTGCCGGCGATCGGCCGCTCGGCGGCGCGGTTCGACTTCGCCAAGCTGGAAAATCTCAACGGCCACTACATCCGCCACAGCGACGATGCGGCGCTGGTGCGCCAGTTCGAGGACGTGCTGAATTACGTGCCGAACGGCGCGGCTCTCAAGGCCAAGCTCAACGACGCCACGCGCGCGCAGCTCACTTTGGCGATGCCGAGCCTGAAGGAGCGCGCCAAGACGCTCTTGGAGCTGATCGACGGCGCCGCCTTCATCTTTGCCGACCGGCCACTTCCGATCGACGCCAAGGCCGCCGCCCTGCTGACGCCGGACAGCCGCGCCTTGATCGGCCGGCTGCGTGACGCGCTGGCTGCTGTCGCGTCCTGGAGCGGACCGGCCACAGAAGCCGCGCTGCGTGCGTTTGCTGAAGCCAACAATCTCAAGCTGGGCGCGGTGGCGCAGCCGCTCCGCGCGGCGCTCACCGGCCGAACCACCTCACCCGGTATTTTCGACGTTCTGGCGATCCTGGGGCGTGATGAATCCTTGGGCCGTCTGGAGGACCAGACCACCTCATAAGGTCTCATGGCCCCCCATCTTGCAGCGCACAGGGCAATACGATACGCATTTGCGCGGCACCCACTGGTTTTCCCGGCTCGAACATCCTTCACACGTTGCGGCGGGCTCGTTGACGGATGTTAGGGCCGAAGGACACTAGTAAGTATAAGATTCCAGTACGGTTTCGGATTTGACCTTCGCTTAAGCTGTTGGCAGCGACAGTGACGCGAATGTCAAAGCCACCGCACTAGATAAAGTCCACCTGCCCTGCCATCTCTCAAAAAGAACAAGGGCCAAGCCTAACGATCTCATCGGGGACAAACGATGGACGCAAAATCCGCAAGCAAGACCGCGACCCT
>BFBZ01000927.1_pt1 | contig 22373 bp, 24 predicted proteins | sample 1888401 | NCBI WGS metagenome assembly BFBZ01 (sample SAMD00112614, study PRJDB3348) | symbiont metagenome | host: Chara braunii | reverse complement strand
CCGGTTCGCTCGCTCGATCCCGCCGTATCCCGCGGACCGGTACTCCGGCCGCGGGGTCGTGATCGTCGGCGGGGGCAAATACTGGCCCTCGGTGTGGGTCACGGTGCGGATGCTGCGCGACATCGGCTGCACGCTGCCCGTCCAGGTCTGGCACCTCGGGCCGGCCGAGGCGAACGACTGGATCGCCCACCTCCTGTCCGGCTTCGACGTTGACGTGATAGACGCGTTGGCCCATCCGGAAGCGGCCAAAACGCGCGGACTCACTGGCTTCATCGACACGACCGCACGCCACGGATCCGGCTCACTGCACCCGCCGTTCCAGGTGAAGAGTTTTGCGGCACTGCATAGTCCGTTCAAGGAGGTTCTGGTACTCGATGCGGACAATTACCCGTGCGCTGACCCCACGGTGCTGTTCGACGAACCGCGCTACCTCCAGACCGGCGCCGTGTTCTGGCCGGACCGTGCCGAGACGGCCGAATGGACGCGCTGGGCGGATTGGGGCGTCAAGCCGTTCGGTCCGCACGTCGGTCTGGAGGTCGGGCAATACCTCGTGAACAAAGCGAAGGTGTGGGAACCACTCAGCCTGATGCGCTGGTACGACGACCGCGGCGACTGGTGCTACGGCTGGGGGCGCCACCACGACCACGGCGACAAGGGACCGCCCCGGGTGGCGTGGGCCAAGTTCCGGCGCGAATACACGATGTACGCCACCCACTGCAATTGGGACCATGTGGCGTTCGTCCAGCCCGGTCCGGACGGCGTGTCGCCCATGTTCATCCACCGGTGCCAGTCGAAGTTCGTTCTCGACGAAACCGCGTTCGATTCCACGCCCCAGCTCCGGCCGAACATGCGGTTGGGGTTCGCGGGCGAAGAGACCGCGTTCGGCTTCCTCGACGAACTCCGGAGGCTGTTGACGTGATTTCCCTACTGGTGATCGCCTGCAACGAAGAGTACCGCCTCGCGGGCTGCATCGAGTCGTGCCGCCCCGCGGTCGATGAGGTGGTTGTCGTCGTGCAGGAGTCACAGGACCGGACGCTTGAGATCGCGCTGCGCTGCGCCGATGTGGTTGTGCCGGACCGATGCCACGGGATCAGCGAGCCGAGCCGGGCGCTCGGGTTGTCCCACTGCTCCGGTGAGTGGGTGCTGAGCCTGGACGCCGACGAGGCCCTGACGCACCATGCCCGCGACCACATCGGGGCGCTGTGCGAAATGGATCTGGCGGATGTGTACCTGCTGCCGCATACCACGACGATCGGTGGTCAGGTGTTCGAGCGAACGGCCCGGCCGCGACTGTTCCGGCGGGACTGGGTCGATTGTCCGGTGGAGATCCACAGTGTGTTCGCAGCTCGATCCGGCGCCCGGGTCACCACGGCTCGCGGGCGGGACTGGATCGAACACCGCAAATCGTGGGACGAACAGCACCTCGATGATGCGCGGTACGCCCGCGTCACATCAGTGACCGCAACGTGACTCGGGGCGCAGAGTTGCGTTGACCCCCAAATCTCGCTATCCTCGGGCCGAAGGAAAGAGCGGGCCTACCGCGTGCATCGACCGCCGACCGATTAGGTCCGGCGGTTCATCAGGTTGTTGTGGTGCAACATGCCGTTCGTGACGTGCCCGAAGTGTGAAGTCGAATCAATGGCGCCTCGCGCGCTGATCGGCCTCAACTGGAACTGCCCGAATTGCGGCGCGCAGGTGTTTGTGGCCGAAGAAGGTGCGGCGCCAGCGTACCGGCGCCGCAGGCGGTCGCATTTTCCGTGGCTCGCGATGAGCGTCGTTGGTGTGCTCGTGCTGATGGGGGGCGGCGGGATCGTGCTCGCGCTCAAGAAGGCCGGCGCGCCGCCCGTGAAGTCGCAGAAGGAACCCGCGGTTCCGGCCGACTCGAAGACCGCTCACGAGGACGACCCAGGCGAGCAATTACGTGCGCGGGTCGTCGATCACTACCGCACCCAGGTCATCTTTGCGATCGGCGTCTGTCTGATCTTCGAAATTGGAACCGTGGGAACGGTGTGCGCTCTTCGGGCACGACCGGCCGATCCGTTCCGCACGGGCTTGCTGTGGGGCTGCTCCGGAGGTGCCGTGCTGGGGTTGTTGGGGTTCGTGCTGAGTCAGTTCGCGCCGATTTCTGGCGGCATCATGGAAACCTACTTCGCGCAACCGTTCTCGATCGCGCGCCTGCTGACGATGCCGGCCCACGTACTCGGTTTCGGGGCCGTCGGGGTCGTAATTGGCGGAGTCGCGGGCGTCCTGAAGGCCAAATCGTGACGCCCTCGTAGAGCGTCTCTCGTTATCTTTCTGGCGGCCGGACCACGCCGAGGGCCGGCACCGGGCCGGGCGCCGGTGGCCCCTTGAAGTCCCGGAGCGCCTTGAGCCAGTCGCCGAGCACATCTATCTTCCCGCCGCCCGCAAGAATGTCCCGGATCTCGCGGCCGACTTTGGCGATTTCGTCGCCGCGGGCCAAAATCAACGGGACGAGGATCGGAAACGCGATGGCCACCTTGTCGGCATTTTCGACTAGTGCCAGTATCCCTTTGAGCCCCAATTCGAGGGTCGTGTTCAACTTACCGAGTAGGAATTCTTGGATCGGTCTCGCGATCGCCGCGAACGTCGCTTCCGCCTTGGCCTGGTTCTCGATGAGTTTCGCCAGTTGCGGCCCGAGCACATCGGCGTCGCGCTTGTCGCTGCGGAATCGCGACACGTCGGCTGCGGCCGACGCATAGGCCAACTGGCCGTTGAACGCGGCCAACTCCCGGCCGCGGGCCGTGAAAGCGCCGACCGTCTCCGTGAACGCCTTGACCGCCAGGGCGCTGGCCCCGAGCGCGGCCCCCGCAACGATACCCGCCGGCCCGAGGGCCATGAGCGCGCGTGACGCCCCGCCGGCCGCCGCAGAGAACGAGGCCACCCCGCGGTTCTGCGCGAGAGTCGAAGCGGTCTGCCCGGCCACTTCCGCCGTCTGGCCGACCACCCGCGCCGCTCTGGCCGCCCACGGGGGCTTGGGGGTCTTCGCCTTCGGTGCCGGCACCCCGCCCGGCGCCTTCCCGCCATCGATCGTCACCCGGATCGGGACCGGTCCCATGATCACAACGGGGATGGGGCGGTCGAACGCGACCACCGATGACGCGACCGGTGGCGGGGCGGGCGCGGGCGCCCCGGACGGCGCCGGGGCCGGCGCGGGAGCCGCTCCCGCGCCGGGGTCGTCGATCTCGAGCGTTATTGTTGCGGCCACACGGCCCCCTTCAGATGTCGGCCACCTCGTCGCGTTTCTGCCGCACCATCAGGCGCTCCGCGTAGGCTTCGCTCGCGCGCTCCTCGGACCCCGTGACGGCGAGCACCAGATCGTACACCTCGTTGTCGGCGCMCCCCCGCGCGAGCCGTTCTTCCGCCTCGAGGATTTTCATGTTCTCGCGCAGGGCGATCTTCTCCCACGGGGTCAGGGGGGAGAGGGGGAACCCGTAGAAGCGGGCCGCTCGGTGCTCTCCGAGACGATGCCGGGCTTTTTTTTTGCGTACTCCTCGACCAGCACGTTCATCCGCCCGGCCAGCGCGAACGCGGCGCCGTGGGACACGGGCGGCAGGCCCCGGTTCGCCAGCCACTCCACCCACGCGTTCGCGCGGGCGATGGGGTCCGCGTACTGGGCGTGGAGCGCGGCGTAGGTGTTCGTCGCCTCGAAGAGGTCGATCTGGACCAACAGGGGCGGCCCGTTCGTTTGTTTCGCCTCGACCGTGAGGTAGCCGTCGTCGGCATCGATCACTTCTTTCGGCATTGTTGGTCCTCTCAACTGATGACGGGGTTGGGCGGGACGGCCAGCGCCAGCGTAACCGACGGTGGTACGGGCAGAACGTACCGGATGCGCCACCACGCGCCGTAGACCGGCACGCCACTGAAGCCGCTACTGCTCACGATCTTCTGGGCGAACCCTTCGCCGCGGTCGGTGCGGTTGGCGACCACCAGGGGCGCCCCGTTCACGTCACTGAGGGTGGGAACGGGAACGGGGTAACCGATCCGGAGGGCCGAGCCCGTGAGAAACACGTACACGACGGGCAGCGTGCGCTGCTGGACGAACGTGCCGCCGGCCGACGAGGACTGTGACGCTGATGATCCGTCGCCGGCGACAACATCGGTGGCCGGCGGGAAGAACGACGCATCCGTGCCGAGCGGCATTGAGACGGTTGCCGTCTTCGCGTTGAACGCTGCGGTCGAGCGGGCCGAGAGCGGCGCCAACGGGAGCGCGGATCCGACGACGACGTTGGAGGCGACATCGATCTCGATGCCGACATCGTAGTTCAGCCAGGACGTGCGCGGGGTCGGCGGGTCACCCCAATTGATCTTCACGCCGCCCCTGATCTGGAAGTTTTTCAAGGGGCCTCGTGCCCCCCGCATGATCACGTCCCTTTTCCCCCCCGCGGGCGGAAGTGTCAGACCCGCGCACAGGTCAACGATGGTGTCTTCGCCCGGGGTGAACCGGAGGCCCGTCGCCCAGCCGCGCGGGCCGACGGGTACGGCCAGGCTCGTCGCCCAGGTGTCCCAATTCGAACCCGGCACCGGGCGCCACAGGCCGCCCCGCGTGAGAATGGTCGCGAGATCCGGACCCGTGGTGGTGTACTGGAGGACGATGCGCACGGTCGGTTTGTCGTAGATCCTCGCATCGGACACGTTGAAGTCCAATGGCCAAAACGAGATCGGCTTCGCGAACAGTGCGGCCACCGCCCCGAACCCGGCGCCTCGCGCGGCCAGAATGCGATCGTTCGCCAGCGCCCAGAACGCGTTGACGGCCGCATCGACCGACGCGTTGAGCGCGACCTCGTAGGTCGCTTCGAGCGTGCCGACCCATTGGAAAATCTTGCCCGGCCCGGCCATGCGGTAGGTGTGCGACGCCTCGACCGTGACGACGCCCGCGGGCGGATAGTTCGGCCCGATCTGTTCATCGCGGATGTTGAAGTCGAGCCGGTTCTGGTCCTCGGAAACGTTAAAGACCCGGTCTGTACGCTGGAAACCCGCCAGGAGCGGCGGGTCGATCCGTTCGCGCCACTGGTCGGCGGAACTGGCGACGGTGCGATTGCCCGGCGCGATCCGCGTTTGTGCGATGACCAGGTGGCCCTTGTACGTGCGCTTCGAGTACCCACTCTTGTCCACTACCACTTCGACCGAATACAAGAACTCCGACGGCCCCGAGTACCGACCGTCGTTGCACGTCGGGATCGCGAAACTCACGGTCCACGTCAGCCGGGTGGCGTTCCCGCCGCCGTATGGTTTAGCCGTCACCTCGCCGGGCTTCGGTCCCCACGCGCAGTCGTTGGCCCCGTTCACGTTGACGAACACATTGCCGACCCCGCGGCCGTTGTACCGCAGGGCGCACGCCGGCTGCGTCAGGCGGGCGATCGCGTCGCGCACGATCGCGTCCGTCGGTAACGCCTGGATCACGCAGGTGAGCGTAAGGGTGAAATTGGTGTAAACGATGGTGCGCCCGGCGCTGTCCCACACCGGGCGCCCGCTGAACAGGAGCGTCTGGGTGGAGTTGTTCCACACGAAGCCGTTGTATGCCGCCTCGACGCCGGCAGGGATCGCCAGGTTAGCCACGGTCCCTCCTCAGCTCGTCGAGAACGCCAGGGTCGAGCCGCCCGAGGTGTATGGCAGCATGATCATCCGGATAGGCAGTTCGCGCAGCCGCGAGTCGAGGAGAGTCTTCGGGTTGAACGACGGCGCGGGGAACGCGCCGGGCGCGGTCAGCGTGTTGGGGTTACCCACCGCCGCCGTGTTCGCCGTCACGGTGAAGACGAGCGACTGTGCGAGGGAGGACGCGAACGTCGCGCACGGGACGCCGGTGGTGAAGATCGTCCCGAGCGTGCCGCCGCCCAGCGCCCACAGGAGCGCCTTCGAGCCGGCGTTCCACTCCTTCAACATCATCGACACGTAACAGTCGCACCCGCGGAGGATGAGGTCGATGATCTGGAGCCCGAAGAGGTCGCTCTCCTCGATGTTCTCCTGCTTGAACTGGAACTCCAGTTCGAACCCCTGTTTCGTCATCCCGATGGGGGTCGAGCCCCACGCGCCGGCGTACCGACCGGCCACGAACGCGCCCAACATGCTTCMCCCGCCTTTCCGCGTCAGGGGAAATTTAGCGACGCCGTTGGACGCCCCGCCGGCCGCCAGAAACACCTCGGACGCCTTACACGCGGCGCAGTTGACGCTCCCGGGCTCGCTGGTGAACGCCGCCCCCACCGCACCGAACCGGATTTGGGGGTCGCACGCCGCGTGCCCCAGCCCGCGCCCGCGCCGCTTGGAGGGCGGGTCGAAGTGGACCGTGACGAGGGGTACCACGATGTCGGCGTCTCGGGGATCGGTCGCGGGGTCGATCCCGCAGCGGGCGCACGCGGGCTTGTCGGCCTCGAACTCGGCCCGGCACTCCAAGCAGCGGTAGAGCGGCATGGTCAGCTCCCGATGTATTGCACGCGGCGCGCCTCTTTCAGCGTCACCTCGACGTAGTACACGTCGGTCTTGACGGACGAATCCGTCCAGTCGGGCGGCGCCTTGATCACCTTCCCGATGGGGCCGGCGCGGAGCGGTTCGATGAACCCGTTTTTCGTCACGGTTCCGCCGTTCACCGCGACCCACTCGGCCGTGTTCGGGATCAGCGTGTTCGCGCTGATCCGGTGGATGTCGTCCTGGTTGAGCGCCGCCGCCACCATGTCCGCCTGGTCGAGCAGTTGCGCCGGGGTCGTGATCTGGGCGCCGCGCCGGTCCCGGGGCGCGTATCCCATGCGGACCGTGATCGTCACAACGACGCCGTAGTACCGGTCGAGCCCCTGCGCGTTATCGTCAATATCGCGTTCCCCGCCGGAGGAGATCGCGTAATACATCTGCCCCGAAAACCCTGGGGGCTTTCCGTCCGGCTGGACGCCGCAGATCGCGCCGGTTCCGAGCGCGCCGGTGGGATTGTCGTTCAGGACCGCGGCCGAGCGCAACCGCTGCTCGACCCCCGAAAGTAGCGCCCACATGCTCACGGCGTCGGCCCCGCTGCGATCAACACTTCGATCACCTTTTGCAGTGCCACTTCCATTGCCCGCTCCACCGGCTCGACCCAGGCGTCCGGTAACTCTCCGTTCGGCGGCACGATCGCCCGGGGCGGCATGTGCGGCGTGCCGTACTGGTGGAAGTCGGCGTACTCCGCGTCCGTGCCGACCGTCACCCCGCGCGCGTCAATCTTGAAAACCTGATCCGGGTGGAGCGACGGCAGTTCGTCCGGTCCCGGTCGTAGGCTCTGTAGCAACCGCCCCGTCTCGAGGAGGATGTCGCTGTCCGTCCGCCCCGCGCGCCGACGCTTCTGGAGCGTCGCAAGAGCGAGGTCCGGCCACGCGATACCGTCCGATCCCACGCCACCGGTCGCTTTCGTCAGGTACGCCCCGCGGATCTCGCCGAGTACCGCGTTCCCCACGTAGCCCCAGAAGATCGCATGGAGGCCGTGGGGATCGGGGGCGCGCCCGGCGAGGACGGCCGGGAGGCTGCGGAGGGCGGCGGTTAATTGCGCCCTCGTTCCCCTCCAGCGGAGCGTAGCCATCAGCCACCAGAGCCAGCGGGAGCGATGTACGGTTCATTCGGCGCCATCTTCATTACCCGGAGCGGGGCCGGGTGGCGCTCCTTCAGTACCTTCACCCGTTTCGTCACCGGGTCGATGCGGAACAGGTTGTCTGCGAGGGAATAATCGTACCGCTCCACCTCGCCCGTTTCGGTGTCCGCCGAGAGCAACATGATGAGCTGCTTCCCGTTCGCGTCGAACGTCCGGCAGGGCCACGGGAACGGCTCGGACCCCGGAACGGGCGGTTCGCCGCCCGGGATGCCGTCCAACTTTTTGTGCCTGGCGTCATAAATCGGCATCGCTACCTCACGTCCGGAGCTGTCTCGTCGATGACTCGCTTGTACCCATCGGCGATGCCCGTGCTGCGGCTGGTATCGACCCCCACCTGATCGTTGATCTTGCGCAGATCGACGTGGTAGTTGGTCGTGACGACCGCGCGCCGGGTGGCCGGGAGCCGGAGCTTGGCCTTCCCGGTGCGGACCTTCTCGAGGAGCTTCTCCCGCCGCTTGCACTCCGCGTCCACCCCGGCCGGCAGGTCGTTCAACCGGTGCAGGCACCACCACCGGACCGCGAACCACGTCGCCGACTGTGCCACGTACTCGTCCGTCGCACAGTTCGCCTGGGTGTACCGGATCAGGTACACGTCCGCGTCGGACGTGCCGGCGTTGATCGCGAGCGTCATGAAATCGCCGGTGGTGTCCGTTTCGTCGTCGTCACGTAACGAGAGCCCCAGCGTGCCGATCAGATCGGTTACGCGGGCGCTCGTGGTGTACGGGATCGCGACGGACGGGATCGCCATGTCTGGAAGTGTGACCGGGACACGGGACAGCTCGCAGTATCAGCCGATCTCGACGATGCCACTGCCCCCGCCACCTGCGAGAGTGCCGGTGTACTGTGTGCCGTTCGTTCCGTACTGCACGCCGGATTTCACGTTGCCCACTGTTGGCAACGTGACGTTGCCTGTCGAGGCCGACCCGGGACCGAAAACGACGCCGGAGATTACCTGCCCCGTCGTCGGGAGAACAATAGTGCCGATCGAGCCCCCCCCGGCGCCGAAGGTGATGCCGTTGAGAACCTGTGCGGCCGTTGGCAACGTGACGGTTCCCGTGCTGACACCGTTCGGCCCGAAGGTGACGCCGGACAACACCTGCGCGGTTGTCGGCAACGTGATCGTGCCGGTCGAGCTGCCGCCCGGCCCGAACGTCACGCCCGAAAGTACCTGAGCAGCGGTGGGCAACGTGACGGTCCCGGTGGACGCGGCGCCAGGACCGAAGGTGATCCCGTTGAGGACCTGCGCGACGGTCGGTAGGGTCACGGTGCCGGTCAGCGCCGAACCGAACCCGAACGCCACTCCGGAAAGCACCTGTGCAACGGTTGGGAGTACCGCGTCCTGGTGCTGTGCGGCGCCGATGTCGTTGAAGTTCGCTGTGAGACCGCCCGGGTACGTTGCGGGGTAACTCGCGGCCCGGAGCTGCGCGCCCGCGCCCGCCGTGGTGTTCAGCGCGAAGTTGCCGGCCGCCGCGTTGACGAACGCGGAGCCCGTCAGGTTGATCGCGCCGAGATCCACGGTCGGCACGGTTGCCGTGTTGATCCGCCCCGACGAATTGCTGTACGCGCCGCAGGTCTGTAGCACCAGCACGCCCGTACTGGTCGAGGCGAAGGCGTACCCCGAATTGGCCTCGGAGTAGCAGTTGACGAGGATCGCGGTGCCGGCGGAACTGAAAGCGAACCCGTGCGACCCGTTACCGTAGGCCACACAGTTGATCGCGGCCGTGTTAGCCGGCGGTGCGAAACCGGTAGTGGTTGCTCCGGTGTTGGAATACGCAATGCAGTCGATCGAAAAGCCACCGAACGGGGTGCTCGTGTTGCCGTAAGCGATGCAGAAAATGGATGTGCCCGTTGTGACCGTCGCGCTCCCGTTCCCGGTGAAAATGCAGCCGATACATATGCCACCCTGAACCGCGTTGTTCCGGCAGTTCTTGACGGTGCTGTTGATCAACACCACGCCGGCACTGTTGACGGCAGAACTGTTGGCGGTCGCGTTCCCGTCGATGACAAAGTTCCACGCGACGCAGCTCGCCGCCGACGCGGAAAACATGCTCCCGCTATTCACTTGCACTTGAAACGTCGGCTGAAGTGCGTCCGTATTGCCGACCGCGCGCGTCGTGTTGTACCCGCACCAGATGATGCCGGCACTTGATTGCACCCGGCCGCCGGCGACGTTGACCGTCGTGGTCGTGTTCGCGAACACGGACAAGTTGTACTTCACGAACACGATCATGCCGGGCACGGTCGCGACGGCGGCCGCAACCCCGGGCGACAGCAGCGCGCCGCCGATGTTGATCGTCTGACCCGTGGCCGTGGCGATGGTCCGGTCCACCACGATCGCCGTCGCGCTCGTCCGCGCGACGATCTGGTACCACGCCGCGCCGATGTAGGCGAGGTTCCCCACGACGTCCGCGCCGAAGTTCGCGGACGCACTCGTGACGGTGGTCGTTCCGTTCGTCACCACATCGGCCACCGCGTACTGCGGCGCCGCCTGCTGGCTCCAATCGGTCCCGGATGAGCCCGTGACGAAGCCGCCGCCGTTGGTGTCGGCGCCGGTCGTGCGGACCTCGAAGACGGTTGATGCCGATAGGGTCATCGCTTAGCTCAGAGCGGATTGGGCGTGAACCGAGACCTGTAAGAACTGGTTCAGCATCAGGCTCGATGACGCCTCCAGGTAGCCGACGAGCGTCGTCATGTTCGCGACGAGCGTCTGCACCTGGGCATCCGTGACGTTGGCCCGGCCGTCGGGGCTCCCGGCGTGCGTGCCGCCCGCGAGTGACCCGTCGTCGATCGGGTTGCTGTCGTTGGGGATGACCGTGCCCACGCTCTGGCCGTTCCACACCTGGAGCACGCGCTTCATCGTGAGGTAGCAGCTCACGACCGCGTCCGCACCGGGGCGCGCATAGTTGTTGTCGAAGGCAACGGCCTGGGCATTGGTGTTATTGGCCATGTGGGTTCTCGGTGTTGGTCACCGCAGCATGTGGATGCCGGAGCAGGTTGTTCCGGCGGCGATGATGTAAGCGATTGGGATCTTGATCGTGCAGGTCGCCGGCACAACCAGGGAGTCCTGTTTTCCGGTCGCCGTGACGAACACGATGGTCCCGGCGGCCTCGATATAGAGCCGCTTTGCGTACTGCCCCGAGTACGTGAGCGGGCCGGCCACCGCACCGCTCTGTTTCGGTGTGCTGCCGGTCGGACAGGTCAAATCACAGTCGTTGACGTAGGCACCGGGCGTGCCCCCCATGAGCGCGTCGAGTTTGTACGACTCGGCGCAGTCGCGCCCGCTGGTGTCGGGCGGAAGGGTCGGGGCCTGGTACAGCGTGATGGACATGACGGCCTCGGCGGGTGCGGCCCGCTCTCCTCCGGGTGCTCGCCGCTCCGGCTCATCGGCTGCGGTCAGTTCGAGCCGGTGAGCGTGGCCGTTTGGAGTTTCACGTCGCCGGCGGCGCCGGTCGTGTAACTCGACCCGGTGATGACGATGTTGATGACGGCGTTCTCTGGGAGCGTGAGGGCCTGTCCGATCTGCATCCCGGTGTGGGTGTTACCCAGCACGGTGAACGCCTGGCCGGTCATCTGGGTGTTGGACCCCGTCGCCCCGTACTTGGTGATCTGCACGTTGCCGGAGAAGGCGACGGCGTTGTTGGGCGTGGTGCCGTTGACCCAGGCCCCCGAATCAAGGATCGGTGTGCCGGCCGTGACCGTGCCGCCGGAGATCACGCCGCCCGTCACCGTTTGGCCCGACATGGTCGGGTTGGCGAACACTTTGAACCGCTTGTTGTTCGTGTTCGCGCCGGTGAGTCCCTGGAACAGGAGGTTGAGTTGCCGGCTCGGCTGATCGAAGATGCTCGCCGGCACCTGAACGCCCCAGAGGATGTCGTCGGTGGTGTCGGCCCCGTTCCCCGCGACCGGGTTGCCCGCGACCGCGGCGATGTTCCCCTCTTCGCGGAACACGCCGAGCACGGTGCCGTTGGGCGCCGACCCCATCTGGGTCACTTCGGTACTCTGCATCGTCCCGGCGACGCTGGTCATCGCGCCGGCGACGCCGATGGAGGTAGCGTTCGTTACGGCGAGTGGGCTGAGCGGGGCCGACCCGAACTCGGCCGTGGTCCCGGCCTCCAGGGTCATCACCATCCCGGTGAGAGACCCCGCGCTCAGGACGTAGGCGCGGATTGCCTTTTCTCCGGCGCAGTCGAACCGAAAGCTGCTGATGGCGTTGTCGGGCGGGGTCGCGGACCCGGAGTTGTATCGGACGCCGGTCTGTTCGTTGTACAGTGCGAGCCCCTGCCACACCGAGGAGTTGCTTATGATCTTTTCGACCACCACGGTGCAATTCGTGAACCCCTGGTTTGGGGCCGGGCTGACGGTCAGGATGCCCTGCGACGCCGGCCCTTTCCCGTCCGGGACGAGTAAGCAGGTGGTGTTGCCGTTCTGCGCTTGACTGGTCGTCGTCGCGGCCGTCGCGTTCGTGGCGGTCGCGGGGGTGTTGGGCTGACTGATGGACTTCATCGCTGGCTCCCGGCGGGCTCGGGGCTCAAGTTGTGCGTAACAAGGTGCGGTGCGGCGATCAGGCCACGGCCGGTTCCAGGGTTGCCGCTGCGGCAGTCGGTGCGCCCTGGGGTGCCGGGGTCAATGGGGCCACCGGGGCTGTCATGAAGCCCGGCCGTCCCTTTGGGCGCCCTGGCGGCCGACCCGGCCCGCGGCCGGTCTTGCCCTTGCTGACCGGCCGCTTGGGCTTGGGCTTCACCTTGGTCAGGCCGATCGGTAGTTCCTCTTTGAACGCCTCTTCGGCCTGCGGATCGAACTCCTCGAGCGCGTCGCCGACCGGGTCGGGTTCCTCGTCCGGGGGCAGTTCGGTGCCCGCCAGGATGAGTTTCTCGACCGGCACTTCTTCTTCGCGCGGGACCGACAGGTACTGGCCCGTCTCGGCGATCTGCCGCGCCTTCGCCAGGGTCAACTCCGGCGTCGGCGGGTAGTTCATGCACGAGTGGTGCGTGCCGGCCTTCTCCATCACGTCGAGGATCTCGGTGGCCGTCGCGATCCGCTTCTCCTTGCGGTGCGTGTGGACCAGGAACAACCGGGGCAACTCGAGCTTGTCCGCGCCGGTGCCGGTCGCCGCCAGGCGCTCGATCAACTCCGCCCCGTTCACCGCCGGTTTCTCGATCGGGAGCATTCGACTGTCCTCAACGGTCCGTGCCCTGGGTCCGGTTCGACACAATTAACCAAACAATTATTACGGCGTCACGTTGGCCTGGAAGTACGCGGCCGGGTTGTGGAGCGACGGGAGGAAGGTGTCGCCGTACACGCCGCTGATGCCGAGCGGGCGCAGTTCGGGCATCCCGTACCCGTACCGGCCGTACCGCTGTTGGAAGTTGGCCCACTGGCTCATCACGTCGCCGGTGATGTTGAACGCGGTGGGCACCGGGTACGAGCCCTCGTAGATGCCGTACACCATCGGGTCGGCCGGGTCGGGGGTGAACATGATGGTGTCGCCGTTCCACATCTCGACCGCGGCGTCCGTGTTGGGGTCGCCGAAGAAGATGTTCTGCATCGGCACCCACTCGAGGTCGAACAGGCCCGGCGGGATCTGGTTCGACTTCAAGAAGTACCCGGCGCGGTCCGGCCCGATCTGGTACCGCAGGTATTCCTTGACCGTGTCGTTGGTCACGAGGTACCGCATGATGTTCTTGCCGCACAGCGCGTACTTGAGCGGGTAGCCGGTCGTGTAGACGGCCTGCTGTTTGATGTTGTTGATGTGCTGGACGATGTTCGTGGACGCGTTGGCCCACGAGGCGTCGATGATGCCGCCCAACTGGTTCTGGTTGTTGGCCGGGAGCCCGTAGTTGATGGTCAGATCGGCCCCGTTCGGCGAGGAGAGCAGGTTGCCCGCGGCGTCGAACCACAACTGCCCGTTGGCGAGCATCGCGTGGACGGTGGACGACTCCAGGTTGACCTGGCGGACCGTCGCGTTCTGCACCTGCCGGGCGGCCTCCTCGCGGAACCGCTCCTGCACGGTGTAGGAGTCGAACTCGCGGATCTGGAGGAACAGCTCGTGCTGGAACTGGATCACCTCCTCCGTGTGGAGCAGGCGGATGTCACGGCCGGACAAGGGCATGTGCTGGATCTGTCGGGGCGGCGCGCCGTATGGCACGATGCGGGCGTTTTTACGCGTCCCGGTGTACTCGATCCGGCGCGTCTTGTCGCCCAGTACGCGGAACGACGGGTTGCGGTTGTAGAACGCCGGGGGCAGCACGCGCGGCACGCCCGCCTTGACCGTCTCGATGGCCTTGGTCAGGGGCACCCAGCCGAGGATTTCTTCGATGCTCAGGGACATCTGTCTGCTCCGAAGGTGGGTCGCGCTGCGGTCGGGTGTGCGGAACGGAACCGGGGCCGAGCCCGCTCCATAGGGAGCGGGCGGTCACGCACGCATCAGCCGGTGGTCAGGATGTCGGAGAACACGAACTTGCCGCCCGGGATCGTCGAGAGCGACGTGCGGACGTAGTTCTGGAGGGTCGTGTCGGTGGGCCAGTTGATCAGGTTGGCCGAATCGATGACGCACGAGATCGGGATGCGTGGGAACGTCTCGTCGGTGCCATCCGGCGGGATCACGCAGTTGTACCCGTCCGGGATGAAGCTCAGGATCGTCTGGCTCCCGTCGAGCGGCTGCACGAACGCCCCGGCGATCACGTTGGCCCCGATGTTCGTGACCGTCACCACCCCGGTCGCCAGGTTCACCGCCGAGAAGGTGACCGTGAACGTCGCGTTGCTCCCGCCCGAGGTCGGCGGCCCGACCAGTTGGAACGTGCCGGAGGTGCCGATCCGGCGCACCAGTTCGGCCGCCCCGGCGAGCGAGAGCGTGAGGCTCGTACCGCCCGAGGTGTACGCGGCCTGGGTCACATCGATGATGGAGTTGGCCCAGTACCCGACCGGCCCGATGCTCGTGAGCCGGCCCATCAGGAGCCCCGGCCGGAGCGACAGCGCACTCGCCGCGGCGTTCCCCGGGTCCCGGGTCATCAGCCCCGAGATGGTGCCCCCGCCCGGCAGGAAGCCCATCATCCCGTCGCGGCTCACGTTCAAGCGCTGCGACGTGACGGGGGCGCCGATGCCCGGTCGGCCGAATACGGGAACGATGCCGGTCGCCATGTTTCAGCCCTCAAATCGCGGGTACTCGGTGCGGGGTCTCGCGCGGTCGGAAGCGGCGGTTACTTGGGGCACACCTTGTCGGGGKGGKCGCCGCGGCCCAGGAGCCAATCGCTCGTAGCGCTGGCCCGCTTGTCGTTCGGCTGATCTTTCTGTTCGGGGGGCTCGATCGGGTTCGTCGTGGACAGGTCAACCGGCTTGGCCGGGGCCTTTGCGTTCCAGGCCGAGTTGGCGGCCTTCTTCTCGGCCGCAGCCACGTCCCCAACGAGCTTCTTCCACTTCTTCCCGGTCGGCTCGCCGTCGGTGAACGACATCTCGACCGCTTCCGCCTGGCGCAGGAGCTTCCGCTGCGTCGGGCCGTCGATCCGGCCGGTGGCGAACGCGCCCTTGATCCGCTTGCCGAGTTCGGTCCGCTCGACCGCAGCCTCTTTGATCGCCTTCTTCCGCTTCACCGGGTCGGTGTCGGTGGTGGACATGAGCATCGGCGGCCCACCCGGCGCCGCGGTCGTTTCCCCGTCGTCCGTGTCGTCTTCCGGTTCGGGGGTCTCGTCGGGCGGCGGGGTCTCTTCCTCCGGACCGGCCGAGGACTCGACGGCGATGACCAGCTCCTTGAGGTTGCACACCTTGTCGCTGATGGTCATGCCCTTGGCCTTGAGGGCGTCGATCAGTTCCTTCAGGTCTTCGGGGCACTTGCCCTTGCCCTCGCCGTCACCCTTCGGCTTCTCTTCGGTTTTCTTCTCTTCGGGCACGGGTGATTCCTCCGGCGCGTCGGTGGTACTCAGCTCGACCGAGCGATCGAGCTCGTTGAGCCAGTCGCTGAAGGACCAATTGAAGGGGGGACACGATTCGTCCGGATCGGCGCCTTCGAGGTGCTCGCCGTCGGGTAGCGCGAACGAGAGGAACACCGCATCGTCGGCGCTGAGATCCGCAAACGGTTTCTGCCAGAATTGGACCGGGGTCGGCGTGGCCGCGACGTGTGCGACGGTGGTACCGTCGTAGGTGCCGCCCTGCGAGTCCCAATACCCGTGCCGGTACACTTTCGGGCTGACGAACTTGACCCGCTTGAGTTGTTCGGCCTCTTCGGGCGTGTGTACCGGCAGCAGCATGTCGAGGTTGCCGCGCTCGTTGATGCGCGAGTCGGCCGCGTGCGCGAACGTGTACCGGGCGTACCGGCGCTTCCACTCGGCGACCGCGTCGGCCCCTGCGGGCGCGTCAGCGGCCTCGATCTTTTGGTGTTCCCATACCGCTGGCAGTGGAACCCCGCGCGCTCTCATGCGCTGGAAGTTCTTGTGCGCGCGGCGGATGTTCTGCGGCTTGAATTCGAACCACTCGCCGTCTTTCGACTGCTGGCGGCCGACGCAGAGCACTTCTTTCCAGACCGGGATGGGTGGCATGTCCCGATTGAAAAGGGGACACTATTTTGGATTTGATCTACGCATGTCCCGCCTACCCTCGTGACCTACCTCACGAGGGCGCGGAAATGGCTCTGAAACAGTGGAACGGACAGGCTTCGACCGTCTCCCAAGTGGACACCGTGATCATCGGTTCGAACACGACCGGGCAGACGTTCTCGTACACCGTGAACGGTAAGACCTACACCTACACCGCGCTGTCGTCGGACACCTCGACCACCATCCTGGCAGCGAGTTTTCAGGTGTTTCTCTCGGCCGTGTCGGAGCCCGAGTTCCAGGAACTCAAATTCACCCCATCCACGAACACGGTAATCGTTACCGGGCCGGCTGACGGGGCGCCGTTCACGGGCACGGTGGGCGGAACGGGCACGATCAGCACCTCGACGACGACCGCGCCGCTCTCGCCGCACGATGTGGGCCGGGCCGCGAACTGGACCGGTGGCGTGCTGCCCACGACCGGCGACACGGTGGTGTTCGATCTGGGCTCGACGGACGCGAAATACAACCTCGCCGCACTCGCGGCCGTCGCGATCGGCTCGTTCACCCGTCGCCCCACGTTCACCGGTGTGATCGGGTTGCCCGACATCAACCCGTTCAACGGCGGGTACGAAGAATACCGACCGACGCACTTCTCCCTCAACACCGCAAACATCCGCGTGGAGCAAGCGGCAACGGACCTGGCGAACCAGGTCCGCATCCTCTCGACGCTCACCGGGGCGCCGGTGACGGTGACGGTGGTCGGCCAGAGTGCAATTGGTGCGGGCGGCAGCCAGGGCTGGCCGTGTGATGTGTACGGCCTACCCAGCGGGCAGGCCAACGTGGTGAACGTGACCAACGGTGCGGTCGCGGTCGCGAACCTGACCGGTCAGACGGCGACGGTCGGCACCTTCCGTTCGGCTAGCGGGACGTTCTTGCTCGGATCTGCGGTGACGCTCACGACCGCGACGGTGGTCGGCGGCACGGGCGAGATCGATTGCGGGTTCACGACGGTGACGCTCGACCAAAGTGCGGTTGTGGTGGTGTCGGAAACGGCCGCGGCGGGAACCGGGGKGACGGCCCAGAACGGCGCCGCGCTCTCGTGGCAGTCCACCGGCACACCGGGCGCCGTTCTCATCGGTAACAACGCGACGTTCGACTTGTCGAGCTGCCCCGCTCCGGTGGCCGTTGGGACCATCACCCGCAACGCGGGGTCCACGCTGAACGACCCGCTGGGCCGGATCACCCGCCCGTACACCGAGGTGTACTCGAACTGCGGCCAGGAATCGTGTACCACGGTGCGCGGGACAGGCTTCCAGGCCGTGATCAGTTAAATTGGCCGTTCTGCTTGCCTCATCAGATCGCGTGCTTTCCGTAATTCGCCTAACCGGTTCCTTAGTGTGCGTTCGCGGTCCGTACTGAGATCCATCGGGCCAACGTATCTCAGGTATTCCGTCAGTTCACTTTCCGTTAGTTCCAAGGCGCGGTCGAGTTCTTCGCGGCGCGTTGTCGGCGATGTACTTAGGCTGCCGCTGATCACCACGAAATCGGCGAGTGGCGCTTCATCCATCCATGTCGCGTAGGATTCTCCCGGCGCGGTAAACTTGATCCCGGGCCACCGGGCCTTCAGGTAACCGAATAGCGAGCAGGCGTCTACGACGTGAGCACGGTGTTTGTGTCTTATGTAATCTATTGGCTCGCGACTCAGTACCAAATCTTGCTCCGTTAAGGCCGTTTCCACTTCCATCGGGATCGTCACACCGTATGCCGCTGCGTTCCATCTTGATCGCAACTTCACGCCGTTTTGTTTTTCTCGGACTTGTTCCGATTGATTTATTTGCCCCATACGTATGATGGGACGATCTGTGAGCGTGACGTGTCGAACCGGTTGCTCGGTACGAATTCGGTCCGCATACCTGAACCAGTCTTCGGCCGGGCTGGTGACAAATTCTACGAATCCGCGCCGGAACCACGGTAGGTGCGATGTCCATTCGCTGCCGGCGCGGCATACATCGTGAACGGCACCCATCCACAAGTGCTGACTCGCACTGTTGGCGAGGAACAGTTTCCATGCGCGCTGACGCAGTTCGTTTTCCCTTGGGTATCCCGTCCAGTTATTTATGATCTGCACTTCAACTGATATCTGACCCGGGCGCGGCCGTTTTGTGTACTCGCCGCTAAAAGACACGATCATCCCGTAATGAAACGGGGTTCCGGGTCCCGGCCGGTAGCACACCACACGCCGCATTACTTCGTTGGTCAACAGCTCCGATCGCATCGTAATTTGCTGTACCCCGTCTCTTGCTACCGGGCCGCCGAGTGGCTGCACGTCACCGATGTCGATCGTGCAGAACTTTTCGTATTCACATTGCACGCGGATAAACTCGGCCCGCTCGCGCTGTTCGGCACGCTCTTCGAGCCAATCTGCGTACACGAGACGCACGGTGTCGTCGTCCGGGTTGGCGAGGATGTCGGCCAGGAATGTTTGCTCGTCGGTCATGACTGATCTCACTTGTCCGGAAACGCAACCGCCCATCCGTCCTGACCCAATTCCGACCACAACGTGCCGAACCCACTGTCGGCCAACTCGACCCGGTCGCCGATCACCGGCCCCGGATCGTCTTCACCATTGAACTCATACCGAACACGGTGTGGGAACGCTCACCGGCCGACCCGCGGCCATTCGGCCCTCAGAAGCCGGAGTGTTTGTAGCGGCCCGGTTTCGCTCCACGGTGCGACCGCGTGAAACCTGTCTCGTCCGAGTAGACGTAGGTGCTTGTGACGGATCTCGCCAAGGATACGCGTCGTTAAGATTACTTCGGGTAGTGGCCGCGACGCTAGGATACTGTCCGATTCCTTCGCCCACCGGTCGAACGCGCACTCTGCGCTGAGTATTAGTCCCTTGTACGTCGTCCATCTCAACCCCGTCACGCCAGTTGCCACTTTTGCCGAGACGAGCTCGTTCAGATCCGATCGCGTGCCTGTATACGAAATGACCGCGTCTTTTCCTTCACCGAACGTGAACCGCTTGGGCTTCCGCACCCCGCGTCGGATCGCGTTCCCGAAGCGGACGCGATCGTGTTCCTCCAGCCAATCGGCAAACGCGAGCCGTGTGGCATCGTCATCCGGTTCCGCTGCGATGGCTGCGAGGAATGTCTCTTCGTCGATCACGTTGGTACCTCGATCGGCCCGCACCATTCGCCACCGCTGTTCTCTACGTACCACTCATCATCTGATCCAACCATGAGGTATGATAACGGAGCCACCCCTTTACACTCGATCACCTGTACGCAACTCGTGCCGCATTTTGGGTGCCGCCACCAGTACCAACCCGGAACGGTCGGTACCAGCACTGTGAAGGTTGTGACCATCCTTGCACTTTCCTTTCCACTCATTTTAACCCGTCGTACTGTCCGCGCCTTGATTGATAGATGAACGGCGCCGCACCGCTCCCCGCGCCGCCCGTCACCCGCACACTCGGTAGGCACTCGCACGCGTAGCTGAATGTATCGACAATATCGTCTTGTTCATCGTCAGTTAAACCCGTGAACCTGACGAGTTCGCCGCGCACGTCTTCGAGCGGGAAGAGCGGGTGGTCATCTGGGAGGAACAACCGTCCCGATGCGGCGAGACTGATCGCGCCGAGCGCCCGGTCCAGTTTGTCCCGACTCTTCGGGTTCACGCTCCGCACGATCATGACCGGAGCTGTGCTCTTCCGCAAGAATTGTGCGTGCGCCCGCTGGTTCAGCACTTCTTCCACCGCGATGAACTGCGGCTTGTGCTGCCGGTACAACGACTGGCATATTCCCAACTGCTCTGGGATCTCCATTTTGTCGCGGTAACAGTCCCACCACACCAGCCGCGCTTCGGGCGTCACCTTCCACGTCGAGACCACGAAGTGGTCTGCCGCGTTCGAGGCCGACGCTGATGGGTCATACGTCTGGAACGTCGCCGCATTTCGCCACTTGAACCGTTCGAGCACTTCCGCCTTCCCGGTCGGTCCGAATCCCGTCAACACGCACCAGTCCTTCCATGTCGGGTCTTTGGTCCAGGTGTTCCGTAACCACTCTGCCCGGAACTTTCCGCCCGCAACGGCGTCCCAATCCCCTTTCTCGCGCTGGGCTCGCGTCAGCGGGTCCAATTTCGCCAGTGCGTTCGTCCGGTACTCCTCGACGTCGAGGTTTCCTTTGTTGTCTTCCAGCCGGGCCGGAACGAACACCGCGCCCGGCTCGCGTTTCTTCGCGTCCACGAACCGCCTTTTGACCCACTCGTGCCCGCTGTTGCCCGGGTTCGACGTCGAGCGCATCCGGATCGGCACTTGCGACAACGGTCCCGTCGCTGGGCGCCGCAACCGTCCGAACATGAACTGGTATCGCCACTCCGTGTGCTGCGTGAGTTCGTCGATTGCGATGAACTGAAACGCCGCCGAGTCGTACTGGTAAACGGCTTTGTCGCTGTCGAGATACCCGAACGTGATTGTTGCGCCGCTCGGAAATGTCCATCGCCGGTCCCGCTCGTTCCAGTTCACACCCTTTCCGTACCACCAACTCCGCGACAGATCGATCCACGCCTTCGCCTGATTTAAGTCCGCAAAATTTTCGCGCAGCAGAAGTGCCGAGTAACCCGGCACGTCCACGTACTGTGCTGCGGCAATTAGCGTTGCATACGTTTTCCCACCGCCCGCAGCCCCGCCGTAAAACACCTCCTGCACGTCTGACAGCAACAAGAATTGCCGCTGCTTCGGGTTCTCACTCAACCCACGGTTTCGGGAGTCTTCGGGTATCCACGGATTCTGTTCGACGGTCGCCTTGTACGTTGCGACGCGCCATTCCCATGACCTGTATGCCGCCGTTCCACTCGTGATGGCTTCCATTCGTCCGAAACTACGTCGGACACCTCGCGCCCTACCTTCCGCTTCACCCCGTACAACCGGCCCCTTTTTAAACTTGGAAAATCGGATGGGAGACTCCGCCGCCCCTTTCGCCCCTTCTCGCTAAAAACGCGCGGCGATCTGCACACTTGGCCACTATCCCCGGATCACTACCCCTGCGGGGCACTCTCTCGCTCCGGCCTGTCTGCATCCGGTTGTTAGCACGCAGTGTTCGGCCTGGTGTGAGTCTGTGTGGAGGTGGTGCTGATGGGGCGTCGCAACCTGGTGAGTTGGTATTAGCCCGGCTGGCTGCGCTGGTATCGCGCCGGTGGCGCTCGGCGCGGTCCAGATAGGCATTTGCTGCGCCTGGCCTCCCGATCGCGCCAGGACGCACGCCAGGGGCCAAGGACGGGCATGTGGAGGTTATTACCTGTCGCTCACTCCGGGCGTTGCGTCGGTGCTGGGGTTCGGTGGTGCTGGTGTGGTGGGCTCTGGCAGAGCTGGTGAGGTCTCTGTCACACTGCCGCGAGCCGTGGGGAGTTGGCGCACTCCCGCAAGGAGTTCCTTGGCCGCTTCGATGTCCGCCGGCGTGAGTGTCAGGGATGGGGGATTCACGTTCACCGTCACATTGGCCTCGACCGCCCCTTTCCCGGTCTCGCCGCGGAGCATGGCCGACTTGTCCAGCAGGACGGCACCGGCAATCACAGCGTCCCGGCCGGACATGTCCTTCACCTTCCGCTGAGCCTGGGCGAACATCTTCTTCGCCAGGCGGTCCAGGGAGTCCGCCAGCGCAAGTTTCTTTTGTTGGCGGAGTTCGGCGGGGGGAGGGKGAATGCTCCCATCCTTCCACGCTTGGATTGTGGTTCGGGGGATGCCGGTTGCACGGGCGGTAGCAACCACGTTGCCACCGTTGGCGTCGAGCGCGGCAAGTGCTTCGGCCTGATCGGCGTCTGAGTACCGACGGTGTTTTCGGCGTGGCGTGTCCATACCGGCAAGTATGGACCGGACAAGGATTATCAGGGTGTGCCGGGCTTACCTTTGCGTTTGCGGAACCTCCTATTGTGTTCCGCAGTGATGAGTCGGCGAATCAGCTTGGTACGGTCCAGTTTGATCCCCTCTTCCTCGAGAACATCGGCGGCTATGTCCGAGAGTCGTTGCAGATCTGTGCCGGTGAATCGGATTGTGGAGGCGGGGGGATTCACCTCCGGTGTCTCTTCGGGTTCGCGCTGGGGGTGTGCCATTGTGTTGCCCGGTGTCGGGTAAAGGAGCGTATGTCACTGCAATATACAGTGTTCGCGGGCAAGGGATCGGGATTTTGGAATAACGTATTGCTTAATGGTATACGTATGGTAGATTC
>BFBZ01000008.1_pt391 | contig 22397 bp, 21 predicted proteins | sample 1888401 | NCBI WGS metagenome assembly BFBZ01 (sample SAMD00112614, study PRJDB3348) | symbiont metagenome | host: Chara braunii | reverse complement strand
TCCGTACGCTGGCGTCGTACCGCGGCGACACCGCCGCCAACGCGCCGAAGATCGCGGAGTACTTTTTCCCGCCGGATTACCTGCGCGCCCGGCCCGAACTGATCGAGATCTTCCGTGGCTCGTCCCGCGACGACGGCCAGAAGGCGCGGCGTGGCGCCTTGCTGGCGCAGCCGGTCGTCGCCGATCTGGCAGGCTTCGAGCGCCCGACGCTGCTGCTGGTGGGTGGCGACGATCGGCTGATCCCGAATGCCGAGACATTTGCGCTCGCCCGCGATCTTGCTCACGTCGAGACCAGGACGATCGCAAACGTGGGCCACGTCGCCTCGATCCAGGCACCTGAGCGGGTGGCCGAGGCGGTGACGGCATTCCTGAATTCAAAAAAGAAGGCGGCTTGATAAAACAGGGGGAGACCATGACTGAGCAGGCGAACGCGGTGCCGTTCGACGAAGCGCCGGTGACGACGCGCTATTGGCTATCGATCATCATCTTCGCCATCTCCGGCGTGGTGGATTTCTTCGATTTCTTTGTGGTCGGATTTCTGGTCTCGGTGCTGGCGCCGACATGGCACCTGACGTTCGGACAGACCTCGATCATGCTGATGAGCGCCGGCATTGGGGCGATGCTCGGGGCGTTCGCCGCCGGCGTCCTCGCCGATCGTTTCGGGCGCAAGCCGCTGGCGGTTGCCGGCGTTCTGCTTTGCGGCCTGACCTCGGGCGCGATCGCATTCATTCCGGAAGACGGCTGGGTTGCGTTTGCGATCCTGCGTTTCTTCGTGGGCTTCGGCCTTGCCGCGGGCGCGGCGGCGGCGGTTCCTGCGATCGTCGAATTCGCCCCGACCCGTCATCGCACGCTGGTCACGAGTCTCGTGGTCGTGCCGGTGGCCTTTGGTGTGCTGTCGGCGTCGGTGACGGCGAGCTTCCTGCTGCCGCTGGTCGGCTGGCGCGGACTGGCGGCGGTCGGCTTCCCGCCGATCATCCTCGGAATTCTCACCATGATCATCATGCCGGAGTCGCCGCGCTGGCTGATCAGCAAGGGCCGCGTGCGCGAGGCGCAGGCGAGCATCCGCAAGCTCTATCAGGTCGGCGGCGACGAGTTCGTGCTGCCGACGCTGCCGCCGGCCAATCCTGCGACATTCGCCGATCTCTTCGCCGAACAACGGCGCTTCTGGCTGACGGTTCTGGTCTGGTTCGGCGCCAGCACGGCGAACTACGGCGTCTTCCTGTGGGGACCGACGATCGTGGCACTGCTACTCGGTGTCCCGCCCCAGGAGGCGGCCAAGATGTTCATCTATGTCAGTCTGGCCGGCGTGCTCGGCCGGACCGGTTTTGCTTTTCTCGCGCATCGGATCGGCCGCAAGCCGTGCGGTCAGTTGATGGGCTACGGCACCGCGATCTCGCTGGCGCTGGCAGCCTATTTCCACAACGACTTTGTCGGCTCGGTCCCGCTGTTCCTGGTGTTCCTGACTGTCGGCGCCTTGTTCTTCGACGGCGGGTTCTCCAACATCGGGCCCTATCCCGCGGAGATCTTTCCGGTTCAGCTGTCGGGGCGCGCGGTTGGGCTTGCCCAGCTCTCGAATGGGGTCGGGAAGATCGTCGGTCCACTGTGCCTCGCATTGATCGCGGGTGCCGACAATCTGGTGCATCCGAGCGCGACCGCCGCGGCGGTGATGCCGGCGTTCTGCTTTCTCGCCGGCGCAGGCCTGTTGATCGGGCTTGCCTTCACGTTCCTCGGCGTCGAGCCGCACGGACGCCCGGTGGCGCTGTTCGGCGAGAACGCAGGCGCCGCACCGAAGCCGCTGGCCGCGAAAACGGCAACTTGAGAAGACGGAAGGTCAATCCATGGACAATGCGCACGACATGATCGCAACCGCGGCGCCGTTCGACACCGCGAAGCTCGACCGGCTGATGGACGAGGCAGGGCTCGACGTCCTGATCGCGACCTCGCGGCACAACGTACAGTACCTGCTCGGCGGCTATCGCTTCTTTTTCTTCGATGTCATGGAGGCGATCGGCACGAGCCGCTATCTGCCGGTGCTCGTCTATCAGAAGGGGCATCCGGAAAACGCGATCTACATCGGCAACCGCATGGAGAAGTTCGAGCACGATCTCGGACGGATATGGACGCCGCTGGTCAAGACAGGCAGCTGGGGGACGATCGATGCGATGGGCATCGCGATCGATCATGTGAGGAAGCTCGGGGCTGCGGCAAAGCGCGTCGGCATCGAGGCAAGCTTCCTGCCGGCCGATGCCAGGGATCATCTGCGTGCCGGGTTGAACCAAGTCGAACTGAGAGAGGCCCATTTTACCCTGGAACGCCTTCGTGCCGTGAAGTCTCCTGCGGAACTCGATCTCATCAGGGAGGCCTCCGAACGGGTCGTCGATGCGATGCTGGCGACGTTCAAGACTTGTGTGCCAGGCATGACCAAACACGACGTCGTCGCGCGTCTGCGACATGAGGAACATGCGCGCGATCTGGTGTTCGAATACTGCTTGATTGCCGGCGGCAACAGCCATAACCGCGCGCCGTCGAGCCAGCGGCTTGCAGAGGGCGATGTGATCTCGATCGATTCCGGCGGAAACTACCGGGGTTATATCGGCGACCTCAGCCGCATGGGCATCCTGGGCGAGCCCGACAGCGAGCTTCGCGAGTTGTTGCAGGAAGTCGAGGACATCCAGCAGGCGGCCCGCCGCATGATCCGGCCCGGTGCCTTGGGTGGCGACATCATTGCGGCAGGCGAGGCTGCGGTCGCATCTTCACCGCATCGTGCCGTGCTTGACTACACCGCGCACGGGATTGGACTGGTCAGCCATGAAGCTCCACGCCTGACCGCGACCGGACCAGTTCCTTATGCGCCGTATGACGCCGACCGGCTGCTCGAGCCGGGGATGGTGATTTCGATCGAGACCGCGCTGCTGCATCCGGCCCGCGGCTATATCAAGCTCGAGGATACGCTGATCGTTACAGAAGCGGGTTGGGAAGCGCCCGGCGACCATGGCCGGGATTGGAATTCGTCGAGTTTCGGCGCGTGAGACGGTAAACGTCTGCGTGCGGCACGTTGATCGGGCGGTCTTTGCTTCACTCCAGCCTCCGGTCATGCGATGCTTCCGGCCCGATGCGTGCGACCGGCTTTGTGCCGTCCGCTCGCCAGGATCGGCGCCGACGATGGAGGCAGCCGATCCGGATTGCCCCATCGCCAGAAGCATACGAAATGACCACTGCCGCAAATGCGCTCCGTGACTACGCCCAGAGTATCCTGACTGCCCGTGTCTATGACGTTGCGGTCGAGACGCCGCTCGATCCGATGCCACGGCTGACCGAGCGCTTGTCACGGACGGTGTTGCTGAAGCGGGAGGACTTGCAGCCGATTTTCTCGTTCAAGATCCGCGGAGCCTACAACAAGATCGTCAGGCTGCCGGACGCGCAGCGAAGGTTGGGCGTGATCTGCGCATCGGCCGGTAACCATGCGCAGGGCGTGGCGCTGTCGGCACGCAAGCTCGGTATTCCCGCGACGATCGTGATGCCGCGGACGACGCCCGCGATCAAGGTCGAAGCCGTGCGGCGGCTGGGCGGCGATGTTGTCCTGCATGGCGACGCGTTCGACGACGCGCAAGCCAAGGCCCGGGAGATCGAGGTCGCGCGCGGCCTGACCTTCGTGCATCCGTTCGACGATCCCGATGTGATCGCCGGCCAGGGCACCGTCGGGATGGAAATCCTGCGGCAGCATCCCGACCCGATCGAGGCGATCTTCGTGCCGATCGGCGGCGGCGGGCTGGCGGCCGGCGTGGCCGCCTTCGTGAAATTCCTCAATCCGTCGATCAAGGTCGTCGGCGTGGAGCCGGCCGACGCCGCGTCGATGGCGGCGGCGCTCGCCAAGGGCAACGTCGTCGCGCTGGATCAGGTCGGGCTGTTTGCCGACGGCGTCGCCGTCCGCAAGGTCGGAACGGAGACGTTCCGGCTCTGCCGCGACCTGCTCGACGAGGTCATCACGGTGGATACCGACGCGATGTGTGCGGCGATCAAGGACATCTTCGATGACGTGCGGTCGGTTGCCGAGCCTTCCGGAGCATTGGCGCTTGCCGGGCTGAAGGCCTATGCCGAGCGCGGCGCGTTGAGCGAGGGGAGCCTGATCGCGGTCAACAGTGGGGCCAATCTGAACTTCGACCGGCTCCGCACCATCGCCGATCGCGCCGAGGTCGGCGAGCATCGCGAGGCGCTGCTGGCGGTGACCGTGCCGGAAAAGCCGGGCAGCTATCGGCACTTCATCCGCATCCTCGGCTCGCGGGCCATCACGGAATTCAACTACCGCTTTGCCGAGACGACCGCGCCGGCGCAACTCTTCGTCGGCATCGCGCTGAGCCGCGGTGAGGCCGAGAAACGGGAGGTCATGGAGCTGCTGCGGCGCGAGGGCTATCCGATCCTCGATCTCAGCGAGAACGAGATGGCCAAGGACCATGTGCGCTACATGGTGGGCGGCCGCGCGCNCTGCTGCGGCGCGAGGGCTATCCGATCCTCGATCTCAGCGAGAACGAGATGGCCAAGGACCATGTGCGCTACATGGTGGGCGGCCGCGCGCCGCTTCTCAAGGACGAGGTGATCTACCGCTTCGAGTTTCCGGAGCGCCCGGGCGCGCTGCTCAGATTCCTGGAGAGCCTCGCGCCCGACTGGAACATCTCGCTGTTCCACTATCGCAATCACGGCGCCGACTACGGACGCATCCTTGCAGGCATCGAGGTCAAGCCACAGGAGCGCGCCAGATTCGTTCAGGCGCTCGATGCGCTCGGCTATCCCTACTGGAATGAGAGCGAAAACCCGGCCTATCGCCTTTTCCTCTCCGCCGAACAGGGGTGAGATCGTTCATCCGGAAGCCAGTCTCAGGCGCGATGAATTGTCATCGCGCCTTTGTCCGGATCATGTCCTGGCCAGACGATAGATCGGCATGGCCTTGCTGACACCCTTGAGCTCCGCCTCGTTCTTCGTCACCGGGTAAGACGCGATGATCTCGGTCACTCCAGGCGCGCGGTAGACGTCCTCGGTGATGCAGATCTCGTCGCCATCGGCGAGGTTCTGCACCCGCGCGGCGATATTCACCGTCTGGCCAAAATAATCGAGCCGCTCGTTGAGCGTGACCGCGATCGAGGCGCCGCGATGCACGCCGATCTTGAGGATGAAATCGCGCTGCGAACGGTCGCGGTTGAGTTCGTCTACCGCTTCCCGCATCTCCAGCGCCGCTTGCACCGCATCAGCCGCGGTCGAAAACGCTGCCATGACCGCGTCGCCAATCGTCTTGGTAACGGCACCATTGTGCCGGACCGTGACGTCGAGGAGATGCTGGAAGTGCCGCTGCACCTGAATATAGGCGTTGAGATCGCCGATCCGCTCGTAGAGCGCCGTCGAGCCCTTGAGATCGGTGAACACCAGCGTCACGTCGAGAACCGCGATGCCTTCGGTCGCACTGATCACTTCCGAGCGGAAGAAATCGCGAAAGGTCTGGGTCATCAGCAGTCGCTTGCCGGACAGGTATGCCGGGAAGCGGAGCCGCGGGCGCTGAGAGGCCGTCGCCGGAAGTTGCAGGATGCCGAACACCACCGGCTGCTTGCCCGCGTTGTGAACCTCGAACACGACCTTGCCGGGTGCAATGCTTGCGGCAGTGGCCGTGCAGCTGCCGTGGTCGAGCGTGACCGGCACGCCGGAAGGCGTTGTGCCCACTCCCTCCGTCACCGGAAACAGGAACTGGGCGTCGCTGTCGAAATCCTGGCCGAACAGCGCGCCTTCGGTGGCGTCGACCTCAAGACTGGCGGTCGAGCCTGGTTCGATGCGGGTGAGCGCCCGCACCAGCCCCTTGGCGGTCTCGTTCCATGTCACCCCGTCCGGCATGAGGCCGCCCGACGTCAGTTTGTAGTGGAAGACGTAGTCCCAGGCTGAAAGCGCATCCGGCTTGTGGAAGCGGATGCCGCGCACGGCGGGCGAAACCGTGAACGTCACCGTGATGTAATCGTCGAGCGCGGCGTCGTAATCGCTTTGACAGAGGTGGCAGTGGAAATGCGTGTGCAGCTTGCGCAGGCTCCGGAAGCTCTCGACAACGTCGGAGCACATCGGACAAACCAGGAGCCAGTCCATGTCGAACAGCCCGGCGACGCAGGCATGGAGGAAAAGGTCGATCCCCTCGGCCTCGGCGATCGACTTCTCGCTGGCGAATTGGATCGGATTGATGCGGTACAGGGCCTCGTCCGGACCGGCGCGCAGCAGCGTCTCCAGCCGCGAGACGACGCGTGGGCTCCAGGATTTGGCTGCCTCGAGCGCGACGAGGCGCTCTTCGAGTTTTTTCTCGTCGATCATCGTATGAGAACCGCGACTGAGCTCGACCGTCCCCGGCGTTCCGCCGGACCTGAATACACAATTCACGACGTCGGGGCGAGCCCGTCAGGCTGGTATTCCAGCCGGCCGGTGCGGTTCGTCGCGCGCCATGGCCGGGGTGTCGCGGGCACTTACCATTCGAATGCAGGGATGAGGAAATCCGGGACGCCGTCGGACCTGTCGCACAGACGCAGCAATTGGTGCTTCGGGAGGTGGCGATAATTCTCGCTCTGGACCTGAAGCGTCGATAGTCCCATCGGTCTTGCGCCGGCCACGTCATGATGCGGGCTATCGCCCATCACGAGCCGCGCGCCGGGCTGCAATTCGGCGGATGCGATCGCGTGTGCGAAGATCAGCAGGTGCGGCTTGCCGATATACTCGACCGAGCCACCGAGGTCCTCGTAAAGCCTTGCGATGGCTCCGGCTCCCGGCACGATCTCGCCATGGCGGATCGTCGCGATGTCCGGATTGATGCAGATCGCGGGCACGTGCGCTCTGGCGGCACTTGCCAGCGCGTCTTGGTAGGTCCGCAGCGAGACCCGCGGTATGTCGGACCCGGCAAACACCAGAAAGGCGGCCTCTTGCGGTCGGTCGACCAGTTCGAAGTCATCCGACGAAAAGGCATAATGGTCGTCGGGATCGCCGATCACGCAGACTGCCGCGCCCGCCGCGAAAGGCGGGCCCAATATCCCGCTCTTGACGCATTGCAGGGCGACGTCGCCCGAACTGATGATGCCGCTCAGGCACGAGGCGGCAAAACCCAGTGCGCGGAGGTCGGCCAGGTTTGACGCCGCGCATTTCCCGGAGTTCGTCAGGATGATGATCTTTCGTCCGTAAGCCGCGATCTTCGCCAGTCCGTCGATCGTGCGCGGATAGGGGGCGACGCCATCGTGCAGGACGCCAAACTGCTCGATCAGGAAGAGGTCGAACTGATCTGCGATCTCGCGCAACCCGGCAATGCGTCTCATGACCATGCTCCGAACGCGGGCAGTGCCGTCGCCACAGCTTCTTCCGTCCGGATCCCGATCGGAGCGAAGCTGATCACATCATGCCTCGGCGGTGCCGCTATGCCTGTAAATTTCCCACTGGTGGATCCTGCACGCCGTAACTGCCGAAGGCGGCGGCAGTCTCGCCGATCTGGGCTTCGTTCAGCAGCACCGGCCCGCCGATTGCCAGCGTCAGATAGTACTGCCGGGCGATCGTCTCGAGCTCGACAGCGAGCCACATCGCCTTGTCGAGCGACGCACCCGTCGCGATCATCCCGTGATTGGCGAGCAGGCAGGCGGTGCGGCCCTCGAGTGCCGCGAGTGCATGCTCGGACAGTTCCGCGGTGCCGAACCGCGCATAATCAGCGACGCGAACGTTCATGCCGCCAAATGCCGCCATCATATAGTGGCACGCCGGGATTTCCTTGTGCGCAATCGCCAGCACGGTGGCGTAGGTCGAATGGGTGTGGACGATCCCTCCGACATCCGGCCGGGCCTTCATGATGTCGAGATGGAAGCGCCATTCGGTTGACGGCTTGAGCGGTCCCTTCCACGCTCCGTATTCGCCGTCGATCGGCATCGCCGCGATCATGTCGGGGGTGAGCGAATCATAAGGCGTCGCGGACGGCGAGATCAGCATGGTGTTGCCATGGCGCGCGGAAATATTGCCGGACGTTCCCTGGTTCAGTCCGGTTGCATTCATCCAGCGGCACTTTGCGATGATCGCCTCGCGCAGCTGAAGTTCGGTGTCGGTCATGATCGGCTCCTGGAAGCGAGCGCTTGACGCGCTCAGTATTTCTGTCGGGTCGGTGTGATGCAGATCTCCTGCACCAGCGCGTTTTGCGGCAGGTTGTAGGCGTCGAGGATCAGCTTCGCGACGTGCTCTGCACCGATACCGCCGCCGATCGCTGCTTTGTTCGCCTTGTAGTTCGCGAGCGTCTCCGGATCCCTCACGCCGTCCAGCACCTCGGTCTCGATGATGCCGGGCGAAACGACGAGAACGCGGACGTCGTAGCTGGACAAATATTCGCGGAGACTCTCGGAGACCCCGTGGACGAAGTATTTGGTGCCGCAATAGACCGTGTGGTCGGGATAGACCTTTCGTCCCGCGATCGAACTCATCATCACGAGCGTGCCGTGGCGACGCGCCATCATGCCCGACATCACGGCGTGGACGCTGTTCATGACGCCGTTGACGTTGATGGCGATCATCTCGTCCCAATCGGCCGGGTCCTGCTTGCCGATGTCCCCCAGCCTGGCGATGCCGGCATTGGCGAACATCATGTCCACCGGGCCGAACTGGGCCTCGGCGTCCCGGACGGCGGCGGTCAGCGCGGCACGATCGCGTACGTCCACCTTGCGGCACATCGAGTTGGGCAGGCGCATGGCATCCAGCCGTTCGATCCGGCGCGCCATCAGCAGAACGGGATGGCCGGCCGCCGAGAAGGCGCGGGCGGTGGCTTCTCCGATGCCGGAACTGGCACCGGTCACGGCGACGAGCGGCTTTGCAGTCATGTCACGGCCCTCCGATCAATCTTCGCCTTGCGCAAATGCCTCCAGCGTTCCGGCATCCGCGGCGATGTCGAGGAACGAAAAACGGTTACGCATCTCCCGACAATGCACGATGGCTTCGCGATAGAAGTCCACGGGCACGCCGAGTTCTGCGGCGGTCGTGGCGCCGCCGGCAGCCGACAACAGCCGTTTCATTTCATGAACCGGAATCGTGAAGGCAGCGAGCTCACGCCGGAGGTCCGGCCATGAACTCTCCAGTTTCCGGTTGAACGCGATGGCTCCTTCGCGGTCGAACGCCTTCTGCTTCAACTCGGCCTCGCACTGCAGGGCGACTTCCTCGCCGAAGCGACGCTTCATGTCGGCGACGTCGATGTCGGTCGCGTGAACTGACAGCGGACGGTCGGCGGCGAGCATCTGCTGCTGCAGCCGCGCCATGCTCAACGACGCGATACCCACCTGCTGGCCGTGCAGGGAGCCGGGATGACGTTCACCCGCGAAGCAATCGATGTAGTGCGAGATCTGGTGCTCGCCCATCGAGCCATGGTGCGACACGCCGGTAAAGGAGATGCCGAGGCCGCACAGGGTCAGCACGCGATAGAGAAATCCCATCGCCTCGATGTCGCCCTTGGGCAGATTGCCGGCGCGCTTGTTGAGCTCGATCTCGTCGGCGGCCTGGATCGTGTAAGGCTCCTGGAAATAGGCGGTGCCGAGCAGCCGGTGCGACATCCACCAGTCGGTCTGCGCGACTGAGCGCGCGAGGCAGTCCGCGAAGCCGGAGGCGGCAAGGTAGGGCGGCGCGGCGGCGGACACCTTGAGGTCGACGAAGAATCCCGCAGGCGTGTGCGAGGGCAGCGACACCTTCAAGCCGCTGTCGAGCGTGAGCGATGCCGTGGAGGACGTGTAACCGTTCATCGAAGCGGCGGTGGCGAACACGCAATAGCGCCGGTCGTCCAGTCCGGTCACGTATTTGCAGAGGTCGTTGACCGTGCCGGAGCCGACCGCGACGACCGCATCGAACCCGCGCAACTTTTCCGTCAGGCTACGGACCTCGGCCATGTCGGCGTGAGGACGATCGAGCACGACGGTTTCGACCGGACCGAGTTCGCGCAGCGCCCTGGCGACGCGCGCTCCCATCGCCTCATACGTCGCCTGATCGGCGACCATGGCAAGGCGATGGCCGAGCTTCAAGGCGGCGACCAGCTCGGCCTCTCGCCCCTCGAGGCTGTCTTCGATCACGATGGAGTCGTAGGGCACCTTTACCGCAGCACCGCTGAGCGGATTGATCCAGCGGCCTGCCACCAGATCATCAATCAGCGCGGTCCAGTTGTGCTGTGACATCGGCAAAATCCCGGGCAAGTCCTGCGCCGCAGCATCGCCGTCGCGGCCTTGATCGTGACATTTGACAAAACGTACTGGCAATTAATCGGGCTGATTGACAATTGTCAATACGATGTGCATTTTGTGAACGACGACGTTGATGCCGGATCGCTAATGACCAAAACGCTGCAACGCCAGGTGACGCCGCCGCGTATCAAGCGCAGGGCGTTGTCGATCCCCGCGGAGTTCGACAGCGATCCTGTCGTGTGGGCGGCGTGGCTGTACTACGAAGAGGGCATGACGCAGGAGGAGGTTGCCGATCAACTCGGCGTCTCGCGTGCCTCAGTCGTGAACTTCCTGCAGGAGGCGCGCGACCGCAACATCGTCACGATCGCGGTCTCGTCGCGGCATCTGCAAACCATCGGCCTCGCGCGCGAACTGGCTGATGCATACGGGCTCACCAGCTGTCTCGTCGTGCCCGATGACGGCGGCCGGCTGCCGGTGCACGAGCGGATCGGTATGGCCGGCGCGAAGCTTCTGATCGAGCGGCTGCAGCCCGACGATGTGCTCGGCGTATCGTGGGGACGGACGGTGCAGGCGCTGTCGGCCTCGTTGCCCGAAATGAAGCTTCCGGGCGTGACCGTCGCCCAGATCACCGGTTGCTCGATCGGCACCACGGAATTCTCGCCGGAATTGTGCACCTCCAATATTGCCAACCGGCTTGGGGCGCGCTGCGTCAATCTGCATGCCCCGGGCATTGTCTCCACCGCCCAGATCAAGCGCCTGTTCATGCAGGAGCCGGCGCTGGTCGAGACCTTCAAGATCATCCAGTCAAGCAACAAGGTGTTGTTTGGCGTCGGCAGCGTCGACGATGCCGGCACCGCGATGCGCAGCGGCTACATGTCGCCCGAGAACATTGGGCCGTATCTGGCGCGTGGCGCAGTCGGCGTGGTCAGTGGACGCTTTATCGGCAGGGAAGGCGAGCCGATTCTCGGCGCGCTCGATAACCAGATGATCGGCCTGACGCTCGACGAGATCGCCAAGGTGCCGGAGCGCATCTGCATCGCCGGCGGCAGCGACAAGATCGATGCGGTCTACGCCGCGCTCAACAGCAACTACGCAACAATTCTGGTGACCGACGTGGCAACGGCGCGAGCGCTGGTGCCACGCGCGGCCCGGTCTGACCGATCCGGAGTATCACGCCGGCCCTGAAACAAGACAGCGAACTGGGCCGAAAGAGCCCGGCGCCGAGAGAAAAGCGATGCGCGAGGAAACGTCAATGGTGCCGCACCATGCGCGGAGTCTGGCTGTCGACGTGCCGGTATCGGGCACGACGCGGCGCAGCGTTTGGCCACGGTTTCTGACCTCGGAACATCCGTTCCCGTGGCTGGCGCCGATCACCGCGCTGCTGCTGGCGTTCGGTGTCTATCCGTTGCTCTATGCGCTGTGGCTCTCGTTATTCAAGCGCAACCCGGTCACCCGGATGAACGTGTTCAACCCGACCTGGAATTGGGGGAAGCTGTTCGCCGATGACAGGGTGTGGGGTGCGATCGGCCACACCTATATGTACACGATCACCGCCCTGCTGATCGAACTTTGCCTCGGCCTCGCCATCGCGCTGCTGCTCGACAGCGACCGGAAGGGCTACGGACTGCTCCGCGCTCTGATGACACTGCCCCTGGTGGTGCCCCCCGCGGTCACCGGCATGATGTTCCTGCTGATGCTGGATGGCTCGTTCGGCGTGCTGAGCATGGGGCTGGTATCGCTCGGGCTGTGGCCGCCGCAATATCCGATCCTTGCGTCCAGTCACTCGGCGCTCGCCGGCGTTCTGCTCGCCGACATCTGGCAGTGGACGCCGTTCATGGTGCTGATCATGCTCGCCGGGCTCCGCGCCCTGCCGAAGGAGCCGTTCGAGGCCGCCGCGATCGACGGCGCCACCCCGAGCCAGGCCTTCTTCCGCCTGACGCTGCCGATGCTGTCCAGGATCATCGCGCTCGCGGTTCTGATCCGCGGCGTCGACCTGTTTCGCATCTATGACTACGTCAAGGTGATGACCGACAGCGGACCGGGCACCGCCACGGAGACGCTGACCTCCTACGCCGGCACCATCTACTTCAAGAATGCCGACTTTCCCTACGCTTCGACGATCTCGCTGTTCACGCTGCTCCTGGTGATCGTCACCTCGACCATCTTCATCAAGCTGTTCAAGGTGCGGTTCTGATGCAGGAAACTTTCTGGCAGAAGCGATTGCGCGACGTGGCCGCTGTGCTCGTGGTCGGCATCTTCATGTTTCCGCTGTTTTGGTGGGCGCTGACCTCGTTCAAGCCCACGTCGGCGATCTTCGACAAGGACGAGATCGTCTGGTTCAACTTCAAGCCGACGCTGGTGAACTATGCGGTGACCATGCTCGGCAAGTCGCGGGCGGAGCTCGCGATCGAGTCCGGCAACACCTTCGGCGTCGGCGGCGCAAGCTCCTATGATAGCCGTCAAACTATCATCGACTCGCTGCTCATCGCGGTCGGCGCGACCGCGTTGACGCTGCTGCTGGCGGTGCTGGCGGCCTACGCGCTGTCGCGGATGCGGTTCCGCTGGCGGCAGGCCTACCTGAACTGGATCCTGTCGCAGCGGTTCATGCCGCCGATCGCGATCATCGTGCCAGTCGTCTTCATGTTCCACTACATGTCGCTGCTCGATACCCGGCTCGGGTTGATCCTGGTCGATACGCTGATCAACCTGCCGATCGCCGTCCTGCTGATGAAATCGTTCTACGACGACGTGCCGGTCGATGTCGACGAAGCCGCCATGATCGACGGTGCCACGCGGTTGCAGATCTTCTGGCGCGTCGTGCTGCCGATGGTGAAGGGCGGTGTCGCCGCCACCGCCGTGCTTTGCTTCATCTTCTCGTGGACCGAATTCCTGCTGTCGCTGTTCCTGACCAACTCGATCCGCACGTTGCCGGTCAAGATCACGACCTTCGTCACCTCGACGGGCTCGGAATGGGGCTTCATCGCGGCGCTCGGCACCACTGCCGTGATCCCGAGCTTCATCTTCATCTTGCTCGTTCAGAAGCAGCTTGTCCGCGGCCTGACCCTCGGATCACTCAAGGAGTAGGCGCGCAGACCGGGACCAGAAAGTCAACAAACGTTGGGAGGAGGTATCAATGAGTTTCAAGAAATTCGACCAGCAGACATTCATCGTCGATAGCGCGAACGCATATACCAACAGGCAGATCTCCAAGCGCGAATTCCTGCGCCGGATGGGATTGGCGGGCGTAGGCTTTTCAGCCTTCGGCCTCGGCATGCTCGGCAATCCGCGCGGCCTGCGCCGGGGCAGCCTGATCGGCACCGAGGCCTATGCCGACGGCCTGCCGGACAACCAAGCCAAATGGCTGAAGGATGTCGGCAGCAAGTTCAAGGGCGCCAAGATCCGCTATTCGACCGAATCGACGCCGCCGTCGGTGATCCTCAACCAGATCAAGAAGGAGTTCACCGATCCGACCGGCATCGAGGTCGAGGTCGAGATCGTGCCGCTCGAGCAGGTGCTCGCCAAGGCGACGCAGGACGTGCAGGGCCAGCTCGGCTCCTACGAYCTYTAYTATCTCGATCAATCCTGGATCTCGATGTTCCAGCCGGATTGCATCGATCCGGTCGCCTACTACAAGGACAAGCCCGAGCTTGCGATGCCCGATTTCGATTGGGACGATTTCTCCAAGCCGCTGGTCAAGAATGTCGCCCAGGTCGAGGGACARTGGATGGGCATCCCCTTCGACATTCCGATCTTCACCCTGATGTACCGCAAGGACATCCTGGAGAAGCACAAGATCGCGGTGCCGACCACCTACGAAGACTTCCTGACGGCCGCCAGGCAAATCACCGAGGCCGAGAAGGGCAACGGAATCTTCGGCACCGGCTTGCAGGCGAAGTCGGGCCACTACTCGCTCGAGTGCGACTGGAGCCAGGCCGTGTGGGGCCATGGCGGCTCGATCTTCAACAAGAACAAGAAATTCTCGGGCAATGACGAGCAGGGCATTGCCGGACTGAAATGGTACCAGGAGCTCCTGAAGGTATCACCGCCGAACTCGACGGCATCCACCTGGGATGGCCAGTTCGAGATGATGCATTCGGGCCAGGTGGCGCTGGTGCAGAGCTGGGATGAATTCTTCCCGGGTCTCGATGCCGACGACTCCAAGGTCAAGGGTCTGTGGGAGCCGGCGAAGCCCTTGACCGCGAAGAAGCTGCGCGCGCCTGCCGACGCCGGCTTCAACGAGCAGCCGAATCTCGGCCATCAGGGCGGCTCGTGCATCTCGCTGTCGAAGTACTCCAAGAACAAGGAAGCGGCGTGGATCTTCATGCAGTGGGGTTGCTGCAAGGAGATCATGACACGCTGCACGCTGCTCGGCGGCTTCGCGCCGATGCGGAACTCCTCGTTCGCCGATCCGCGCGTCAAGGCCAAGGCCAAGGTCGGCCCGGGCACGACGCGGCATCTCGAGACCGTGAAATGGGTGATCGACAACGCCATGGCCACCGAGCCGCATATGGCGCTCTGGGCCGGCCTCTCGACCAACGAGATCCCCACGGAACTCGGCAAGCTGCTCACCGGCCAGGCCTATGGCGGTGATCCGCAGAAATGCATGGACGCCCTGGCGAAGGACATCGACGCCAAGGTGAAGGATGCCGGCCTGCTCTGAGGCCAGCGGTGCAAAAGTTCGCGAAGGCGGCGCAGGTCGCCTTCGCTTCTTTTGAAGCGAGATGGAATGACCCAGGATCTGGTGATCGGTATCGACAGCTCGACCTCTGCGACCAAGGCGATCGCCTGGGACCGGAGCGGCCGTGCCGTCGCGGAGGGGCGCAAGGCCATCGGCCTCGCCAATCCGCAGCCGGGATATTTTGAGCAGAACCCGGATGACTGGTGGGAYGCGGCGGYGGCCGCGYTGCGCAGCATCACCGATCAGGTCGATGCCARACGGATYGCCGCCGTGGCGATCTCCAATCAGCGCGAGACCTTCAGCGCGTTCACCGAAGACGGGGCCGCGATCAGGCCCGGCATGACCTGGCTCGACGAGCGCGCGCGCCCCCAGGTCGTTCGCTTCGGCCAATCCTTCGGGGCCGAGCGCGTTCATGCCATTTCCGGCAAACCGCTCGACGTTCTGCCGTGCCTTTATCGCATCATCTGGATGGCGGAGCAGGAGCCCGAGATTTTTGCGCGCGCGGCGCGGTTCGCCGAGGTCCACGGCTATCTGACGCATTGCCTGACCGGCCAATGGCGGACATCGACGGCATCGGCCGATCCGACCGGCCTGCTCGATATGACGAGCGGTGCCTGGTCCGAAGCGATCCTCGATGCTGCGGGCATTGCGATCGAGAAATTGCCAGCGCTGGCCCGGCCCGGCGCCCGGATGGGTGAAGTCACGCATGCGGCGGCCGCATTCACCGGCCTGTCGGCGGGAACAGCCGTCATTGCCGGCGGAGGTGACGGCCAGTGCGCCAGCACCGGCGCCGGCGTGACGTCTCCGGGCAGCGCCTACATCAATCTGGGAACCGCGGTGGTCTCGGGAAGCTATGGTCGCAACTACGCCTACGATCGCGCGTTTCGCACCGAGAAGGCGGTGTGTGATGACGGCTACATCTACGAGCAGTGCATCCGCACCGGAACGTTTCTGATCGACTGGATGGCGCGCGAAATGCTCGGTGCTGATCCGGCAGCGCAGCGCAACATCTTCAAGGCGCTGGAGGCGGAAGCGGCAGCTTGCCCGATCGGCGCCGGGGGCGTCGTGGTGCTGCCGTACTGGCTCGGTTGCATGACGCCTTATTGGGATCCCTATGCACGCGGCGTGATCGCCGGATTGTCGGGCTCGACCCGGCGCGGCGCGATCTATCGCGCCTTGCTGGAAGGAATAGCGCTCGAGGTCGCCGGTCAGGTCGAAAGGATCGTGGCGGTGACCGGAGGCGAGATCAGCCAGCTCGCAGCTATCGGGGGTGGCTCGGACAGCGATCTCTGGCTGCAGATCCTGGCCGATGCTTCGGGACGTCCAGTATGCCGTTCGCCGGCACGGGAGGCATCATCGCTCGGCGCTGCGATCGCGGCCGCCAAGGGAGCGGGCTGGTACGGAACGATCGCCGAGGCCGCTGCGGCAATGACGAAACCGCCGGCAAAGATATTCCAGCCCGAACCCAGGAATGTCGCGCGCTACGCCGAGTTCCGCGCCATCCATGCCGACCTCTGGCCGAAGCTCCTCGACTGGAATGCCCGCCTGGCGGCGTTTGCCGAAGGCGTGTCGTCATGAAGCCGATCGCAAGTTTTCCTGACGAGGCCGCTCGCCGCGTCGTCTGCGTCCTGACCGACATCGACGATACGCTGACCACGGACGGCCAACTTCCCGCGGCCTCCTATGCCGCGTTGGAGAAGTTGCGCGGTGCCGGCCTCGCGGTGGTTCCGGTGACCGGCCGGCCTGCCGGCTGGTGCGATATGATTGCGCGGTTCTGGCCAGTCGATGGCGTGATCGGCGAGAACGGCGCGTTCTATTTCCGGCACGATCCGGTGGCGCGGAAAATGGTCCGCAAATTCATCGCGAGCGAGGCGGAGCGCGCCGCCAATCGCCGCAGATTGCTGGCGCTCGGCGAGCGGATCCTGTCCGAGGTCCCGGGCGCGGCGATCTCCGCCGATCAGCTCTACCGCGAGGCAGATCTTGCGATCGACGTCTGCGAGGACGTGCCGCCGCTGCCGCGCGCCGCAGTCGACAAGATCGTCTACCTGTTCGAAAACGCGGGCGGCATCGCCAAGGTCTCCTCCATCCATGTCAACGGATGGTTCGGCCGCTATGACAAGCTGGCGATGACGCGAATTTTTCTGCGCGAAAGGCTCGGCCTCGATCTCGACGAGGCGAGAGATCGCATCGTGTTCTGTGGCGACAGCCCGAACGATGCGCCGATGTTCGGCTTCTTTCCCTACGCCTGCGGCGTTGCGAATGTGCGGGATTTCGAGGGCGCGATGGCCGCGGTTCCGGCCTTCGTCGCCAGCAAGCGGGGGGCGGAAGGCTTCGTCGAGATTGCCGAGCGGATATTGTCGGCAAGGGCAGGCGCATAGCGGGAAGGTCAAGGCATGGCATCGGTCACAATCAGCAATGTGCGCAAGTCCTACGGCGGCTTCGAGGTTCTCCACGGCGTCGATCTGTCCATCGCCAATGGCGAATTCGTCGTGCTGCTGGGTCCCTCGGGTTGCGGCAAGTCGACCTTGCTCCGGATGGTCGCCGGGCTTGAGGCGATCACCGCGGGCGAGATCAGCATCGGCAACGTCGTGGTCAACGATCTGCATCCGAAGGATCGCAACATCGCGATGGTGTTCCAGAACTATGCGCTCTACGCGCATCTGACCGTGTTCGACAACATGGCGTTCTCGATGCAGCTCAAGAAGCGTCCGAAGGAGGAAATCCGGCGCAAGGTGGAGTGGGCGGCATCGATCCTCAACCTCACGCCCTATCTCGACCGCCAGCCGCGGCAATTGTCGGGCGGCCAGCGCCAGCGCGTGGCGATGGGACGCGCGATCGTGCGCGATCCCTCGGTGTTCCTGTTCGACGAGCCGTTGTCGAACCTCGATGCCAAGCTGCGCGTGCAGATGCGCACTGAGATCAAGGAGCTGCATCATAAGCTTGCGACCACCACGATCTATGTCACGCACGACCAGATCGAAGCGATGACGATGGCCGATACGATCGTGGTCCTGCGTGACGGCATGATCGAGCAGATCGGCAAGCCGCTCGAGATCTACGATCGTCCGGCAAACCTGTTCGTCGCCGAGTTCATCGGATCGCCCTCGATGAATTTCCTGTCCGGCGAGGTTACCGCGGAGGCGGGACGCCCCGTCGTGCGCGCCAACGGCGTCATGCTGCCGCTGCCTCCCGGCGCGAACGTCACCGCTGGCCAGGTCGTGAAATACGGGATTCGGCCCGAGCATCTGCGGCCCGGTACCGGCAGCGAAGGCATCCCTGCCAAGGTTTCCGTGGTCGAGCCGACCGGTCCCGAGATTCACATCTATGCCGATATCGGCGGGCAGGAGGTCTGCGCCATCACGCAGGATCGCCTCGAACTGTCGCCGGACGACGCGATCAGGCTGGTGCCGGCGCTCGACAGGATCCGCCTCTTCGATCCCGCGACAGGCAAGGTCATCAATGGCTCCGACGAGTCCAAGCCACGGACCCTGATGCGGGCCTAGCGCGCCGGGTCGCCTCGCAGAAACGCGAAGAAGAAAATGGAGGAGACCATGGTGGATTACGTCATTGTGGGCGCTGGCTCCGCCGGATGCGTCCTGGCAAACCGGCTATCGGCTGTTCCGGAGAACCAGGTCGTCCTGCTCGAGGCGGGCGGCAAGGACAGCAATCCGTTCATCCACATGCCGGCAGGATATCTTGCCCTGATGAAATCCGGCAGCGTCGATTGGCACTACCACACCGAACCGCAACCGCATCTGGACAATCGGGTGCTGTTCTGGCCGCGCGGCAAGGTGCTGGGCGGATCAAGCTCCATCAACGGCATGGTCTATATCCGCGGCCATGCCTCCGACTACGACATGTGGGCGCAACTCGGCAATCGCGGCTGGTCGTTCGCCGACTGCCTGCCGTATTTCATCCGCTCCGAAGGCCGTGAATTGGGCGCTGACGACTATCATGGCGCCGACGGCCCATTGCGCACCAGCCGGCTGCCGGAATTGACCCATCCCTTGACCAGGGCCTGGTTCGAGGCCGGCAAGCAGGCCGGCTATCCCGCGACCGATGATTTCAACGGCGCCGAGCAGGAGGGTTTTGGTCCGGTCGATTCGACGATCGCCGACAACAAGCGCGCCAGCGTTGCGCGCTGCTATCTGCATCCGGTGATCAGCCGCCCCAATCTCACGGTGATCACCAAGGCGCTGGCCTCGCGAGTCCTGGTCGAGGGTAGGAGAGCCGTCGGCGTCGAATACATCAAGGGCGGTCAGGTCCACACGCTGCGGGCCGAGCGTGAGGTGATCCTGGCCGGTGGCGCGATCAACTCGCCGCAATTGCTGCAGCTGTCGGGCATTGGCGACGGCGATCATCTGCATTCGCTCGGCATCAAGGTCGAGCACGAGCTCAAGGGCGTCGGACAGAATCTGCAGGATCATCTCGCCTGCGGCGTGAAGCAGCGCTGCACCCAGCCAATCTCGTTCCTCAAACATACCAAGCCGCTCGGCGCCACCGCGGCCTTTATCCAGTATGTGCTGACCAGGACCGGCCCTGCGACATCGCACGGCCTGGAGGCGATGGCGTTCCTCAAATCGCAAACCGATCTGGTGGCGCCGGATCTGCAGTTCTTCTTCGTGCTGCTGATCTATGGCGACCATGGCCGCAAGATCGTCAACGAGCACGGCTTCATGGCCTATTTCAACATCGCGCGGCCCGAGAGCCGTGGATCGATCATGATCACCTCGGCCGATCCTCTCAAGCATCCGGCGATCCGCCCGAACTACCTGCAGGCACCCGAGGATGTGCGCAACATGCGCGACGGCATCAGGGTCGGCCGCGAGATTATCGCGCAGAAGGCGTTCGATCCCTATCGCGGCGAGGAATATGCGCCGGGGGCGCGCGCGACGTCGGATGCCGCTATCGACAGCTACGTCCGGCAAAGCTGCGAGACCATCTATCATCCGGTCGGTACCTGCAAGATGGGATCGGATCCGCTCGCCGTCGTCGACGACCAGCTTCGTGTGCATGGCCTGCAGGGCTTGCGGGTGATCGACGCCTCGATCATGCCGCGGCTGGTGTCGGGCAACACCAACGCGCCGACGGTGATGATTGCGGAAAAGGGCGCCGACTTCATCCTCGGCCGGCAGCCGCTCGCAGCGGCGACGAACGCCACTACCGCCGGTCCCCGACAGGCAAGCCTGTAGCCGCGCTCAGCGGCTGGCGGTGAGTTGCTGGCGGTAGCGCTCGGCGTCCCAATTGAGGAGGGCGTTCTCGTTCTGCTCCGTCAGATAATGGATCGGTGCGTTCGGCGGCAGGCGGCAGGTCACGAGCGCAAGGCAGCTGAGCATCGCTTCGGCGCCGGCGCTGGCATCTTTGCGGATCACGCTGCCGATCGCGGGAATCAGGACAGCGACCGGCGGCAGCGCATCGGCCTTTCTCAAGTCTGCTGCGCGGAGACTGCCGCCGTGCTCCAGGATCGGCATCGCCCGCCCGAGGAACACGACATGATCGGGATAGAGCGAGCCGCCGGTGGCGACCGCGAGATTGTGCTGGTCGGTGGCGCTGCCATGGCAGCGTGGATCCGCCGGCACGCGATAGTCAGTGCCGGCGCAGATGCTGCGCAGCGCGTCATGGTCGGCTGCCAACGCGCCACGCGGTGTCAGCGCAAGGCGGTGCTCGACGTCGGCCACCATGGCTTCCGCAGCCTCGCAGGTCGCCGCGCCGACGACGAGGCCGTGATTGCCGAGGATCAGGACGTCGACCGGCTCGCGCGCAATCGCCGCGCTCACCGCCTGGGCCAATGGCAATCCCGGGTGACAATAGTCGAGGTAGCGCCAGTTGAGGCCGACGAGCCGCCGCGCGAGCTCGGCGGGCGCGTCGGTCCGCACCGCCCAGGCGATCGTGTTGACGGAGTGGACATGCAGCACGACAGGATGCGGCATCAGCGCATGCAGCGAGGTCTCGATCGAGGCGCGCAGTGTCGTCGTGGCGCCTGGGGCGAGCGGCACGCGTTCGTCGCCTAGCTCCAGCGCGGCGAGGGCGGCGGACAGCGCGACCGGGACGAAGATGTCCTTGTCGTTGGCATCGGACAGCCAGGTGCCGGAGGCCTTGACCCACAGCGTATCGCCATCCTTCACCGATGAATTGCCACCGGCGCCTTGCACCAGCAGGATGTTCCTGCCGACACGCGCCGACATCTCGCGGAGGTCATTGATCTGAGCCGGCTGTTGCATGCTGTGGATCTCACCAGATGAAGTGCGTCATGGTCCAGTGCGGTGCGCGTGAGTCATGGTCGGATAGTCGCTGGGCATCGTCCCGGTGCACGCCGGCGCGCAGGAACAGCGTCAGCATCCCGGCTGCGCGTCCGCCGGCGACGTCGTGGTCGAGGGAATCGCCGACCATCAGCACGCGCGACGGCGCCGGATGGCCGAGCTGATCAAGTGCTGCGGTGAAGATCGGTGGATGCGGCTTGCCGACAAACGTGACGCGGCCACCGAGGCTCTCATAGAAGTGTGCTAGTGCGCCGGGCGCAGGGATCAACCCGTGGGCACCGAACATGGTCAGGTCGGGATTGGCGCACAGCATCGGCAGCCCGCGCGCTGCGGCCCGGGTCAGGCACTGCCGCCACTGTTCGGGTTGGGCCGCGGCGTCGTCGAGACCCGCGAGCAGGATGAAGTCGGCGTTCTCCACGGCGTCTGCGACGGCAAGATCGAGCCCGTCGATGATGGTGCGGTCGCCGCCGCGCGTGATCAGGAAGCAGGTGTGGCCCAGCTCGTTGAACGGCGCGTGCGCGCGCGTCTTCAGGCCGATCCAGGTGGCTTCGCCCGATGTGAGGATGCCGTCATAGGCGTCCGCTTTCAGTCCCAGGGATGCGAGACGTTTCGCATTGTTGTCCGCGCGTTTGCCGGAATTCGACAGCACCATCACCCGCTTGCCGGCCTGGCGCAGCCGCGCCACGCAGTCGAGCGCAGCCGGAAAGATCGCCTGTCCCTCGTGCAGCGTGCCCCATTGGTCGAGCAGCACATCATCGAACCGGTCGATGATGGCGTGAAGGCCGTCGATCTCGATCGTACCCCGCTTCATGCCGGACCGCCCCGCAGTGCCAGCAGCGCCGCGCCGTAACTGGCCTCGGTTTGCCCGGCGACCGTCACGGGCACGCCAAGCGCGCGATGCCTGATCGCGGTCCACGCCCCGTTCCTTGCGCCGCCGCCGATGCTGATCACGCGGCGAAGTGCCGGCGCGCCGAGCTGGGACAGCTGTCGATAGGCCAGCGCCTCGACCGACGCGATGCCCTCCAGCAGCGCCTGGAAGAAACGATGGTCCTCCGCTGGTCGCGGTGTGACCCGCGGCTGCATCGCCGGATCGGCGATCGGAAATCGCTCGCCGGGCTTGGCAAGCGGATAATAGTCGAGGCCGGTCGGCGCCTCCGGTTGCAATTGCGGGGTCAGGCGCTCCATGTCGGCGGCGCTGAAATGTGCCAGCAACGCACCGCCGCCGGTGTTGGAGGCGCCGCCGGCCAGCCAGCTCTCGCCGAG
>BFBZ01000011.1_pt17 | contig 22419 bp, 19 predicted proteins | sample 1888401 | NCBI WGS metagenome assembly BFBZ01 (sample SAMD00112614, study PRJDB3348) | symbiont metagenome | host: Chara braunii | reverse complement strand
TCGCGCCGCTGCTCGGGCTGCCGGTCGGGACGGTCAACTCGCGCCTCGCCCGCGGCCTGGCCGACCTCCGGGCGCTGCTGGAGGAGCCGGGATGAGCGACCTGGAGCGGCGCCTGCGCCGGACCCTCCGCGAGCTGCCCGACGCCGACGACGCCGCGCGCGCCCGCGCCGAGGCGGCGGCGCTCGCCGCCCTGCCCCCGGCGCCCCGCCGGCGGCGCTGGCCGCTGGTCGCGGGCGGCCTCCTGGCCGCCGCGGTCGTGGCCGGGGCGGCCCTCGCGGCGACCGACCGCCTGGACGTGCGCATCGGCGCGCCCTCCGCGCCCCGGCCGGCGCCGGCGGCGACCGACGGGCCGGCCCCGGGACGGCTCGCGCTGCCGGCGGGGGCCTCCGGCCTGGGCGCGGTGGTGGACGGGAGGCTCTGGCTGCGGACGGCGGGCGGCCTCGGCGTGCAGGGGCTGGCCGTCACCGCCGCCGAGCTGTCGCCGCGGGCGCTGTACGCGGCGGTGGGCATCGGCAGCTCCCTGGTGGCGATGGCGCCGGACGGGCGGCGCGCTTGGACCCGAGCCACGCCGGGGCGGGTGGTGGCGATCGCATGGGCCCCGAACCCGATCGCCATCGCGTACGTCGTGCAGGCCGGCGCCCGCCACGAGCTGCACGTGATCGAGGGCGACGGCGACGGCGACCGCCTGCTCGACCGCGACGTCGCCCCGGTGCGGCCCTCGTGGCGGGCCGACGCCCTGGCGCTCGCCTACGTCGGGGCCGACGGCGCCGCCCGCGTCGCGGCCTACCCCTCCCTGCGGGTCGAGCGGACGCTGCCGCCGCCCGCCGGCCGGGTGGCGCACGTCGCATTCGCCCCGTCCGGCGGCCGCCTGGCCCTGGCCACGGCGGGCACCGGCGCCCGGCTCGGCCTGGCCGGCCCCGCGGGCGCGCAGTGGACCGACCCGGGGCTCGGCGCCCGGCTGCGCGCGCTCGCGTGGAGCTCGCCCGGCGAGCTCGTGGCGGCGGGTGACGAGACCGCCGGCGGCGCCCCCGCCGGCCGCCTCTGGGTGATCCCGGCGGGCGCCCAGGTGTCCGGCAAGGCCCGCGCGGCCGCGGAGGCGCCGGCCGTCCTGGCGCTCGCCCCGGCGGGCGCGGCGCGGCTGGTGGCGACGGTGCGCACCGGCGGCGAGGTCCAGGTGTGGGAGGCGGCGACGCCGCGCACCGGCCAGGCGCGGCTCACCCCACGCCGCGTGCTGCTGCGGGTGCCGGCCGGCGGCGGCTCCGCGTCGCTCAGCCTGCGCTGACGGCGCGGGGCGGCCTCACCCCGGCAGGGGCCCGCCGGCCAGCGCCACCGCCACCCCAACCGCCGCCGCGAGCAGCAACGTGGCGACCACCCCGCGGCGGGGGACGAGGAGCGCGACGCCCGCGCCCGCGAGCACCGCCCACTGCCAGCCCTCCTCCAGCGCGGCGGCGAGCGGGATCGCCGAGCCGACGATGGCCCCGAGCGCCGCCGGCCCGGCGCCGTTCAGGAAGGCGCGCACCCGCGCATCGGCGCGGAGCCGGTCGAACCGGCGGGCGCCGACCAGGATGAACGAGAACGACGGGGCGAACGCGACGGCCGCCGCCAGGAGCGCGCCGCCCACGCCGGCGGCCGCGTAGCCGACGGCCGCGACGGTGTGCACGACGGGGCCGGGCGTCACCTGCCCGAGCGCGACGGCGTTCAGGAACGCGGTGTCGGTCATCCACCCGTAGCGGTCGACCGCGTCGCTCTGCATCAGCGGGATGATCACGAACCCCCCGCCGTAGGAGAGCGCCCCGACTTTCAGCGCCACCCACGCGAGGGCGCCCAGGCCGCCGGTCGCGGCGGCCGCGGCGGGTGCCGCCGCCAGCAGCCCGATCCGGTCGATCCGCCACGCGCCCCGGGCGGCGACCTCCAGGGCGCCGCAGCCGATGAGCACCACCACCACCCATGGGCCGGCCGTCGCGGCGGCGACCAGGCCCAGGAGCACCCAGAGCAGCCACCGCGCGCGCCGGGCGCCGCCGTCGCGCCGCCACCCTGGCGCCAGGAGCCCGAGCCCGGCGTGGAGCGCCACCGCCGCCACCGCCGCTCCCGCGCCGGCGCCCGCCCCGCGCACGACGTCGGGCGGCGCACTCGCCAGGAACACGGCCGACAGCGCGATGATCGCGGCGAGGCCGGGAAGGATGAAGCCGGCCCCGCCGACGAGCGCGCCCGGCACGCCGCCCAGGCGCCACGCCGAGAAGATGGCGAGCTGAGTCGACCCGGGCCCGGGGAGCAGGTTGGTCGCGGCGATGGCGTCCTCGAACTCCTCCGCCGGAAGCCAGCGCCGGCGGACGACGCACAGCTCCCGCAGCAGCGCGACGTGTGCCGGCGGGCCGCCGAAACCGACGACGCCGATGCGGGTCCACTCCTGCGCGATCGTGGCGAGGGGCACGCGCACCGCGGCAGTCTCGCCCACCGCGGGCGCCGGGTCAGACCGCAATGCGCACCAGCTCCCCGTGGACGGCGACCCGGCGGTCCTGGGCCAGGAGGCCGTCGAGCGCGCCCAGCGCCGCGCCGATCAGCGCCGGGTGGCGCAGGTCGGCCGGGTGGAGGTCCAGGCGCACGCACGGCAGCGGCGCCACCGAGGCGACCGCCGCCTTCAGCGCGGGGGGCGAGAGCGCCCGCCGCAGCGGCCGCGACGCGCCCGGCCCGATCGCCGGCAGCGGGCGCGCGCCGCCCGGCCAGTGCAGCCGCAGCCGCGACGCCCACCACACCAGCCCGGCGTCCCCCACCGCCGCGTCCAGCCCGGGCCCGGCGGCGTAGGAGGGGGCGATGAAGCCCTCGGGCCGCCCGACGGCGCCCGTCAGCTCGTCGGCGCCGCTCGCCACCACGTCGCGGACGCCGGCCGCGCTGCGGCCGCGCAGCTCGCCGCCGTCGCGGCCCCGGCGGTCGCGGTGGGTGTGGCCGTGCATGACCAGCTCGTCGCCGTCGGCGAGCCGCCCGGCCAGCCAGCCGCGCGCCGGACCGTGCCGCCACGACTCGCGGCCGCCGGCCCGCGGCACCACCAGCAGGCTCGCCGATCCCTCGGTGCGGGCGGCCACCAGGCGGCGCAGGCGGTCCGCCGCCTCGGCGGTGGAGGGGCTCACGTCGTGGATCGCGACCACGAGGGCCCTCATGCCGCGGCCCGCAGGTCGTCGTAGCGCGCCCACTCGCGCCCGAACGTGGCCCCCCAGTCCAGGGCGCCCGCGTCGAGCGCCGGCGGGGGGCCGTCCATCGCCCGCCGGACCCCGTCAGCCAGCGCGCCCCCGTCGCCGGGCGCCACCAGCGTCGCGCCCGCCGCCGCCAGGACGCCGGCGGTGCCGACCGTCCGCGGGGCCACCACGCGCGTGCCGGCCGCGAGCGCCTCGAGCAGCGCCAGCCCGTACGGCTCGTGGGGGTTGGGGTGCACCACGCAGTCGGCCGTCGCCATCAGCTCCGCCAGGCGGGCCCGGTCGGCGACGTGGCCGAGCAGGGCGAGGCGGTCCGCGACGCCCAGTCGCCGGCCCCGCCGCCCGAGCGCCCGGGCGGCGGCGCCCGTCCCCGCCACGGCCAGCACGTCGTCCGGGTCGAGCGCGCGGAGGACGTCCGGCAGCAGGTCGACCCGCTTCTCGCTCGACAGCCGCCCGGCGTACAGCACCAGGCGGCCCCCGGGGCGCGCGAGCCGCGCGCGCAGCGCGTCGTCGGGGGCGGCGCCGGCGAACGCGCGCGCCTCCACCCCGAGCGCCGACACCACCACGGGCGCGGGCGCGTGGGGGGCGACCCGGTCGCGCATCGCCTCCGACGCCACCAGCACCAGGTCGGCGCTCCGCAGCGCCTCGCGCTGCACCCGGCCGAGCACCGCGGACGCCGGCCGCCGGGCCGCCGCGGGGAGGCCCGCCGCCGCCAGCGCCAGGTCCGAGTGGCACACGAGCACCACCGGCACGCCGCGGGCGGCGGCCCACCGCCGCAGGGCGCGCGGGAACACGAGGGCGTCGTTGAGCACCAGCAGCGACGGCGACAAGCCCTCCAGAGCCTCCCGCACCGGTGCGGGGCGCAGCGCCACGCGGTAGCCCCACCGGCGCGCCGGCGTGCGGCCGCGCACCCGGGCGAAGACGCTGGCGGCCACCACCTCGCGCCCCTCGCGGTCGCCGGTGACGACCGCGGCGTGGGCCCGGCCGTTGGCCGCCGCCCACCGCGCCTTCGCGCGCAGGTAGGTCCGGATCCCGCCGGAGACCGGCGAGTACCACTGGGTGACGTCCACGACGGTCACGCCGCGGCCGCCGCGTCCGTCGTCTCCGGCGCGCGGCCGGGGCGGGCGTCGCCGAGCAGGGCGGGGTAGCCCCGCAGCAGCTCGTCGAAGACGTCGTCCCAGCCCGGGCGGCTCGCGGCGACCCGCAGGGCGCCCGCGCCGAGCCGCTCCCGCAGCGCCGGATCCCCGTGCAGCAGTGCCATGGCCGCGGCCAGCGCCTCCGGGGCGCCGGCCTCGACCACCAGGCCCGACCGGCCGTGGACCACGTGCTCGCCGGCCGCGCCGCGGTCCATCACCACCGCCGGCAGGGCGCTGGCGGCGGCCTCGGTCACCACCTGGCCGAACGTCTCCGTCTCGGACGGCAGGCACAGAAGGTCGGCCGACGCGTACGCCTCGGCCAGCTCGTCGCCCCGCAGCGTCCCCATGAAGCGGTGCGGCGTGCCGGCCAGGGCGCGACCCAGCTCGACGCGCGCCGGCCCGTCGCCCACGATCGCCAGGCGCAGGCCGGGACAGTGCGGCGTCGCCCGCCGGAACGCGTCGGCCATGTGCAGCACGCCCTTCTCGCGCGACAGCCGGCCGACGTACAGCGCCAGCGTCGCATCCCGGCCGCCCAGCCTGCGGCGCATCCGCCCCGACCGGAGATCGGGGTCGAAGCGCTCGTGGTCGGTGCCGCGGCCGAACAGCACCAGCCGCTCGGCGGGGATCCCCGACTCCACCAGGCCCTCGGCGGCACGGTGCGTCGGGACGTGGACGCGCTCGGCCTGCCCCAGGAACCAGCGGGTCGCGCGGTCGGCGACGCCGGCGGCCAGACGGTCGCCGGTGAGCTCCAGCACGTAGCGGGCGAGCTCCGTGTGGTGGCTCGCAACGAACGGGATGCCGAGCGTGCGGGCCACCAGCAGCCCCGCCAGGCCGAGCGGCCCAGGCGTGGCGGCGTGGATCACCTCGGCGCGGGAGTCCTCGACGGCCTCCAGCAGCTCGATGACCGACGGCACGCCGAGGCGCCACGAGGCGTCGCCGTACACCGGCAGCGGCACGTCGGTGAGGGCGCGCAGGTCCAGGTGGCCGGCGCGCTCGCGGCCGCCCGCACCGCAGGTGACGACGCGCAGGCCGCACCCTGGTCGGGCGTCGGCGTGATCCGCGAGGCGGCGCATCGTGCCCGCCACGCCGTTCGTCTCGTTGAAGGTGTCCGTGAGCATCAGCACCCGGGCCGGGCCGGGGTCCGCGAGCGACGGACCCAGGAAGTCGCGCTCGAGCGCGGCGGCGAACCGCTCCTCGGCGCGCGCGTACCCGGCGGCCATGAGGTACGGCAGGGCGAGGATGCCCGCCCCGGCGAGCGACTCGGCGCGGGCGCCCAGCCCGCGCGCCCGCATGAGGGGGCGCTCCACGGCGCGGCGCACCAGCTCGTCGTGCAGCCAGCCGGTGGCCAGGCGCAGCCGCGCGTGGTGGCGGGCGCCGCGGTCGTCGCCGCCGCGGCCGAGCTTGCGGTAGCGGCGCACCAGGCGCCGGTCGGCGCGCAGCCGCGCGAGCACCTCCTCGGCCATCGCGCCGCTCGGCGCCGCCGCGGCGGGGTCCGGCGCGGCGGGCGCGTGGCCCAGCAGCTCCGTCGCGATGCCGCGCAGCCCGTCCGGGATGGCGACGGTGCCGCGCTCGAGCCACGCCTTCGCGGCGAGCGAGCCGACCGAGTGGGCCAGGCCCATGCCGGTGCCGTCCTCGCCCGCCGGGCGCACCCGGCCCATGCGCAGGTGGTCCACCAGGTCGGCGGGGCCGGCGGCCGGCGGCGTGACGGTCCACGCGCGTGCGACGTCGAAGCCGCTGTGGTCGTCGCTCCCGCCGGTCAGGGCGGGCGGGCCGCTCGCCCGGGGCGCGATGCCGTGCTTCTCGGCCAGCCGCACCAGCAGGTCGGCGCTGGAGGAGCGGGCCAGGCGGGTCGCGGCTTCGTTCGTCGCGGCCGGGCGGGCGCCGTTGCGGCCCTCCCAGATCCGGAACAGCAGGAGGCACCGCTCCAGGTGATCGGCCGTGAGCTCGGCGCCGACGCGGTGCAGGGGGTGCGCCAGCGCGTGCGGCAGGTCCGCGGCGGCGAGCATGTCGCACATCTCGTAGAGGTTGCCGCGCAGCCGGTCGATCTCGGCCCAGTCCCACTCGCTCAGGCCCCAGACGAGGACGTGGACGGGGACCCGGTCCTCGGGGAACGTCGCGGTGACCTCGACACCGATCACCACGTCGGGGTGGTGGGCGATCTCGAGCGCGCCCGAGATGGTGTTGTGGTCGGTCAGGGCGACGAGGTCCATACCCCGCGCCTTCGCGGTCCCGTACGCCGCCTCGGGCTCGGTGTACGACTCGGGCATGTAGGCCCTGTTCAGGAACCAGCTGCCCGTGTCGGTCGAGGCCCGCGAGTGCAGGTGGAGGTCGATCCGCGCCTCGGTGGGGGTCGGGGCGGGTGATCGCATCGGCGGCTCCGGGGTCGGCCGCCGGGCGTCCCGGTGGCGACACCCGGCGGAGCCTTCGTGTCGGCCCCGAGCCTTGCCGCCGCGGCCGCGCCGCGGGTTACACCGCCGTGGGAATCCTGTTACGCGCCGCGCCGGCAGGGGCGCACCGGCGGGAGCAGAATGCGCTCTCACCATGCCGGGTCCCCCGCCCCTCTGGCCCTTCACGCCGGACGCCGGGGGCGGGTCCGCGGCGATCCGCGAGATCCGCGCGGCGATCGATGCCTTCGTCGGCCGGCTGGCGCGGAGCCGTCCGCTGGTGGCCGAGCATCACGCCGCGCACCTGGAGCGCCTCGCCGACGCGTGGCTGCTCGGCGGCCGCGACCCGTGCGACGAGTGGCTGGCCTGTCATCTGCGCACGCTGACCCCGGCGGCCCGAGACGCGGCCGAGGCCGCTCTGCGAGACCTGCGCGCATGGCTGGCGCCGGCGGCGACCGAGCGGCGTTCCCCGGGGGCCGTGGCCGGGAACCACTCAGCATGGCCGACCCGCTCCACGCCTACCTGAACGACCATCTCGGCGGTGCCACGATGGGGCGCGAGCTTGCCCGCACGCTCGCGGCGCGGCGCGCCGGCTCGCCGTCCGGCCCGAAGATGGCGCGGGTGGCACGCGAGATCACCGAGGACCGCGACACCCTCGAGCAGGTCATGGCGCGCGTGGGCGCGGGGCAGAGCCCGGCGAAACGCCTGATGGGCTGGGTTGCGGAGCGCGCGGCGCGTCCGGCGATGGCGACCCGCTCCGGCGCGCCCGACCCCCTCGGGGAGCTCCGCGCATTCGAGATGCTGTCCGTCGGCGTCGAGGGGAAGTGCTGTCTGTGGCAGGGCCTGCGCACGCTCAGCGCCACCGTCCCGGCCCTACGCGGGACCGACTACGACGAGCTGCTCGCGCGCGCCCGGGACCAGCGCGCGTGGCTGGAGGAGCAGCGCCTCGCGGCCACCGAGCGCGTCGGCGCCGCGGCGGAGGTCCGAGCGCGGGTCTAGGGGGTGGCGATGAGCTGCTCGGCCTCGGTGCGTGGCAGCACCGACAGCGCGATGACCTCGTCGGCCGGGAGGCCCGCCGCGAGTGCCCGCCGCATGGCGCGGGCGAGGTTCTCGCGGTAGAAGCCGGTCCCGGTCACGGCGAAGACGCCGGCGGCGCGGGCGACGCGGAGGCGCAGCTCGGAGGTGCGATCGCTGGGCACCGGCACACGCTACGGGGCGGGCGCGTGGAGCGGCAAGCGCGAATGCCCCAACGAGCGGCGTTTCAGCCGCGCAACACCGTATTTCCGGCGCTTGCCTTGCGTCGAGGCCCGAGGCCCGGCCGGCGTGCCGGGCCCCGCGACCGGGTCGGGCCGCAGGTCGGCGCGCCGGTACCCCCGGAGGGAGGTGAAGACCGGGACGGCCGGCACCGCGGCTCAGGCCGAGAAGCCGGAGATCGCGTCGCCGATCAGCTTCACCCCGATGACCAGCAGGAGCACCGTCATGATCGCCGCGTTGTGGTGGGCCAGCCAGGTGCGGAGGTCGTCGAGCACCTGACGCGAGCGGTCCCCCATCGCGAATGCCACCGCCACCGGCGCCGCCACGCCGAGCGTGGCGATCGCCACGAAGATGGCGATGGCGCCGGCCGCCTGCCCGCCGCCCAAGTCGGCCTGCGCGATGACCGCGGCGCCCGCGACCGCCAGCAGGAGGTTCTTCGGGTTGGCGGCGGCCAGGACCACGCCCGCGCCCGCCGCCTTGGGCGGCTCGAACGTGTCGAGGGCCTCCATCCACTTCGGCAGCGCGGGCTCCTCGTCCCCACGCGGGCGCCCCCTCCACTGCCGCGCGGCCAGCAGCAGGAGCAGCGCGCCCAGCACCAGCTTGAGCCAGTTCACCCAGCCGGCGGGCGCGCCGCCGTCGTCGGTCGCGTCGTCGCCCGCGGCCGCGACGACCACGGTCATCACGACGGCCAGCGCGACGACCCACCCCACCACGAACGCCAGGCCGTTCACCCGGCCCCGATCCGTGGCGAGCATCAGCACCACCGCGACGATGGGGAGCGGGCTGATGGTGATGCCGACGGCCGTCGGCAGCATCTGTCCGATGGCGTCGCCCATCCCCCGCCCTCAGACGCTCCGCACGACGCACCGGAAGCCGATGTGGGACGTGGCGCTCTCGACGCTCTCGGACTGGCGCGCCGCCGGCCGGTACCGCAGGCAGTAGCTCGGCGCGCACAGGTGGGAGCCGCCCTTGATGACCCGGCGCGGGTACGTCTCCCCCGGCAGCGTGCTGGCCGCCTCGTCGGTCACGCGCGGGTTGCGCGGCACGCAGCATGAGCGCGCCGTCCGGTCCGGGAGCGCGAAGAAGTCGCTCGTCCACTCCCAGACGTTCCCGGTGACGTCGACCAGCCCGTAGCCGTTCGCCGGGTAGCGGCCCACCGGCGAGGTGCCGGTGTGGCCGTCCTCGACGAGGTTCTCGTACGGGAACCGGCCCTGCCACGTGTTCGCCATGTACCGCCCGCCGGGGCGGAACTCGTCGCCCCACGCGAAGACGGCCCCGTCGAGGCCGCCCCGCGCGGCGTGCTCCCACTCCGCCTCGGTCGGCAGCGCCTTCCCGGCCCAGGCGGCGTAGGCCTCGGCGTCGCGGCACGAGACCTGCGTGACCGGGTGGTCCTCGCGCCCCTCGACGGTGCTGCCCGGGCCCTCCGGCGACCGCCACGTGGCCCCCGGCGTCCACGCCCACCAGTTGCGGACGTCCCGCAGGTCCACCGGCCCCTCGCTCGGCTGGAACACCACCGACCCGGGCACGAGCAGCTCGGGGTCGGCGCCCGGGTACTCGGCCGCGTCCGGCGCGACCTCGGCGTCGGTCACGTGGCCCGTGTCCTCCACGAAGGCGGCGAAGGCGGCGACGGTCACGGGCGACTCGTCGATCCAGAGGCCGTCGACGGCGACGCGCCGGACCGGCGCCTCCTCCGGGTAGAAGTCCTCCGAGCCCATCAGGAACTCGCCGGCCGGGATCCAGCGCATCCCGGGGGCCGGTGGCGTCGCCGCACGGGCGGGCGGCGACGCGTCGGGCTGCTGCTCGGGCATCGGGCACCTCCTGGTGAGGTCACGGTCTATCGAGGGAGCCTGCCCGGCCGGGCGGGTGCCGCCACTTCACCCGGGTGGTCTTGCGTGCCGGGACCGTCACGGGATTGACCGGCGGCTGGAGGCGGGCGAGCGTTCGGATGCCGACCGAGGAGCGTCCCGATCGACGACTGGGAATCCTTCTTCCGGACCGTCTTCGACCGGTCCGGCAACCCCATGACCCTCATCGACGAGGCCCTCGTGCGCGTCGATGTGAACCCCGCGACGTGCGCGCTGTACGGCGTCGATCGCGAGCACCTGGTCGGACAGCGGATCGCAGACATGCTGCTCGACGGGCGCCTGCCGGACACGGTTCCCACGTGGGATCAGGTCATGTCGCGCGGCGCCGGCACCGGGGAGGCGGTCGTGGTGCGGCCGGACGGCGGGCACGTCGACGTGGAGTTCGCCGCCCAGTCCGGGCTCATCCGGGGGCGCCCGCTGGTGCTGGTCGTCGTGACCATGGTCGACGAGGAGGACCCCCTGGCCTCCGCGGAGCCGACCGACGCGCCATTGACGGCGCGTGAGCACGAGATCGTCCGGCGCCTCGCCCTGGGGCTGACCAGCCGGGAGATCGCCGGCGAGATGGTGCTGTCGCACGAGACGGTGCGGACCCACGTGCGCAACGCCATGGGCAAGGTGGAGGCGCGCACGCGGGCGCAGCTGGTGGCGATCGCCCTGGCCGGGAGGGTGCTGAACCCCGCCCCCTGAGGGGATGCGGGGCCCGCGTGAGGCGAATTTCACGCGGATGCGGTATCGACCGGGAGGGGCCCGCGGCGCATCATCCTCCGGGTGCCCGATGCGACCACCACCCCGGCTGCGTCGGCGCACGCCCTGTGAGCGATCTGCTCGCGGCGCTGCTCGACAGCGTCGACGACGCCGTCTTCGTGCTGGACGGCGGCGGCCGGGTCCGGTCTACGAATCCGGCGGGCGGTCGGCTCGTGGGGCGCGAGCTCCGCGACCTGCTCGGCGTCGACTTCCACGACGCCCTGCACGGTTGCGGGCTCGATGGGAACGGTGGCCCGCGCGAGGAGTGCCCCCTCGCGCGGAGCCGCCGTCTCGGCGAGCCGCTGCGGCTCGATTCCGACCTGCTCCTCAGCGTCGACGGGAACCCGGTGCCGGTGGCGCTGGTGGGCACGCCCCTGGGTGATGACGGGAGCGATGGCTGGCTGGTGGTCGCCTCCGACCGGTCGGCGGCGGTCGCCCTGGCGGAGCGCCTGAGGAAGGACGACGAGGCCCGCTCCGAGGTCAGCCGGATCCGCACGGCCCTGAACGAGGAGCGGTTCGTGCTCCACGCCCAGCCGGTGATGGACCTGTCGACGGCCGACGTCGTGCAGCACGAGTTGCTGCTGCGCATGGCGACCCCCGACGGCGGGCTGGCGCTGCCCGGCGACTTCCTGCCGGCGGCGGAGGAGCACGGCCTGGTGCGGGCGATCGACGGCTGGGTGGTCCGCCGGGCGGCGGCCCTCGCGGGCGCCGGCCACCCGGTGCAGCTCAACCTGTCGGCGGCCTCGCTCGCCGACGCCGGCCTGGCCGCCGCGGTCGAGGACGCCCTGATGGTCGCGGGCGCCGACCCACGCGACGTGGTCATCGAGGTGACCGAGACGGCGGTGATCGCCAACGAGGCGGCGGCGTCCGCGTTCCTGGCGCAGATGCGCGCGCTCGGGTGCCGCGTCGCGCTCGACGACTTCGGGACCGGCTACGGCGGCTTCCGCCACCTCAAGTCGCTGCCGGTGGACATCCTGAAGATCGACGTCGAGTTCGTTCGGGACCTGCCTGCCAGCCGCGCGAGCCGCCACGTGGTGGAGGCGGTGGTGAGCCTGGCGCGCGCGTTCGGGCAGCAGACGGTCGCCGAGGGCGTCGAGAACCGCGAGACGCTCGTCCTGCTGGCCGGCTTCGGCGTCGACTACGCCCAGGGCCACTTCATCGGGCGGCCCCGCCCCCTCCACGACGCACTCCTGGTGCCCCGGCGCTGAGGCCTGGTGCGCCGCCGGCCCGGGACGGGCAGGATGGCGCCATGGACGCACCCGACCGCAGGGCGGGCGGCCGGCCCAACATCGAGCACCCAGCCTGGAACGAGCCGCGCGACCGTGACGGCTTCCGCGCCCGGCGGGCCCGGATCGGTCACGAGCTGGGGACGGAGCGGCTCGGCGTGAGTCTGTGGGAGATCCCGCCCGGCGAGGCGGCGTACCCGTACCACTGGCACCTCGCCGATGAAGAGCTGCTGGTCGTCCTGGCGGGCGCGCCCAGCCTGCGCACGCCCGACGGGTGGCGGGACCTGCGGCGCGGCGACGTGGTGTCGTTCCCCCGCGGCGCGCGCGGCGCGCACCAGCTGGTGAACCGGACGGATGCGCCCGCCCGGTTCCTCGCGGTGAGCACCCACGGCGAGCCCGACATCGTGCTGTACCCCGACTCGGGAAAGCTCGGCGCCGCCGAGCGGCTGCCCCACGGCGGCGGCCTCTCGGAGTACTTCCGCCTGGCGGACGGCGTGGACTACTGGGACGGCGAGACCCCGCCCCCCGCCTGACGCCCCGCACCCTCGGAGCCGCGGCCCCGCCGTTCACTTGGTCGCGCACCCGGCGTTCACTTGAACGCCTGGCGCCGCGGCGAGTCCGAGCCGCTACGAGGCGCCCCCGTCTCACCCTTCAATGAAGAGGTCCCGGTCGCGTTCACCTGGCCGCGACCCCGGCGTTCACTTGACCGCGACCCCGGCGTTCACTTGGACGCCGCCCCCCGAGCGGCCGTCAGCCCTGCGTGCCCCAGTCCTCGGTGAGCGGGCCGCCGGCGCCGTGGACGGGGTCGGTGTCCGGGAGGGGGACGGCGGCGATGTTGGCGAGCACCTCGTCTCGCTCGACGGGGTCGCCGCGGCGCAGGTCGCACCACATCCCTCCGGGATAGGCGCCCACCACCACCAGGTCCGGAGCCTGGCCGGCGTTGAAGTGGCCGGTGCCGGCGGGGAGCACCAGGACGTCGCCGGCCACCACCTCGAACGTCCGGCCGTGCGGGCCGCCGAGGGTCACCGAGGCCGACCCGGCGACGATGCCCAGCACCTCGTGGGCCGTCGAGTGGAAGTGGTGGAACGGGTAGATCCCGTCGACCCAGGCGCCCAGCCAGCCGTTCGCGGCGAACAGGGCCACGCACTCGCCGGGGGCCCTCGTGCCGGGGACGCCGTGGTACACGAGCACCGGCAGCGGCGAGTTGGGGATCGCGCCGGCGTCGGCGAAGCGGTGCAGCTCGGGCGTCGTCACCCGCCGACCGTAGCGCCACCCGCCGCGGCCGGGGCGGCGGGTATCCTTCCGGGTGGAGTCGGTCGCGCCCTCGCGGGCCAGGGAATCCGGTTCGAAATCCGGAGCTGACGCGCAGCGGTGGGGATGTGCGGGACGACGTGGACGCCACTGGGCCCCCGGGCCTGGGAAGGCGGTCGCCTCGATCGCATCCGAGCCCGAAGACCTGCCGGCCCCCGCCGCGCCGCGGCGCATGCACATCGCGGTCCCGCGACCCGGACCGCCGGATGAGACGGAGAACGCCACATGGCACGCACCGCCGTCCTCGGGCTCCCCCGCGTGGGGCCCGACCGCGAGTTGAAGTTCGCGCTGGAGTCGTACTGGGGCGGGCGCACCGGCGCCGCCGAGCTGACCGAGACCGCCGCCGCGGTGCGGGCCGCCGGGTGGCGGCGCGCCCGCGACGCGGGCATCGACGTGGTCCCCGCCGACCACAGCCTCTACGACCACGTCCTCGACACCGCCGTCGCGCTCGACGCGATCCCCGAGCGGTTCGGCGGCCCCGGGACCGGAGGCCTCGACGCCCTGTTCGCCATGGCGCGCGGCGGCCCCGGGGTGCGGCCGCTCGAGATGACGAAGTGGATCGACACCAACTACCACCACCTCGTCCCCGAGCTGGCCGACGGCCAGCGCTTCCGCGCCCGGCCGGAGCACTGGACCGCCCAGATCGCGCAGGCCCGGGACCTCGGCATCGCCGTCCGGCCCGTCGTGCTCGGGCCGTTCAGCTTCGTGCGTCTCGCGAAGGGGCTCACCCGGCCGCTCGACGCCGTGGCGGCGCTCGCCCCGGTGTACGCCGAGCTCGTCGGCGCCCTCGTCGCGGACGGCGCCGAGGCTGTCTCTTATACACATCTAGATGTGTATAAGAGACAGGCCTCCACGAGCTCCACCTCGACCTCGTCCGCGGGCCGGACCAGCTCGACCCCGCGCTGCGCGCGCTGGCCGGGACCGGGACGCGCCTGTCGCTGGGCGTCGTCGACGGGCGCAACGTCTGGGCGGCCGACCTCGACGGCGCCCTCCGACGGATCGACGCGGCCGTGGCGGCGCTCGGCGACGAGCGGGTCACGATCGCGCCGTCCTGCTCCCTGCTCCACGTCCCCTACGAGGCGGCCCGCGAGCGGGGCATCCCCGACGAGGTCCGGGGATGGCTGGCCTTCGCCGCCGAGCGCCTCGCGGAGCTTGCCGTCCTGGCGCGCGCCGTCGCGGACCCGGACGGGCGGGACGCCCTGCTGGCGCCGTCGCGGGCGGCCGCGGAGTCGCGGAGCAGCTCCGCGCGGACCAACGACCCGGCGGTGCGCGCCCGCGCCGCCGCCGTCACCGCCGCCGACCACGACCGGCCCGCGCCGCTGGAGCGGCGGCGCGAGGCCCAGCGGCGGCGCCTGCGCCTGCCGGAGCTGCCGACCACCACGATCGGGTCGTTCCCCCAGACGGAGGCGATCCGGGCGGCGCGGCGCGACCTGCGCGCCGGGACGCTCGGGCCGGCGGACTACGCGCGCTTCCTGGAGGACCGGGTGGCCGAGGTCGTCGCGGTCCAGGAGGAGCTGGGGCTGGACGTGCTCGTGCACGGCGAGCCGGAGCGCAACGACATGGTCGAGTACTTCGGGCAGCAGCTGCGCGGGTTCACCTTCTCGGACCACGGATGGGTCCAGTCGTACGGCAGCCGGTGCGTGAAGCCGCCGATCCTGTTCGGCGACGTCTCCCGCCCGGCGCCGATGACCGTCCGCTGGTGGCGGTACGCCCAGGGCCTCACGGCGCGCCCGATGAAGGCGATGCTCACAGGCCCCGTCACGATCCTGCAATGGTCGTTCGTCCGCGACGACCAGCCGCGCGCCGAGACGTGCCGGCAGATCGCGCTGGCGATCCAGGACGAGGTGCTCGACCTGGAGGCGGCGGGCGCCGCCGTGATCCAGGTGGACGAGGCCGCCCTGCGCGAGGGGCTGCCACCGCGCGCCGCCGACCAGGAGGACTACCTGCGGTGGGCGGTCGACTGCTTCCGGCTGACCACCGCGCCCGCCCGCGAGGAGACCCAGGTGCACACGCACATGTGCTACTCGGAGTTCAGCGGGATCATGGGCCACATCGCCCGCCTCGACGCCGACGTCATCTCGATCGAGGCATCCCGCTCGGGCATGGACGTCCTCGACGCCTTCGCCGCCGTCGGGTACCCCGGCGACGTCGGGCCGGGCGTGTGGGACATCCATTCGCCGCGCGTCCCGTCGGAGCACGAGATCGCCGAGCTGCTGGAGCTGGCGGAGGCGCACGTCGGGCGCGAGCGGCTCTGGGTGAACCCGGACTGCGGGCTCAAGACGCGCGGCTGGCCCGAGACGCGGGCGGCGCTGGCCAACATGGTCGCCGCCGCCGAGCGCCGGCGGAGCGCCGTCCCGGCCTGACCGGGAGGGACCCCCGGGCTGCCGTCCGGGGGTCCCTCTAACGTCCCCCCACCCCTCGACACGGGGGGCGTGGATGCGAGCGAAGTCCGGTGCGATCCCGGCGCTGTCCCGCAACGGTGATGCCCTCCGCCCCGCGGATGGACGAGCCCGGTCGACCCGTCCACGCGATCGGTTCGCTCTCGGAGGAAGGGCATGCCATGAAGCAGACGTACGTCCTGGGTCCGCGCACATTCGTGCTCGACCGCGGCCGCGCCGAGGCGGCGCTGGCCGCGAAGCGGGTGGTCGGCGGCCGCGAGACCACCACCTTCAACCTGCTCCCCCTGCGCTACGGCTGGGCCTACGACCTGTACCGCACGATGAAGGCCAACCATTGGGAGCCCGAGGACGTCCCCATGGGCCGCGACGCCGCGCAGTGGCGCGGCGACGGGGCGCTCACCGAGATCGACCGCTGGATCGTCCGGATGGGCGTCGGCTACTTCTCCGCCGCCGAGGGCATCGTGGGCGACAACGTCATCCACGTGGTGCGCGAGCTGGTCACGGCGTCCGAGCTGAAGCTGGTGCTCGGCCGCCACGCCCACGAGGAGAACATCCACGCCGACTCGCTGCTCTACATGATCTCGTCGCTCGGGATCGACCCCCACGAGTGCGAGGCGATGTTCGAGGACGTCCCGTCCATCGCTGCCAAGAACGCGTGGGTCACCCGGACCTCCCGCGCCCTGCGCCGCGACCTGGACATGGACGACCCCGAGGCGCGCCGCCTGCTGGCGACCAACGTCTTCGTGTTCGGCCAGTGCATGGAGGGCACGCAGTTCTACGGCCTGTTCGGGATGATCCTGTCGCTGTACCGGCAGGGGAAGCTGCCCGGCATCGGGACGATGTTTCGCTACACGCTGCGGGACGAGTCGAACCACATCGAGCTGTTCCGGCGGCTGCTCCTGGAGATCGTGGCCGAGAACCCGGACCTGTGGACGGCGGAGTACCGGGAGGAGCTCCGGGAGCTGATGGCGGAGGCCGTCGCGCTGGAGAAGCGCTTCCTCGCCGACTGCCTCCCCGTCGAGGCCGTCGGCCTGTCGCGCGAGGAGTTCGAGGGCTACATCGACCACGTCGCCGACCGCCGGCTCGAGGGCTGCGGCCTGGCGCCGCTCCGCCCCGGCAGCCCGAACCCGCTCCCCTGGCTCGCCGAGCTGATGGACGTGCGCAAGGAGCAGAACTTCTTCGAGGGCCGGGTCACCGAGTACCAGCGGGCGTCGTCGCTCGCGCTCGTCGGGGACGACGAGCTGTGAGCGGGCCGGCGATGGACGTCGCCGCCGTCCTCGACGACCTGGAGCTCCAGCGGGCGGCGGCGCTGCCGCTGGACGGCGGCTCCGGCCCCGACCCGGCGGCCGCGATCGCCGGGATCGGCGCCGACGGCCTGGACGTGGTGGTGCGCGACGCGCCGGACGGCGACGCGCGGTCGGCCCCGCTCCTGGTGGCCCGCATGGCGGCCGACGCGGTCGCCACCCTGGCGCTCGCCCGTGGCGAGCGCGACCCGGATGCCGCCGCCGGCCCCGCCGTGGTGCGGGCGGCCACCGCCGATGTGGTGGCCCGGCTGGCGGAGTCGGCCCGGGGCGGCGAGGTGACGCTGCACGACCTCTCGGCGCTGGCCGAGGCCGCGCTCATCCGCGAGGGCCACTTCGAGGTGGCGAAGGCGCTGGTCATGCGCCGGACGCTGCCGCCGGCCCCCGAGCCGGCGCACGCCCCGGGCATGCGGCTGATCCGCCGCTCCGGCCACGTGGTCGCGTGGCGGGAGGCGAAGATCGAGACCGCCGTGCGCACGGCGTTTCTGTCGCTCGGCGCCGACCCCTCCCCCGCGGCGGCGCTCGCGGCCCGGGTCACCGAGCGGGCCGCCGCCCTCGGGTCGGCGTACGTCCCGATCGAGACCGTCCAGGACATCGTGCAGGAGGAGCTCGTCCTGCGCGGCCACATGCGCGTGGCCGAGCGGTACATCCTCTACCGCGCCGAGCGGGCGATGCTGCGCGCCCGCGACGGCGCCGCGCCGCCGGCGGCGCCGGCCGAGGGGTTCGGCGACCTGCGCGAGCGCATCCGCTTCGCCGCGATCGGCCTGGATCTGGCCCTGCCGCCGGACCGCATCGAGGCGGAGCTGCTGCGCTCGGTCCGCGCCGGCGCGCCCGCCGACGAGATCCGCCGCACGGTGGTGCTCAACGCGAAGGCGCTCGTGGAGCGGGACGCCGAGTTCTCCCGGTTCGCCGGCCGCGTCCTGCTGACGTACGTGTACGAGGAGACCCTCGGCTGGGACGTCCGGCGCGACGGCATCGGCGGGCTCCGCGACGCCCACCGGCGCGCGCTCCGGCCGGCGCTGGAGCGCGGCGCCGCGATCGGCCGCATCGATCCCGCTCTCCTCGAGTACGACCTGGACCGGCTCGCCGCGGCGATCGATCCGACGGCCGACCTGGACTTCGACTTCCTGGGCCTCCAGACCCTGTACGACCGCTACCTGGTCACCGACAAGACGGGCCCCGCGACGGTGCGGATCGAGGCGCCCCAGGTGTTCTGGATGCGCGTCGCGATGGGCGTCTGCCTCCGCGAGGAGGGCGACCGGGAGTCCCGCGTCCTGGACCTGTACTGCGTCTACAAGGACCGCCGCTTCTGCTCCTCGACGCCGACGCTCTTCAACGCGGGGACGATGCACCCGCAGCTGTCGTCCTGCTACCTCTACGTCGTCGACGACTCGCTCGAGTCGATCATGCAGCGGGGCATCGCCGAGAACGCGATGTGCTCCAAGTGGGCGGGCGGCCTCGGCGGCTCGTGGACCCGCGTGCGCGGCACCGGCTCGCACATCCGCGGCACCAACGGCGAGAGCCAGGGCGTCGTGCCGTTCCTGAAGCTCCACAACGACCAGCTCGTGGCCGTGAACCAGGGCGGCAAGCGGGCGGGCTCGGGCTGCGCGTACCTCGAGGTGTGGCACAACGACATCCGCGACTTCCTCGAGCTGCGGCGCGGCACCGGCGACGAGCGGCGCCGCACCCACGACATGAACACGGCGTGCTGGATCCCCGACCTGTTCATGAAGCGGATGGAGGCCCGCGAGGGGTGGACGCTGTTCCGCTCCTCCGACGTCCCGGACCTGCACGACCTGCACGGCCGCGCCTTCGAGGAGCGCTACGCCGAGTACGAGGCGATGGCCGCCGACGGCCGGATCCACGGCGAGACGATCCCCGCGCTCGAGCTGTGGAAGGCGATGCTGCGGATGCTGTTCGAGACCGGGCACCCCTGGATCACGTTCAAGGACCCGTGCAACGCGCGCAGCCCGCAGGACCACGCGGGCGTGGTGCACAGCTCCAACCTCTGCACCGAGATCACGCTCAACACGGGCGCGGACGAGACCGCCGTCTGCAACCTCGGCTCGATCGTGATCGACCGCCACCTCGACGCCGAGGGCGAGATCGACCACGCCCGCCTGCGCGAGACGGTGCGCATCGCGGTGCGGGCCCTCGACGACGTGATCGACGTCAACTTCCACCCCACCGAGGCCGGCGCCACGGCCAACCACCGCCACCGGCCGGTGGGCCTCGGCGTGATGGGGCTCCAGTACGCCCTCTACCGCCGCGGCCTGGCGGTCGGCTCGCCCGAGGCCGTCGAGTTCAGCGACGAGATGATGGAGGCCATCGCCTTCCACGCCTACGAGGCGTCGAGCGACCTGGCCGCCGAGCGCGGCACCTACCCGTCGTACGCCGGCTCGAAGTGGGACCGCGGCATCCTGCCCCAGGACACGCTCGACATCCTCGAGGCCGAGCGGGGCGTGCCCGTGGAGGTGCCGCGCGGCGGCCGCCTGGACTGGGGGCCGCTCCGCGAGCGGATCGCCCGCCAGGGGATGCGCAACTCCAATGTCCTGGCGATCGCCCCCACGGCGACGATCGCGAACATCATGGGGACCTCGCCCTGCATCGAGCCGATGTACAAGAACCTGTTCGCCAAGTCGAACCTGTCCGGGGACTTCACGGTGCTCAACCCGTTCCTCGTCCGGGACCTCAAGGCGGCGGGGATCTGGAGCGACCGGATCGCCGACGAGATCAAGTACTTCGACGGCGACCTGCGCGAGGTCACCGGCATCCCGCGGGCCATCCGGGAGCGCTACCCGACGGCCTTCGACATCGACCCGGCCTGGCTGATCGACGCCGCCGCCCGGCGGGCGAAGTGGATCGACCAGTCCCAGTCGCTCAACCTGTTCCTGGGGGCGCCGGACATGAAGGCGATGAGCCACATGTACCGCCGGTCCTGGCGGGCCGGGCTGAAGACGACGTACTACCTGCGCACGCTCGGGGCCTCGGGGATCGACAAGGCCACCGTGGCCCGGCGCGAGGAGCCGGCCGCGTGCCCGATCGACGCGGGCCCGGACTGCGAGGCCTGCCAGTAGGAGGACCGTCCGCTGGGCCGCGCCGCCCGTGGCGGCGCGGCCTCAGCGGCGGCGGACCAGCCGGAGCGCGACGGTCCCCGCGATCGCCGCCGCCACCGACCCGAGCAGCACGCCGAGCTTGGCCGCGTCCACGAGCGCCGGGTCGTCGTAGGCGAGCTCGGTGATGAACAGGGACACCGTGAACCCGATCCCTGCCAGCAGCCCGACGCCGACGACATGGGGCCAGCGCACCCCGGCCGGCAGGCGGCTCAGGCCCAGGCGCACGGCCAGGAACGTGCCGCCCGTGAGCCCGATGCACTTGCCCACGATCAGCGCGACCGCCACCGCCGTCGTCACGGGGGTCTCGCCGGCGGCCTCGAAGGCGGCGCTGTCGAGCACGATCCCGGCGTTCGCCAGGGCGAAGATCGGCAGCACCACGAAGCTCGACCAGGGGTGCAGGGCGTGCTCCAGGCGGGTGAGCGGCGACACCGCCTCGCGCGACAGCCACGACAACCGGCGCCACTGGTGGGCGTCCCCGTCGGGGACGGCCGGGTGGTCGTCGGTGCGCTCCGCGGTGAGCACCGCCTCGCGGCTCACCACCGCCGGCTGCTGGAACGGCCGCGTGGGCGTGATCATCGCGATCGCGACGCCGGCGATCGTGGCGTGGACGCCCGATTCGAACACCGCGAACCACACGCCCACGCCGAGCACCAGGTACACGCCCATGTGCCGCATCCCGAGCTCCCGGGCGCCCCACATCGTGGCGAGCCCCACGGCCGCGGCGGCGAGCCAGCCGAGCGAGAGCCCGTCCGTGTAGACGAACGCGATGACGACGATCGCGACGATGTCGTCGACCACGGCCACGCCCAGCAGGAACGCCATGAGCGACGACGGCACCCGCCGGCCGAGGGCCGCCAGGGCCGCCAGGGCGAACGCGACGTCGGTGGCGATCGGGATCCCCCACCCTTCCGCCAGGCCGTCGCCCGCGGTCATCGCCGTGAAGATCAGCGCCGGCATGATCACGCCGCCGAACGCCGCGAACATCGGCAGCAGCGCCGCCTGGCGGGTCGACAGCTCCCCCAGCACCAGCTCGCGCTTCACCTCCAGGCCGATGACGAGGAAGAAGATCGTCATGAGGCCGTCGTTCACGACGTGGAGCAGGTTCTCGGTGATCGAGTGGTCGCCGATCGTGATGGTCACGTCGGTGGTCCAGAAGCTCTCGTAGGACCCGGTCGCGACGTTCGCCCAGATCAGGGCGATCACCGACGCCACCAGCAGCACGACGCCGCCGGCGATCTCCAGCTGAGTGAACTGCCGGATCGGCCGCAGCACGCGGCGCGGTACCGGCCGCCCGGACCGCGACCACGGCACCCGCACGCCCGTCCCGCTCACGGGCGCTTCCTCGCCGGGCCCGGCCGCCGCGGCGGGGCCGGCGGGCGCGGCGGCGGCACCCCCGCGATCGCGTCGGCCACCCGCGACAGGGAGCGGTCGAGCGCGTCGAGCTCCGGCCCCGGCAGGTCGCCGATCAGGGCCTCCAGCCGGCCGGCCACGAGCGTCTCGGCGGACGCGAGGGCCGCCCGGCCGTCCGGGGTCAGCGCGAGCGCCTGACGGCGCCGGTCCTCGGGGTCACGCTCGCCGCGCACCACCAGGCCGGCCCTCTCCAGCGCGCCCACCACCTGCGACACGGCCGCCTGGGTGATCCCCGCCGCCCGGGCGATGTCGGCGCCGAGGCCGCGTCCGCCGTCGATGGCCCGCAGCGTCTGCAGCTGGACCACCGTCAGCGGGGGGTCGTGCGCGGCGAGCGTGCGCTCGATCCAGCGCGCCAGGGCGGGCGCCAGCCGGCTGAGCGCGGCACCCACTCGTGTTGCGGACGACCGCCGAGGGGGCATCTAATGGTTTAGAGAGCTTTACTGTTCATGATGCTTAGCCACCTGACCATACCCCTCGCCGCCGCCGCCGTCGCGGCGGTGGCGCTGCGCCCGCGGGCATGGGCGCCGGCGATCGCCGCCTGCGGGCTGGCCGCCGCCGCGCTGGCCCTGGCCCCCGACGCCGCCGTGGTCCGCGACGCCGCGGCCGCGGTGGCGCCGCTGGCGGCCTTCCTGGCGGCGGCGATCTGGCTGAGCGACCTGGCCGCCGCGAGCGGCCTCGCCGGCCGGCTGGCCGGTGCCCTGGCCCGGCGGGCCGGCGGCTCGCCGCGGGTCCTCTTCGGGCTGGTGTGCCTGTGCTGCGCGGCGCTGACCGTCGCCGTCTCGCTGGACGGCGCGGTGGTGCTGATGGCGCCGGTGATCCTGGCACTGGCCCCGCTGGGTGAGCGGCTCGTACGGCCCCTGCTGGCGGCGACGATCGTCGTGGCCAACGGCTTCTCGATCGCCGTCCCCCAGGGCAACCCCGTGAACCTGATCGTGATGGAACGCCTGGGCCTCGGGCCGGCGGCGTTCGTCGCCGCCCTGCTGGCCCCGGCCGCCCTCGCGACGGTGGCCGCGACGGCAGTGGTGGCCGCCGCCGAGCGCCGTGCGCTGACCGGCCGGCTCGCGCCCGCCGACGGGCCGCCCGCG
>BFBZ01000924.1_pt1 | contig 22432 bp, 17 predicted proteins | sample 1888401 | NCBI WGS metagenome assembly BFBZ01 (sample SAMD00112614, study PRJDB3348) | symbiont metagenome | host: Chara braunii | reverse complement strand
CCCCACTGGACAGATCGCAACCGCCGCGATAGATGTGGCTCGTTCTCAGGGCGCATCCGATCCGCGGGAAGGGCAAGGCCCACCTGATACGTAGAATATGAGACTGCCACACCTCTTTTCAGTCTGTGGGCGCGGATACCGGACGTAAATGGAAGGAGGTCTATCGTGACCACGCGCTCTTTGGCGAGCACCGCCACACTCGATTCCCTGAAAAAGCAGGCGAAGGCTTTCCTCAAGGCCGTTCAATCCGGAGACGCTTCGGCGCGAAGCCGCGTCGAGCCGTATTTCCCTGATAGCGCCGGCGTCGGGCTTCAGGACATACAGCTTGTGCTGGCCCGTGAGTTCGGCTTTTCCAGCTGGACGAAGCTCAAGGCCCATCTGGAGACCGGCGACCGCAAGCAGGTTCCGCGAGATCAGCTCGCCAACCGCTTCCTCTCGCTCGCAACGGTTTCGTATTTCGGCAGTATTGCTGCTGATCCGGCTCGGTTCGATGAGGCCTTGCAGCTGCTGGAGGCAAATCCGGAGATTGCCGGCGAGAATATCCATATTGCTGCCGTGCTCGGCGATGCCGCCGGTGTGAGCCGCTGGCTCGATCGTCAACCGCAGCTTCTCGACCGCAAGGGCGGCCCTTACGACTGGTCGCCGCTGATGTATGCGGCCTATGCCCGCTTGCCAGGCCGCTCCAGCCTGCCGGCCGCCGAAGAGCTCATCAGGCGCGGCGCCGACGTGAATGCCTTCTTTCTCGATGGTGGCCAGTATCGTTTCACGGTCCTGACCGGCGTCTTCGGGGAGGGAGAAGCGGGAAAGGATCGCCAGCCGCCGCATCCGGAATGCGAGGCCTTTGCACGGTTGTTGCTTGAGGCCGGCGCCGAAGCCAATGACAGCCAGGCGCTCTACAACCGGATGTTCGAGCCGGACAATACTTGCCTGAGCCTGCTGCTGGAATACGGTCTTTCGGCTGACGCCAAGAACAATTGGCTGGTGCGTGAAGACGGAAAATTCGTCGCAAATTCGCAGACCGTGTTCGACTATCAATTGGCCTGGGCGCTAGAGCACCGTATGGCCCCGCGCGTTCGGTTGCTGGTGGAGCATGGGGCTGATGTCAGCAGACCGGTTAACGGCAGAACGCCCTATGAATGGGCGCGGCTTGGTGGCGACAGCGAACTGGCCGCCTATCTTGTGCAGAAGGGCGCAATTGCGGTTCGCCTGAAGCCCGAGGATTGGGCTTACGTCCAGGTGAAGACCGGCGACATTGACGCGGAGCAAATCAGGAGAGTTTTCCAGCAGACGCCAGGTGGGAGCGATCTCGATATAGCGGCGGCGATGCAGAGGGCTCATCCCGCCATGCTGCACGACGCTGCCGGCGATAATGATCTGGAAGCCGTCCGCCGAATGCTGGAGCTCGGTCTCGACGTCAATGCGATGACCAGCCGTACTCCGTTGCATGAGGCTGCGCTTCACGGCCATATCGAAATGGCGAAATTGCTGATCGAGCATGGAGCAGAGACCACCATTCGCGATCCGCATTTCTATGCGCCGGCGATTGGCTGGGCCGAATATAATGGAAAATCAGAGACGGTCGAATTTCTGAAAGCCTATCCGCTCGATATTTTCGCGGCTGCGGCTTTTGGCCAATTGGAACAGCTGGGAGATCTTCTCGGCAGACATTCGGAACAGCTGGATATTCGCTTTGGCGATTTCCGCCCGAGTGGGCAGCCCAGTGTCGATCGTGACTGGATGACGCCTCTCGGCTTTGCGATTGCCAATCGGCGTACGGATGCGGTGCGCCTCTTGCTCGAGCATGGGGCGGACCGCTCGATCAGGGACGCGACCGGAAGATCCTATCGGGACCTTGCGCAGGATATGGGAGACGAACTTATCATCGCCGCGCTAAGGCTGCCTATTGCATAGGCTGTGGTCCGGCCTCTTTCGGGTGTTTGAGGTCGATATCGCCGTGGTCGGTCGCAAGGAATTGCGGCCCTACCTGGCGCACCTTGTTGGCTGAGGGATCGTAGGGCCGATCCGGCGGGAATTTTTGCGGCTCGGCCTGCGTCACCACCGGTGCCTTCGGTGCAGGTGACTGCTTCTGCTGCAGGCTGGAATCTTTCTGCAGCCTCGGTGTCTCGATGACCGTGATCGAGCTATCGGGTTGCGCCAGGGACTGCTGTTCCGGCGCATAGGCATCGAGCTTCGTCCGGGTGTCGATAACGACATCCGGCGTTGCCGAAGCCGGGAGGCTGCACCCATTCCTCTGCATCGTATCCAGCAGTTGCCGGCGTTGAAGGCCGGCTGCATCGATGCGGCCGACACTGTCTTCGCGCTGATTCATCAGCAGGCCGAGATCGTGCCGCATCCCGTCGAGCGAGCTTCTCATATCATCGCAAATGCCCGAATTATCCTCGCCGAAAATGACGATGCCGCTGTCTTCGACGCAGCCCTGATTACGCAGGTCGCTCATCACGCGGCGAATCATCATATTCTGCTGAACGATTGCGCGTGAAAGCTGGCGCGTTTCCTGGCTGGCGCCTATCACCTCGGTGGTGTCGGCATAACGGCCGCGCAATTCATCGCATAGATTGGCCTGGGCGTAGCTGGGCGTGGCCGTCAGCAGGGACAGCAGGGCGATGGAAATTAGGTTTGTGCCGCGATTCACGTATCTGTTCTCGAAAGCGGGTTGATTTCGTTGGAAGCTACACTTTGGAGCTTAACAACGTATCCATCAAGACGCATCGATTTCGAGTGAATTTTAGCTATTTTTGATTTGCGGCCGCCACGCGCGAGCGGCCGCAAAGAAGGGTTTCGTCAGGCCAGCTGCGATGCTTCGACGACGGCCAAGGCCGCCATGTTGACGACGCCGCGCGAGGTGACCGAAGGCGAGAGAATGTGCGCCGGAAGCGCCGTGCCGAGCAGGATCGGCCCGACATGCAAGCCATCGGTCATGGTCTTGACGACGCCGAGGGTGATATTGGCGGCATCGAGATTGGGGAAGACCAGCAGGTTGGCTTCGCCCGAGAGCGTGCTATCAGGCATGACGTGGCGGCGCAGGCTCTCCGAAATCGCGCTGTCGCCATGCATTTCGCCATCGACTTCGAGTTCGGGTGCTGCTTCGCGAACGAGTGCCAAGGCACTGCGCATCTTCGTAGCGCTTTCCGATTCCCGCGAGCCGAAGTTGGAATGTGAAACGAGCGCGGCGCGCGGCGTGATGCCGAAACGCTTGATTTCCTCGGCCGCCAGCACCGCCGATTCAGCGATTTCCTCAGCACTCGGATTAAACGTCACATAGGTGTCGGTGTAGAAGGTTGCGCCGCGCTGCGAGATGAGCAGGCTCAATGCCGAAAAATCCCGGACATCCGGCCGCTTGCCGATGATCTGGCGGACGATGCGCAGGTGGCGCTCATAGCGGCCTTCCAGACCGCAGATCATCGCATCGGCCTCACCGCGCTTGAGGGCAAGCGCGCCAATGACGGTGGTGTTGGTACGAACGATGGTCCGGGCTGCCTCGGGGATAACGCCGCTGCGGCCCACGAGCGAAAAGTAAAGCTCGACATATTCACGGAAGCGCGGATCGTCTTCCGGATTGATAACGGCGAAATCGGTGTGCGGACGGATCTTGAGGCCGTAGCGCTTCAGGCGGGTCTCGATGACGGAGGGGCGGCCGATCAGGATCGGGGCTGCCGTGCCTTCTTCAAGCAGCACCTGCGCGGCACGCAGCACGCGCTCGTCTTCACCTTCGGAGAAGACCACCCGCTTGCGCTCGGAAATCTTCGCGGCGGCGAAGATCGGCTTCATGACGAAGCCGGAGCGGAAGACGAAGCGGTTGAGCTCGTCCATATAGGCATCGAAATCGGTGATCGGGCGCAGCGCCACGCCGCTTTCGGCAGCGGCTTTGGCCACGGCAGGCGCGATGCGCAGGATCAGGCGGGGATCGAAGGGCGAGGGGATCAGATAGTTCGGCCCGAAGACCGGGGTTTCGCCTGTGTAGGCGCGGGCGGCTACATCCGAAGGCTCTTCGCGGGCGAGCGAGGCGATGGCGCGCACAGCGGCCATCTTCATTTCCTCATTGATCGTCTTGGCGCCGCAATCGAGCGCGCCGCGGAAGATATAGGGGAAGCAGAGAACGTTGTTCACCTGGTTCGGGAAATCCGAGCGACCCGTGCAGATCATTGCATCGGGGCGGGCAGCGCGGGCAAGGTCGGGCATGATTTCCGGCGTCGGGTTGGCGAGCGCCATGATCAGCGGCTTTTCCGCCATCTGTTCCAGAAGCTCGGGCTTCAACACGCCTGCGGCCGAAAGGCCGAGGAAGACGTCGGCGCCTGGGATCGACTCGGCAAGCTCGCGCTTGTCGCTATCCTGAGCATAGACGGACTTCCATTCGTCCATCAGCACGTTGCGGTCCTTGTAGACCAGGCCCTCGATATCGTGGACCCAGATGTTCTCGCGCTTGGCACCAAGGATGACGAGCAGGTTGAGGCAGGCAAGTGCTGCGGCGCCGGCGCCGGACGCGACGATCTTGACGTCTTCGATCTTCTTGCCGGCCAGCTCCAATCCGTTGAGGATGGCGGCGGCGACGATGATGGCGGTGCCGTGCTGATCGTCGTGGAAAACAGGGATTTCCATCTTCTCGCGCAGGCGACGCTCGACGTCGAAGCATTCCGGCGCCTTGATATCCTCGAGATTGATGCCGCCGAAGGTCGGCTCCAGAGCCGAGATCGTGTTGACCATCTCGTCAACTGTGGGAGCCTCGACTTCGATGTCGAACACATCGATGCCGGCGAATTTCTTGAAGAGAACCGCCTTGCCTTCCATCACGGGCTTGGAGGCGAGCGGGCCGATATTGCCGAGGCCGAGCACTGCCGAACCATTGGAAATAACGGCAACGAGATTGGCTCGGGACGTGTAATAGGCTGCCGTTTCCGGATTGTCGCGGATGGCTAGGCAAGGTGCGGCAACGCCTGGAGAATAGGCAAGCGCGAGATCGCGCTGGTTGCCGAGCGGCTTGGTAGCCTGGATTTCAAGCTTGCCGGGGCGGGGATAGCGATGGAAATAGAGCGCCTGTTCGTCGAAATCGCCACTCGCCATGTTCTTGGCTGCCTTCGAAGTATCGTGCGTATCCATCTCGCGGTCTCCATTCCTGCCTGCGCTTGAGTCCCTCCATACAACAATCGTTTGGCGTTCACAGTATGCAATTGACGTCACAAAGCGTTTTTGCAGCGGCAAAGTCCTGATCGCCGGTTCCGACCGGTGTCGCAGCGTCGCCTTGTCGCAAGCCGGGCCGGTGGGCAGCAGCGTCATAAGGGGTTCACCGCACGGGATTATGAGATCCGCAGGCAGAGGATCTCCAATGACTTTGATTGTCTCTCATCGCGGCGGCGCGCATCTGTGGCCTGAAAACACCAGGTTTGCCTTTTCGAAAACAGCCAAGCTCGACGTCGATCTCGTCGAATTCGATGTTCATCAGACGCGCGACGGCAAGCTCGTCGTCCATCATGACGCTTTGATCGACAGGATGACGGACGGGAAGGGTGCGATAGCCGATCTCACCTACGAGGAATTGGCGCGCCACATTGTGATCGGGAGCGGTGGCGAGACCATACCCACCCTTACGGAAACCATCGACATTTTCGGTCCGTCCGCAATCGATCTTCGGCTGGAGATCAAGACCGGACTGGACGGCAAACCCTATGAAGGAATGGAAGGCCGCATCCTCGACGAGTTGATGGCGACGGGGATGCTGGCGCGCACGATGGTGACAAGCTTCGCGCTGCCGCGTCTTCACGCATTCGTTGCTGCTCTCGATGAGCGGGGCCTGAACGCCGGCGAATTGCTCGGCTTCATCTTTCTCTGCTCGCCGCAGACGGTAACCCAGCTTGGCTGGCATGGGATCGTTGCTGCTCTGCGTGCCTCAGGCGTGCGCGAGATCGCCGTTCGCGCCGACGCGCTGGATGCGGGGGTCGTGAACTTCTTTCGGGCGAACGACGTGACGGTGCATGGCTGGGCAGCGCATACGAGTGAGGCGGCGCGCATGATGTTTCGCCTTGGTGTCGCCAGTTTTACAACCGATCGACCGGATCTCGCCATCGTGGCCAAACGCGGCTGATCTGCCTCGATAAGCCGCCAGACACAGGGTTTGTCATCTTCCTGAAACACGAGTCTGGTTTTGGAATAGGTAAGGTAGGATAGGGCACGGACATAAGTTCGTGAATGAAAACATGGACACCCGGCGATTCCGAACACTGTTCATTTCTGACGTGCACCTTGGCTCGAAAGCCGCGAAGGTGGACTTTCTGCTCGACTTTTTACGCTACCACGAAGCCGATACGATCTTCCTGGTTGGAGACATCGTCGACGGCTGGCGCCTCAAGCGAAACTGGTACTGGCCGCAGGATTGCAATGATGTGGTCCAGAAGCTTCTGCGCAAGGCGCGCAAAGGCACGCGCATCGTCTATATCCCCGGCAATCACGACGAATTCCTCCGTGATTTCCCCGGCATGCACTTCGGCGGCATCGAAGTGGCGCAACGCGCCATGCACGAAACTGCCGACGGCAAGAAGTATCTCGTGCTGCATGGCGACGAATTCGACGTTGTCGTCCGCAATGCCCGCCTGCTCGCCTATCTCGGCGACTGGGCCTACGATATGGCGATCCTGATCAATATCGGCCTCGCCGCGGTGCGCCGCCGTCTGAATATGCCTTACTGGTCGTTCTCGGCCTGGGCGAAGCTGCAGGTCAAGCATGCCGTCAACTTCATCGGCGAATTCCAGCGTGTCGTTGCCGAAGAAGCCAAGCGCAATGATGCTGACGGGGTGATCTGCGGCCACATCCATCATGCCGTCATCGAGGATCTCGACGGCATCCGTTACATCAATACGGGTGACTGGGTGGAGAGCTGCACGGCGATCGCCGAGCATGAGGACGGCACGTTCGAGCTCATCACCTGGCAGACAATTCTTGAGACGCAGGCGGCAGGCGCCTCGGTCGAAGAATTGCCCCAGCCGCTGGGAGCCCAGGCGGCCTGATTTAGAGGCCGCCTCACGAGCTTGATAATAGCCTGTCATAATTATTGATCATCGGGAAAGCCCGGAAGCTTCGGATTTTTTCCGAAACGTTACGATTTGGCCATTTCTCGCCATAGTCGTACTCACGATAGAGTGATAGGGACAAATCAGTTCCCTTCAGGTCTGTCATGATTCCCGCCATAAAGTCCTCGCAGGGCGAGGGTGCGCCCCCGTATTTCCGTTTGCGCACTGCCTTGTCCTATTGTGCACCGTTGTTCGTCAACGGGATCGCCTTGCCGTTTTTCCCCGTCTGGCTGGCGGGGCTGAATTTCAGCGACCACGAGATCGGTCTCGTGATTGCCGTGCCCATGGTCGTGCGTGTTCTTGTAACGCCTATTATCGCCAGCCTCGCCGATCACATGAAGGAACGCGCCGATGTGCTGTTCTGGTCCGGCGGCCTGTCGCTGCTGACGGCGATCGCGCTTTACTGGACCAGCGATTTCTGGCCTGTTCTGCTCGTCTACGGCATCCAGGGCGCGACCTATGCACCCTATGTGCCGGTGGTCGAGTCCATTGCCATGTCGGGTGTGCGTCGCTGGGGCTTCGATTACGGCTCGATGCGCGTGTGGGGATCAATCACCTTCATCCTCTCGACCCTTCTTGGCGGACAGATGATCGGCATGTGGGGAGGCACGATGGTGCTCCCCGTCATGGTCGCCGGCTTCGTTCTTACCATGCTGATGGGCGTGTTTTCCCCACGTATCGGACCGACGCGCCGGCATAACCAGCCAATCAACCTGCAGCCCCCGACCGGAAACCTGCGCTCTCCCAAGCTGCTCGTCACCATGATCGGCGTTTCGGTGCAGCAGTCCAGCCACGCGATGCTTTATACTTTCGCGTCGATTTACTGGCGCAAGCTTGGTTTCTCCGGAGCGGAAATCGCTGTTCTCTGGAGCATCGGCGTTGCGGCCGAAGTGATGGTCTTTTTCCTGTCGAAGAAGCTGAGCCGGCGTTTCAGCGCGTGGACGCTGATCTTTTTCGGCTCGAGCATGTGTGTCCTTCGCTGGATCCTGTTTCCGATGAATCTGGGTTTCCTCGGTTACTTCCTGCTGCAGTGCTTCCATTCCTGCACCTATGCCTGCGTCCATACCGGCATCCAGCGGCGCATCGTCGCCTCGGTCCACGAAACGCAGGAGGCTTCGGCCCAGGGCGCCTATTATTTCTATAACGGCATGTTCCTTGGCCTGATGACGCTGGCATCTGGCTATCTCTATGCGTGGCTTGATATTGACAGCTATTACGTCATGGCCGGGGTGGCTGCTTTCGGCCTTGGCATGGTCATCTTTGCACGCGGCCTCCAGCCAGGAGGTTCGGCGGTGGGTGGCGGTGCGCGCGGCGTATCGTAACGCGGACGCGAACAAATTCATTTGGATATCAAAAAGCCGTGACATATGTTGGCCGCGGCGCAGCATAGCTATTTCCCGTGCAGTCGGTGTATTAAGCATCGGCGTCGTGTCGGGCTTCCCGAGTCGACGTTAGTGATGCCAGATCTGAGAGACGCATTAGTTTGAACGTAGCCGAACAGAAATCCGATGCACCGAGGATCGATGACGAGGCCGATGGCAGTGGGCATCGCTATCGGCTGGAAGGCAATTGGCGTAGCGCCAATGTGCACGGCGTGCTGCGGAAGATCGAGCAGCTCTCAAAACGGAGTTCAGGCGGTGACGTCGTCATCGATCTTTCCGACCTGTCCGATGTAGATACGGCCGGCGCGCTGCTGATCCGGCGTCTGAAGATGAGCCAGGAGGCGCATGGCGCCACGGTGACGATTGACGGCTCCAATCCGCATATCGATGAATTGCTGACCGCCTTCGACGAGGATCCAGATGCGGAAACCGGTCGGGCGAAGTCGAAGGGGCCTTGGACCGAGCGGCTGTTCGCGCCCATCGGCAAGACTGTCTACGAGCTATGGGGCAACCTGATTGCCGCCATGTACATACTGGGCTCGGCTGTTCGCGGCGCGCAGCTCAAATTCGGACGCGGTAGCGGCGTCTCGCCGGCTTCGATCATCAATCAGATCGATCACATGGCCGTCAGGGCTGTTCCCATCATTCTGCTGATGTCCTATCTGATTGGCGCGATCATTGCGCAGCAGGGGGCATTCCAGCTGCGCTATTTTGGCGCCGAGGTCTTTGTCGTCGATCTCGTCGGCATCCTGCAATTGCGCGAAATCGGCGTGCTTCTGACGGCGATCATGATCGCGGGCCGTTCCGGCAGCGCGATTACCGCCGAAATCGGCTCGATGAAGATGCGCGAGGAAGTGGATGCGTTGAAGGTCATGGGCCTCAACCCCATCGGCGTCCTGATCTTCCCTCGGCTGGTGGCGCTGACCGTCGCCCTGCCGTTGCTGACGATCCTTGCAAACTTCGCTTCGCTCTTCGGCGCGGCCACGGTGACCTGGGCTTATTCCGGCATCACCTTCGCCACCTTCGTTTCGCGTCTGCACGAGGCAATCAGCCTTTCCACTGTTATTTCCGGCATGATCAAGGCGCCGTTCATGGCGCTGGTCATCGGCATCGTGGCCGCGGTCGAAGGGTTGAAGGTCGGAGGCAGCGCCGAATCGCTGGGCCAGCACGTCACCTCATCGGTCGTGAAGTCGATCTTCGTTGTTATCCTCATGGATGGGCTTTTTGCCATATTCTATGCAGCGATCGATTTCTGAGGACATTAACGATGAGCGCACTTCACTCGGAAATCCCGTTGGAAAAAGATGAGCGTGGCAGGGACATCGTGCTGTCGGCAAAGGATGTCACCGTCGCTTTCGGCTCGAAAGTCGTGCTCGACAAATTGAACCTCAATATCTACCGCGGCGAGATCCTTGGTTTCGTCGGTGCTTCCGGTGCCGGCAAGTCCGTACTGCTGCGCACGGTATTGCGGCTTCTGCCGCGCCGCTCGGGCAAGATCGAGATCCTCGGCGAGGACTACGACAAGCTCGACGAACAGGACCGCAACAGGCTCGATATGCGCCTTGGCGTCCTCTTCCAGCAGGGCGCATTGTTCTCCTCGCTGACGGTGCGGGAAAACATCCAGGTGCCCATGCGGGAATATCTGGATCTGCCACAGGATATGATGGACGAGCTGGCGCTGATGAAGATCCGCATGGTGGGTCTGGCTGCCGATGCCGCCGACAAATACCCGTCCGAGCTTTCCGGCGGCATGATCAAGCGGGCGGCTCTTGCCAGAGCGCTTGCGCTCGATCCCGACCTGGTATTCCTAGACGAGCCGACCTCCGGGCTCGATCCGATCGGCGCCGCGGAGTTCGACGAATTGATCGCAAAGCTGCGCGACACGCTCGGCCTGACCGTTTATATGGTGACTCACGACCTCGACAGCCTGTTTTCCGTCTGCGACCGTATTGCTGTTCTCGGACAGAAACGGGTATTGGTGGAAGGCACGGTTGAGGACATGCTCGCTTGCGACGACCCGTGGGTGCAGGCCTATTTCAAGGGCAAGCGCGCACGTTCGATTGTGCCTCGGGACGACATCAGGGAGCACACAGACGATAACGGCGCAGGCGCCCACAGCCGCGAGAAGTGACTGGAAACTATGGAAACCAAAGCCAATTATACGATCGTCGGGTTCTTTACGCTGCTTGTTATCGCGGCCGCCTTCGGTTTCGTCTACTGGATGGCCGAATATGGCCGCGGCGGTCCGATGGTCGAACTCGTGGTTCGCATTCCCGGCTCCGCCAACGGTTTGAGCGTCGGTTCACCGGTTCGCTTCAACGGCATTCAGGTCGGCTCGGTGCAGGGCCTGTCGATCGATGCTGATGATCCGAACTATTCGCTCGCCTTCACCCAGGTGCGTGCTGACGCGCCGGTTTACACGTCAACCAAGGCCATTCTTGAAATTCAGGGTCTGACGGGCGCTGCTTATATCGAGCTTTCCGGCGGTCGCAATGGCGACGAGAATATTCTCAAACGCTCCGTCGATACCGGCAAGCGCGCCGTGCTGCTTGCGGATCAATCCAGCGTTACGAACCTTTTGACGACCGCGGACAAGATCCTGAACCGTGCCAATGACACGATCGGCGACATTCAGGGCTTTGTCTCGGATTCGCGCGGACCGTTGACCGACACCGTGCGCAATGCGCAGAAATTCTCCAAGGCGATCGCCGACAATTCCGACAATATCGACAAGTTCCTGGCTAGCGTCGGGCAACTGTCCGACACCTTCAAGACGGTTTCGGTTCGTGTCGACTCCACGCTGGATGCGATCGAGAAGCTGGTGCGTGCCGTCGATGCCCAGAAAGTCAACGACGTCATCGCCAATGCCGACAGGATCACCGCGAATGTTGCGGATGCCACGACCGATCTGAAGGCGACCATTGCAAGCTTCAAGCAGACCGCCGACACCTACAATAGCTTCGGCCAGAAAGCGCAGCAGACGCTGGATCGTGTCGACGCGATCGTGGCGCAGATCGATCCTGCGAAGATCAAGGGATCGGTTGACGATATTGCCGATGTGACGAAGCAGGCGCGCACCGCCGTTGCTTCCATTCGCGACGTGGCCAATTCGGTTGCCGCTCATCAGCAGGATATCGATCAGACGATTGCCAATGCGCGGGACATTTCCAGCAAGCTGAACTCCGCATCCGGCAAGGTCGACGGCATTCTCACGAAGGTCGATTCCCTGCTCGGCAATGACAGCACGCAATCGTTGTTCGCCGAGGCCAAGGATACGCTCGAGTCCTTCAAGAAGATGGCTGACAATCTCAATAGCCGGATCGGGCCGATCGCCGACAATCTGCAGAAGTTTTCCAGCAGCGGCTTGCGTGATGCCCAGACCCTCATCAACGACATGCGGGGCACGGTTGACAATCTGAATACGACAATCACTAATTTCGACAAGAATCCGCAGCGATTGATCTTCGGCGGAGATACGGTCAAGACGTATGACGGCCGCGCGCGGCATTGATGAACAGCGATATCTGGTCTCCAGGGGATAAGCGAAATATGGTCGGTTGCGTGTCGAGTAAGCGTCATCAGGTGTGGAGCGCTGTGGTCGTGTTGCCGTTGCTCGCAGTCTTGCTGGGAGGCTGCGGCAGTTCCGGCAATAACGACACCTACGATCTTTCCGCTTCGGCAAAGGCGAGTGGCCCGTCGGTCAAGAACCGCCAGATCCTCATCCCGCCGCCGACGGCGCTGCAGGCGCTGGATAGCAACCAGATCGTCATCCGTGTCTCGTCCTCGGAAATCCAGTATCTCGGCAAGTCGCAATGGAGCGACAAGCTGAGCAAGATGGTGCAGTCGAAGCTGGTGGAAGCCTTCGAGAACACCGGCAAGCTCGGCGGCGTCGGCGTGCCGGGGCAGGGCCTTGCGATCGACTATCAGATCGTCACGGACATTCGCTCGTTCGAGATCAATGCGGCTGGTGGTCAGAAGAGCGCGGTCGTCGAAATCTCCGAAAAGATCCTGAACGACCGTTCGGGCACCGTGAAGGCACAGAACATCTTCCGCAAGGTGGTTCCCGTCAGCGGCGGCAGCAATCCGGATTTCGTCCGTGCGTTGGATTCTGCATTTGCCGGCGTGACCAGCGAGCTCGTCGATTGGACGTTGCGTTCGCTGTAAGCGGTTACAGCTCCATAAGATCTTTCAGCGTCGTGAGATCGCGCAATACATGCGCGCTGTCTGCTGCAAATTGCTCCTCTGTCATGCCGGGGAGCCGCAGCACCGTGAACATCACCTCGCAGCCATCTCCATTCGGCACGATCCTCAAGGCATTGTAGACCTTCAGGCCAGATTCCAAGGTCACCAGGTGATCGATGACACCAAAATCGTTGCTGGGCGCAAAGCGTACGCGGGCGGTGCCAAGAACGCCCTCTGCGATCCAGTCGTCTCCATCCTGCTTCAGTCCTGATGCAAGGCCCGAAGCCCAATGTGGCATGTTTTGCGGACGGCTGGCGAAATCGTAAACTTGCCTCCAGTCGCGTTCGATAGGGATATGGACGATCTTCGCGGTCATGGTCGACATGATGGTCTTCTCCCCTATATCACCCGGACGGATTGGCGGTTTGCTGTGGATCCCGCAACATTCTTGCACAGTCCTGCAAAGGGGACGATTCACGGCTCGCGGAGGCTTGCCGTTTTTCGTCCGGAGTGCAACAACAACCCCCAACGCAGGGATGCCGTCAGCCGCGTGGAGCGTCGACGGTATTGCGTCACATCAAATGTTACTGCGCCTTCCGGATCTTCAGGGTGGGCCGGACGCAGTCAACGGCTCATTGGAGGATTGTCGTGGAAAAGGCAGAAATCGGGCTGATCGGTCTTGCTGTGATGGGATCGAATCTGGCGCTCAACATCGCCGAAAAAGGCAACAAGATCGCAGTGTTCAACCGTACGCCGCAGGTGACGGATGAATTCTACGCGAATGCAGGCGAGCTCAAGGACAAGATCATTCCTTGCAAGACGATCGAAGAGTTCGTCGAGGCTATCCGCCCGCCGCGGCCGATCATCATCATGATCAAGGCCGGCGAGCCGGTCGACCAGCAGATGGCGGCGCTTCAGCCCTATCTCGATAAGGGCGACATCATGATCGATGCCGGCAACGCCAATTTCCGCGACACCATCGCGCGCTTCGATCGTCTGAAGGATACCGAGCTGACATTCATCGGCATGGGCGTCTCCGGCGGTGAGGAAGGAGCCCGTCACGGCCCATCCATCATGGTCGGCGGCACTGAGGAATCCTACAAGCGTGTCGAAAAGGTGCTGACCTCGATCGCTGCCAAATACAACGACGATCCCTGCGTTGCCTGGCTCGGCAATGGCGGCGCCGGTCATTTCGTCAAGACCATCCACAATGGCATCGAATATGCCGACATGCAGATGATCGCCGAAATCTACGGCATCCTGCGTGACGGTCTTGGCAAGAGCGCTGCCGAGATCAGCTCGATCTTCGGCGAGTGGAACAAGGGCCGCCTGAATTCCTACCTGATCGAGATCACCGAAAAGGTTCTGGCCGCCAAGGATCCGGCAACCGGCAATGCCGTTCCCGATATCATCCTCGACAAGGCCGGCCAGAAGGGTACCGGCAAGTGGTCTGTCATCGAAGCGCAGAACATGGGCATTCCGGCAACGGCCATCGAAGCAGCCGTTGCAGCCCGCAGCCTTTCGGCCATCAAGAGCCAGCGCGAAGCTGCCGAGAAGATCTTCGGCACGCCGGACTACAAGTTCCCGACCGCCTTTGGCCCTGAATTGCTCAAGGATCTCGAGCTTGCGCTGTTTGCTGCCAAGATCGGTGCCTATGCGCAGGGTTTTGCCGTCATGGCGGAGGCTTCGAAGGAGTTCAACTGGTCGCTGCCGATGCCCATCATCGCCAAGATCTGGCGTGCCGGCTGCATCATCCGTTCGCAGTTCCTCGACGAGATCACCAGCGCCTTCACGAAGGCACCGGATGCGGCAAACCTGATCGTCACGCCTGCCTTCGCAGAAATGGTCAAGGAATCGATCCCGTCGCTGCGGCGCATCGTTTCGGCTGCAACCGCTACCGGCCTGCCGGTTCCGGCGCTGGCCTCGGCACTGACCTATTTCGACGCCTATCGCCAGGCTCGCGGCACCGCCAACCTGATCCAGGCCCAGCGTGACTTCTTCGGCGCACACGGCTTCGACCGCGTCGACGGCAAGGACATCCATCACGGCCCATGGGGCAGCGGCGCTCAGGGCTGAGAAGCTCGATAGAGTGCAGCATTAAAAGGCCCGCCGGAGCGATCCGGCGGGCCTTTTTCATTCCCGTCAGGTCTTGGGCCAGACAGGCGAGCTGATACTTTGCAGCAGTTCCGGCTCTATGCCGTCGATGCGGGCGATGACAGCCTTTGCCAGCTCCCGGCCGCCATGGCGGACATCCTCGTAGATCGTGATGATTTCCGGGCGGATCCAGTTCAGTACGTCGGTCGATTGCTTGGCGACCATGTCGATATCGCGGCCAAGCCGGAAGCCGGCCGCTTCGATGCCGGCATTGACGGCAATGGCGCCGCCGCCGCTGGAGCAGACGATGCCGTCAGGCGGATGCGAGGAGCGCATCAACGCCTCGACGCTGTCCCTGATATCGGCCAGCGGCGCATCGGTTGTGACTCTCAGCGGTATCTCTTCGGCGCCATATTCATGCAGGCCGATCTGGAAGCCGATGCGGGTGTGGGCGTAATAGCTGAGCTTGCTGGAAGGCTGCAGCAGCGCGAGGCGACGCCGGCCCTTGGCAACCAGCGCCCGGACGGCCTCGTGGGTGAAGGCCTCGTTGTCGAAGTCGTGGAAGGGGTGAACGATGCCCATGTCCGTGCGACCATGCGTGGCAAAGGGCAGGCCACGTTCGTCCATCAACCGAACGCGCGGATCGTCCGGCTCGGTGCGTGAGATGATGACGCCATCCGCCGAGCCGGTGTCCAGGATATAGCGCACGGGAACCAGCGGATCCTTGCTGTGCGAATGCGGCGTGATGACAAGGTGATATTGCGTGCCCGCGAGCACCTCGGAAATCCCGAAGACCATCTGGCTGGTGAAGCCCATGATTTCCTCGTCGATGCTGAGCACCAGCGCGATGACATTGGTCTTGCCGGTTCTCAGGCGTACGCCGGCGCGGTTCGGCTGATAGCCCAATTGTCGGGCAACCATGCGTACCCGTTCCTTGGTCTCGGCACCGATATCGGGAGCATCCTTCAAGGCGCGCGAAACGGTGGTAATTCCAAGCCCCGTCATGAAGGCGATCGTCTTCAGAGTAGGCCGCTCCGGTGGAGATTGCGGACCGCTTCCTGAAATTTTCTTATTGTCCATTTCGTACAAGCTCGCCTCCCGGCCGCCTCCTGCGGCCAATCCGCTTATATTGCTCACGCCGATGCCGCAAGCATAGGTGCAATGCCATGGTTCCTCCGTCGACGAGCAAAACTGTAACGATACAGTACGAATGTCGAGCACTATTTTAGACCTGTCTACCGTTGACGTGCCTAATGGTTGTATTGCTATTCCCGGGTGAGCAGTTTTCCGCTTATGAAACGGCGCTCGGCAATCCGTTGATGGGTTTCTTTGCTTATTTGAAATAATATCAATTGTTTACTGAATATTTTTCGAAGGCTCTGGCCCCAATCATGAGCCAGGGTGCCCGTATCTTCCACAGGTAAAATATTGCCTTTAGTTGTATAATTGGCGTTCAGCGAAAAAATAACTGGCTGGCGGTTGCGTACCGAAAATGATTCGACTACGTTTTTCCGGCAACGTTTCAGTGAGGGAGGAGAACTCATGAATATTCGTTTGATGGCCGCCGCTTTGCTCGCATCTGTCGCGATTCCAGCCTTTTCAGCCAATGCGACCGATCTTGAGGTAACGCATTGGTGGACATCGGGTGGTGAAGCGGCCGCGGTGAAGGTTCTGGCCGAGCAGTATAATGCGCTTGGCAAGGATCACTGGGTCGACGGCGCGATCGCCGGATCGGGCTCGACGGCAACGCCACTGATCGTCAGCCGCATTCTGGGCGGCAATCCGATGGGCGCCACGCAGCTGAATACCGGCCGCGACGCCGAAGAGCTGGTCAAAGCCGGCCTGATGACCGATCTGACCGATCTGGCTGAAAAGGAACACTGGAAGGATATCATTCGCCCGGCAAGCCTGCTGGCATCCTGCACCTATGAGGGTCGCGTCTATTGCGTGCCGCTCAATATTCACTCTTGGCAGTGGATGTGGGTCAACCGGCATGTCTTCGAAGATAATGGCATGAAGGTTCCGGCCAACTGGGATGAGTTCGTTGCCGACGCGCCGAAGCTGCGTGAGAAGGGCATCGTTCCGCTGGCGACCGGCGCTCCATGGCAGGTCGACGGCATGCGCAGCGTCATGCAGATCGGTATCGGCGGCAAGGAAACCTATCTGGCCATATACCAGAAGAAGGACGCAGACGCCGTGAAGAGCCCCGAAAACCGCAAGGTCTGGGACGCTTTCGCGCAGGCTCGCGATCTGGTTGACGAGAGCTATTCCGGCCGCGACTGGAACGTCGCCACCAACATGGTCATCACTGGTAAGGCCGCAGCACAGATCATGGGTGACTGGGCACAGGGCGAGTTCGGCGTTGCCAAGCAGGTTGCCGGCAAGGACTACGATTGCCTGCCGGGTCTCGGCTTCAACGGTTTGCTCGATACCGGCGGCGACAGCTTCTATTTCCCGAAGAACAGCAATGCCGATATCACCAAAGCGCAGCTCGAGCTTGCCAGCATGCTCGTGTCCAAGGAAACCCAGGTGAAGTTCAACCTCGCCAAGGGTTCTCTGCCGGTGCGTGGCGATATCGATCTGAGTGCGGCCAGCAGCTGCATGAAGAAGGGTCTGGAAATCCTGAAGAATCCGGACAACGTAGTGCCGGGCGTGACCCAGCTGATCGACCCGGATACACGCGGCCAGATGACCGACCTTGGACTGCAGTTCTTCTCGTCGAAGATGACGGTGGACGAGGCGATCGAAAAGCAGGCCGCCATCTTCAAGCAGGCGCAGTAAGCAGACGACCATCCTATCAATCGCGATGGCCGGCTTGGGGCGGGCGAGGGTTCTCGCCTGTCCCGATGCACGCCACCAACGGAGGTATTGATGGCTAACGCTGTCCGGCCATTTGGTCTGTTCCGCAACCTGAATGCAAAGATCGCCGCCATTCCGATGGTGTTGACGGTGATCGTCGTCTTCGTGGGCTGCACGCTCTGGACCGTCATCTATTCGTTCACAGATTCAAGACTGTTGCCTAGCTCGAACTTCGTCGGTCTGGCGCAGTATGAGCGCCTGTGGAGCACCGATCGCTGGAATGTCTCGATCGGCAATCTTGCCATTTATGGCGTTCTTAGCCTCGTTTTCGCTTTCGTCGTCGGCTTCGTCCTTGCCGTGCTGATGGACCAGAAGATCCGCTTCGAGAATACATTCCGGACCATTTTTCTTTATCCCTTCGCCCTGTCCTTCATCGTCACCGGCCTTGTCTGGCAATGGATCCTCGATCCGGCGCTGGGACTGCCGAAACTGGCGCAGGACATGGGGTTCACATGGTTCAATTTCGCGCTGCTCGGCAATCAGAAAACGGTGCTCTATGCGCTCGTCATCGCCGGGCTCTGGCAGGGCACCGGTCTCGTGATGGTGCTGATGCTCGCAGGTCTGCGCGGGATTGACGGCGAGATCTGGAAGGCCTCGCGTGTCGACGGCATCCCGGCCTGGCGAACCTATATTTTCGTCGTCATTCCGATGATGCGCGGCGTCTTCGTCACCACGCTCGTTATCGTCGCCTCGGGCATCGTGCGCGTCTACGATCTGGTCGTTGCCATGACATCAGGCGGGCCGGGCTTCGCATCCGAGATGCCGGCCAAATATGTCTACGACTTCATGTTCCAGCGTTCGAACCTTGGGCAGGCGCTTGCCGCCTCCACAGTCATGCTGGTCACCGTGTTCATCTTCGTCGTGCCGTGGGCTCTCTACGAGTTCCGCCAGAAGCGCAGATAAGGGAGGCACCAAATGGCATTTGCCACCGCAATCGAGCCTTCGGGCGCAAAACCCAAGCGCCGCTTCGCGCCGCGCACCATCATGCTCTACGGCTTTCTCGGGCTTGCGGCACTCTACTACGTGCTGCCGCTCTATGTGATGATCGTCACCTCGCTCAAGGGCATGCCTGAGATACGTCTCGGCAACATTTTTGCGCCGCCGATGGAAATCACCTTTGAGCCATGGGTGAAAGCCTGGTCGCAGGCCTGCACCGGTCTTTATTGCCACGGCATCCAGGTCGGCTTCTGGAATTCGGTGAAAATCCTCGTTCCGAGCGTCATCGTCTCGATCGCCGTCGCCTCGGTCAACGGGTATGCGCTGGCCAACTGGCGTTTCAAGGGATCGGAAGTCTTCTTCACCGTCCTCCTGTTCGGCGCCTTCATTCCGTATCAGGTCATGCTCTATCCGCTCGTCATGGTGCTGCGTGAACTCGGCCTGTTCGCGACGCTTGGCGGCATCGTGCTCGTGCATACGATCTTCGGCATGCCGATCAACACGTTGCTGTTCCGCAATTATTTCGCCTCGCTTCCGCCTGAGCTCTTCAAGGCGGCGCGCGTCGACGGTGCAGGCTTCTGGCAGATCTTCCTGCGCATCATGCTGCCCATGTCGTTGCCGATCTTCGTCGTCGGCATCATCATCCAGATCACCGGCATCTGGAATGACTTTCTGTTCGGCGTCATTTTCGCCGGCACGCAGAACTACCCGATGACCGTGCAGCTCAACAACGTCGTCAACGCCGTTCAGGGCGTCAAGGAATACAACGTCAACATGGCCGCAACGCTTCTCACCGGCGCGGTGCCGCTTATCGTCTATTTCGTGTCCGGACGGCTCTTCGTCCGTGGCATCGCCGCCGGCGCAGTGAAGGGTTGATCCATGAACAGCAGCGTTTCCATCAAAGACCTTTCGCTGAATTTCGGTGCGGTCAACGTCCTGAAAAATCTCAACCTCGAGATCAATGACGGCGAATTCCTGGTGCTCCTCGGCTCCTCGGGCTGCGGCAAGTCGACCTTGCTCAACTGCATCGCCGGCTTGCTTGATATCAGCGAGGGCCAGATCTTCATCAAAGGCAAGAACGTCACCTGGGAAGAGCCCAAGGACCGCGGCATCGGCATGGTGTTCCAGTCCTACGCGCTCTATCCGCAGATGTCGGTCGAGAAGAACCTTTCTTTCGGCCTGCGCGTCGCCAAGGTGCCTAACGACGAGATCAAGAAGCGCATCGCGCGTGCGGCCGAGATTCTGCAGATCGAGCCGCTGCTGAAGCGCAAGCCGGCCGAACTTTCGGGCGGCCAGCGCCAGCGCGTGGCCATCGGCCGGGCACTGGTGCGCGATGTCGACGTCTTCCTCTTCGACGAACCCTTGTCGAACCTCGATGCGAAGCTACGTTCTGAGCTGCGCGTGGAAATCAAGCGGCTGCACCAGTCGCTGAAAAATACGATGATCTACGTCACCCACGACCAGATCGAGGCTCTGACGCTCGCCGACCGTATCGCGATCATGAAGAACGGCGTCATCATGCAGCTCGATGATCCCACGACGATCTACAACGAGCCGCGCAATCTCTTCGTCGCCGGCTTCATCGGATCGCCGTCCATGAATTTCCTCAAGGGCGAACTGGTGAACCGGGAAGGCAAGGTGGCGTTTGCGACCAATGATGTGCTGTTCTCGCTTGATGGCTACAGGGCGGGCGAGGCACTGCAGGCCGGCCGCAAGGTCGTGCTTGGCGTGCGTCCCGAGCACATAAAGGTCAACGAGGAGCTCGCGTCGGGCGCAGAGGTACACAACGCGACTGTCGATATCGAAGAGCCGATGGGCGCCGACAATCTGCTCTGGCTGAAGCATGCCGGCCACACTTTGTCGGTGCGCGTCAACGGCAGCAGGCGGTTTGGCCCGGGTACCGGCGTGAAGCTCGGCTTTGACATGTCTCTCGCATCGCTCTTTGATGCGCAGACAGAACTCAGAATATGATCCTATGCCCTGGAGGCGGCTTGCCGCCTCCACCTTGCAGCGGTCCGAGGAGGTCCGATGTCGTCTTCGCTCAATGATAATTTCACCGTCGATCTGGCTGGCGCGTGGAGGCTCACATCTCCCGACAGCGACCATTCCCTCTCTATGTCTCTGCCCGGTGATGTCCATGCCGCACTGAATGCGGAAGGCCTCATTCCGGACCCTTATTTCGGCCGGAACGAGGAGCTCGTGCAATGGGTCGCCAAGCAGGATTGGCAGCTGACGCGTAGCTTCACCCTCGATGACGCCGGTGGCGACTGGTATCTCGATATCGACTATCTCGACACCGTCGCGAGCGTCTATGTCAATGACGCGCTCGTGCTCGAAGCCGACAATTGCTTTCAGCGTTACCGCCCCGATGTCTCGAAGGCATTGAAGACGGGCGAGAACAGCATTCGCATCGTCCTGCATTCGAGCATCACAGAGGGAGCGGAGCGGCAGGCGAAGCAGCCGTTCTATATTCCCTACAGCACCGGCAATTCGCCGATCCCGAATGGTAACATGCTGCGCAAGCCGCAATGCCATTTCGGCTGGGATTGGAACATCGCGATTGCACCTCTCGGGCTCTACGGCACGATCGCGCTGAAGAAGCTCGAGATCGCCCGCATCGAGAACGTCGTCACCCAACAGATCCACAATGACGACGGTTCCGTGGATCTGAAGGTGACGGTGGCGCTGTTTGCCAAGGGTACTGGCGTTGCGCAGCTTTATTTCGAGCTGGATGATGAGCGGGTACGCCTCGATGTCGGCGTCAATGCCGGCGAGACCTCGATCACCCATGTCTTCCATGTCGACAAGCCCAGGCTCTGGTGGCCGGCCGGCAATGGCGAGCAAGCCCTCTACGCCCTGTCAGTGGAGACGAATTTCGAGACCGTTACGCGGCAGATCGGTCTGCGGACGGTCGAGCTGATCACTGACGAGGACGAGGCCGGCAGCCGCTTTGCCTTGAAGGTGAACGGCCGTGAGATCTTTGCCCGCGGCGCCAACTGGATTCCGGTCGACGCGCTGTTTTCGCGCTCCAAGCCGGAGCTGACCGAGGATCTGCTGCAATCGGCGGCGGCCGCCAACATGAACATCATCCGCGTCTGGGGTGGCGGCTTCTACGAGCACGACTGGTTCTACGACATCTGCGACCGCTTGGGGCTGATGGTGTGGCAGGACTTCATGTTCGCCTGCAATCTCTATCCGTCCACGGGCGATTTCCTGGAGAATGTTGAGGCGGAAGTTGCCTATCAGGTTCGCCGGCTGGCGACGCATCCGTCGATCGTGCTGTGGTGCGGCGATAACGAGTTGGTGGGCGCGCTCACATGGTTCGAGGAATCCCGCAGGGATCGAGACCGCTACCTCGTCTCCTATGATCGTCTGAACAGGACGATCGAGCAGGCGATGAAGAAGGCTGCGCCGGATGCGATCTGGTGGCCGTCGAGCCCGGCATCCGGCTATCTGAACTTCGGCGATGCCTGGCATGCCGATGGCTCGGGCGACATGCACTATTGGTCGGTCTGGCACGAGAACAAATCCTTCGACAATTACCGCACCGTGCGCCCGCGCTTCTGCTCGGAATTCGGCTTCCAGTCCTACACCTCGCTGCCTGTGATCAAGACCTATGCCGAGGCGAAGGATATGAACATCGCTTCTCCGGTCATGGAGCTGCACCAGAAGAATGCCGGCGGCAACGAGCGCATTGCCGGCACGATGTTCCGCTATTTCCGTTTCCCCAAGGATTTTCCAAACTTCGTCTATCTGAGCCAGGTCCAGCAGGGCCTCGCGATCAAGACGGCGGTGGAATATTGGCGGTCTTTGAAGCCGCATTGCATGGGCACCATCTACTGGCAGCTCAACGACACCTGGCCGGTGGCTTCGTGGTCGAGCCTCGATTACGGCGGCCGG
>BFBZ01000923.1_pt1 | contig 22450 bp, 13 predicted proteins | sample 1888401 | NCBI WGS metagenome assembly BFBZ01 (sample SAMD00112614, study PRJDB3348) | symbiont metagenome | host: Chara braunii | reverse complement strand
GCCACCGGCTACGAGACGCTGATCTATGACTGCATGATCGGCGACAACATCCTGTTCCAGCGCGCCGACAGCGTCGAGGCCGGCTGGAAGGCCGTCGAGCCGTTCATCGGGGCGTGGAAGAAGGCCGGCCGCGATGGCCTGCATTCCTACGCGGCCGGCAGCGAGGGACCTGAGGCGGCGGCCGATCTCCTGGCCCGCGACGGCCGCAGCTGGCGCAAGCTGGTTTAGCCGTGGTCGGGCCGCAGAACCGCAAACTCGTGCGAGTCGCGGACCAGGCGACGATGGCGAGGGTCGCGGCCGAACATCTCCTGGCCCGCATCGACGCAAATCCGGGGACCATAGCCGTCTGCCTCACCGGGGGATCGAGCCCGAGGCAGCTTTATCAGCTGCTGGCGACGGACGCCTATCGCGAGCGGATTGCATGGCCGCGCGTGCACTGGTTCATCGGCGACGAGCGCTATGTTCCGGCCGGAGATCCCCTGCACAACATGACCATGGCCCGCCACGCGTTCCTCGATGCCTGCGCGCCGGCCGCCAACATCCACCCGATCGCGACCGATAGGTCGGACCCGGAGGCCAGTGCCCGCGACTATCAGCGCACGCTGGAAGCGTTCTACGGCGCCGGGCGGCTCGCCCCCGCGCGGCCGCTGTTCGACCTTGTGCTGCTCGGCATCGGCCCCGACGGCCATGTCGCGTCGCTATTCCCCGGTTTTCCCGCCGTTGATGTCGCCGATCGCTGGGTCGTCGGCGTCGACAAGGCTCACGTCGCTCCCTTCGTGCCGCGGATCAGCCTGACCTTGCCTGCGCTCGCCTCCTGCCGAACCATGCTGTTTGAGATCGCCGGTACCGACAAGCGCGCGATCATGACGCGGGTGCTGGCCGGTGAGGACCTGCCGGCCAATCGCGCCCGCTCAAATCGGGAGACGATCCTGCTCATCGACAGCGAGGCCTGGCCGGAGGGGCGAAGTGGCGACATCTGACCTGCCCCATGCGCTCGTCATCATGGGCGTGTCCGGCTCCGGCAAGAGCACGATCGGGAAAACATTGGGGCAACGCCTCGGCTGGCGCTTCGAGGATGGCGACAGCTTTCACCCGCCCGCAAACGTCGCCAAGATGAGCGCCGGCCACCCGCTCACGGACGAGGATCGCTGGCCCTGGCTGCAGGCGATTGCCCAGGAGATCGCGCGTTGCCGTACTGCGGGCCAGCACATCATCATCGCCTGCTCTGCACTCAAGAAGGCCTATCGCGATATCCTGGTCGGCGGCTGTAACGATGTCCGCATGGTCTATCTCCAAGGCAGTCAGGAGCTGATCGGCAGACGGATGAGCCATCGCAAGGGGCACTTCATGCCGCCGGGCCTGCTCGCCAGCCAATTCGCCACCCTGGAACCACCTGACGCCGCCGAGCGTCCCATTACAGTCTCGGTCGACGCGCCAGTCGCGGCGATCGTGGACGACATCATGCAACAGCTTCACGCCGGTCGGGGCTGCGCCTGACCCGCGAACAGGAAGGGCTCATGACCCGCATCGCTCTCGTCGTATCCGACGTCGACGGCACGCTGCTGACCAAGGACAAGGTTCTGACCGAGCGGGCCGCGAAGGTGGCGCGACGGCTGCACGAATGTGGCGTCGCCTTCACGCTCACCTCGAGCCGCCCAGCGATCGGAATGCGCTTTCTGATCGAGCCGCTGCAGATCAGCCTTCCGGTCGGCCCGTTCAACGGCAGCTCGATCATCGACGCCGATATGCGCCCGCTCGAGCAGAGCCTGATCCCGCCCGCCGCCGCCGCGCGCTGCGTCGATCTTCTCCAACAATCCAGGGTCGACATCTGGGTCTTCACCAATGATGCCTGGCTGACGCGCAATCCGGACGGCGAATACGTCCCGAACGAGCGGCGCGCGATACGCGCGGAGCCGACGATCGTCGACGATTTCTCCCCCTATCTGTCGAACGCCTGCAAGATCGTCGGCGCCAGCAGCGATTTCGAGCTGCTGGCGCACTGCGAGAGCCAGATGCAGCAGACGCTGGGGACCGAGGCGACGGCGGTCCGCTCGCAGAGCTACTATCTCGACATCACTCCGCCCGGGCGCAACAAGGGCACCTTCGTCACGGCGATGGCCAAGCGGCTCGGCGTTCCGCTCGACCAGGTCGCGACCATCGGCGACATGCACAATGATGTCGCGATGTTCGAGGTGAGCGGATTGTCGATCGCCATGGGCAATGCCAGCGACGAGGTGAAGAGCAAGGCCAAGCGCATCACCACGTCCAATCAGGACGAAGGCTTTGCCAATGCCATGGAGATGATCCTGGCGGAAAACGCGCAAGGCTCATCCGCAAGCTGACGCGCGGCAGCTCAGGCTCCCGACCGCTGCCTTGCGGGTTTGTCGCTGGCCTTCTTGGCGCTGCTCAGATTTTGCGCCGTGTTGATCAGCGCGATATGGGTCAGCGCCTGGGGAAAGTTGCCGGTCTGCCGCCGTGCCTCGGTGTCGTATTCTTCGGCCAGCAGTCCAACGTCGTTGGCGATGTTCACCACGCGGCGGAACAGCGTCTCGGCCTTCTCCGTATCGCCCGCCAGGACATGGGCGTCGGCCAGCCACAGCGTGCAGGCCAGGAACGCGCCTTCGATCGGCTGCTGCTCGTCCGGCGGGACCTCGCGCGGATCGTGCCGGAGCACGAAGCCGTCCCGCAGCAGATGCTCCTCGATCGCGTCGACCGTGCCGCGAATGCGCGAATCGGAGCACGGCAGGAAGCCGACCGCCGGCAACAGCAGCAGGCTGGCATCGAGCAGCCGCGAGCCATAGGACTCGACGAAGCTGCCGAGGCTTTCGTCGTAGCCCTTGGCGCAGACATCGCGATGAATCGTCTCGCGCAGCCGCCGCCAGCGCTCCAGCGGCGCCTTGAACCCGAATTTCTCCGCGCTCTTGATCGCGCGATCGAACGCCACCCAGGTCATCACCTTGGAGAACACGTAGTGACGGCCATCGCCGCGGCGTTCCCAGATGCCGTGGTCGGGCTGGTCCCAGACGTCGGTGAGATGGTCGAGCACCGCGCATTCCAGGTCCCAGGTGCCGTCGTCCAGCTTGAGCTTGGTCATGCGGGCCTGATGGAAGGCATCCATCAGCTCGCCGTAGACGTCGAGCTGGAGCTGCGCATGCGCGGCATTGCCGATCCGCACCGGCTGGGCACCCTCGTAGCCCGGCAGCCACTCGGCCTCCCACTCCATCAGCCGCCGCTGGCCCATGATGCCATACATGATCTGCATGTAGGCGGGAGCGCCCGCCGCGGCGCGCAGCAGCCAGTTGTGCCAGGCCAGCGCTTCCTCGGTGTAGCCTGAGTTCATCAACGCGAGCAGCGTGAACGTCGCGTCACGCAGCCAGCAGAATCGGTAGTCCCAGTTGCGCCGGCCGCCGAGCTTCTCCGGCAGCGAGGTGGTCGGCGCCGCGACGATGCCGCCGGTCGGCGCGTAGGTGAGCGCCTTCAAGGTGATCAGCGAGCGCATCACGAGTGCGCGATGCTCGCCCTGATGGGTGCAGCGCCGCGACCAGTCGGCCCAGAACGTTTCGGTGTCATCCAGCGCCTGATCCGGATCGATCGCCTTGGGCGCCGGCAGATGCGACGGACCGTAGGTGAGCACGAAAGGCACGGTTTCGCCGGCAGCGACCTCGAACTCCGCCACCGTGGTCATGTCCGCGCCGCGGGTCGCGACGGGCGTATGCAGCACCGCCATGTCCTGGCCGCAGATGGCGAGCAGCGCGGAGCGATCCTCGGAACGCTTGACCCAGGGAATCTCGATGCCGAACCCGAAGCGGATGATCAGCTCCATCCGCATGGCGACCCGGCCGGAGACGCCGCGGACCAGCCGAACGACATCGGAGGCCCTGCCCCGCGGCGGCATGAAATCGATCATCTCGACGGTGCCGGTCGCAGTTTCGTATCGTGTCTCAAGGATGAGGCTGTCGCCGCGATAACGTCGAGACGTCGATCGGACGACGCCGCGCGGCTCGATCAGCCAGCGGCCGTGGCTGCGATCACCCAGCAGGCCGGCGAAACAGGCGTCGGAATCGAACGCCGGCCAGCACAGCCAGTCGATCGACCCGTTCCGGCTCACCAGGGCAGCCGTCTCACAATCGCCAATCAGGGCGTAGTCTTCGATCCTGCAGGACATTTGGCATCCGCGTGCAACTGCCCCCCAGCAATCCCCCCGTTCTAAACGCCGGCCGGGCTGATCCGTTCGGCGGTCGCCGCCTTCAACGCCGCGACGCTGGTCGCACCGGCGATGTCCTCGAGCTTGATCGGCATCTTGCGGCGCCAGTTCGGATGCTCGTCGATCGTGCCGGGAATATTGGGCTGATCGACCACCTCCAGCAGATCCTCCAGGGAAATCACCAGCAGCCGGGACCGCGTCCGCGACAGGAAGGCGATCGCTGAGTGGACGTCGTTGGCTTGAATGCCGTGTTGGCGGAGCACCTCGTCCCAGAGCCCCAACGCATCCCAGCGATCCTGGTCGCTTTCACCGGGATCGATGCCCAGCCCGCGTTTGGTCTTGAGATCGCCGAACGAGCGCCAGCCGGCGTAGGTCGAGAGGTCGTGGGTATTCAGCGTCACCAGCGCGTTCGGCGGATAGAAGTCGACATCGCGGAAGCGGCCGTTGTCGTCGCGTTCGAAGATCATCACCTTGTAGGACCACAATCCCCAATCGGCCATCTGTTCGCGAAAGCCCTCCGGCACGGTGCCGAGATCCTCGCCGATGACGATGCATTCATTGGCGACGCTCTCGATGACGGTCGCGGCCAACAGCGCCTCGAACGGCATCTGCACGTACGCGCCCTGCTTGGCCGGAAATCCGTGCGGCACCAGATAGAGTCGCTTCAAACCGAGCACATGGTCGAGCCGGATCGCGCCGGCATGCCGCATCGACGCCCGAACCATCTCCCGGAACGGCTCGAAATTCTTCAGCGCCAGTCCGGGCGCGTTGAACCCGGCGAGCCCCCAGTTCTGCCCGACCGTGTTCAAGGGATCGGGGGGCGCCCCAACCGAGAGCGTGCGCGAAATGGCGCCCTGCTCGTTCCAGGCATCGAAGCCGTCGGATTGAACGCCGACCGCGACGTCGAGATACAAGCCGACCTTCATTCCCAGCCGATGCGCGAGATCCCGGCAATGGCGCAATTGTCGCTCGGCGAGCCATTGCACATAGGCGATGAACTCGGCCTCCCTCCGGTCGGGGCCGCTGAGCAGCGCCGCGCAGCGCGCAGCATCGGGCTGCCGCCACTCCTCGGGCCAGTCCCACCAGGGCTTCTGGAAGCGATGCCGCAACACCTCGAAGCAGGTGAAGCGGGCCAGCAGCTCGCCACGCTCGGCCCGATAGGCCTTGAACTCCGCAGCGGCCGCGGCGTCGGGCGCAGCCATGAAAGCGTCGAAGGCGGCACGCAGGGCCGGCCATTTCAACGCCGCCACACCCTTGTAGTCCACCAGCTCGGCCTGCCGCAGCGGCTCCAGCACCTTGCTGCCGGGCCCCTTCGCGAAGCCCGGGGCCTGCTCGACATCGACATAGAGCGCATTCAGGAACAGCCGGCTGTTCGGCGCATAAGGGCTGAAATCGCCCGGCCGATCGTCGAACAGCGCGTGCAACGGATTGAGGCCGACGCCATCGGCGCCGAGTTCGGCGCAAAGCGTGATGAGATTGGCAAGGTCGGTGAAATCGCCCATGCCCCAGTTGCGGCCGGATCGAATGCCGTAGAGCTGCACCGCCAGCAGCCAGACACGGTCGAAATCACCGGCGAAGGCCTTCGCCGGTGCGACGAGCAGCGGCAGCTCCTCGCGGTACGACGACGCATCCGCCAGCTCGAGGCGGTAGCTGCCGACCGGCAGATCACCCGGCCACTCGACCAGGGCCTCGCCGGCGTCTCCCTTCGCGATCTCAGCGTCGCCACGCCTGATGGTCCACCTGACCGGCAGCTTCGCCGCCTCGGTCAGGCGGCTGCGCGCGGGCTGCCCGGAGCGAATCACCACCGCATCGCTCAGCAGCCGATGCGGCGTGGGCCGGGGAAAGGCCTCCACGATGATCTTGAGGGCCGCTTCGTCGGTCACACGACGGTGCCCCTGACCATCGTAGAATTCTGTCAGGATTCCGAGACTATGGGCTTCGCTGTAGAGATCCATTCGGCACGCGATCTGGACGTAACGGGAAGTCGTACGTCGTAAAATTGTTGTGGGACGGCAAGAGGATAAGCCCCTAACGCCGCGGCAAGGCCGTCGTTCCCCGGGGAACAAAACGAGCCTTGCGGCTTTGTAATTGGGGTCGTCTCGGTTTCTAGCGAACCGGGACGCCGTTTTATTGTCAATGGCATCACCGTGAACAAATTTGCGCACACGTTCGAGAGCGTCGCCCTCAAAGACGCTTTCTCCCCTATTCTGCCCTCTTTTGAGGAGAGCCGCATCTGTCGAGGCCGAGACATCTTTCGAGACGCCTCCGATCGCAGCCGCATCATCATCCTCTCTCCTAGGTGAGGGCCTCATGAACCTGATGTCATCCCTGGATTCGCCCAGCCTGCAGACCGAGCCCGACGGCGACGGTCTCTGGTACAAGGACGCGATCATCTATCAGCTGCACGTCAAGGCGTTCGCCGACAGCAACAATGACGGCGTCGGCGACTTCGCCGGCCTGACCGACAAGCTGGACTATCTGCAGGACCTCGGCGTCACCACGCTGTGGCTGTTGCCGTTCTACCCCTCGCCCGGCCGCGACGACGGCTACGACATCGCCGACTACGGCAGCATCAATCCCGATTTCGGGACGATGAAGGAGTTCAAGCGCTTCATCCAGGAAGCCAAGCGGCGCGGCCTGCGGGTGATCACCGAACTCGTCGTCAACCACACCTCCGACCAGCATCACTGGTTCAAGCGCGCCCGGCGCAGCCCGCCCGGCTCCAGCGCCCGCAACTGGTACGTCTGGAGCGACACCGACCAGAAATATCTCGGCACCCGAATCATCTTCACCGATACCGAGAAGTCCAACTGGACCTGGGATCCGGAGGCCGGCCAGTTCTACTGGCACCGCTTCTTCTCGCACCAGCCGGACCTCAATTTCGACAATCCGCGCGTGGTCAACGCGATCATCCAGGTGATGAAACGCTGGCTCGATGCCGGCGTCGACGGCTTCCGGCTTGACGCCATCCCCTACCTCTGCGAGCGCGACGGCACCAACAACGAAAACCTCCCGGAGACGCATGCGATCATCAAGCGCCTGCGTGTCGAGCTCGACAATTACGCCAAGGACAAGCTGCTGCTGGCGGAAGCCAATCAGTGGCCGGAGGACGTTCAGGAATATTTCGGCCAGGGCGACGAATGCCATATGGCCTATCACTTCCCGCTGATGCCGCGCATCTACATGGCGATCGCCCAGGAGGACCGCTTCCCGATCACCGACATCCTTCGCCAGACGCCCGACATCCCCGCGACCTGCCAATGGGCGCTGTTCCTGCGCAACCATGACGAGCTGACGTTGGAGATGGTGACCGACGTCGAGCGCGACTATCTGTGGTCGACCTACGCCAACGATCCGCGCGCACGCATCAATGTCGGCATCCGCCGCCGCCTCGCGCCGCTGATGGACAACGACCGGCGCAAGATCGAGCTGATGAACTCGCTGCTGATGTCGTTCCCCGGCACGCCGATCATCTATTACGGCGACGAGATCGGGATGGGTGACAACATCTATCTCGGCGACCGCAACGGCGTACGAACGCCGATGCAATGGACGCCCGACCGCAATGGGGGCTTCTCGCGCGCCGACCCGGCGCGGCTCTACGCGCCGATGATCATGGACCCGGTGTACGGCTACGAGGCGGTCAATGTCGAGGCGCAGTCGCGCAGCCTGTCGTCGCTTTTGAACGCCACCAAGAAGCTGATCTCGATGCGCAAGTCGACGCTGGCCTTCGGCAGGGGCACCATGACCTTCATCCGCCCGGCCAACCGGTCGGTTCTGGCCTACGTCCGCCAGTACAAGGACGAGGTCATCCTCTGCGTCGCCAACCTGTCGCGCTCGGCGCAGGCGACCGAGCTCGATCTCTCGCCGTTCAAGGATCGCGTCCCGATCGAGATGCTCGGCCGCTCGCGCTTTCCCGCGATCGGCGAGCTGCCATACATGATCACGCTCGCGCCCTACGGATTCTACTGGTTCCAGCTCAAGGAGCGCGAGAAGTCGGAGCCCATCATCCAGCGCGCGGTGCCGGAGTTCGAGACGCTGGTCGTGCCGCTCGGCTCGACCTGGGTATCGCTGGCCCGCACCCGCAGCGTGTTCGAACGCGACGTTCTGCCCGGGCATCTGGCGCGCGCGCGATGGTACCCCGAGCGCTCGGCGGACGCGATCCATCCGACCCTGACCTCGGCGATCCCGTTCTGCGACATCGGCGACAACCGGCCCTGGCTGATCTTCTTCAAGGCCGCGGAGCGCGACGACAGGCTGCGCTATCTGCTGCCGATGCAGATCGAATGGGTCCGCTTCGATCGCGATCGCTACAATCCGCAGGCCTTCGCCGCCGTGCGCCAGGGCGCCCGCGAGGGAACGCTGCTCGATGCGGCGACCAGCCCGATCTTTCTCGCGCTGCTCCTGCACAATCTGAAGCAATCGCTGACGGTCGAGGAAAACGGTGTGCGCCTCGAATTCCGGCCGACGCCGCGGTTTCCGGACAAGCCAATCCGCGAATCCGAGCAGGTGCGCGTGGTCGAAACCGACCGCTGCAGCAGCAAGGCGGTCGTCAACAACGAGTTCTTCATCAAGATCCGCCGCGAGCTGGAGGCCGGCCCGCATCCGGAGATCGAGATCGGCCGATTCCTCACGGAGGCGGTGGGCTTCGCCAATGTCCCGCCGCTGCTCGGGAGTATCGAGGTGATCCAGGAGGGCGAGCGGCAGACCGTCGGCTGCGTCCACGGCTTCGTCGAGAACCAGGGCGACGGCTGGACCGTCAGCGCCGCCTATCTCGATCGCTACGTCGACGACCAGCGCGTGTTCGCCGCGAGCGGCGACGAGCGGCAGAGCGAGGAGCTGTCGCCCTATCTGCGCTACATGGCGCAGGCAGGCCGTCGCGTCGGCGAGTTGCATGCGGCGCTCGCCTCGCGCAGCGACATCGTCGATTTCGCGCCCGAGCCCACGAACGCAGATCATCTCGATCACTGGATCGACCGGCTGCGCGGCCAGGCTGACCGGATCCTCACGGGCCTGAGCGAGCGCCGCGATCACCTCAAGGATCCGGAACGAGGGCTGGTCGACCAGGTGCTCGCCAGGCGCGGCGAGCTGTCGGAGCGCCTCAGCAGCCTGATCCCGCACCATATCGGCGGCTGCGACATCCGGCTGCATGGCGATTTCCATCTCGGCCAGATCCTCATCGTCAAAGACGATATTTTCATCATCGACTTCGACGGTGACGAGGAGCAGCCGCTTGCGGAGCGTCGGCGCAAGGCGCCGCCGGCGCGCGACATCGCAGGCTTCCTGCGCTCGATCGATTGCTCGGTCCGCGTCGCCCAGGAGCGCGCCCTGAGGGCGAGCCAGGACGATCACGGCCGTATCGCCGCCGCGCTGTCGGAATGGCGCGACCAGGCAGCGACCGCCTTCTTGGCTGGCTATCGCGAGATCAAGGCCAGTCAGCGCCTCTGGCCGGACGATCCGCATACGGCGGAGGCGCTCCTTAACTTTTTCATGCTGGAAAAAGCCCTCGGAGCGCTCGAATATGATCTGGCTCACCGGCCGGACTGGTTGCGCATCGCATTGAGCAACCTGCTTCGCGTCCTGTCCGAGCCAGCATCAGCCAGCGAGTCCTCATGACCCATCTTTCTCCCGAGGCGTTTGCGATCATCGAAGGTCGGCATGCCGACCCGTTTCGCTATCTCGGTCAGCACAATGTCGACGGGCGGACGGTCGTGCGCGCGTTCCTGCCCGAGGCCTCCCGCGTCGAGGTGGTCGGCGAGCACGGCGACGTCGCCGCGCTGACGCGCATCCATGATGCCGGCCTGTTCACCGGGACCATGCCGTCGCTGCAGCGCTATCGGCTTCGGGCGACATTCGGCGACCACGTCACCGACCTCGAAGATCCTTATCGTTTCCTGCCGATCCTGAGCGACTTCGACCTGCATCTGCTCGGCGAAGGCAATCATGAGCGGCTCTACGACAAGCTCGGCGCGCATCCAATGGTGCTCGACGGCGTCGACGGCGTCGGCTTCGTCGTGCTCGCGCCGAACGCGCGTCGCGTCAGCGTGGTCGGCGATTTCAACTTCTGGAATGCGCGGCGCCACCCGATGCGCGTCCGCGGCAACGGCTACTGGGAGCTGTTCATTCCCCGCGCCAGGGCCGGCGACCACTACAAGTTCGACATCATCGGCCCGCAGGGCGAGCACCTGCCGCTGAAATCGGACCCGATGGCCTTCGCGGCCGAGATGCGTCCCAAGACCGCATCGATCGTGGTCGACGAGTCCAGCCTGCCGCGACCTCGGCCGGCGCCGCATGACATCAACAAGCTGAACAGGCCGGTCTCGATCTATGAGGTGCATCTCGGCTCGTGGCGGCGCAAGGACAATAACCAGTGGCTGACATATCGCGAACTCGCCGAGCAACTGCCGGCCTATGCACGCGACATGGGCTTCACGCACATCGAATTCCTGCCGGTCAGCGAGCACCCGTTCGACGGCTCCTGGGGCTATCAGCCGACCGGCCTATTCGCGCCGACCAGCCGCTTCGGCAGTCCTGAGGACTTCTGTGCGCTGGTTGATGCGTGCCACCGCGAGGGCCTCGCGGTGTGGCTCGACTGGGTGCCAGGCCATTTCCCGGATGACCCGCACGGCCTAGGCCATTTCGACGGCACCGCGCTGTACGAGCACGCCAACCCGATGCAGGGCCGGCATCTCGACTGGGGCACGCTGATCTACAATTACGGCCGCACCGAAGTCGCCAATTTCCTGCGCTCGAACGCGCTGTTCTGGCTGGAGCGCTACGGCATCGACGGTCTGCGCGTCGATGCCGTCGCCTCGATGCTCTATCTCGACTACAGCCGTCCGTCCGGCGGCTGGATTCCGAACAAATATGGCGGGCGCGAGAACCTCGAGGCCATCGAGTTTCTGCGCCGGACCAATATCGACGTGTTCGGCCATTTCCCGCAGGCGACGACGGCTGCCGAGGAATCCACGGCGTGGCCGCAGGTGTCTCGCCCGGTCGACATGGGCGGGCTCGGTTTCGGCTACAAGTGGAACATGGGCTGGATGCACGACACCTTGCGCTACATCAGCAAGGACCCGATCCACCGCAAATATCACCACGGCGAGATCCTGTTCGGCCTGCACTACGCCTTTTCGGAAAACTTCATCCTGCCGCTGTCGCATGACGAGGTCGTGCACGGCAAGCGCTCCATCCTTGGCCGGATGCCGGGCGACGACTGGCAGCGTTTTGCCAACCTGCGTGCGTATTACAGCTTCATGTTCGGGCATCCCGGCAAGAAGCTCCTGTTCATGGGCTGCGAGCTCGCCCAGGAGCGCGAGTGGAATCACGATACCTCGCTCGACTGGCATCTGCTCGGCGACGCCAAATATGCCGGCATCCAGGCCCTGATCCGCGACCTCAACCACCTCTACCGCAACGTGCCGGCGCTGCATGAGCGGGACTGCGAGCCGGACGGCTTCGAGTGGTTGATGACCGACGACTCCGACCGAAACGTCTTCGCCTGGGTGCGCAAGGGCTTCGATGAGCACGCGCGCTGCGTCGTGGTCGTGAACTTTTCGCCCAACGTGTATTACAATTACCGGGTCCGCGTGCCGTTCGGCGGCAGATGGAGGGAAGCTTTCAATTCCGACTCCCTGCATTATGGCGGCAGCAATGTCGGCAACGTCGGCCAGGTCCATGCCTCTGAAGAACACCAGCTCAACCTCATCCTCCCGCCCATGGCAGCGGTATTTCTCCTCCCGGAAGCCTGACGCAATGCGCCTGGCCGCTGGAAGCCACGCCCGTCTCGGAGCAACCTGGGACGGACGGGGGACCAATTTTGCCCTGTTCTCCGCCAATGCCGAGAAGGTCGAGCTCTGCCTGTTCGACAGCCAGGGCCGGCGCGAGATCGAGCGCATCGAACTGCCGGAGCGGACGGAGGATGTCTGGCACGGCTATCTCAACGATGTCTCGCCGGGGCAGCTCTATGGCTACCGTGTCTACGGTCCTTACGAGCCGGAGCAGGGCCACCGCTTCAATGCCAACAAGCTGCTGCTCGACCCCTATGCCAAGCGGCTCGCCGGCCGGCTGGTCTGGAGCGACGCCCATTTCGCCTACCGCGCCGGCTCGCCGCGCGAGGATCTCTCGTTCGACCGGCGCGACAACGCCCGCGGCATGCCCAAGGCTGTCGTCATCGACGAGACCTTCAACTGGGGCCGGCGCGAAATGCGGCCGCAGATCCCGTGGGAGGACACGATCATCTACGAGGCCCATGTCAAGGGCCTGACCAACAAGCGCGACGACGTCCCACCCAATCTGCGCGGCACCTATGGCGGGCTGTCGTCGCCGGCGATGATCAAGCATCTGAAGCGGCTCGGCGTCACGACGATCGAGCTGCTTCCCATCCACGCCTTCATCGACGACCGCATGCTGGTCGAGAAGAAGCTGGTCAACTACTGGGGCTACAACACGATCTCGTTCTTCGCGCCGGAGCTTCGCTACGCGCAGGACAATCCGCTCGATGCCTTCCGGACGACGGTGGCAAGGCTGCACGATGCCGGCATAGAGGTCATGCTCGACGTCGTCTACAACCATACCGCCGAGGGCAACCATCTCGGACCCACCCTGTGCTATCGCGGCATCGACAACGCGTCCTACTACTGGCTGAAGCCCGACAATCCGCGCTTCTACGACGATTTCACCGGCTGCGGCTCGTCCGTTAACCTGACGCATCCGCGTGTGCTCCAGATGGTGATGGACTCGCTGCGCTACTGGGTCGAGGTCTGCCACGTCGACGGCTTCCGCTTCGACCTTGCCACCACCCTGGCGCGCGAGAAGCACGGCTTCGACCGGCGCAGCGGCTTTCTCACCGCGATCCGCCAGGACCCGGTGCTGGCGAGCGTCAAGCTGGTCGCTGAGCCCTGGGACGTCGGTCTCGGCGGCTATCAGGTCGGCGCATTCCCCTCGCAATGGTCCGAATGGAACGACCGCTATCGTAGCGCCATGCGTCGCTACTGGAGTGGCGAAGGCAGCCTGATCGGCGAGGTGTCGAGCCGCATGACCGGCTCGTCCGACATCTTCAACCATGACGGCCGCACCCAGCGCGCCAGCGTTAATCACGTCACCGTCCATGACGGGTTCACGCTGGCCGATCTCTTCAGCTACAACAGCAAGCACAATGAAGCGAACGGCGAGGACAATCGCGACGGCTCCAACGACAACCACAGCAACAATTTCGGTCATGAGGGGCCGACCGACGACGTGACGATCACGGCGCTGCGGCGGCAGTCGCGCAAGAACCAGCTCGCCTGTCTGTTCCTCGCACAGGGCCTGCCGCTGCTGCTCGCAGGCGACGAGGTCGGCAACTCGCAGCATGGCAACAACAACGCCTATTGCCAGGACAACGAGGTCGGCTGGGTGGACTGGAGCGGCATGGGCCGCGAGGGCGATGATCTCATCGACTTCATCGCGCACATGACCGAGCTGCGCCGCCGCTTCGGCCAGATTCGCGCACGCCGCTGGCTCGATGGCCGCCGCCCGGACGGCAGCTTCGGCGTGCTGTGGCTGACGCCTTCGGCGGAGGAGATGACGCAAACCGACTGGACCTTTCCCGACGGACGATTTCTCGCCTATGTGCTCGCTCCGGTGGAACAGGAACAGGCTCCGATCTTTATCGTTCTGAACGCGGCCCCCGAAGAGATCGGATTCAAATTGCCCAAGCTTGCCGAGTACAAGACGTGGCAACAGGTCCTGAACACCACCGAAGCCCAGCAGACGCCGATCGATTTCGCGTCCGGTGCGGACCTCAAGGCCCCGTCCCGCTCCGTGCTGGCGTATGCGGGCCAGTCATGAACGGCCGTCAATTCGGACCTCGGCTCACGCAGGACGGCACGACGTTCCGGCTGTGGGCGCCCGCCGCCAGGCGCGTCGATCTGATCCTCGACGTCAAGCATGAGATGCAACGCGGGGATGGCGGTTGGTATTCGCTCGACGTCGCCGGCGCCGGCGCCGGCACGCGGTATAAGTTCCGTATTGACGATGAGCTCGACGTTCCAGATCCCGGCTCGGATTTCCAGCCGGAGGATGTCTCCGGCCCGAGCGAAATCATCGACCACCGTGCCTACACCTGGCGCTCCGAAAACTGGCGCGGTCGTCCATGGCAGGATGCCGTGTTCCTCGAAAGCCATGTCGGCACCTTCACGACGGAAGGCACCTACCGCGCAATGATCGACAAGCTCGATCATCTCGTTGAAACCGGCATCACCGCGCTCGAACTGATGCCGCTGGCGGACTTCGCCGGCTCCCGCAACTGGGGCTATGACGGCGTGCTGCTCTACGCGCCGGACAGCGTCTATGGGCGTCCCGATGATCTGCGCGCGCTGATCGACGAGGCGCATCTGCGTGGCATCATGGTGTTTCTCGACGTCGTCTACAATCACTTCGGCCCGGAGGGAAACTACATCGGCCGCTATGCGCCGACCTTCTTCACCGACGCGCATACGCCGTGGGGCAGCGCAATCGACTACCGGCTCTCCGAAGTGCGCGCCTTCGCGATTCAGAACGCGTTGCATTGGCTGACGGACTATCGCTTCGACGGCCTGCGCTTCGACGCCGTGAATCACATCCTGTCCAACGAGGGTGAGATTCCGATGCTGCACGATCTCAGTGCCGCCGTGGGCAAGCTGGTCGAAGCAACCGGGCGGCACATCCATCTCGTGCTCGAAAACGGCGACAACCGCGCCAGCATGTTGGATTCCGCAGAGGAGCCGCCGCGCGGCAAATTTCGCGCGCAGTGGAACGACGACTATCATCACGCCTGGCACGTGATCCTGACCGGCGAGAGCGGCGGCTATTACGGCGACTACCAGCAGGCGCCGCGCCGCGATCTCGCTCGCGCGCTCGCCTCCGGCTTCGTCTACCAAGGCGAACCCGCGGCATTCTGGGGCGGCGATCCGCGGGGCGAGCCGAGCGGTCATCTGGCCCCCGGCGCGTTCGTCAACTTCCTGCAGAACCACGACCAGATCGGCAACCGCGTGTTCGGCGACCGCCTGGAGGCGCTGGCGTCGCCGGAAGGGATCGCGGCGGCACTCGCGGTGACGCTGCTCGCGCCCACCGTCCCGATGCTGTACATGGGCGAGGAATGGGGCTCGAAGCAGCCGTTCCCGTTCTTCTGCGACTTCCAGGGCGACCTCGCGCATGCCGTGCGCAACGGACGCCGCAGGGAGTACGAGTGGGCGTACGCCAAATATGGCGACGAGGTTCCCGATCCGCTCGACATCGAAACCTTCCAGTCCGCAATCATCGACTGGGACTCCCGCAATGAGTCGCCGGGGCGCGAGCGTCTCGCGCTGGTGCGCGCGCTCCTTGCGGTGCGTCACAAGGAGGTTGCGCCGCGGCTTCCGGGAGCGAAATTCGGCGAGGCGGACGTGACCGATGACGGTCGCCTGAGCGCGCATTGGCTGATGGGCGATGGCAGCCGGCTAAATCTGCTTGCCAACGTCTCCGACAAGGAGCTCGCGGCTTCGCCGACCGGCGTCCCGGGCACCCCGATCTGGGGCGACACGCCTGGAGACCGCCTGCCGCCGTGGTCGGTGTTCTGGAGCATCGGGGGATAGCATGCCTCCGGCCATTCCCCTCGCGACCTATCGCCTGCAGCTCACGGGTGATTTCAACTTCGAATCGGCCGCACGCGTCTTGCCATATCTGAAGGCGCTGGGCATCAGCCACGTCTACGCTTCGCCCTTCATGACGGCGCGGAAGGGCTCGACGCATGGCTACGACATCACCGATCATTCCAAGCTCAATCCCGAGCTCGGCGGCGAGGACGGCTTTGCGAAACTGAGCGCGGCGCTGAAGCAGTACGATCTCGGCCTCATCCTCGACTTCGTGCCGAACCATGTCGGCGTGCATTTCGACGACAATCCGTGGTGGCTCGACGTGCTCGAATGGGGCCAGGCTTCGCCGCACGCCGCCTCGTTCGACATCGACTGGGACCAGTTGCCGTACCGCGCGCGCGGCGGCGTGCTGCTGCCGATCATCGGCACCTCCTACGGCCACGCGCTCGAACATGGCGACATCGAGCTGCGCTATGACCCGGACGAAGGCTCGTTCTCCTGCTGGTACTTCGAGCATCGGTTGCCGATCGCGCCGGAGCGCTACGGCGAGGTATTGCGCATCATCGTCAAGGAGGCCGGTGAGGAGAGCAGCGAGGCCGGCAAGGCGATTCTCGACCTGGCGTCGCGCTATCGCGGCTTGCGCCATCCGAACCGCAAGGAAGCGCCGGCGTTCAAGGCGGCCCTCAAGGCCATTCCCGGCGCGGCCGACGTCATTGCCCAGGGGATCGCGGCCTATAAGGCCGGCCCCGACCGTGGTGCGCAGACGCTCGCTCTGCATCATCTGCTGGAGCGACAGCACTACAAGCTCGGCCATTGGCGGCTTGCGTCCAGCGACATCAACTACCGCCGCTTCTTCGACGTCAACACGCTGGCGGGCCTGCGCGTCGAGGACGCCGGCACGTTCGAGGCTATCCACCGGCTGGTCAAGAAGCTGATCGCGGATGGTCAGTTGCAGGGTCTGCGGCTCGACCATATCGATGGCCTGCGCGATCCCGCACAATATTTTCAGCGCCTGCGCCGGCTGATCCGCGACGCTCGGGGGCCCGCAGCCGGGCCGTTCTACGTCGTCATCGAGAAGATTCTCTGCGAGCACGAGAAGCTGCCGGGTTTTGCCGGCGTGCACGGCACCACCGGCTACGAGTGGATGAACGTCATCACCCAGGTGCTGATCGACGGCAAAGGTCTGGAGCCCTTGGACGAGATCTGGCGCCAGATCAGCAACAAGCCGCCGAAGCTCGCGCCTGTGATCAAGGAGGCCAAGCGGCGCGTGCTGGAGACGCTGCTGACCAGCGAGTTCACCGTGCTGACCCGCCTGCTGGCGCGCATCGCCAACGGCCACTACTCGACGCGCGACTATTCGGAAGACATCCTGCGCCAGGCGCTCGAGCTGTATGTTCTTCACTTCCCGGTCTATCGCACCTATCTCACCACAGCCGGCCCGACCGAGACCGACCGCAAGCTGATCGACCACGCCATCGCAGGCGCCCGGGCCGAATGGTTCGCCTCCGACGGCTCGATCTTCGAGTTCCTGCGCGATGCGCTGACCATGGATCTCATCAAGCGCGACCGCAGCACCAACCACAGCGTCCCGCGTGTGCGCCGCTTCGCCCTCAAGGTGCAGCAGCTCACCGGGCCGATGATGGCGAAGTCGCTGGAGGACACCGCCTTCTACCGCTTCCACCGACTGCTCGCGCTCAACGAGGTCGGTGGCGATCCAGCGGCGCATGCTCTGGCGATCGCCGACTTCCACAAGCTGATGCGGGACCGCGCCAGGCATTGGCCGCACGGCATGACCGCCACTGCTACCCACGACACCAAGCGCGGCGAGGATGCGCGCACGCGGCTCGCCGCCATCACCGAGCTGCCCAACGATTGGACGTCCGCGATGGCGCGCTGGAAGACCTTGAACGCGCCGCACGTCATCACGGATGGCAAGATGCGCGCGCCCTCGGCGGCGTTCGAATACATGCTGTACCAGACGCTCGTCGGCATCTGGCCGGCAAGCGGCACCGATGGCACCCTGCCCGAGCGGCTGCAGGCCTATGCGCTGAAGGCCGCGCGCGAGGGCAAGGAGGAGACCAGCTGGCTCAATCCGAACGAGGCCTATGAGAACGGCCTGCGCGCCTTCATCGACCGCATCCTGGATCGCGAGCGCTCGTCCGAGTTCCTGCAGTCGCTGGAGACGCTTTCCAGGCGACTCGCTTTGCTCGGCGCGCTGAACTCGCTGACCCAGCTCACGCTGAAGGCGACGATGCCCGGCGTGCCGGATTTCTATCAGGGCACCGAGTTCTGGGACCTTTCGATGGTCGATCCGGACAACCGCCGCCCGGTCGATTTCGCCGCGCGTGAGCACGCGCTGCGTGCGTGCGAGACTCCCGACTGGGCCCACCTCGCGGACCATTGGCCGGACGGCCGCATCAAGCTCGCCTGGACGCGGGAGCTGCTGAAGCTTCGCAACCAGATGCCCGCCGTGTTCACCGACGGCTCCTACGAGCCGCTCGAGGTGAGCGGACGTCATGCCGATCACGTCATTGCCTTCGCACGGCGGCGTGGGCGCGACGCCGTCGTCGTCGTCACTGTGCGCAACTTTGCACCCTTCACCGACGGTGGCCGGGTGTGGCCCCACGCAGATGGTTTCGAAGCCGAGGTTCATGCCCGCGGCTACATACCGGCGGACATGCAGGACGGCATCCTGGCGGTGTCCTCCATCTTCACGCATTTGCCTGCAGCGGCGATCCCGGCGCGGACCGACGCGGCAGCCCACCCGCCTGGTCGACGTCGGACAGCAGCGGCGCCGACCTGATCAGCTCTTCTTCGTCAACAGCAGCTGGCCGCGGCTGCGGATCGCGGATTGCGCCGCCTCGGCAAAGCGCTGCAGCAGCCAGGGCAGCACGACCTCGACACGCACGTGATCGTCGGCGACGTCGACATGGCCCGACGCCGCCTGACCGAGCGCGCGAACGCGAAAGATCATCTTGTCGCCCTCCCAGCGCTCTTCGTCGACCTTCAGGACCGGAACGCTGGTCGCGGCGCGGCTGAGACCGGCCTGGAGCCGGCGCACGGCCTCGTCCTTGCCGAGGCGATGCGGAATGGAAACGACAAGCGGTCTTGACATCGCGATCTCCTGACTAACAACCCTCTCTACGTAGTCATCGGTGACTACGACCGCAAAGACACACGCTGCATTTTACTTGTTCCCACGCGGAACTTTCGAAGTTCCAACCAGTTTCCTCGGCGAAGGCAGAGCACGTTGTCGCCCCGCTGCCGGGCACTGGAGGGAAGCACATGTCCATCGGAACTATCATCCTCATCATTCTCATCATCGCCCTGCTCGGCGGCTTTTCCGGCATCGGCGGCGGTCCGTTCTACGGCACCGGCTACTACGGCGGCGGCGGCCTCGGCCTGATCATCGTCATCGTGCTGATTCTCGTCCTGCTCGGACGCATCTGATCCGATCGATCTCATAGCCATCCAACTGATCAGCTCGGGCTGACGTGGCCGCGCCACGTCGGCCTGGCCTTGATTGCGCCCCCGCATCGTATCCCTTACACTTCGTTCGCGAGCTTCCTCATCGCCGGCTTGATCGCTCCGGCCGCGTCGTCATAGCCCTCCCACGCCTTGGTCTTGGGCAAGAGCGCCGGCGCGGTTCGGACCGTGTACCGCTCGGGTTCGAGCCCGTTCTTCACCTGCGCCCAGGTCAGCGGCATCGACACGGTGGCGCCTTCGCGAGCGCGCGGCGACAGCACGGCGACCGCCGTCGACATCCGGTCGTTGCGCAGATAGTCGAGGAAGATCTTCCCCTTGCGCAGCTTCTTCGACATGTTGAGCAGGTACTGCTCCGGGCGGTCGTTCGCCATCCATTGGCACACGCCCTGTGCAAACGCCTTCGCTTCGGGCCAGCTCACCTTGTCGCGCGCGCCGTGCAGCAACGGCGTCACCACATGCAGACCCTTGCCGCCCGTGGTCTTGCAGAAGCTCTCGAGTCCGAGGCTCTTCAAGCGCTGGCGCATCTCCTTGGCGGCCGCGATCACCTCCTCGAACGCGACGTTCGGCGCCGGATCGAGATCGAACACCAGCCGACCCGGGACGTCATAGGCGTCCGGCGCGCAATTCCATGGATGCAGCTCGACGGCGGCGACCTGGGCCACCGCGATCAATCCCTCGACGCGGTCGATCTGCAGATACGGTTTGCGGTCGCCCGAGACCTTGACCAGCTCCAGCAGGTCCGACATGCCCTGCATGCCGTGCCGCTGGAAGAATTTTTCGCCACCGATGCCATCAGGCGCACGCACGATCGAGCACGGCCGCCCCCTCAGATGCCCGATCATCCAGTTGCCGACGGCTTCCAGATAGGTCGCAAGATCAAGCTTGGTGACGGGCTCGCCGTCGCCGGCGTCCGGCCACAGCGCCTTGTCGGGCTTGGAGATTGCAACGCCCATCACGGTCGCCGAGCCCTTCGTGCGTGACGGCGTCTTGTGCAGCGTGGTGCCGACGGTCGCGACGCTCGCGGCGGCCCGCGCCACCGGCCTGGCAACCTTCGTCGTCACCACCGGCGCCTCGGCAACGACCTCGCGGGCTGGCTTGTCCTCGCGCAGTCCCTTGAACGAGGCCTGCCTGACATTGCCGTCGCCGGTGAAGCCGGCAAACTCGATCTCGGCGACCAGCTCGGGCTTGAGCCAATGCACGTCACGCGTCTTACGCGGCGCGTTCTTGCCGCTGAACGGGCTCTTGTCGGATGCCGCCGCCTTCAGCGCCGGCATGATCGCCTTCACCGTGTCCTGGCCGAAGCCGGTGCCGACGATCCCGACATAAGCGAGATGATCGTCCTTGTTGACGCCGACCATCAACGATCGGAATTTGCCGTTGGTCGTCTTCCAGCCGCCGATGACGACCTCGTGGCCGGGCCTGGTCTTGGCTTTGGTCCAGCTCTCCGTCCGTCCCGAATGATAGGCCGAGTCCAACTTCTTCGAGACGATGCCTTCGAGGTTCAGCTTGCGCGCCGACTCCAGCACGGCTTCGCCGTCGCTCTCGAAATGCTCGACGTAGCGGATCCGCGGTGTCTTGCCCTTGATATGCGCCTTCAGCAGCTTCGCCAGCCGTGCCTTGCGCTCGCGCAAAGGCTGGCGGCGCAGGTCGAACTCCTCGGCGAACATCAGGTCGAAGGCGAAGAAGATCAGCTCGTCGGTTTCACCCGCCGAGATCGCCGCCTGCAGGGCGGAGAAGTTCGGATTGCCGTCCTTGTCGAGCGCGACGATCTCGCCGTCGATGATCGCGTCCGGCAGCTTCGCAGCCTCCTCCGCAATCGCGCCGAACTTGGCGGTCCAGTCCAGGCCCTTGCGGGTCTTCAGGGTTGCCTCGCCGCCCTCGACCCTGATCTGCACGCGGTAGCCGTCGAACTTGATCTCATGCCCCCAGCCCTCGCCGCTCGGCGGTTGCGCGACCGACGTGCAAAGCTCGGGCGGCACGAAATCGGGCAGCGACGATACCGTCTTCGGCGCAACGCGGGCCTTGGTGCCGTTTGCCTTCGCGGCCCTCGCTTTCGGCGATGAGGCCTTCGTAGTCGGCTTGGTTTCGCTGTCACTGCGGTTGGAGTGCCACACCGCATCCGCGTTCATGCGCTGCGTCTTGGCGAGCATGAACGGCTTCGGCGCCTTGCCCTTGCCGGCCGCGATCTGCTCCATCGTGCGGCCCGAGGCGACCGACTTGTCGGCATCCAGGATATCGTTGGCCTCGCCTTCCCGGGCAAACTCGTCGCGATGCTTGATCAGCAGCCAATTGGTCCGCTTGCCGCCGGTGCGATCATGGCGCATCCGCACCAGCACCCAGCTGCCATGCAGCTTTTCGCCCTCGAGAGTGAATTTGAGATCGCCCTTCTTGAACCCGCGCTCCGGGTCCTCGCTGTCCCAATAGCCGCGGTCCCACAGCATGACGGTGCCGCCGCCATACTCGCCTTCCGGGATCGTACCTTCGAAATCGCCGTAGTCGAGCGGATGATCCTCGACCTCGACCGCCAGCCGCTTGTCGTGCGGATCGAGCGACGGCCCCTTGGTGACGGCCCACGACTTGAAGACGCCGTCGAATTCGAGCCGCAGGTCGTAGTGCAGGCGCGTTGCATCATGCTTCTGGATGACGAAGCGCGGCCGCGCCGTACGCGCGACCTTGGCGTCGCCGGACGGCTCCGCCGTCTTGTCGAAATCGCGCTTCTTGCGATAGGTGGAAAGCTTCCCGAGCGCCACGGTGATCCCTCGCGTTGAGTGGTAGCGTAGCAAAGCCGGCGAACTCGTGGAACCGGCCGCATCGGCAGGATAACTTCGGGCAAAGTTCCGCGTTCCCGCGGCTCATGGAGGGCCCAGGCTGTGCTGGCGTCCGCCCTCTGCCAGTCGAGAGGGCGCAGGGAAGGCCGGGAGCTCGCCGCCCCCATGGCCCGCCTGCAGAAAGAAATGCAGGCGGCAGGTACCACAGGTGCAGCCGAGACATCCCGGCCCTCCCTGCGCGACGGCTTTAACGGCTGCTTCGCGTTCTCCCCGGTGCGCCGGGCTTGTTGGCCACCGTGTCGCGACAATGCGCCTGCGCGCATTGCGCTGGATACCAGCATCGGGGTATCAGGACCGTGCGACTTGACCGTGCATGCCGGATTGTTCGTCGGCGCGAC
>BFBZ01000037.1_pt42 | contig 22459 bp, 18 predicted proteins | sample 1888401 | NCBI WGS metagenome assembly BFBZ01 (sample SAMD00112614, study PRJDB3348) | symbiont metagenome | host: Chara braunii | reverse complement strand
CTCGGTCTCGCTGCCATCGAAGTGACGCGCCCGCTGCCGTTTGCGGCCTTGCCGCGCCCGGCATTGTCGGATCTCGCGACGGATCTGCTGCGCAAGCGCGACGACGCGGAGACATGACCGCACAGGACGTCGGACACTGAAGCCTTCACCGCCGCGCCAACATCGGCGATTTTCGCCGGGTGATGCGATACACCGAAGCCGGCGGAATATTACGCAAGGTATGGCCGACGCACATGGCCCTCAGCCCCAAACGGTCCAACAGGGCTTTCGGTATGGGACAGCGCGGTCCGTAGGTAAATTGATAGAATGCACCATCCGGGCGCAGATAGCCGAATGCGCCGCTCAAAATGGCGACGACCTTTCGCGGCGGCATCGAAATCACCGGAAGACCGCTGATCACGACCCCCGCGCTGGCTTCCGGGAATAATCTCGCCTCGCGCAACTGTTCCGCATCCATCCGGCACACACGCACACCGGGAAAACGCACCTCGAGCAGCGCAACGAAATCCGGCCCGGATTCGACCAGCGCCAGATTTTTTTCCGACACACCGCGCGCGAGAAGCATCGCGGAAAAGACACCGGTGCCGGCGCCGAGTTCGATAACCGGACCGCTTTCGGCAGAAACGTCTTGTGTGATCAGTTGCGCCAGAGCCGTGCTGGACGGCATCACAGCGGCGACGCGAAGCGGATCATCGAGCCAGGCGCGGAAGAAGGAAAAGGTCTCTGTGGCGAGCATGGCTTATCCGATCCGCAGCATTGATGTCGATTCCCGCATCGTGCGGTCATCGCCGATTCGAGACCGCATGGCGTTGATCCGATCTGGACATTGAGCCTGCATGGCATCGGAGACACACGGAAACGTTCTCGCCAGATCGACCAGCTGCAATGTTATTGCAATGAGAGGCTGATAAGCGGCCTTGGCAGATTTGGCAGCGGGTGCGAGTCTGGAAGGCTGGATCAGGAGGGGTCTTGCGGGTCTTGTTGGTGGAGGATGAAATGGCGATGGCATCGGCCCTGCAGGCCGCGCTGACACGCCAGGACATGGTGGTCGATCACCTGGCGACCTTGTCCGATGCAGCTACCGTTCTGGCCGATTCTCCCGAGGCTTATGACGCAGTGCTGCTGGATCGCCAACTGCCGGACGGCGATGGCCTCAGCCTCATCCCCCAATTGCGCGCAAGCGGCAACGCCGTACCGGTGCTGATGCTCACCGCCCGTGGCAACCTGATCGACCGCGTTGCGGGCCTCGACCACGGCGCCGACGATTATCTCGGAAAACCATTCGCGTTCGACGAGCTTCTGGCACGCCTGCGTGCCCTTCTCCGCCGCCCCGCAATATTGCGCGCCGATATCGTGAGAATCGGGCGCCTTTCGTTCGATTTCACCCATTGCGAAGCCCGTGTTGCCGGGCAGATTCTTCTCATGCCACGCCGCGAGGTGCTGGTGCTCGAGACTTTGGCGCGCAGGATGGGACGCATGGTGCTCCGCAATTTCATGATGCAGGCAGTCTTCGGCCTGAACGACGAGATACAATCAAACGCGCTGGACACCCATGTCTCGCGGTTGCGCCGCAAGCTGGCGGAGACGGATGCCGGTGCAACCATCGACGGCATTCGCGGAATCGGATACCTCATCCGGGAGACGGGCTGAACGTGCGGCCACCGCATTCGCTTCGGCATGAATTGATCTGGCGACTGATGGCTTTTCAGGCGGCGGTCATCATGCTGATTGTCGCAGGCTTGTTTGCCTCCGGGGTTTTGTTCGATTTCAAATCCGTGGAAAGCACGGTTGAAATCCTGCGCGAAGCGGCGGCGCGCGATGAGACCGGCGCGCTGGTTTTACGCCCCACGTCAGATCTCGAAAAGCTGCGGACCGAGGTTCGCGATCTCTGGTTCGTCATCAGAGATCGCAATGGACAACGGCTGTCCGAAGGTACGGTCCCGCCTGAATACGACAAACTCGGCGATACGCTCGATCACATCGGCCAGGCCCGGCTCGGTTGGAACATGCTGGATCCGCCACGGCCGACCGCCCGCATCAGATGGGTGACGAGCAGCGCCGGCAACGTCCAAGTGTTGACGGGACCGGAATCCCAGCTTCCACCCCGCCTTATTATGCTGGGAATCTCGCTGGTCTTCTTGAAAGAGGTCCTCCCAACGCTCCTTGTCATGGCGATCGCAGCTCTCATGGTCACGCCATGGGTCGTCCGTCGCGCGTTGGCGGGCTTGGACAAGGCCGCCGCGGGAGCCGGACAGATCGAACTCGACAGAGGCGGCGTCCGACTGCCGCTCGACGGCGTTCCCCTCGAGGCCACGCCCCTGGTTCGGGCCATCAACGCCGCTCTCGGCCGGATCGACCGGGGCCACGAGCGTCACAAGCGTTTTCTGGCCGCGGCCGCCCACGAACTGTCTCTTATACACATCTAGATGTGTATAAGAGACAGACGGATATCAGCGAACTGCGTCTGGTGATCGATTATCAGCGGCGCAACGGCGCCGACCGGACATTGACACTCGACATTGTCGATTACCCCGGGGAATGGCTGCTCGACCTGCCGCTCCTCACCAAGAACTACGAGGCCTGGTCGGCGGAGAGCCTGGCGCTCTCCCGCGGGGGGCCGCGCGCGCGGCTTGCGGCCGACTGGCATGCCTATCTGACAACGCTCGACCCGCTGGGACGCGCCGACGAGCAGGCGACGCTGACATCGGCCCGCCTTTTTACCGATTACCTGCGAGCCTGCCGCGACGAGCGGTTCGCCATGAGCCTGCTGCCGCCCGGGCGTTTCCTGATGCCGGGCAATCTGGCGGGATCGCCGGCGCTCACCTTCGCGCCGCTCGACGTTCCCGACGCGGCCACGGCGCCGGACGGATCGCTATGGGCGATGATGCAGCGGCGCTACGAGGCCTACAAGGACGTCGTCGTGCGTCCCTTCTTCCGCGACCACTTCACCCGGCTCGATCGCCAGATCGTGCTGGTGGACGCGCTGGCTGCGTTCAACGCCGGCCCCGAGGCGCTGCACGACCTGCAGGCCGCACTCGCCGGCATTCTCGACTGCTTCCGGGTCGGCCGCAGCACATTCTTCAGTTCGCTGCTACGACCGCGGATCGACAGGATCCTGTTCGCCGCGACCAAGGCGGATCATCTGCACCACACCAGCCATGATCGCCTCGAAGCCATCCTCAAGCGCATGGTGGAGCGTGCGGTGACCCAGGCGGAGTTCTCCGGTGCGGCGGTGGACGTGGTGGCGCTGGCCGCCATCCGCGCCACCCGCGAGGCCCGTGTCCAGCGCGGCCATGAGCAACTGCCCTCGATTGTCGGAACCCCAGCGCAGGGCGAGGTCGCCAATGGTGAGACGTTCGACGGCACGACCGAGGTGGCCACCTTTCCGGGCGATCTGCCGACGGAACTGGACGGCCTGTTTGCGACTGCGGACAGCTCAGCGCCCGAATTCAAGGGATTGAGCCACGGAACAGCCGACCACGCGGATTATCGGTTCCTGCGTTTCCGCCCGCCAGTGCTCACCGGCAGCGGCGCCGACGCGCCGCAACTGCCCCACATTCGCCTCGACCGGGCGCTCCAATTCCTGATCGGAGACCGACTGCAATGAGCGAACCCCGCCGGCCGGCGACCTTCAAGCTCGATGATCCGAATGTGGTCGTGATGTCACCCGACGATCAAGCCGGCCGCCCTGCCCGCGGCACGGTGCACGTGGTGACCGAACCTGAACCTGCGGCTCTCCCCGTCCCGCTCGACGACAGCATGATCGCCCCCGCGAAGGGCTTTCGCTGGGGCCGGCTGTTCTGGGGATCGCTCAGTGGTCTTGTGCTGCTCGGCGTCGGTCTCGGCATCACCAATCTGATCGAAGACCTGTTCAATCGCAGCGAGGGGCTGGGGTTCCTCGGCCTCGGGCTGGGGCTGCTGTTCGTGATCGCGCTGATCGCCATCGTGGTGCGGGAAACGCTGGGCCTGCTGCGGCTTGCCACCATCGAGCAGCTTCATGCCCGCGCCGCGGCAACCCTCGTCAGCGACGACCGCAACGAAGCCGGCGCCATCGTGCGCGACCTCCTGAAGATCGCCCACGGCAATCCCCGCCTGGCGCATGCGCGCGGCACGCTGCAGGGCCTGAGTTCCGACATCATCGACGGCGCCGACATGCTGCGGCTCGCCGAGCGCGAACTGATGAGCCCACTCGACCAGGAAGCCCGCCGGATGATCTCCAGCGTGGCGCAGCGGGTGTCGATCGTCACCGCGGTCAGCCCGCGCGCCGTGGTCGACGTGCTGTTCGTGTTCGCCGCCGCCGCCCGCCTGATCCGGCAGCTGGCGCGGCTCTATGGCGGCCGCCCGGGGGCGCTGGGCCTGCTCAAGCTGGCGCGCCAGGTGATCGCGCATCTCGCCATCACCGGCGGCCTCGCCGCCAGCGACAGCCTCATTCAGCAGGTGCTGGGACACGGCATTGCCGCAAAACTGTCGTCGCGGCTGGGCGAAGGCGTCCTGAACGGGCTTTTGACCGCCCGTCTCGGTCTCGCTGCCATCGAAGTGACGCGCCCGCTGCCGTTTGCGGCCTTGCCGCGCCCGGCATTGTCGGATCTCGCGACGGATCTGCTGCGCAAGCGCGACGACGCGGAGACATGACCGCACAGGACGTCGGACACTGAAGCCTTCACCGCCGCGCCAACATCGGCGATTTTCGCCGGGTGATGCGATACACCGAAGCCGGCGGAATATTACGCAAGGTATGGCCGACGCACATGGCCCTCAGCCCCAAACGGTCCAACAGGGCTTTCGGTATGGGACAGCGCGGTCCGTAGGTAAATTGATAGAATGCACCATCCGGGCGCAGATAGCCGAATGCGCCGCTCAAAATGGCGACGACCTTTCGCGGCGGCATCGAAATCACCGGAAGACCGCTGATCACGACCCCCGCGCTGGCTTCCGGGAATAATCTCGCCTCGCGCAACTGTTCCGCATCCATCCGGCACACACGCACACCGGGAAAACGCACCTCGAGCAGCGCAACGAAATCCGGCCCGGATTCGACCAGCGCCAGATTTTTTTCCGACACACCGCGCGCGAGAAGCATCGCGGAAAAGACACCGGTGCCGGCGCCGAGTTCGATAACCGGACCGCTTTCGGCAGAAACGTCTTGTGTGATCAGTTGCGCCAGAGCCGTGCTGGACGGCATCACAGCGGCGACGCGAAGCGGATCATCGAGCCAGGCGCGGAAGAAGGAAAAGGTCTCTGTGGCGAGCATGGCTTATCCGATCCGCAGCATTGATGTCGATTCCCGCATCGTGCGGTCATCGCCGATTCGAGACCGCATGGCGTTGATCCGATCTGGACATTGAGCCTGCATGGCATCGGAGACACACGGAAACGTTCTCGCCAGATCGACCAGCTGCAATGTTATTGCAATGAGAGGCTGATAAGCGGCCTTGGCAGATTTGGCAGCGGGTGCGAGTCTGGAAGGCTGGATCAGGAGGGGTCTTGCGGGTCTTGTTGGTGGAGGATGAAATGGCGATGGCATCGGCCCTGCAGGCCGCGCTGACACGCCAGGACATGGTGGTCGATCACCTGGCGACCTTGTCCGATGCAGCTACCGTTCTGGCCGATTCTCCCGAGGCTTATGACGCAGTGCTGCTGGATCGCCAACTGCCGGACGGCGATGGCCTCAGCCTCATCCCCCAATTGCGCGCAAGCGGCAACGCCGTACCGGTGCTGATGCTCACCGCCCGTGGCAACCTGATCGACCGCGTTGCGGGCCTCGACCACGGCGCCGACGATTATCTCGGAAAACCATTCGCGTTCGACGAGCTTCTGGCACGCCTGCGTGCCCTTCTCCGCCGCCCCGCAATATTGCGCGCCGATATCGTGAGAATCGGGCGCCTTTCGTTCGATTTCACCCATTGCGAAGCCCGTGTTGCCGGGCAGATTCTTCTCATGCCACGCCGCGAGGTGCTGGTGCTCGAGACTTTGGCGCGCAGGATGGGACGCATGGTGCTCCGCAATTTCATGATGCAGGCAGTCTTCGGCCTGAACGACGAGATACAATCAAACGCGCTGGACACCCATGTCTCGCGGTTGCGCCGCAAGCTGGCGGAGACGGATGCCGGTGCAACCATCGACGGCATTCGCGGAATCGGATACCTCATCCGGGAGACGGGCTGAACGTGCGGCCACCGCATTCGCTTCGGCATGAATTGATCTGGCGACTGATGGCTTTTCAGGCGGCGGTCATCATGCTGATTGTCGCAGGCTTGTTTGCCTCCGGGGTTTTGTTCGATTTCAAATCCGTGGAAAGCACGGTTGAAATCCTGCGCGAAGCGGCGGCGCGCGATGAGACCGGCGCGCTGGTTTTACGCCCCACGTCAGATCTCGAAAAGCTGCGGACCGAGGTTCGCGATCTCTGGTTCGTCATCAGAGATCGCAATGGACAACGGCTGTCCGAAGGTACGGTCCCGCCTGAATACGACAAACTCGGCGATACGCTCGATCACATCGGCCAGGCCCGGCTCGGTTGGAACATGCTGGATCCGCCACGGCCGACCGCCCGCATCAGATGGGTGACGAGCAGCGCCGGCAACGTCCAAGTGTTGACGGGACCGGAATCCCAGCTTCCACCCCGCCTTATTATGCTGGGAATCTCGCTGGTCTTCTTGAAAGAGGTCCTCCCAACGCTCCTTGTCATGGCGATCGCAGCTCTCATGGTCACGCCATGGGTCGTCCGTCGCGCGTTGGCGGGCTTGGACAAGGCCGCCGCGGGAGCCGGACAGATCGAACTCGACAGAGGCGGCGTCCGACTGCCGCTCGACGGCGTTCCCCTCGAGGCCACGCCCCTGGTTCGGGCCATCAACGCCGCTCTCGGCCGGATCGACCGGGGCCACGAGCGTCACAAGCGTTTTCTGGCCGCGGCCGCCCACGAACTACGAACACCTGTCGCAATCCTGACCACGAGAGTGGCGTCGCTCCAGGCGGGCTCCGACAAAATCCGCCTCCTCGAAGACGCGGCACGTCTGTCGACGCTGACCGAGCAATTGCTTGATCTCGAGCGTCTCGATCAACCGTCGGTTCAATTCATCCGCGTTGACCTAGGAGCCCTGGCGCAGCGTGTCGTGGCCGACCTGGCTCCGCTCATTTTCTCCGCCGGGTATCAAGTCTCATTCGAACGGCCACACATCGTGGCAACGGTTTCGTGTGACCCACATTCAATCGAAAGAGCACTGACGAACCTGATACAGAATGCCATCGAACACGGCGGTCGCGCCGGTACGATTACGGTGCGCGTGACCGACGCTCCGCTGATCGAGGTGACGGATGAAGGGCAGGGCGTTCCGCTCGAAGAGCGGGATCGTGTCTTCGAGCCCTTTCATCGCCTTCAGCCGAGGGGACGCGGATTGGGCCTCGGCCTCAACCTAGTGCAGGAGATCATGCACCGACACGGCGGTCGGGCCACGATCACGAGCGGACTGAAGGGAGGCGCTTGCCTGACGCTGCTGTTCCCACCATCGACCACGCACGCGTCGCTTGAGCCAACAGAACGAGCCAAATAATCTGTTTAATCCCGCCGCATCCACTCGTCCGCGGTCATCACCTCGGGCGCCTGGCCGTAGCCGCGTGTCCACAGATCGACCACCCATTGGACATTGCTGGCCCGCTCGACCAGGATCGGCGTGTTGTGCGGCGTCTGGCCCAGCAGCGGGTTGCCGCGGTAGCGCGGATCGCCCACCGTGTGATGCCTGAGCAGTCCCCAATCCTGCATGATCACCAGCAGCCCGGTCACATTGCGCGTCGTATCCCAGCAATCGAAATTGGTGGTGACATCGGCGGCGCGAAAGTCGGCGTTGGCAACCCGCTTGTTGGTGCCGAGGATCGGGCCCAGCCTGCGGTCGAACCAGATCACGGCTTTCTGCACGGCGGCGCGCTCGGCGGCGGCCGATGACTTGCCGCCGGCCATGATGGAGGTCAGAGCCGCACGATCGCCAGTCGTGAATGCGAACTCGGCGCGGCGCCGGCACATCAGGCCGTAGCAGACGGTCATCTGGCCCGGCTTGGGCGGATAAGCGGAGACATCGGTATACAGCTGCGCGACCGCGCGGCTGATCTCCATGGCGGCAACGGGCTGCCAAAGGCAGCCCAGCGCAATGGCCGAGGCGATCAGAGCACGGCGCGCTTGACGGCAACCTGCTTGAAGAAAGGTCGACTCAAACAGCGCCGGCATAAATGCGATTCCAGGTCGGACTGATGAGGATTTCGTTGATGCAGACATGTGGCGGCATGTTGGCGACGAATGCGATGGTGCGGCCGAGGTCCTCGCCCTGCAGCATGCGCGCCATGTCCGCTTCGCTCGGCGGCACCGGTCGCAGTTTCATGATCGGAGTCGCCACTTCGCCCGGCGACAGCGCACAGGCGCGAATGCCGTGCTGGAATTCATCCATGTTGAGTGAGTGGGTCAGCGCGACGACGGCATGCTTGGTCGCGGTGTAGGCCGGCCCCGTCATCTTCGACACGAACCGCCCCGCCCAGGAGGCGACATTGATGATGCTGCCATCCTTCTGCGCCCGCATCGCCGGCAGCACTGCCCGTATGCAGTACAGCACCCCATTCAGATTGATGTCGACGACTTGATCCCAGCCCTCGGTGGTGATGTCGGCCCAGCTTCGCTTGGGAACGTTGAGCCCTGCGCTGTTGACGAGGAGATCGATACGGCCGTGTTGCTTCAGGATGGCCTGAGCGACCCGTTCGACGTCGGCGACCTTGCCCACATCGAGTGCCATGGCGGACATTTCGCCCTTGCTCTCCTGCACCACCTTGTCGAGCACGTCCGCCCGGCGACCGGAGATCACCACGGTCCATCCGTCGGCGGCGAGTGCCTGGGCTCCGGCAAGACCGATGCCGGTCCCGCCGCCCGTCACCCACGCGATTTTCTTCTTCGTTGACGCCATTTGCCTGGTTCCTGACTCGTTTCGTTCCCGGTGTCTTGGTTCTGCTGGTTCGCGATCTGCGGCAGGTTACCGCATACCGCGTTGAGGAGTCTTCACGTCTGCGTATCCCGCCGCGGCTGAAAATTCTCGATCACCCGCAACAGCACGCGGGCGCCGGCTTCAACGTCGACCAGATCCGCATGTTCGTCCGGATGGTGACTGATACCGCCGCGGCAGCGCACGAAGATCATCGCCACATCGGTGATGTCGATCATCGCCATGCCGTCATGGCCGGCGCCGCTCGGCAGTTCAAGCACCCGATGACCTTCCTTCGCCACCGCGTCCGCGATCTGGGCCTTGAGCCAGCCGGCGCACATCACCGTGCGATTTTCGTGGGTCACGGTGATGGCGGGCACCAGGTTGCGCCGGCGCGCGATGGTGTCGATCTGCTTGATGAGTTCGGCCACGGCGGCCTTGCGGCCGGTATCGCCGGCGGCGCGAATATCCATAGTGAACGCGGCTCGCCCGGGGATCACGTTGGTGGCGCCGGGTTCGGCCAGGATATGGCCGACCGTGCCCACCAGTCCCGGTCGGGCGGCGCAATAGGCTTCGATCGCCAGAATGCATTCGGCGGCGCCCGCCAGCGCATCGCGCCGAAACCCCATCGGCACCGTGCCGGCATGGCCGGCCATGCCCTGCAGCGAGGCCACCAGCCGCGTGGCGCCGCTGATCGCGGTGACGACCCCGACCGGCAGGTCGCGCTCCTCCAGCACCGGCCCCTGCTCGATATGCAGCTCGACATAGCCCAGCACCTCGCGCGGCGCGCGCGCCGCAGCGCCAATATGGTCGGGATCGAGGCCGAACCGCACCAGCGCGTCGCGCATGGTCAGGCCGTCCTGGTCCTTCGACGCCAGTGCACTGTCGTCGAAGGTGCCGGCCACCGCGCGACTGCCGAGCAGGGTCGAGGCAAACCGCACGCCCTCTTCATCGGCAAAACCCACCACCTCGATGGCGAACGGAAACCGCCGGCCTTGCCGATGCAGCGCGGCCACGCAGGAGATCGCCGTGATAACGCCCAACGGCCCATCCCAGCGGCCCGCGTTGCGAACCGTGTCGTAGTGCGAGCCGAGCATCAGGCACGGCAGGCCCGGCCGCTCGCCCTCGTAACGGCCGACGACATTGCCGATGGCATCGAGATGGGCGGCCATTCCGGCGTCGCGCATCCAGGACAGCAGCAGATCCGCCGCGCGGCGGTGCTCCGGCGAGAGAAACACCCGCGTGATCGCATCAGCCTCCGCGGACACCCGCGCCAGCTGATCGATACGGTCGGTGATATCCGCGCCCAGCGAAACCGCGGCGGGGGTGGTGGATTGCGCTGTCATGCCGGGAACTGATCTCCGGTCGGGATCTATCCCGACCTCTCCGTGTTTGCTCCGGCCAGCTTATATCAACCGCTGAGGAGCGATCAAACCACGCCCGCCGGCCACGCCTGCATGGCACGGCTGCGGCCGTCAGCGCCCCACGGTGCACTCGATCTGGCCGTGCGGCTCGTCGGTCGGCAGGAACACCTGATTGGGGTTGTCGAGGCCGAATGCAGACAGGTTGATCAGCAGGTAATGCTTGTTGGGGCAGGCCATCGAGATGTCGAGAATCTCCGGCACCGCGGCAAGCGCCGCCTCCCCCATCCGGTACAGGCTGTCCTGCACGCTCGCGCTGTAGGTGGTCGCGAATACGTCCAGCAGGGTATCGAGGATTCTTGCGTTGGTGAGCGCATAGTCCTTCGGCACCGCGCGCCAGCGCCACGAGGCCTCCATGCTGGTTGCGCACATGCGATCGTTGGTTTCCGGGATGGTCGTGTAGGGATCCTTGGCGTAATTGGCCCAGCCGGATTCGGTGGTCTTCATGAAAGTAAAGCCATCGATACCGGAACGGATCGCCGTATCGCCGCCGCGCGTGGCCCTCACCTCGGCAAACGGCTTGCCGTTGCCGTCAAGCACGAAGCTGTGGGCATGCGGCTTGCCGCCGACCGTGAGCCGCGTCCACTTCGTCTCGTGCGCGCTGACCGTCGCCGACGCGACCTGCGGATAGCCGTCGAACAGCTTTCGCACCACCGCATCGCAAAACTGTTCGTTCGACAGCGCCAGGTTTTCCCGGGCGACCACATTGACCACGTTCTTCACCGTATCGGTCGAGACACAGGTCGCGTTGTCGGCATGGGTATAGGCGCGGCTGAAATCGCCCTCGATCATCGCCTTGACCGTCAGTTCGCTGACCTCGTGCCGCTCGGGCGTCTTGTGGATCCGCATGACGCGAACCCGTCCCTTGCCATATCTGTTTTGAACAAGTGCCACGTCTGTATCTCCGATCATGCCGCGGGACTTCACCACAGAATGTCCGCGCGACAGCTGGGGCAACACGCCCGGCACGCTCCCCGTCCTTATCCTTCCAAGAAATCCCTCTTGTTGCAACGCATCTAAGGTCGTGCCGGTCAACTCGATCTGGCATGCGCTTTGAATATGCGGTTAGATCAGGGCGGGATACTGCCGGGGGGCAGTCGAAACGGGGCAGATCACATGAGCAGCGACACCTCTTCCCTCAGTCAGACCACGCATCCGGTCGATCAGCTTCTGCCGTATCCACGGCTGTTCGCCCTCGGCCTGCAGCATGTCCTGGTGATGTATGCCGGCGCGGTCGCCGTGCCGCTGATCATCGGGCGGGCCCTGAAGCTGTCGCCCGAAGATGTCGCTTTTCTTATCAGCGCCGATCTGTTCGCCTGCGGGCTTGCCACGCTGATCCAGGGCATCGGCTTTCCCGGCGTCGGCATCCGCCTCCCGGTGATGATGGGGGTGACGTTTGCCTCCGTCGGGCCGATGCTGTCGATGGCCGCCGCGCCGGATGTGGGGCTGCTCGGGATCTACGGCGCCGTGATTGTTGCCGGTCTTTTCAGCATCATCGCCGCGCCCTTCATCAGCCGCCTGCTGCCGCTGTTTCCTCCGGTGGTGACCGGCACCATCATCATGGTGATCGGCATCTCGCTGATGCGGGTGGGCGTGAACTGGGCCGGCGGCGGCCTGCCGACGCTGACCAAGGTGGTCGACGGCGTGCCCGGCGCCTTCCCCAATCCGGGCTACGGACAGTTGCAGGGACTCGGCATTGCGCTGTTCGTCCTGCTGGTGATCCTGGGGCTGATCAAGTGGGGCTCGGGCTTCGTCGCCAATGTCGCGGTGCTGCTCGGCATCATCGCCGGCGCAATCCTCGCCAGCGTCCTCGGCGTCATGCACTTCGAGAAAGTCGCGGCCGCGGCCTGGGCCGACATCGTCATCCCGTTTCATTTCGGCATGCCGAAATTCTACCTGATCCCTTGCGTCACCATGTGCATTGTCATGATCGTGGTGATGATCGAATCGCTCGGCATGTTCCTGGCGCTCGGAGAGATGACCGACAAAAAGGTGGATCAGGAGGCGCTGTCGCGCGGCCTGCGGGCCGATGGCGTCGGCACCCTGATCGGCGGCATCTTCAACACCTTCCCCTACACGTCGTTCTCGCAGAATGTCGGCCTGGTCGGCGTCACCGGCATCAAGTCGCGCTGGGTGACCATCGCCGGCGGCGTCATCATGCTGATCCTGGGCCTGGTGCCGAAGATGTCCGCGCTGGTCGAGGCCGTTCCGCAAGTCGTGCTCGGTGGCGCGGGCCTCGTGATGTTCGGCATGGTCGCGGCCACCGGCGCCCGCATCCTGACCAACGTCGACTTCAGAACCAACCGCTTCAACCTGTTCATTGTCGCCATCGCGGTCGGCTTCGGAATGATCCCGCTGGTGGCGCCGAACTTCTTCAAGCAGCTGCCGCACGACCTGCATCCGCTGCTGGAGTCAGGTATCCTGCTGGCGGCACTGGTGGCCGTGGTGCTCAACGCCTTCTTCAACGGCATCGGCAGCGGCGAAAGCGCGCGGACGGAGGCCAAGGGCGTGGCCGCGGCCGCGGAGCATGTGTGAAGGATCGCAGCCTCACGATAGCGCAGGTAGCCCGCATGAGCGCCAGCGACATGCGGGAACGGCTGTGCGATGGATCCCGGGTATCGCTACGCTCACCCGGGCTACGCGCCGTGCCGCACGCTGTCCGTCAACTTCCGCGATACGTCCCATAGCTCCACGGCGTCACCAGCAGCGGCACGTGCAGATGCCCTTCCGGCTCAGCGATCGCGAACCGGATCGGGATGCGATCGAGGAAGGGCGGATCGGACAGCGGCACCTGCTTCGCCGCAAAATAAGGTCCGGTGCGGAAATTCAGCTCATATTGTCCGATCGGCAACGGGCGGCCATGGATCAGCGGCTGATCGGTGCGGCCGTCCGCGTTGGTGACGGCGCGCGCGATCACGCGGTCTTCGCCGAGCGCGCACAGCTCGATCAGAGTAATCGCAATCCCGGGAGCCGGCTTGCCGCCGTGGGTATCGAGCACATGGGTCGACAGCCAGCCATTGACGGCCAGGCGCTCGCCGCCCGAGACCTGCTGATCGAGGCGAAGCGCCGCGATCCGGCAGATCTCCTCGAGCGTGCGTTCGATTTCCTGCGCGGCATCGTTCGGCAGCCGGCGCTGGAAGTCGCGCAGAACCGAATCCTTGGTGTGGCGCCGCACGCAGACGATATAGGGAAAGCCGAACTTGTCGCGATAGGCGGTGTTGACCCGCTCGAAGGCCGCGTATTCGGCCTCCGACAGCCGATCCAGGCCCGCGCCGTTCTGTTCGGCGCTGGAATCGGCGGTGAGCCCGGCCGCGCGCTGGGTCTTGTTGGCGAGATCGGGGTGCGCCTTGATCAGCGCCATGCGCCGGTCGGGCGAGGCCTGCTGGACGACACGGGTCATTGCGGCAAGAAGTTGCGCGACGCCTGTGAATGGCCGCTGGTCGGCGGCGGCTTCCGCGATCCACGGCGAATGTTCGAAGATATTGGCGAGATCAGCGACGAAATCCGCTTTGGATTTTGCGTTCAAGTCGTCGAGGTCGATCGGTTGCATGAATCAAATCCTCAGGACAACGATGGCGCCGCGGCCGCGAGATCACCGTGGTGATCATGCCAATGCTGCGCGATCTGGCGGCGCGTCGGCGTCCAGACCCGGTCATGTTTCGCGATGTGATCGAGAAAGCGCAGCAGGCCCGCGGCGCGGCCGGGCCGGCCCACCAGCCGGCAATGCAGGCCGATCGACATCATCTTCGGCGCGCTCTCGCCCTCGGCATAGAGCCTGTCTCTTATACACATCTAGATGTGTATAAGAGACAGACCCAGACGCGGTCATGGCTCTGGACGTAGTCGAGGAAGCGGGCGAGCGCCGCGGCGCGGCCGGGCCGGCCGACCAGCCGGCAATGCAGCCCGATCGACATCATTTTCGGCGCTCGTTCGCCCTCGGCGTACAGCACGTCGAAACCGTCCTTCAGATAGGTGAAGAAGTCATCGCCGGTGTTGAAGCCCTGCGGGTTGATGAAACGCATGTCGTTGTTGTCGAGGCTGTAGGGGATGACGACCTGCGGCGCGACCGGGCCGTTGATCCAGTATGGCAGGTCGTCGGCATAAGAATCCGACAGATAGAGAAACCCGCCGGCCTCCATGACCAAAGGATTGGTGTTGATCGACGAACGGCCGGTGTACCAGCCGACCGGCCGTTCCCCGGTCGCCTGCGTGTGGACGCGGATCGCCTCGGCGATGCTGGCGCGCTCCTCGTCCTGCGACATGTTCTTGTGTTCGATCCATTTCAGTCCGTGGCAGGCGATGTCCCAGTTCGCCTCGTGCATCGCCGCGACGATCTCCGGATTGCGGGCGAGCGCGGTCGCCACGCCGAATACGGTGACACCGATACGGCGTTCCGTGAGCATACGCCACAGTCGCCAGAAGCCGGCGCGCGAGCCGTATTCGAACATGGATTCGATGTTGGCATGGCGCTGTCCGGGCCAGGGCTGCGCCCCCAGCACATCGGAGAGGAACGCCTCGGAGGCCGGATCGCCATGGAGAATATTGTTTTCGCCGCCCTCCTCGAAATTCACCACGAATTGGACGGCGACGCGGGCGCGATCGGGCCAGCGCGGGTCCGGCGTATTGCGGCCATAGCCGCGCAGGTCGCGAGGGTAGCTTGTGTCGGTCATCGGCGCGGAACACCTGGTCAGGTTCATTCACGATGCGGCGGATCGTGCAGCCCTACATTGAGGGCCGCACCCACATTATGCAAGCCACGCGCCAGCAGGCGTTGACGGGCCGGTCACATGGTGGCGCCGAGCACCCAGGGGGCGAACTCCGCCCCGCCGAAATCGAAGCTTTCGCTCTTGGTCGGCTCGCCGGACGCGACCCGCAACATCAGGTCGAAGATCCGCTGGCCGCATTCCTGCACGCTCTCGTCGCCGTCGAGGATGGTGCCGCAATTGACGTCCATGTCGTCTTCCATCCGCTTGTACATCGGCGTGTTGGTGGCGAGCTTGATGGAGGGCGACGGCTTGCAGCCGAACACGCTGCCACGGCCGGTGGTGAAGCAGACAAGATTGGCGCCGCCGGCCACCTGCCCGGTGGCCGCCACCGGATCGTAGCCGGGGGTATCCATGAACACGAAGCCCTTCTTGGTGACGGCCTCCGCATAATTGACCACATCGACCAGATTGGTCGAGCCCGCCTTGGCCATAGCGCCCAGCGATTTCTCCAGGATCGTGGTGAGGCCGCCGGCCTTATTGCCGGGGCTCGGGTTGGCGTTCATCTCGGCGCCTTCGCGTGCGGTGTAGGCGTCCCACCAGCGCATCAGCGCCACCAGCTTCTCGCCGACCTCACGGCTGACCGCGCGGCGCGTCAGCAGATGTTCGGCGCCGTAGGTTTCAGGCGTCTCCGACAGGATCACCGTTCCGCCATGCCGCACCAGAAGATCGCTCGCCGCACCCAGTGCCGGATTGGCCGATACGCCGGAGTAACCGTCAGAACCACCGCACTGCAGGGCCACCGTCAGTTCACTCGCCGGCACCGGCTCGCGCTTCACCTTGTTGGCGTCGGTCAGCGCCTCGCGCACGAAAGCGACGCCAGCCTCCACCGTCTTGCGGGTCCCGCCCATGCTCTGGATTTCCAGTTCACGCAATCGGCCGGCCAGCTTCTGCTCCTGCATCAGGCCGCCGATCTGGTTGACCTCGCAACCGAGGCCGAGCACCACCACCGCGGAAAAATTGACGTGGCGCGCATAGCCGCCCAGCGTTCGGCGCAGCAGCGCCAGCGGCTCGTCCTGGGTCATGCCGCAACCGGTCTTGTGGGTCAGCGCCACCACGCCGTCGACATTGGGAAAGTCCGCCAGCGGGTTGTGGCCGGTGAACGGATTCTTCTTGAACACATCGGCCACCATGCCGGCGACATGGGCRCTGCAATTCACGCTGGTGAGAATGCCGATGTAGTTGCGGGTGGCCACGCGCCCGTCGGGGCGGCGAATGCCCTCGAACGTCGCCGGCAGATCGAAATTCGGCGTCGGCTTGACGTCGACGCCGAACGCATAATCCTTGGCAAAATCTCCCATGCCGCAGTTCTGGGTATGAACATGCTGGCCGGGCATGATCGGCACCGTCGCAAAGCCGATGATCTGACCATAGCGCTGAATGGGTTCACCGAGCGCGATCGGCTTCACCGCCACCTTGTGGCCGGCGGGAATGCGATCGACGGCGGTGATGCCATCGGCAACCACGGCGCCGGGCAGCAGCGTCGCACGCGCGATCACCACACCATCGTCGGGATGCAGACGGATGACGGGAGGGGAAGCCAAGCGAATCTCCGTTGATCGAGTGTTCAAAATAAAAACCTCGGCCCTGACACCTGTCAGGACCGAGGCTTGCAATATCAGGCGCGGCCTTCGGAATCCTTACGGGTCTGCGCCACCGATGACTTGGCGAACTGGGCGAGCAGGCCACTGTCGTTCAACAGCGTCACCAGCTTGAAGCCCATCTTGATGTTGCGCGCCGCGCCTTCCGCGCCGCTGCAGTGAATGCCGGGATAGATCTTGCGCTTGTCGCACTCCTTCAGGAGCTTGTCATAGATCTTGAGGATTTCCGGCTCTTCGCGATCGAGCTTCGGCACCAGACCATAGGAGAAACCGAGATCCGACGGACCGATATAGACGCCCGAAATGCCGTCGACATCGAGAATGGCTTCCATGTTCTCGACCGCCGTCTTGGTCTCGATCATGGGAATGCACAGCGTCTCGGCGTTTGCCGTCTGCTGATAGGTGCCGGCGCCGCCATAGAGCCCGGAGCGGATCGGACCGTTGCTGCGGGTGCCGCGCGGCGGATATTTACAGGCTGCGACGAACGCTTCGGCCTCCTGCTTGGTGTTCACCATCGGGCAGATCACGCCATAGGCGCCGCCATCGAGCACCTTGCCGATGATGCCGGGCTCGTTCCACGGCACCCGCACCATCGGCGTCACCGGATGGCCATTCATGGCCTGGAAGCACTGGACCATGGAGAGATAGTCCTGCACGCCGTGCTGCAGATCGACGGTTACGCTGTCGAAACCGCACTGCGCCATGACTTCCGCCGAGAAACCCGACGGAATCGCCAGCCAGGCATTAACCACTGCCTTGCCGGATGCCCAGATTTCCTTGACCTTGTTTGCCATCATTTTTTCCTGTTGTTGGCCTGCCGAATTGCTGCGGCAAGCATAGCGATTTTTATGTTTCGAGCTATCCCGCTGCGCGCGTGATGCGCTCTTCACCTATGCCGACATCGCGGGCCGTGGCGGTGATCGCGGCCCAGGTCTCGTCCGGCAGCAGCACGCCGTTTGCGGTGCGTTCGGCGCGCATGCGCGCTTCCGGCTCGCCCGGGACCAGCACCGCGCCCTGCCCGGCAATCGGCTTGCTGGCCTTGAAATAATCTACATAGCGGGTGATTTCGCCGTCGAAGAACTGGTCGATATCTACCTTTTTGGGATCGAGATAAACGGCGAACATGCCGTTGGAGAATTTTCGCGGCGAGCTGGTTGCGCCGTTGCCGGATAACGCGCCGCCGAGCAATTCGCAGACCAGCGCCAGCCCAGAACCCTTGTGGTCGCCGAACGCGCGGATGGCGCCATGGCCGTCGGCGTGATCGCGGACCCCTTCGGCCTCATAAGGCCCGTAAAGCTGCGCCGGATCCTCACTGAGCTCGCCTTCCGGACTGATCAGCGCGCCCTTGGGCAGTTTCTTGCCGCCGCGGCTGGCGACCAGCACCTTGCCCTCGGCGACCAGCGAGGTGGCGAAATCGAGCACGATCGGCGGCTTGCCGACACGCGGGATGCCGACGCAATACGGCGCGGTCGACAACCTGCGGTCGACACCGCCGTACGGCGCGACCAGGATCGATCCCGCCGCATTGACGAAATGGATCGAGACCAGGCCTTCGGCGGCCGCCATTTCCGCCCAGTCTCCGATCCGCCCGATATGTCCGGAATTGCGCAGCGTGATGGCCGCGAGGCCGGCCGCCTTGCACTTCTCGATGCCGATCGCGACAGCCTGCGGCCCGACCGTCTGGCCGTATCCCCAGCAGCCGTCGATCACCGCCAGCGACGGCGTATCGACCAGCAGCTTCACAGTCCGATCGGGAACGATGTTTCCGCTGTTGCGCCAGCGCATATAGACTGGCACCCGGATTACGCCGTGGCTGTCGTGGCCGGTGAGATTCGCCGTCACCAGATAGGTGCCGATGCGTTTGGCTTCGGCCTCCGACGAGCCGGCATGGCTGAAGATATCAGCGACGAAATCGATCAGCTTCTGGGACTGGATTGTAACCATTGTAACCTCTTGTTTCGCTTGAGCCGGCGTCGGTTCAGACGGCAGCTTTGGCGTGGCCACCGAGATAGGCGGCCCTTATTGCTTCGTTGCTCCACAGCTCATCCGGCTTGCCGCCGAGCGCGAGCCGCCCAGTTTCCAGCACATAGCCATGATCGGCGACCGACAGGCCCATGCGAGCATTCTGCTCGACCAGCAAGACCGTGGTGTCGCGGCGGCGGATTTCGGTGATGATGCGAAACACCGCCTGCACGATGACTGGCGCCAGGCCCAGCGAAGGCTCGTCGAGCAGCAGCAGGCGCGGCTTCGCCATCAGGCCGCGGGCCACGGCGACCATCTGCAACTGGCCACCCGACAGTGTCCATCCCAGCGCATTGGAAAACTTGCGGATATCGGGGAACAGGTCGAACATCGCATCTGCTTCACGCGACAGCTCCGACTTGCCGGCGCGGCGGTTCGAGCCGCCGAGCATGATGTTTTCCTTGACCGTCAATCCGGGAAACACCCGCCGTCCTTCAGGCACATGGGAGATGCCGAGGCGGACGATCTGCTCGGGGCTGTGCCCCGCGATCGACTGGCCGTTGAAGATGATGTCGCCGCTCGATGGCTTGATGAGCCCCGAAATCGCCCGCAGCGTGGTGGACTTGCCGGCGCCGTTGGAGCCGAGCAGCGTCACCACCTGCCCGGCCTCGACGGTGAACGACACACCGCGCAACGCCTCGATCTCACCGTAGCGGACGTTGAGATCCTTGACTTCCAGCAGCGCCATCATTCGCTCCCGAGGTAAGCGGAGATGACATCGGGATGCTGCAGCACCGCCAGCGATTCACCATCGGCGATGCGCCGGCCGAAGTTCAGCACNCTTCTCGATGCCGATCGCGACAGCCTGCGGCCCGACCGTCTGGCCGTATCCCCAGCAGCCGTCGATCACCGCCAGCGACGGCGTATCGACCAGCAGCTTCACAGTCCGATCGGGAACGATGTTTCCGCTGTTGCGCCAGCGCATATAGACTGGCACCCGGATTACGCCGTGGCTGTCGTGGCCGGTGAGATTCGCCGTCACCAGATAGGTGCCGATGCGTTTGGCTTCGGCCTCCGACGAGCCGGCATGGCTGAAGATATCAGCGACGAAATCGATCAGCTTCTGGGACTGGATTGTAACCATTGTAACCTCTTGTTTCGCTTGAGCCGGCGTCGGTTCAGACGGCAGCTTTGGCGTGGCCACCGAGATAGGCGGCCCTTATTGCTTCGTTGCTCCACAGCTCATCCGGCTTGCCGCCGAGCGCGAGCCGCCCAGTTTCCAGCACATAGCCATGATCGGCGACCGACAGGCCCATGCGAGCATTCTGCTCGACCAGCAAGACCGTGGTGTCGCGGCGGCGGATTTCGGTGATGATGCGAAACACCGCCTGCACGATGACTGGCGCCAGGCCCAGCGAAGGCTCGTCGAGCAGCAGCAGGCGCGGCTTCGCCATCAGGCCGCGGGCCACGGCGACCATCTGCAACTGGCCACCCGACAGTGTCCATCCCAGCGCATTGGAAAACTTGCGGATATCGGGGAACAGGTCGAACATCGCATCTGCTTCACGCGACAGCTCCGACTTGCCGGCGCGGCGGTTCGAGCCGCCGAGCATGATGTTTTCCTTGACCGTCAATCCGGGAAACACCCGCCGTCCTTCAGGCACATGGGAGATGCCGAGGCGGACGATCTGCTCGGGGCTGTGCCCCGCGATCGACTGGCCGTTGAAGATGATGTCGCCGCTCGATGGCTTGATGAGCCCCGAAATCGCCCGCAGCGTGGTGGACTTGCCGGCGCCGTTGGAGCCGAGCAGCGTCACCACCTGCCCGGCCTCGACGGTGAACGACACACCGCGCAACGCCTCGATCTCACCGTAGCGGACGTTGAGATCCTTGACTTCCAGCAGCGCCATCATTCGCTCCCGAGGTAAGCGGAGATGACATCGGGATGCTGCAGCACCGCCAGCGATTCACCATCGGCGATGCGCCGGCCGAAGTTCAGCACGGTGATGTGCTGCGCCGCCTCACGCACCAGGGTCATGTCATGATCGATGATCAGGATGGTGAGACCCTGTGCCGCGATACGCTTCAGCAGTTCATGCAGTTCGACCTTCTCGCTCGAGTTCAGGCCGGCGGCGGGTTCGTCCAGCAGCAGCAAGGTGGGGTTTCCCGCCAGCGCGCGGGCGATCTCGATCAGCCGCTGATGCCCGTAGGAGAAGCTGGTGATGAGTTCGTTGGCGCGGCGACCCAGTCCGACGAAGGTCAATGCCGACATCGCCCGCTCGGTGAGCGCGGCATGACCGCCGCCGCCGCTCAGCGTATTCCCTGGCCGCTCGGCACCGATGATGACGTTTTCCAGCGCCGTCATCGAGCGGAACAGGCGGATGTTCTGGAAGGTACGGCCCAGCCCCGCGATGGTGCGGGCATGGGCCGACATCGTGGTGATATCGACGCCGTCGAGCAGCACCTGGCCGGCGGTCGCCTTGTAGAGGCCGGAGAGCACATTGAGCGTGGTGGTCTTACCGGAGCCATTCGGGCCGATCAGCGCATGGACCCCGCCGCGGCGCACGTTGATATCGACCCCGTCGACCGCTTTCAGGCCGCCGAAATATTTCGCCAGCCCCTTCACCTCGAGCACGATGTCGCCGCCGCTCTTCGCTGGGTTCAGCAGCAGCGCCGGCGCCGCCGGCGGCGCTGCAGGCTTGCTGCGCCAACGATCGACAATCACCTGCACGAAGCCCCAGATGCCATCCGGCATGAAGCGCACGATCAGGATCACTGAAAGACCATAGATCGCCAGGTACAGCCCCGGCAGGCTCTTCAGGAAACGCAGCCATTCCGGAATCAGGATCAGCAGCCCGGTTCCGATCACCGAGCCGATCGGTGACGCCACGCCACCGAGCAAGGCCATGGTCAGGAACACGATCGATTCCGCGAACGAAAACTGGTCCGGGCTAACATAGGCGAAGCCACCGGCGAACAGTCCACCGGCGATGCCGCCGAGCAGCGCCGACAACGCAAACGCCGCGACTTTGGTCCGATAGACGTCGATGCCGGCGATGCTCGCGGCGAGCTCATTGTCGCGCACCGCGCGCATGGCACGTCCGACCCGGGTGTCGGGTAGATGCCAGACGAAGTAGCCGACCAAGGCCAGTGCCGCCACGCAGAACGCCAGATAGGATTGCGACGACTGGAACAGCCATGGACGGCCGATGTTACCGACACCATCCGGGCCATGGGTCAGGCCGATGGCATTGATCATCACCAGCGTGATGATCTGCTGGAACGAGATCGTCACCATGGCAAGGTAGTGGCCGCCAAGCCGCAGTGTGGACATGCCGAGCACCGCGCCGGCCCCCAGCGCAAACAGCGCCCCCACGGCCAGACAGAGCCAGAAGCTCAGATGATAGTCCGTCGTTCCGATGCCAACGGCATAGGCTCCAAAGCCGAAAAAGGCCGCCTGGGCGAGATTGATCTGGCCGCAAAGGCCGAGCACCACCGAAAGGCCGAACACCGCGATGGCGAATGTCGAGGCCTGCATCAGGATATTGAGGATATAGCCGTCGAACGGCACCAACCCCGCGAAGGCGACCGCCGCAACGGCTCCGACGAAATACGGCAGATGACGGACCAGCGCCGGCGTCGATCGCGTGGCCGGGGCCATTACGATATCCTTCGCGAGGTCCTTGGGAAGATTTTCGCTGGATGAGCTCATGCCTTCTCCGCCACCCGTTCACCGAAGATGCCCTGCGGACGGAACA